>Ga0194125_10013106_pt1 | contig 10825 bp, 8 predicted proteins | sample TA2KigC250mmetaG_FD_148626 | JGI IMG/M metagenome (GOLD analysis project Ga0194125, IMG submission 148626) | Freshwater microbial communities from Lake Tanganyika, Tanzania - TA2015034 Kigoma Deep Cast 250m | ecosystem: Environmental > Aquatic > Freshwater > Lake | place: Tanzania: Lake... | reverse complement strand
GTGCGTGAACAACGGGCGCAGCCCCAAGCTGGCCCGGCGTCAGGGCGACCTGTACTTCTCGACCTGGAAGGACGGCGCGATGGACGGCCTGCTGATCCACGACAACCTGTTCATCTGGAACCCGCCTGTTGACGCGCCCGCCTTCCAGATGGACCACGCCGACTTCACCGGCAGCCGCCCCAACCGGTTCAGCGGCAACGTCATCTACTCCGCCGTGCCGAGCATGATCCACAGCAGCCGCGCGCTAGAGTTCCGGCGCAACACCTACTGGTATGGTGGAGAACGTCCGCCTAAGTGGTCATACGGCGGCAGCGAGTACGCCGGTTTCGAAGCGTATAGCGCCGCGGTGGGTCCCGAGGCTGGCGAATCGTTCACCCGCCCGCGCCTGGAGGCGCTCTACGGTCCGCTGCCGCCTGCGCGCCCGGCGCCTGCCGCAGCGCCGCGGCCAGGGAAGGGCAAGTGGCTCCTGCTCGCTCTCTGTGATTCCCGCCACCCAGATTGCCGCAGTCAGGTGGTCTTCCTTCAGACTGCCCTGGCCCAGTACGGCGACGGCAAGCTGGAAGCCGTACTGGCTCTGGAGTCCGCGCCCAGTGACTTACGCTACGACTGGAATCTCGGCGCGGTGCGACTGTTGCCGGCTTCGAGCACCCTACGCCGCTCACTCGGCATCACCGACCCAGCGGCGACGCTGCTGATTTCCTCGTCCGGCGAAATCGTGCGGCAATGGACCGGTTGCACCGCCCCGGCGGAACTGGGCCTCGCCCTCAAGCGCCACCTGGGTCCGCCGCTCGGTTCGCCCGCCCTGCCCCCGCCGCCGCAGTGAACGCGCCTCCGAGGTAAGGGGCAAGCCTCGGGTAATCCGCTTTCCAGGAACGCTTCGAGCTCCGCTTCCAGTAGCCGGAGCGTGTCCTCGCACTGCGCAGCCAGCGGCACCATGCGATCCCAGCGCAACAGGAACACATAAGCCGACCGGAATACGTGGCGGAACTCGAGGTAGCTCCGCAGCCGGTTCAGAAGCCCTTCCGAGATGACGGCCGGGCGGGGCCAGAAGCGTCCGTGCGGTCGCGAGGAGGTGGTTCAGTTGCTCCAGCTCGCAAGCGATCTGCTTGCGCAATTTACGCGACACGCGCTAGCTCTCCTTCCTCCCGCAAGTAACGGGTGAAAGGAGTGTCATCCTCGAGGTCAACCAGATCCAGGTTCCTCCTGCCGAGCGCCGTGTGCGCATCCGCCATGGCCTTGAAGAAGACTCGCGCCGGGAGGCCGACCACGGCCAGGTCGATGTCCGAACCTTCTCGCAGCTTGCCTTGGGCGGCCGAGCCGAACAGGTACACTTCGCGCGCTCCAGCAGCCTTCAGGGCCGCCGCCGCCCGCAGGATGGCTTCCCGCAAGTCTTCCCTGAGCCCGCTCAGGCTGTCCAGACCAAGCTCCATACTGCTTATGATACGCTCCGCGGCGCGGCGACGGGTCGGTGCGTACCCGGTGGTGGTGCTGTGGGACAGGCCGGGGTGTCCACGGGGGGACACCCAAGCCTGTCCCAAATCCCTAGCGGCGCTGGGCTTCGGCTTCGAGGGCTTCCAGCACTTTGCCGGCTTCGGCCCACTTGCCTTGCGCGGCCAGATCGCGGTAGCGCCGCAGATGCTGGCGGATGCTCTCAATGCGCTGCTCGAGGGCCGCCGTCGCGGCCGGGGACGGCGTTCCGGCCGCCGGAGCCGCCGCCACTCCAGGTTTGGCTGCCGGCGGGGCCGCGCCGCGCATCAGCCGCGCCAGCTCGTCCAGCGCCTGATCGTAGGTGTCCGTGTAGATCAGGTCGTTGCCGACCGCCAGGGCCACCTTCTTCAGTTGCGGCATGCGCGCCTCGGCCGCCTGGATGTAGATGGGCTGCACGTACACGAAGGTGTTGGCCACCGGCAGCACCAGCATCTGCCCGCGCAGCACCTGGGAACCTTGCTGGTTCCACAGGGTCAGGTCCTTGGCGATGTTCTGGTCCTGGTTGATGCGCGCCTCGATCTGCATGGAGCCGAACATCAGCTCCTGCTTGCTGAGCTGAAGTACCACCATCTCCCCCAGCTTGTCGCCGTCGCAGCGCGCCACCATCAGCCCGATCATGTTGTCCTTGTTGCGCGGGGTGAAGGGAATGATCAGCATGAACTCGGCTTGGTCCTCCCCCGGCAGACTGGCCACCACATAGGCGGGGGCCAGCTCCTGGGGCCGGCCGGTGGTTCCCTGGGTGGTGCGCGGCAGGTCCCACAGGTCTTCCTTGTTGTAGAAGGCCTGCGGGTCCCGCATGTGGAAGGTGCGGTAGATCTCGGCCTGCACCCGGAAGTAGCGATCGGGATAGCGGGCGTGGGCCCGCAGATCCGGGGGCATGGCGGAGGCCGGCTGGAACAGTTGCGGGAACAGCCGCTGGTAGGCCCGGATGATGGGATCCGCAGGGTCGAAGATGTAGATGTGGACGGTCCCGTCGTAGGCGTCCACGGTGGCCTTGACGGCGTTGCGCATGTAGTTGAGCACGCCCGCGCCCGCCAGGCTGAGGCGGTAGGAATAGGGGTGCGCCGCCGAGGTGGTGTAACCGTCCACGGTCCACACCAGCCGCCCCTGATCGGTCAGCACCAGGTAAGGATCCTCTTCCCAGGTGATGAAGCGCGCCAGCGCCTGCAAGCGCTGCCGCACGTGGCGCCGGATCATCATGCGGCTGTCCGGCTTGAGATAGCCGGTGAGCAGGATGTTGAAATCCCCCTGGGCCAGGGCCGCGGCGATGCGCACCGGCCACGAGGAGGCCGGGAACCCGCCTCTGCCCTCGTAGCGGGAAAAGATGTTCTCCGCGCCCGAGGGGTAGTTGAACTCCGGCAGCTCGGTGCGCACGAAGACCGGCTCATGCACCACCTCGCCGTAGTAGATCTCGGGCCGGGTCAGCTTCAGGCTCGCGGTCCTCACCACGGGCGGGGCGTCCTGCACGAACAGGTGCGGCAGGCCGTCGGCGGTGATGCGGTTGGCTTCCGCCATCACCATGCCGTAGCCGTGGGTGTAGATGAAGTGCGGGTTGATCCAGCGGGCCCGCGCGTCGGGCAACTGCCGGATGTCCAGCTCGCGCGGCGTAAGCATCACCTGGCGAAGCTGCCCGTCGATTACGTAACGGTCCACGTCGGTGTCCGCAAAGCGATAGTAGGGCCGCAGCGCCTGAATCTGGGTCACCGTGTCGTGGAACGCCCGCCAGTCCCACAGCCGCACGTTGTCGAACAGCGCCCGGTGCTGGGCCGGGTCGAAGCGCCCGTCCAGCTTGGCCTCGGAATCCATCTCCCGGACTCTTCCTTCCAGCCCATAGGCGGCCCGGGTGGCCTTGATGTGCGTGTCGATGAAGTTCCGCTGGATGGAGATCTCGTTCGGCCGCACGTAAATGGCGTTCACCGCGGGCGGCAGGCCGGCCCGCAACACGAGGGCCAGGGCCATGGCCGCGGCCAGCTTCCAGCGCCCCAGACCGAGCAGCAGGGCGGCGGCCAGGCAGGCCACGATGACCAGCCATTGCAGCGGCAGGGCCACGTTCAGGTCCACCCAGTCGATGCCCACCATGAAGCCGTGGTCGTTCCACACCATCTCGTAACGGCCCAGGAAGAAGCGGAAGGCCACCGCCAGCAGCAGCACCGCGCCTACGCCGCGCAGGAAGCGCGACTCCAGCGCTCCCTCCAGCCGCAGGAGGCTGACGTCCAGTTGGCCCTCCTGTTGCAGCTCCGCGATCTTGTCCTTCAACTGCCAGCCCCGCGCTGTCAGCCAGTAGACCATGGCGGCGGCGATGGCCAGTCCCAGCAGGTAACTGCGCAGCAGCCGGTAAAAGGGCAGGTCGAACAGGTAGAACCCCAGCGGCTGGTTGAACACCGGATCGTGCCAGGCCGAAGCCTCCGCCGGCAGACTCCGCCCGCCGAGGTACCGCATCACCGTCCAGGTGTCGATGGTGCCCGCCGCCACCACGATGCCGATGAGCAGCAGCACCAGCGTGGAGATGCGGGCGTACATGCGGTGCGCCCCCAGCCGCGTCCCCACGAACCGCAGCGAGCGCGCGTGCGCCACCCACACCGTCGCGAACGCCACCAGCGCCGCCGCCGTCACCGGCAGAATGCTGTATAGCAGGATCGAGATCCAGGTGGGCACCTGCTCCATCTCCCGCCACCACTGGTACTCGATCACGTAGCGCGCCACCGTCCGCGCGCTGGCGATCACCACCAGCAGAAGCACTACCAGCAGCACCCAACGCCCCTGCTTTCGAGACTCGCCGCCGCGGCTCAGCCGCGGAAATCCGGGGAATTCCTGATCAGCCATGACGCCCTTCTCCTCTTGCCGTTTGCCTTCTAGGTTCTGCCCTCGCCCAGCCGCCTACCGCTGCCAGACGATCCGCCCGCCCACCACGGTGGCCACCGGCGCACCGCGGAACTTCCGCCCGTCGAAGGGCGAGTTGCGAGCCTTGCACAAGGACCTGTTCACATCGTAGGTCCACTCCACATCCGGATCAAAGATGGTCACATCAGCCGCCATCCCGGCGCTGAGCCGGCCGCGGCTGGCCAACCCCAGGATCCTGGCCGGACCCAGGGTGAACAGCTCCACCAGCCGCATCAGCGGAATCCTTCCGGAGTGCACCAGCACCTGGAGCGCCACCGCCAGCGCGGTCTCCAGCCCGATCACCCCATGGGGGCAACGCTCGAACTCCTGCATCTTTTCGCTGCCCGGGTGGGGCGCGTGATCCGTGGCGATGGCGTCCACCACTCCGGCGGCCACACCGTCGGCCAGCGCCGCCACGTCCTGGCGCGAGCGCAGCGGCGGCCGCATCTTGTAGTGGCTGTCGTAGGGGATCATGTCCGCGTCCGCCAGAGCCAGGTGGTGCGGCGTCACCTCGCAGCTCACCGGCAGGCCCCGGGCCTTGGCCTCCCGGATCAGCTCGAGCGACCGCCGCGTCGAGACGTGGGCGGTGTGATAGCGCGCGCCGGTCACCTCGACCAGCAGCAGGTCGCGCGCCACCATAACGTCCTCGGCGCAGCCCGGGCTTCCTTTCAACCCCAGCCGCGTCGATTCCAGGCCCTCGTGCATGTCGCCGCCGGCGCTCAGCTCCAGATCCTCGCAGTGGTCGATCACCGGCAGGTCGAAGACCCGCGCGAACTCCATGGCCCGCCGCATCACGCGCGAGTTCATCACCGGTTTGCCGTCGTCGGAGATGGCCACCGCGCCGGCGTTCTTCATGGAACCGATGGCGGCCAGCTCCTGGCCGGCGCTGTTCTTGGTGATGGCCCCGATGGGAAACACGTTCACCACGGCGGAGCGGGCGGCCCGCTCGAGGACGTAGCGCGTCACCGTGGCGTCGTCGTTCACCGGCTGAGTGTTGGGCATGGCGCACACGCTGGTGAAACCTCCGCCCGCCGCGGCCCGCGAACCGGTCTCGATGGTCTCGGCGTGCTCGAAGCCCGGCTCCCGCAAGTGCACGTGCATGTCGATGAACCCCGGCGCCACCACCAGGCCCGTGGCGTCGAACAAGGTGGCCGCGATGGCGTGCAGATTCTGTCCGACCCGCACCACGTAACGGTCGCGGATCAGGATGTCCGCCACCTGGTCATGACCCGTCTCCGGGTCCATCACGCGCCCGTTCTTAATCAGCAGTTTTGCCATGGCCGCCCAGTATCCGCTCCAAAACCGCCATCCGCACCGCCACGCCGTTTTCCACCTGGCTCAGGATGACCGACTTCTGCGAGTCGGCCACCTCCGAGGAGATCTCCCGGCCCCGGTTGATAGGCCCCGGATGCATCACCAGGACGTCCGGCCTGGCCAGGTCCAGGTGTTCCAGGCGCAGGCCGTAGAACTGGAAATACTCGCCGCCCGGGAAGAAGGCTTCGTGCTGCCGCTCCAGTTGGACGCGCAGCATCATGATCACGTCGGCGTCCCGGATGGCCTCCCGCATGTCGTAGGTGATGCGCACCCCGGGCGCGATGCGCGCCAACTCCGGCGGCGCCAGCGAGGCCGGCCCGCACAGCACGAGGTCCACCCCGAACTTCGACAGCAGGTGGATGTTGGAGCGGGCCACCCGGCTGTGCGCGATGTCGCCGATGATGGCCACGCGCAGGCCTTCCAGCGAGGGCCGCTGATCCAGAATGGTGCGCGCGTCCAGCAGCGCCTGGGTGGGGTGTTCGTGCGTGCCGTCGCCGGCGTTGATGATGGGCGTGGCCAGGTGCCGCGCCAGAAAATGCGGCGCGCCCGAGGCCGCGTGGCGCATCACAATGGCGTCGGGGTGCATGGCCGCCAGCGTGTTCAGGGTATCCACCAGCGATTCCCCCTTGGACACGCTGGAGCCCGCCGCGGTGATGGACACCGCGTCCGCGCCCAGGCGCTTGGCCGCGATCTCGAAGCTGGTGCGCGTGCGCGTGGAGGCCTCGAAGAACAGGTTCACGATCAGCTTGCCCTTGAGCACGTCCAGCCGCTTGTAGGTGTGGTTCTCGAACGGCTGAAAGTCGCGGGCGCGGTTCAGGATGGCCTCGATCTCGGAGCGCTCCAACCCCTCGATCCCCAGCAGTCCCGCCATAGCTCCTTCCCCTCAGTCCACTTTCTCGACCAGCAGCACCTTGTCCACCTGGTCGATCTCCTTGAACTTCACCTCGATGATCTCACGGTCGGTGGTTTGCACGGCGCGGCCCACGAAGCGCGCCTCGATGGGCAGCTCGCGGTGCCCCCGGTCGATCAGCACCAGCAACTGCACCCGCGCCGGGCGCCCGTGGTCAAACAACGCATCCAGCGCCGCCCGGACGGTCCGGCCGGTGTAGAGCACGTCGTCCATCAGGATGATGTCCTTGCCCGCCACCGGGAAGCTGATCTCCGTGGCGTTGAGCACCGGCTGGTTGGAGATGGTGGTCAGATCGTCCCGGTACAGGGTGATGTCGAGGATGCCCACCGGGATGTCGCGGGCTTCCAGCGAGTTGATTCTGGCGGCCAGCCGCTGGGCGATGGGCACGCCCCGCCGCCGTATGCCGATGAAGGCCACGCGGTCCAGGTCGTCGCTTCGCTCGAGCACTTCATGCGCCAGGCGGACCAGGGTGCGCTCGATTTCCGAGGCGCTCATCAACTGTGCTTTCTCGCGGGTCTCACTCATGCCGGCCTCTTCGATCGCTTCAGGGTAGCATACCAGCGCCCGCTCCAACCTGCCGGGCCGGCGGCGGGAGAGTCACAAACGAAGTGCAACTCGATCACGACTGTTCTCAATGGGATCGCGGCCTTCCCTTACGGGGTGCCGCACACGCCAGGCTTATCCTGGTGCCAGAAGAGTGGCTCGCTGGCCGAGCAGTCACCTACCGAGGCCCCGCGCGGGACTGTCCTAGGGAGTGTAAAACCCGAGCACGCGGGAGAAGCGTACGTCCCAGGCCGCCAAAAGGCTGCTAAACGCGGCAGCCAGGGACCGGTCCCTACGCACTGGCAAGCATCACCGACCCCTCCACACCCCCCTCGCGCCTTCGTGCGCCCTCACTCCGCCGGGCATCCGAGACGGCTCATGCAGTCGTCAACGGGAATACCTTTTCGCTGTGCAGCAGCTCGCTGGCGTAAGCGAGGCAGGCCCTGATGTCGTCAGCCGTAAGGTGCGGGTAACTGGCCAGGACTTGCTCCTGCGTCCACCCGTTGGCCAGCAGTTCGATCACGAATTCCACGGAGATACGGGTACCGCGGATGACCGGCTTGCCCACCAGCACCTTCGGGTCAATCGTGATCCGTTCCTCCCAGCGCATAGCTTCACCATACCAGATCCCCTCCCGAGCCGGCCCGCCCGTGGACCCCCTGGAGGCGCTACGCTCGGAGTGAGGAAGCCATGTACGCCCGACTCCGCCTGCTCTGCTGCTGCCTGATGATGGCGCTGCCCGCAGCGGCGCTCGCCGCCGGGAAGCCCCGGCTGATCGTGCTGACCGACATCTCGAACGAGCCGGACGACGAGGAATCCCTGGTCCGCCTGCTGGTGTACGCGAACGAGTACGAGATCGAGGGGCTGATCGCCACCACCTCGGTGTGGCTGCGCGACAAGATCCGGCCGGACCTGATCCGCCAGGGCGTGGAAGCCTACGGCCAGGTCCGCGACAACCTGCTGCGCCACGCGCCCGGTTTCTCCCGCGCCGAGGACCTGCTGGCGAGCATCAAGAACGGCTCGACGAGATTCGGAATGGAGGGAGTGGGCGAGGGCCACACGAGCGACGGCTCGCGGCACATTATCGAAGTGGTGGACCGGCCCGATCCGCGGCCGGTGTGGGTGGCGGTGTGGGGGGGCGCCAACACGCTGGCTCAGGCGCTTTGGGACGTCAAGTACACGCGGTCGCCCGAGGAGCTGAGCCGCTTCGTGGCGAAGCTGCGCGTCTACACCATCTCCGACCAGGACAACTCGGGGCGCTGGTTGCGCATCACTTTCCCGGACTTGTTCTACATCGTCAGCCCCAGCACGGTGGATTCCGGGGAGTACTACCTTTCGACCTGGTCCGGCATCTCCGGCGACCGGCGCTACCAGAACGGCCCCATGCAGGACTTCGAGCTGGTGGACAACCCCTGGCTGATACGAAATGTGATCGAGGGGCACGGCCCGCTGGGAGCGCTCTATCCCAAACTGGCCTACATCATGGAAGGCGACACGCCCAGCTTCCTCAACCTCATCGGCAACGGCCTGGCGGGGCACCTGAGGCCGGACTACGGCGGCTGGGGCGGGCGCTACGAGTTGCGTCAGTCATACGGCGAGACGCGGCCCATCTACACCAACAGCCGCGACACCGTCATCCTTAAGGACGGCCGCAGCCATACGTCTAACCAGGCCACCATCTGGCGCTGGCGCGAGGCTTACCAGCACGACTTCGCCGCGCGCATGGACTGGTGCGTGCTTCCCCGCGAGAAGGCCAACCACCCGCCTTCGGCGGTGGTCAACGGCATTTCCGGTAAGGATGTCATTGAGATTGACGCCCAGCCGGGACAGGTGGTCCGGCTCTCGGCGGAGGGCAGCAGCGATCCTGACGGCGACCGCATCAGTTGCCGGTGGTTCCAGTATCCCGAGGCGGGGACTTCCCGCGCGCGGATCGAGTTGGAAACCCCAGCCACATCGCGGACCGCTTTCACGGCGCCCGCGGCGGATCAGCCTGGCACAGTCCACGTCATCCTCGAGCTCCGCGACAGCGGCGAGCCGGCTCTGTACGCCTACCGCCGCGTCATCGTGCGGGTGCGCAGCCTGGAAGCTTTCCCGGGAACCACGCCGACGCTCGACGGCGTCCTCTCGCCGGGTGAGTGGGACGACGCCACCACCTTCACGGGACCTCCGGACTGGGTTCCGCAGTTCACGCCCACCACCGACCCCAAGGACCTCTCGCTGCGGGGCTGGGTGAAACACGACGGCAAGCGGCTCTACTTCGGCTTCGATGTCACCGACGATGTGCTGTACGGCATCGACACGCCGCGCTGGCTGCCGGACAACAACCCGCAGGCGCACGAGCTGACGCCGCAGGGCTTCCCCTGGTTCGGCGACATGATGGAGCTGCTCATCAACGCCACCAACCGCTGGCGCGGGGAGGAGACCGCCCGCGGCGACGGCTCTTCCTGGCAGATGGTGTGCAACCTGACCAAGTCGCGGCTGCACGGCATCGGGACGGGCGGCCTGATGGAGGGGGAGCCGCGGCGCGATCCGCGGGCCTGGGCCACTTACCAGAAGTGGATACTGAGCGGCGCGCAGCAGGCCGTGGCCAAGCCCAAGAGCGGAGGCCGGGGCTACGTGATCGAGTGGGCGGTGAGCTTCGACCCGTGCCTGGAAGTCGAGCCTGGGCGTTTCTACTCGACCGCCCTGGGTGACCGGCCCATGGGCCTCAACATCGCGCTCGGCGACCTGGACGAGAAAGAGCGCGGCGCCGGAAACTTCGGCAACTTCCACCACGAGGACTGGTTCTCGGGGGCGCGCAACGTCCGCACGCAGTTGCGCCACTGGGGCACGCTGTGGATGCGGGCCGCGCCGCGGTGACGCCGTTACCGGCCCACGGCGACCAGGCGGACCGGACCCAGCAGGCCGGAAGGCTCCGGCTTGATCTTGTCCATGTCGGCCTCGCGCACCGGCGAATCCAGCCAGGCCTGCATCCCGTTGCGCGCGGGCACTACCGGCAGGGGCTTGCAGTCGCCGAAATCGAGCGTCCACTCCAGGCCGCCGCGCAGTAGGGCGGCTCTCCAGAGCCGGGGTGCCCACTGGGCCCCGACCTCCAGGTCGGCCAGGTGCCGGCCAGGAGGCCGGTGCGCGGCCGTAGACGCCCGCTTTCCGCCAGGGGGCGCCCGGTCGCCGCTCGGAACCCGATTCCGAGCCACACGCGTAAGCAAGTGGTCCTGCTGTTGTTGTAACGGTATCTCTGTTGCAGGACACTAGGTGTATACTGGCATCGTCCTGAAGTCACGGGCGGGGAGGAGATCCACATGGCGATGACGCGACGCCATTTCTTCCGGGCGGCCTGGGCCATGCCTGTCGGCGCCTCGCTGGCTCGCTACCAAGCCCTGGCCGCCCCAGCGCGGGGCCAGGTCAAGATCACGCGCCTCACCGCTCTGGCGACCAGGCGGCTGACGCTGATCCGGATCGACACCGACGCGGGCGTCACCGGCTATGGTCCCTGCGGCGGCAATGGCCCCTTCGCCCGAAACGTGATCGCCGGCCTGGAAGGCGGGCGGCTCCCCCACCTGGGCCTGCTGGGCAAGGACCCCCTGGCCATTCAGGTCCACTTCCACAACCTCTTTTATGCCTACCCCCAGCGCGGGCGCCAGGTGCGCGTGTTGAGCGGCATCGACATCGCCCTGTGGGACCTGGCGGGGA
>Ga0194125_10013104_pt1 | contig 10826 bp, 10 predicted proteins | sample TA2KigC250mmetaG_FD_148626 | JGI IMG/M metagenome (GOLD analysis project Ga0194125, IMG submission 148626) | Freshwater microbial communities from Lake Tanganyika, Tanzania - TA2015034 Kigoma Deep Cast 250m | ecosystem: Environmental > Aquatic > Freshwater > Lake | place: Tanzania: Lake... | reverse complement strand
CTAAGCGCTCTGCGAATTATTGGTTGTGGCTCGAAGAGGCTACACCGGAAAAATTGAAAGGGGAGAGGGAGTAGGAAATGAGGGGGTAGGAAATTTAGTCACATTTCAAGGTCTGACACCTCGGCCAGCAAATCCAACAGCATTACGAACTGTGCTGTCGTGAGGTGGAAGGCTTGCCTTAATGATTGGCTCTGTTTTCATCGGTTCACCGTCGGCGCCTAAAACGTACCCAGCCGTCACTCTCAGAGAGATGATGGGCAGCGACCTCAAAGCCAGCATCTTGCCAGGCCTTGGCCCATGGCCTATTCCTGGTATCGGACTGGTTGGCCCAATAGGCTTGATACTTGAAGGCAGTATCCGGAAGAGAAAAACCGAGGATCTCTGGGGCGTCACTAAAGTGAAACGTTATTTCGGCGGCTGTCTGTCTCTTTAGAAATTCTCTAAGTGTATCATACTTTGATGACCGCCTAACCCCGGTTCTTGATGTGCTAAGATCGTTTGTTTCGGTTGACGAAATAATAGACTGCGAGACTTCGCCGCTGGCCCGAAGTCGCTTGAACGTCCATCGTGGTTCTGGAACCAAAACAAAATCCCGTCCATGCCGCAAGACATAGATGGAAGGAGCTTTTGAGAAGACAGCACACACTCGATAAACCGGAATAGCCTCCTTAGAGAGCAATTCCCAGGACTGCGTACTGGACACCTTCAGCTGTTGCCACGCGATACCAGACGAGGCCGTTCCCTTTATTTCAATAGATTGCGACGGAGATTCATCGGAAACGACCACCTGCAAATCGGCTCCAGACGGAGCATTCGCGAATGTACATTTAGGATGAATTCTGCGGAAATGAATTCTGACGATCTCTTCGGCCCGTTTTCCGATGAGACCGCTACCGTTGCTCTCGGGGTACTCGGAATTGAGTTTTTCGTACTCCTCGTTTGTCAATTCGACTCTGTAATGCTCCATAATCTCCTGAGCCCTAACGGCAGAGTTGAGCAGAACCTTTGGGCTGATTAACTCCTACCTTTTCAAAAAACTACTGGGGCTATCCCTGCGGCCTCGATTGATTTGTTACATAAATGTTGTCTTACTTTAAAAAATGTGGTGAACTTTTGTTATTTTGAGTAAAAACACACCCTGGAAGTATTATGATATTTCTTTTAACTAAATTATAGGGGGCAACGATTGCTCCATCCAATAAATGAGAATCCGATTGCACTTCTGAACCCTTACAAACAATAGCTTCCCTTCCTACATAAACCCTATCGTGCAAAGTAGAGCCCATACATATTTCAGCTAAATCTGATATTCGGCAATATTTTCCAATACTCGCCCCCAATCCCAAATAAACGTCTTTACCAATTTTTGTCCCCTCACCAATTTTTATCCCTAATTTAATAAATGGTCGTGAGGTAATCACTCTATTTTCAGGGTCATCCCATTCTGTGACAGGTAGTTTAAACAGAAGGTTCTGTTTATTTATAGGTATTTTCCATTCATTGTAGGCGCTTGCCAGAATTCTAATAGTGCTTTTATCGATAATTACGCCCTGTTCTGCAATTACACCCATTTTTTTCAACAATTGTTCTCCATTAACTGTAAGCAATCCGTGGTCATCCACTGGGTTGTTCACTTCGTGGTCCAGAATTCCATTGAATAAATGCTTTATCATGACCATATTCCGGTCAACCATTCAGGTGCGTCTGGGGTATATCCGCATTATTTATTTGCAATTGTAATATACACCTTTCCGATAATTTAAGGAAGCAAATCTTTCAGGAAGTTACCTGCAAGCCGGATTATTCAATTCCGTGGCTCCTGGACATCGTTCCGTTCTTGTGTTGACACCTTTTCCCCGATTTAGTAAACTACTACCCTGTCAAGACCTTTTACGGGAAGCCCATATGGGTGCCAAGAACATTTACGAGCGGTTTGTCTGGTTTGACAATCAGGTCAGGGCGGGCAAGTACCCCAATGCCACCTCCCTGGCGGAGAAATTTGAAGTCTCCACCAAGACAGCGCAGAGAGATATCGATTTCATGAGGGACAGGCTTCGCTGCCCACTCGACTACGATGCAAGCCGGAAGGGATACTATTACGACGATGAGACATTTTCTCTACCCATGGTTTATCTCTCTTCAGAAGAACTTTCAGCGCTTCTGATTGCGAGGAAGATGCTCCAGGATATCAGCGGTGGATCCATCGGACATCAAATCTCTTCCATTTCCGATAAAATTACAAACATCCTGAAAAAACATTCCATGGCAGCAGATCAGATTGACGACGCTTTTTCCTTCCAGCTGATCGAATACTCACCGGCACCGGAAGCCGTGTTCAAAGCGGTCATTGAGGGTTGTTTAAAAAAGAAATGTTTGAGCTTCACTTACTACTCACCTGCTGCGAAAGAGACAAGCGAAAGGACAGTCGAACCCTATCACCTTCTTAACTACATGGGGACCTGGCATCTTTTAGGAAAATGCCATCTGCGGGGGGAGGTGAGAGATTTTGTCTTAAACAGAATCTCCGAGCCGAAAGTGCAGGCCAGGTCATTCAAAAAACCGTCTGATTTCGACTTCCAGACCTATTTCCTTTCGACCTTTGGCCTCTACAAAGGGAAATCCACAAAAGAAGTGACCCTCCAATTTACACCTGAGAAATCGAAATGGATCAAAGATCAGATATGGCATAAAGACCAGAAAGTAAAGACTCTCGAAGATGGATCCCTTCAAATCAGCTTCCCGGTTTCAGACTTCTCGGAAATAACGAGGGAGATACTGAAACACGGCGATGCCGTGATGGTCATCAAGCCGGAAAGCCTGCGTGAACTGATCAAAACCGAAGCAGAAAAAATCGTCAAGATCTATTAAGTTCCCGCCACATATTTTTCATCTTTTTAATTTGGGTTCATTCGGGAATTGAGTGGGTAACCTCCCCTTAGGGTAAGTCGTTGCGACTCGAAACCGAGGGGAGGTGGGGAGGGGTTACTTGTCTTGGAGATGCGATGCCTTCTTTCCACCCGTCTGATTTCCTTCCACTCCTTTTAAACGTTGCTTTCATGATAAATCATTTCGATTGGCCTCAATGATCTTCCTAACCCCCCTTCATCCCCCCTTAAGCTAAGAGGGGAATACAAGAGGGGGAAATCATCCACACAAAATCTGGAAGAGTTTTAATCCGTAACAACTTGTAATCATTACTAAAAACATAGGACACTTCCTGGGGGAGGTCATGTATTATAATGACAACTTCTTATTGCAAAAAAACTAGGTCAAAGGAGGTGCCTCGGTGAATGGTCATGGTTTGAATGACGATGTAGAAAGGCAGAGGGAGACCCTGGTCAATTGCTCCAGGGCAATGATCGGGGCCATTCGGTTGTACGGTTTCACCGCCGTCCTTGATATTGTGGTGAGACTCTCAACCCATGATGAAATCTTAAACCACTTGCTACCACAGCTACCGACCATAGCCAACACAACAAATTTTCTATCTACCAATGCCGAGTTAAACAGCAAAAAGAAGAGTGTGGAGGAGATCCTCAAAGAGATCGATAAGGCAGGTTAAATCCTCGGGAAGGAGAAAAATTGTCAGGAATGATCAAACCAATACAAAGGAGGTACTCTATGGACCAAATGATCAGCAATTTCTTGTCGAAAATGGAGTTTGGGGAACTGAAAATCTACAACAATATGGGAGCTATCCCTCTCTTCACAACAGTAAACCATGGGCCCCAGTACCTGACACTTAAAGAGGCACTCGATCAGAGGCTCCTGACCATCACCGAGGTCAGCCAGGGGGGATCCGTACCGGAGTTGAAGGTGGTCAACAAGGCAGAGATCCCGGTTCTCCTCCTTGACGGCGAAGAACTCGCGGGGGCGAAACAGAACAGGGTCTTAAATACGACCATCCTCCTTAAAGAGAAATCCGAAACCATCATCCCTGTCAGCTGCACCGAGCAGGGAAGGTGGGCCTATGCATCGAGGGAGTTTTCTGAATCCGGCCATATCATGAACAGAAATATCAGGAGCAGGAAAGTCTCCTCTGTCAGCCATTCCCTGAGAGAAGGCGGGAGATTTTCCGGGGACCAGGGAGACGTCTGGGATGGGATTGCACATTTTGCCATGGCAGCCGATGTTCACTCTCCGACAGGGGCGATGAGAGAGGTCTTCGAATCCAGGGAAGAAGATCTGAAAGGATACCTGGATGCCTTTCAATATGTTCCTCATCAGAAGGGGATTCTCGTTATGGTAAACGGTAAGGTTGCTGGATTCGACATCCTCTCCCTCAGCCAGGCTTATGAAAAGGTCCATCAGAAACTGGTCAAGAGCTATGCCATGGATGCAGTTCTTCAGAAAAAGAGTGACAATGAGGCCTCAATGGAAAAGGCAAAATCCTTCATCGAAGAAGCCACCCTTTGCGAAGAAAAAAGATACGAGTCCATCGGGCATGGATGGGACCACCGCTTCGAAGGGAAGACGGTGGTGGGTTCCTCTCTCGTCTACCAGGATAAAGTAATCCATATGGCCTTTTTCAGGGCGGATGATACGGACAGGATAGGAAATATGTCGGCTCCAAGCCGCCGCAGAAGATTCAGGATATCTTAGATATAAGACATTTTCTGACCAGGATGAAGGTGGGGGTGGACAAAACAGAGACAGGATGGTGCCCTGCTTTCCCCCTCCCCCTCCCCCTCTCCCCCCAAGGGAGAGGGAATGCCATTCAGCTACCCAGCAAACTGGGTGGTATTCTGGCGCATTTTTTATAAAGACTAAAACCCATAACCTTTTGAAACAGCAAGGGAATGCTTTTAAGGGAATGAAAAACTTGGTTTTTTGGTAGCATCTCATTATATTTTCAATGCAACGCGGAACGCAGAATACCAGTAACAGGGAGGAAGTCATGAGCGCTGAAGGGTTGAATGCCACCCGGGAATCCCTTGAGGTTTTGGCATTAGAAAAAGAATATCTGAATACCACAAAAGAGTTGCGCAGGGCCAAAGGTTACCTCCAAAGGCGGAATTTGCAAGAGCATATTGATGAGCTGAAATTTGAATTAGGGTGGGCTTACATGGATTGCGGAGAGTATGAAAAAGGAATGTCCCTTTATCATACTTTATCCTGGAGAGTCCACGGAGAGATGAAATGCAATGGTCTCACAAGAGCGTTGACAGAAATGGGGCATTATGGTGAAGCGAGGAGACTTTTAGAAAGAGGGTTAAAAGAATTCCCTGAATCCTGTGCACTCTGGACAAACCTTGGGATTTTACATGGCATCCTGGGAGATCATTTCAATGCACTGAACTGTTTTGGCGCGGCTATTAAGTTTAATCACGACAGAAGTTCGGGTCCATTTTATAACAAGGCTTTGGCTCTGATGGAGCTGGAATCCTACACGGATGCGGCGTTCATTATTGATCGCCTCATTGAAGAATACCCGGAGGAACCGAAGTATCTCGCAGACAGGGGAAACTGTGCGCTTGGAGCCGGATATCCCCATGAGGCGCTCCAATATTTTGGAAAAGCCATGGCTCTCTTTTCTGAATCTCCAGATACCCATACTGGCATCTCTATTTATGCTGGGTTTTGTTCTGCGTATATGGGGCTGGGAATGAAGAAAGAGGGGATGGAAATTGCTCTGGAGGGATTAAAGGAATTCCCCGATGGAGATCCGGTCCTCTATCAAAATGCGGGAGCCACCTTCTACGAGATGGGCTGGCGAAAGGAAGCCATTGAAATCCTCAAAGAAGGTGTAAAGAAATTCCCAGATGATGAAGAATTGAAAGAATGCCTGAAAAACATTGAAGATGACTCAGACGACCCCGATGATAAAATAAAACCGCCCATCCTTGGCTTGTTCCTTCTCATGGCATTGCTCTATAAGAGAGGAAGGAAGAAATGAAAGAACTCAATTCCCCTCTCCCCTTGACGGGGAGAGGGGAAGGTCGCTTCAACTCCAACCGAGGTGAGGGGTAGTTATTAGCAATCTCATGGGTTTGTTCCTCCCCTTAAAATAAGTCGATTAGACCCGACCACGGGGGGAGGTTAGGTGGGGTTATGAATCCTTGGGTCGCTGGCTGCCATGAATGTACTATTTTGAGACTCTTAATAAACCAGTAATAATATGTGGAGGTGGTTATGCTTTATCTTCCAAAAGGTCAGGTTCGAAAATCGTCAAAGACAATTACCATTCTTCTGCCCTACTATTTGCATGAGGGTTTCATCTCATTTTTCAATGCAATGGGTTTTGCTGTTGTTCACAGTCCCCGGGCAGAAGCGCTGGAGAAGGATATAACTCAACATCCTTTTGATCTTGCCATTGAATGGCAGCACGGGCCAAAGGATTACCCTATCAGGAACCTGCTAAAAAAACACAAGAAAAGTATCCCCATTTTGTTATCACTGAACTGGAATGGGAGTGTTCCTAATAATTTTCCGAGCCTGGGATATCAAGATTATTTGAATGTCCCCTGGAAGATCAATGAATTAAAATCCAAACTTCACCCCGTTAGAAAGCTTCGCTAATTGCGCCCTTGCAAAATATTGCTTCTAACGGGGTGAACAAAGCACTCCCGAAAACCAAAAGCAAAAATTAGGACATACTACGCCATAGACAATGGGAATAGGATTGGAAAGTCATTGCCCCCCTACCCTTCTTGTCTTATTGGGGAATCCCCCTCTTTGGCAAAGTCGAATAGACCCGACCACGGGAGGGGTGGGGGGAGATTTTCCAATGTTTGTATCAATTCTTAGACTGTTAATAGGTGAGTGGGGACATTATGGAAGAACATAGAAAGAAAGCCTACCAATATCTTCTATATCAGGCAATGCTCGATATTCGAAATATTGAGCGGTTCGATTTCCCTTGTGAGCCAGACAAAATTCGGCAAGTACGTCTCGCCGGTGCGATTGCCAACTGGCTGCACAACCTCGCCGATTTTGCCTCGCGTGACTTTGAGGAATTTAATGAACCCTGGTTCTGGGAGGAGCATGACCATTATTGCAGTCAGTATCCAGAAATGATTTCCTACCGAGACCTATTTGAGCAATCTGAGGTTCTGGCCAAACCCAAACCCATCATAAATTAGAATTAAAGGGAGGGAGTAGTCCATGAAGTGCGGCTACAGAGAAATTGCATTTCCCTTACAATTTTGACCAATTTTAGATCAGTCGAATTTGAACCTTTTAAACAATTAACACATTAAAACCGTTTAATATCCACAAGTTACTTATTTGAATGTATTTTGGCACAAATAATGCTGAATTGATTGCATTAAACCAAGCGCCCAACAAGGAAATGGAAGACTCAAGGAAGTCTATATTCCCGGCTGAACATTAGAAGCAGAGGAGAGGGTGAGAGGATTTTAGCAACTCATTTTATCCTCGTATTCGGAGGGAGTCATGCCAAACTACTCAAATAGTAGATTGACCACCTATGAAAATTGTCCTCAGCAATACAAACTCCATTATATTGATTGCATCAAGGTTCCCGAAGAGGAAGAAGGGGTGGAGGCGTTCCTTGGCAGCAGAGTGCATGAGACCCTCGAGAAGCTACACAAAGAACTTTTATTAACAAAACTCAACAGTCTTGATGGATTACTTGAATATTATCATTCCCAGTGGGAAAAGAATTTTAATGAGAATGTGGTGGTTACAAAAAAAGGGTTTACCGCAGATCATTACCGCAATACCGGAAGAGAAGCAATAGGCAATTATTACAAACGCTATTCCCCTTTCGATCAATCCAAAACACTTTCAACTGAGTATCCTATTACCTTTAAAATAGACGACTATACCATTCGGGGATTTATTGACAGATTGAGCCATAAGGGGGACGGTTTTTATGAAATACATGACTACAAGACATCCGGCTCCCTACCCACCCAGGATAAATTGGATCATGACAGGCAACTCGGGCTTTATCAAATGGGGGTCAAAGAGAAATTTAGAGATGCCAAAGAAATAACTCTCATCTGGCATTACCTCATTTTTGATAAAGAGTTCACCTCGACAAGGTCAGATGCACAATTGGAAGACCTCAAAAAAGAAGTTTTATCCCTCATAAAAACATTAGAAAAGGATACAAATTTTAGCCCTAAAGAAAGCAAACTCTGCGATTGGTGTGAATACCCTGAATACTGCCCAGCGAAGAAACACGAAATAAAGGTTGAGGCCTTACCTCTAAACGAATATCTAAAAGACAATGGGGTTACTCTTGTAAACAGGTTTGCTTCAATCAAGAATAAAATGCAGGAACTTAAGGGGCAGGAAAAAATACTCCAGGATGAGTTGGATTTGGTGGAGGAGGCCGTAGTAAAGTATGCCCAAAAGGAGGGGGTTTCCAAGATAACAGGGAGCGATCGTCTTTTGAAGATCGTTGAAAGTGAAGGCCTCCAGTTCCCTCAATCTAAGCAAGAAGGACGCAATGAACTCGAAGAATATATTAAGAAAGCAGGGATATGGGACCAGGTTTCAGGCCTGAATCTGTCAAGACTTTCGAAGATGATCGAGGAGGAGACGTTCGATAAAAAAATAACGGATCAACTTTTAAAATATGGAGAAAGAATAGCCAAGACAACCGTGAGATTGTCAAAGAAGAAAGAGGAAGATGAGTGATTCTCATAAATTTCTATTTTGAATATCGAGGTAAATTCCGGTAAGGATCGGGGAAAAATAAGAAGAATTCAACACGGCCCCCAGGCTTAAGTTGTTTCAGAACCTACGTCCCCTCGGGATTTAAACGTTATGTGGTAAAAATACGGCCTAATTTCACCAGACCACAAAAACCAAGCAGAGGAATTATCAATGACAGAGTACAAGGCAATTTTTGAAAAAATAGAATCAACCCTTATTGATATTGGCTCTCAGAATCTACCGGCAAATGAAATCCGATCAAAGCTCGATGCATTCAAGAAACTAGAAGGTAAGACATTTATTGATGCTGAATACTACTGGAGATTGGTTGATGTCGTATTCTATTCGGGTTTTAAGGCCGCAACGGTTAATGAGAAATTAGATTTAATTCGTAAGTATTTTCCTGACTACCTTACTGTATCCAAATATAGCGATAACAAAATCATGGAAATTCTGGATGATTTTTTCATGATAAAAAATAGACGAAAGATTCAGGCATGCATTGGCAATGCCAAAACCTTTAAAAACATTGTAGACGAAAATGGCTCATTTCAAACATATATTCATTCTTTTGCACCAACAGCTTCTTTTGAAAACTTGATGCTGTTGAAAGAGGAGTTAGAATATCGCTTCAGTGGTTTAGGCAGAATTACTACATATCACTTTCTCACCGATATTGGGTTACCTGTTATCAAGCCAGATAGGGTAATATGCTGTATCTTTAAAAGGCTTGGACTAATTGAAAGCGAGGAACAATTACTCAAAACCATAATTCAGGGTCGAAAGTTTGCGGAGGCTATAAATCAACCCATCCGTTATGTCGACATTGTCCTTGTGGCATACGGCCAGGTGAAGTCAGAGGAATTTGGACTCACGAGCGGCATCTGCTTGGAAAATAATCCACTGTGTTCACTATGTGGTGTGAAAAATGATTGTAATTACTACAACAAATAAAAGAAAAAAATAAGCCTCCCACATATCTTGGTCCTTACAGGGACAACTTGGGGTCACCCATTAAAACGTACCTGTGAAGAGAGAAAAGTATTCCAATGATAAGAGGAGTATCTTCTTCCTCTTATGGCGTTGTCATTGGAGTTGTTGAATCAAATCAATAAAGTCACCCCTATCTTTTCTTTTGTCGTAATTTTTTTTAGGTTTATAGTGTCCGTCTCAGAACGAATTGTACCGCCTTGATGGTCCCGCCATAAGAGGTTTCGGTGCTAGGCAACGGTAATTCGATAAAATTCATTCTCTCCCTTTTTTTCCATTGACATCAAGTAGTAGAATGGGTAGGATTTTTACAAATTACACCTTGCGGTTCAATAATTGTTAGTCAAATACTATGAAAGCAACAATCCTCTTCTCGGGTCAGCCCGTCAGTACGTTCACTTCGCTCCCTTCATGCTATGGTGTAGACGAATTCGAATCTCCCGCGCGATCGACAGTCCCAAGCATTGCCTATTGGTCTGTGCCCGATGACCGAATTACAGAGCTTGCAGCCGCATTCCAAGTACCTGCGCCAAAAGAATGCGTGATGGAGTTTGAATACAAGACCCCTCCCCCCAAGGGGCAAGGAAAGGAATCGCACACAGATTTGGCTCCGGTGTCAGGCCTTGAATTGTGAATTTAGAGAAAGGATCTCGGGAGGCAACGGTCATTCGGTATTGGCGGTTCCCCCGACCCAGTCGGGGGAATTCAGATGGCGGATTTCGGGGTTAGATTAACGATTCAAAATTAAAACTGAAATATTTGACTAATTTTTCAGTCAAGACCTCCAAGGTGGTTGACTGGCTGGTAGGATAAGGTGTCAACTTCTTAAAGCTTGCCAATACACTTTCTTTTTTGTATCATCATTCTATAAGAAGGACTCTTTCCTCATTGTTTTAACAAGAAAGTGGAGGTTTGTTATGACGATTACGAAAAGGCCTTGGGGTCAGGCATAACTAATTGCGTGCCGAGCAAAGGGTAGCGCATTCTAACGGGTGAGAGTCCTGTCCTGCCTGCCAGTAGGCAGGGTAAAAACCAGGGGCGTGTAGCTTGGATGGTAGGGGGGGGAATTTTTATGGTTAGGAAGAGAATAGAGTGGTTTGAAGCGAAAAAAACTCTGGAATGTGTGATATGTAGTAAGGATATTGAGATTGGAGACCATTATTGTCTCAATGATACAGGTGAAGCCATGCATCACTATTGCTATCACG
>Ga0194125_10013101_pt1 | contig 10829 bp, 8 predicted proteins | sample TA2KigC250mmetaG_FD_148626 | JGI IMG/M metagenome (GOLD analysis project Ga0194125, IMG submission 148626) | Freshwater microbial communities from Lake Tanganyika, Tanzania - TA2015034 Kigoma Deep Cast 250m | ecosystem: Environmental > Aquatic > Freshwater > Lake | place: Tanzania: Lake... | reverse complement strand
AACCGGCAAAGCCGCGCCGTCATCCGGAAGCGGGCAATCGAGATGCTGGATCGCGTGGGACTGGCGGATCGTGCCACCCACACCCCGCTCGAGCTTTCGGGCGGCGAGCAGCAGCGGGCCGCGCTGGCCCGCGCCCTGATGAATGCGCCGCCCCTGCTCTTGGCCGACGAGCCGACCGGCAATCTGGATCGTGGCACCGGTGCCCAAATTCTCGATCTCCTCTTCGACATCGCCCGCCAGACCGGCCACGCCCTCGTGCTGGTCACCCACTCGCCCGAAGTCGCCGCGCTCTGTGATCGGACGCTGACGCTCGAAGGCGGACGGATGGTGTGAGGGACACCCCGCAGGGAGCGTGATTGGATAGGGTTCAGGTTTCAGGTTTCAGGTTTTCCGGTGATTGATAAAATTAGATCGATGCGGGTCGTCAGCTTGTGTCTGTGGGCGCTGCTGACGGCCGTGACGACGGGGTTCGGCCAGGAGGAGACGGCCCGTCCGCCGCCGCTCGCCCCGCCGCTCGGCTATTCCGCGCAACGGATGGATCGGGAGATGGTCCGTGTGCCCGGCGGGGCGCTGATCTTCGGCATGACCGCAGAGGAGAAGCGAGCCGCCGCCACCGCCGCCGGGGTGCATCCGGATCGCCTGAAGTTTCATACGAACCGAAACGTGCTAGAGGTGAAGGACTTCTGGATCGACACCTATCCGGTCACCCGCGGCCAATTCGCCCGTTTCCTGAAAGAGACAAACTACCAGGTGTTGCGCAACGGTTGGGTGGTCGGTTGGAGGGAATTGACCCGGTCCTGGCCGCCGGACCAACCCGGCACCGAGGCGCTGCCCATGATCGGCGTCAATGCCGCCGATGCCGAAGCCTATGCCCGCTGGGCGGGCAAACGCCTGCCCACGGAGGCTGAGTGGGAACTGGCCGCGCGCGGAACCGATGGACGGCTCTACCCCTGGGGCAATCAACCATTGACGAACGCCTGCTATGAAGGGACGGGCGACCTTTCGTTCGCGACCCTTTTCCCGGTCGGCTCCTGGCCTGCCGGTGCAAGTCCGTGCGGCGCGATGGACATGGTGGGGCTGGTCTGCCAGTATGTGCGGACGATCAAAGGCCGCGATAGCCATATTCTCGTGGGTTCCAGCGTGTTTCACACCCAACCCTATTCGCGCCTGGTGACGGCCCGTTTCGGCTGGACGCCGGGGATGCGAAATTATGTCTCGGGCTTCCGCTGCGCGTCGGATACGCCCCCGCCCGGAGAGGATGCAGACGGGGCGTACCGGGCGGGCCCGCCGGAGCCGCCAGCCAAACTCGCCATTCGCCAGGATCTGTACCTGAAGGAGCCGATCACGCTGCGCGGACTCGAGACGACCACGCTCGAGGTGCGTGTCCCCTGGTTTCCAGAGAGCGTCTGGACGCTGGACGTGCCGGAGACGACCTACGGCCCATTCACCGGCGCGAACCTGTGGTTCCCGGGAGACCCCAAGACGACGGTGAATTGGGAGGTCGCACCCGACGGGCAGCGCGCGTCTTATGTGCGCGAGCAGGGAACGCAGCGGATCGCCTGCACGGCGTGGGTGGAGCAGGGACACACCGTCCGCTTCCGGATCACCACCCGAAACATCGAGCATGACGACGGAATGATGAGCCATGTCTGCATGAAAACCATCAGCCCGTTTTTTTCGAGCCAGGAGCAGATGTCCCAGGGCATCATCCGCAACGGCGCGTTTGTCCGGGTGGCCGACGGGCCGCAGGGCTTTCGCGCAGGGGAGAGCCGGTTCCTGGCGGACGGCGAACGCGATCTCCAGACGTTCTACTGGTCGGTGCCTGACAGCCTGCCTGCCGTCAATCATGCCGTTCTGCGGTCTTATGACGGCACGGCCTTTGTGGCCCGCGTCGGGCCGGGTCCCTGCCGGGTCTGGGGCAACAGTTCCATCCCCTGCACCCATCTGGTGGCGGCCGGCAAACCACAGAAAAAAGAGGGAAAGGTTGTTTTCTTCATCGGAAAGGCGGAGGAACTTGAGCGGATCATCGGACGGTAAGCAGGACCCGATTGGCGTGCCCGTGACCGCAGACGAGGCCGGCTATCTGCGCGATGAATCGCGGCGGACCGGATGCGCGGAGCGCATCGTGTTTGCGACAGACGAGCGAGCGGTCAGGCGCGCCTTGGACGAGGCGCGCGTCAACGGCTGGCCGGTCACCGTGCAAGGCGCCCGCACCGGCATCTCAGCCGGGGCGGTTCCGGAGGGCGGGCTGATTCTCAATCTAAGCCGCATGAAGCGCCTCGGCGCGGTTGTGGATCGCCGGATCACCGTCCAACCCGGCGTGCTTCTTTCGGAGATCAACGCGACGGTCGCGCTACAGGGGCTGTTCTTCCCGCCGGATCCCACCGAAACCTCGGCCTCGATCGGCGGGATGATCGCCTGCAACGCCTCCGGCGCGCTCAGCTACCACTATGGACCGACCCGCCGCTGGATCCGCTCTGCGCGGGTGATGCTCGCCAACGGCGAGACGCTCACCCTGCGGCGCGGCGAACAGCGGGCGCAGGGCAACCGGTTTGCGCTGAAGACCGATTCCGGAAGCGTCATCGCCGGGGATTTACCCCCCCTGAAAATGCCAACGGTCAAGCATGCCGCCGGATACTATGTCAAACCGGACATGGATCTGCTGGATCTGTTCATCGGCATGGAAGGGACGTTGGGGGTCATCACCGAGGCCGAGCTCGACCTGCTCCCGCTGCCCCCGGTTCGCCAGGCGCTGACCGCATTCTTCCCCGCCGAGGCGGGCGCGCTCGCGTTTGTTCGTTTTCTGCGCGGCGACGGGGATTGCGCCCGGCTGATTGCACCGGTTGCGATCGAGTTTTTTGACGCCGACGCGCTGGATCTGCTGCGCCGGGCCCAACGGGAGACCCCCGCCTTCTCTCGTCTGCCCACGCTGCCCGCCACCTGCGCGGCCGCGATCTACGTTGAGCTTCACGGCAAGGATGCGGCGGCGCTGGAACCGGCCGTTCTGGCGATCACTGCGCGGCTGCCGTCCTTCGGCGCGAGCGACGACACCTGCTGGTTTGCTGATCAGCCTCAGGTCCTTGATCGCCTGAAGACCTTCCGGCACGCCACGCCGGAGGTGGTCAACCGGTTAATTGACGAACGGCGGAAGACCTGCCCGGGCCTGACGAAGCTCGGAACCGATATGGCGGTGCCCGATACCGCGCTGGAGCACATCCTGGCGCGTTACCATGACGATCTCGCCGCCGCCGGACTGGAGTCGGTGATCTTCGGCCATATCGGCGACAACCACGTCCACGTCAACATCCTGCCGCGCACGCAGACCGAGTACGACCGGGGCCAGGCGCTGTATCGCGAATGGGCCGCCCTCGTCACGGCGCTGGGCGGGTCGGTCTCGGCGGAACACGGCATCGGCAAGATCAAGGTTGCGTTGCTCGAAGTCCAGTACGGGGCGAATGGCATTGAGGCGATGCGGAAGCTGAAACGGCTGTTCGACCCCGACGCGCGGCTGAACCGCGGCAATTTGTTTCAACGAGGCGTCTGAGTCAAACCACGCAGGCATTACACAGAAAGCAGGATGGTCAGTCATGAAGGCGATGAAACTCACGGGCATCAACCGTCTAGAACTGATGGAGACGCCCACCCCCAGAATCGTCCACGCGGACGATGTACTGATCCGCATGAAGGTGGTCGGGGTGTGCGGCTCCGATGTGCATTATTTTCAGAATGGGCAGATCGGCAGCCAGGTGGTCAGCTATCCGTTCACCGTCGGCCATGAGGGGGCGGGCGTGGTGGAGGCGGTCGGCCCGGGCGTCACGCGGGTCCGGGTTGGCGACCGGATTGCCGTCGAGCCGGCGATGTCGTGCGGGGCCTGCGACCAGTGCCTGGCGGGACGGCCGCACACCTGCCGCACGCTCCGCTTCCTCGGCTGTCCCAAGCAGGCCGAGGGGTGCCTGAGCGAATTCATCGTCATACCCGAGGCGTGCTGTTTCACCATCACCGATGACACCACCTTTGACGAGGCCGCCATCTCCGAACCCCTGTCCATCGGCGTCTACGCGGTCAAGCAATCCATCCCCATGCGCGGGGCCGCGATCGGCATTCTGGGCGCCGGCCCGGTCGGGCTGAGCGTGCTGCTGCCCGCCCAGGCGCAGGGGGCGCGGAAGATCTACGTCACCGACAAGATCAGCCAGCGACTGGATCTGGCGAAGCAAGCCGGTGCCGTATGGGGTGGAAACCCCGACTGCGACGATGTCGTTGCCGAGATTCAGAAGCTGGAACCCGGCGGGCTCGACGTGGTGTTTGAATGCTGCGGCCAGCAGGAGGCCCTGGATCAGGCCCTCGAAATCCTCAAGCCCGGCGGCAAGCTGATGCTGATCGGCATCCCGCCGACCCTCGAACGGGTCTCCTTCAAGATCGACAAGCTGCGGCACAAGGAGATCTGCATCCAGAATGTCCGCCGACAGAACCAGTGCGTCCGGCTGGCGCTCGACATGATCGCCCGCAAGGACGTTGATGTGCGGGTCATGGCGACGCATCGCTTTGCGTTGGCCGACGCCCAGGCGGCTTTCGAACTCGTCGCCGACTATCGGGACGGCGTCGTAAAGGCGATGATCGATATCGGATAATACCCCATGAATACACACGATGCGTGCGAACGGTGCGTGACGATTGGGCTGGCGGGGATCGGCGGCTACGGCGAGTTTTACGCGCGGGAGCTGCTGGAGGGCGCGTCCCGGCATCGCGCGCGTTTGGCGGCGGCGGTCGATCCGGCTCCGGAACGGAGTTCGCTCTACGGCGCACTCGTGGCGGCAGGCATCCCGATTTATAGCAGCCTTGACGAGCTGTATGCGCGACAGACGCCCGATCTGCTGGTGCTGGCCACGCCCATCCCGCTCCATGCGCCGCAAGCGTGTCTCGCACTGGCCAGGGGGTCGGACGTTTTGTGCGAGAAACCAGCGGCCGCCACGGTGCAGGAGGCGCTGGCCATGCGCGAAGCCGAACAGCGATCCGGCGGCCGGTTTCTGGCCGTCGGCTTCCAGTGGTCGTTCTCCGAGGCGGTTCAGGCCTTGAAGGCGGACATCCTCACCGGGGCGCTGGGCAGGCCCTTGCGGCTGAAGACGATGGTGCAATGGCCGCGCACCTCGGCCTATTATGCGCGGAACCGCTGGGCCGGCAGAATCCGGGACGACTCCGGCGCGTGGGTGTATGACAGTCCGGTGAGCAACGCCACCGCCCATTACCTGCACAACATGCTCTATCTGCTCGGCGGCGACACCCATCAGAGCGCGACGATCCGATCCGTCGAGTCGGAATGCTACCGTGCCAACCCCATCGAAAACTTCGACACGGCCGGCGTGCGGATCATCACCGCGACCGGCGTCGAGATTCTGTTTCTGACGACCCATGCCTGCCCAGACGGCATCGGCCCCGTGTCGGTCTTTGAGTTCGAGAACGCCGAGGTGACCTATTCTCAGAATGGGGGTGAGACCTTCGAAGCCCGATTCGGTGATGGCCGGATTCGGAACTACGGCAACCCGAACGCGCAGCCGGACCGCAAGCTCTGGCGCTGCGTAGACGCAGCCCGTGACGGAACGCCGATTCCCTGTGGCATCGACGCCGCGCTGCCTCACTTGCTCTGCGTCCAGGCGGTGCAAGAGGCGGCAGACGGGATCCGTGATGTGCCCGCATCGGCTATCCGGCAGCGCGATGAGGGGGACGCCGGCACGCTGCGCTGGATCGACGGCATCGGGGAGGTCTTCGCACGGTGCTACGAGTGCCACGCGCTTCCCGGCGAACTGGGCGATGTTCCGTGGGGGAGCACGATAACTGGCGACAGCTTGCAGGATCACCGGCTGCTGAGACTTGACTGGAGGCATGTCCCTTCTGAACCCTCTGAGACTAAAGCGATGACCTGTCCCTTATAAACCACATCGTCAAAAATTGACGGGTTTTAAGCGGGTTTTAAGCGATTTATTTGCAAATTACAAACGATATCGTATACTGCAAACTGTGAAACGCGGATGTCCTCAAGCTCGATCTGTCAGGGGATCGATTGCCCACGGGAAAGGAACACATGGAAGGCCAAACGGGAAAAGGGGAATGGATTTATGGACGGCGGCCGGTCGCCGAGGTCTTCAGGGCCGCGCGGCGGCATGTGCATGAGCTGCTGATGGTCGAAGAGGGGCGCGAGACGCCCGAGCTGGCGCAGCTCCGGGCCGCAGCGGCGCGCGCGGGCGCGTCGGTGCGAAAGGTGTCCCGGCGGGATCTGGATGACCTGACGCAGAACGGCCACCATCAGGGCGTGGCGGTGCGGACGGGCGGCTTCCCGTATGTCTGCGTGGAAGAGGTCGCCGGGCTGGTGGAAAAGCGCAAGGACGCGCTCGTGCTGATCCTGGACCATCTGGAGGATCCGCAGAACCTCGGCTCGCTGCTGCGCACCGCCGACGCGGCGGGGGTCCACGCCGTGGTGATTCCCGAAGACCGGGCGGTGGGCGTGACCCCGGCGGTGGTGCGGGCCTCGGCCGGCGCCTCCGAGCACATGCGCGTGGCCCGCGTGGTCAATCTGGTGCGCGCCATGGAGCTGCTCAAGAAGGCCGGGCTGTGGACGGTCGGCCTCGACATGGAGGGCGACGACGTGCGCCCCTACACCGCGATCGATTTCAAGGATCGGATCGGCATTGTCATCGGCAGCGAGGGGCACGGGCTCAAACGGCTGACGCGCGAGACGTGCGACTTCATCGCCCGCCTCCCCATGGCCGGTCAGGTCGCCTCGCTCAATGCGGCCGTGGCCGGCGCGGTCTGCCTCTACGAAGCCGTCCGGCAGCGGCAGTAACCGAGAGGCTCTTGCAAAACCTCCTGCGTCGGTTGTGCAAGCGCCGTATTCAGAAGTCAGAAGTCAGTATTCAGAATTGGAACCCTCTCACAGGCAGCGTGTTCTACTATTCTGAATCCTGTCTTCCGTATTCTGACTTCGCTCATGCAAACACCTCGAAGGGGTTTTGCAAGAGCCTCCCGACTCAGCCGCCGCGCGCCGCGTTGCGGGCTTCGAGCGCGGCGCGGAGCGCGACGAGGTCGTGCGCGGGCGCGACTCCAGACGTGACGGCGGCGCTGGCGACGGCGTGCGAGATCTCGACGAACAGCCGGCGGTCGAACGGCTTGGGGATGATGTAGGCCGGGCTGAATTCCAGGCGCTCGGCCGGGTAGAGGGCGCGCACCGCTTCGGGGACGGGCTGCCGCGCGAGCGCGGCCAGCGCCTCGGAGGCGGCGACCTTCATCGCCGTGTTGATCGTCCGGGCGCGGACGTCGAGCGCGCCGCGGAAGAGGAAGGGAAAGCCGAGGACGTTGTTGATCTGATTCGGGTAATCGGAGCGGCCGGTGGCCATGACGTAGGGCTTGCCGGCGAGGGCGACGGCGACAGCCGCGGGGTCGATCTCGGGGTCGGGGTTGGACATCGCGAAAATGGCCGGAAAGCCGGCCATGGCCGCGACATCCGCGCCGCTCAGGACGTTGGCGGCCGAAACGCCGATAAAGACATGCGCGCCGCGGAGCGCCTCGACGAGGGTGCGGGCGTTCGTCTTCGCGGCATGACGGCGCTTGTGGTCGTTGAGGTCGGTGCGGGACTCGGCGAGCGGACCCTTGGTGTCGCACATCACCAGGTCGCGGACCCCCGCGGCCTTGCACATGTCGGCGATGCGGATGCCGGCCGCGCCCGCGCCGTTGATGACGACGCGCAGATCGGCGAGGCGGCGGTCGCTCAGCAGCGCGTAGTTCATCAGCCCGGCGAGGGTGATGACGGCGGTGCCCCACTGATCGTCGTGGAAGACGGGGATGTCGAGCATGGCGTCGAGGCGGTCCTCGATCTCGAAGCAGGCGGGCGCGGCGATATCCTCCAGGTTGATGCCGCCGTACATCGGCGCGAGGGCGGCGACGACGTCGATGATCCGCTGCGGATCGGTGCGGCCGGTGTCGGCGCCGCCGGCGCGGCAGCGGCCGAGGGGCACGGGCCAGGCGTCCACATCGCCGAACGCCTTGAACAGGACGGCCTTGCCCTCCATCACCGGGATGCTGGCCAGCGCGCCCAGATCGCCCAGACCGAGGATGGCGGTCCCGTCGGAGACGACGGCCACGAGGTTGGCGCGGGCGGTGTAGTCAAATGCGGCAGCGGGATCGGCGGCGACCGCCTTGACCGCCTGGGCGACGCCCGGCGTGTAGGCCAGGCAGAGATCGCGCTGCGTGCGCAGCGGCTTGGTCAGGCGGAGGCCGACCTTGCCCTGCCGGTGGAAATCCAGGATGTCTTCGCGGGTGATTGCGGGTGTGGCCATAACGGTGTTTCCCTCTGGTGCCGATTGAGTGATAAAGGATTTGAAAACTATACCGGTTCAGGACGGAAAAAGCGAGCGGTAAGGATGAGAGGGCGCATCCCCGTTTCGGTGCTTTCATGGGAGCGCGGGCGTCCCGCCCGCACCGTTGGCCGTTACGCATGCTTCCCAAAGCGGGCGGGACGCCCGCGCTCCCATCAAGAACGCGTAAAATCAACGAAACGGGGATACGCCCGATTAGAGGCGCTTGCAAAACCATGGATCTATTCCTCTCGAACTCGATAAAAGACCTTCGGGCAGGTGCTCATCTGATCAACCAGATTTGTTGCCGTCGAGCGGGAAACAAACGATGGAGAACCGTTGACCCCTCCACCTGTCCGAGCCTCCGGAGTCACAGCCACGCTTCGGCAGGAGTTGCCAGAAATTCATCCAGGGGAATGCCCATGCCGCCCACCAGCAGTTTGCGTGTCACGCGAAAGTGTGAGGCAAACGCCTCGATCCCGGGGAAGGCCGATGGCGTGCGACCGCTCTTCACTTCGATGGCGGTCAGGCGGTCCCCCGCACCGAGAGCGAAATCGACTTCCAGACTGCGGTCATTCCAATAGTACAAGCCGATCCGGGTTTCGAGAGCCGACTGCTGCAGGTGGTTGCCGACAGCGGTCTCCACCAGCCGTCCCCAGCGCTCCGGGTGGTCGCGCCACTCCCGAAAGGAGAAGTTGCTTGAAGAGGTCATGAGGGCATTGTTCAGCGCCAGAAACTTGGGGCTGGATGACCGTTGACGCACAACTTGTCCCGCATATTTCTGAAGCCCGGCCAGCAACCCGGCGCTCTGCAAAAGCTGCAAGTAATGCGCAAGCGTCGTGGTGTTTCCTGCATCCTGAAGTTGCCCCGCCATTTTCTGAAACGACAGTTGTTGGCCCGAGTAGACACAGCCCATCAGAAACAGGTTCCGCAATAGCGCGGGCTTGTGAATGTTGGCCAGCATGAGCACATCTTTTGAGATCGTGGTTTCAACCAGCGTGTCACGCACATAGAGACGCCAGCGGTTTTCCTCTCCGGCCAGTGCTGCCGCACCGGGGTAACCGCCAAAAAAGAGATACTGTTCGAGCGAGAAGCCGAAGCCGTCGCGCATTTCCGGATAGCTCCAGTGCGTCGCATGCAAAACCTCAAAACGGCCCGCCAGACTTTCGGTCAGTCCTTTCTGAACCAGCAGTTGCGCACTCCCAAGCAAAACGACCTTGATGTTTCGCGCATGCGCAGTGTCTTCGTCCCATAATTTTTTGACCGTCTCCGACCAATTGGGTATCTTCTGGATTTCGTCAATGGCCAGAACCGTCTCTCCGCCCGTGCGCACCGACTGCCGGGCGATCTCCCACTGCTGCTCAAGCCAGACCGCCCCGGCAGACAGAACGGCATCGGCAGACGCGTAATGTGTCGCACCTTCCGACAAGCCCAGAACATATTGCACCAGCGTGGTTTTACCTGTCTGGCGCGGACCTGAGATGACCTGGATAAACCGCCGCGGCTCCCGCATCCGCAGGGCAAACGTCTCGAATATCTTCCTTTTAACCATAACACCTCCAATGATTTAACAAATCACTCAATGTGATGAGATAAAATACACAATACGCTGATCAAAAGAAAGCAAAAAATTTTATCCCATGCGAATCGTGTGGGTTTGCCATGGCATTTCACGCTTATGCCGTCTCATCAAACTTTCAACAACTGTCTTGTCGCCAACGAAACTGTATTCGCCTGATGTTTTCTGCCGGCAAAGGACGATCATCGAGTCAGGAAATGACCGTTGGAAATCCTGTGCCGTCTTTTCAGCGTGGGTCAGACAAGGGATGTGCCTCATATTGAGAATTGCTGGTCTCCCATCCTCATCGTGTCTTGCGGCGGCAGACCGCATAGGGCACAGGCGATTCGGCGGCACAGGCCCGCTCTCCGTCTGCCACGGCTTCTTTCCGCCAGCGCGGTGGGAGTTCCAGATGCCCGCCGGAGCGGTCGTATTCTTCGACGAAGGAACGCACCAGCAGGCGGATCATGGCCGAAGGGTTGAGTCCCATCCGTTCGGCCGCCTCTTTAAGGCGCCGTTTCTCATCCGGATCCAACCGCACCGGCAATGATGCTTCCTTCTTCATGATGCGGGTAGCTTAACACGCCGATTCTGCGGGGTCAAGGCCGCCGGGCAAATTTGGGAAAAGTGGTCTGCAAAAGTTTTTTGAGAAACCGCTTGCTGTTTGTAGAGCAATGCGCTACCTTTTACGCATGAATGGAACGGAGACAGACACACCTCTGAATGTTCGGCTTCCCCCAGAGTTGATTTGGAGGGTCGGACGGTCGAAATCTAGTGCAACATGAAAAACGACGCGATATACCACTTGACGCGTGTAGAGCAATGCCTGTCACAACGCCAGTCGTAAACTGGTTCGCTATATTGCGAAGAAATAGTCTCTGATCGTCTATGCGCAGCGCACACGGTGGACACCGGCGTCTCGCCGCGCC
>Ga0194125_10013100_pt1 | contig 10830 bp, 4 predicted proteins | sample TA2KigC250mmetaG_FD_148626 | JGI IMG/M metagenome (GOLD analysis project Ga0194125, IMG submission 148626) | Freshwater microbial communities from Lake Tanganyika, Tanzania - TA2015034 Kigoma Deep Cast 250m | ecosystem: Environmental > Aquatic > Freshwater > Lake | place: Tanzania: Lake... | reverse complement strand
GTCATAGATCCCCGCCAACAGCAGGGGATATCCATTGGCTGCCTGGATAAAGAAGGGCTGTTTATCGGGTTTGCGCCATTCATAGAATCCGGTTACCGGAATCAGACACCGCTTGTATTGCAGTCCCGCCTTGAAAGTCTTTTTCCCCAGGATCGTCTCGCTGCGGACATTGATCATCTGATACTGTGGCAGTTCCATCGTCCAGGAGGGGATCAGTCCCCACCGGAAATGCGTCAGCAACCGGGTTTCCCTGGTGGCGATAAAAGCCGCTACCGCCTGAGTGGGCGCCACATTGTAGTTGATCTCGATCTGCTCATCACGCTTGGCGATGGCGAGTTCATCAATCAACTTCTTGAGTTGGTCGTGTTTGATCACTTGAGCGAATCTTCCACACATCTTCTCACCTCTTTGGTTGACAAAGTCGTGAAGCCGGAAAAATAGGCAATAGAAAAATTAATGATTCTCCTGGAGCAGTAGTATGCCTTTTGATATCGATGCCGTGATGCCCTTACTGCAAGAGCATTTTCACCGGGTGCAAACTCCCGTGGTGGACTTTATTGCCGCCAAGACCCATGACCCCTTCAAGATCCTCGTTGCTACGATCCTCAGTGCCCGCACCAAGGACGAGACGACCACCACAGTGGTCAATCGTTTGTTTGGCGTTGTAAACACTCCGGACGATTTGGAGCGGATCAGTGCTGAGGACTTAAATGCCATTCTCTTTCCAGTTGGTTTTCATAATGCCAAAACGCAGCATCTCAAACAGTTACCGGCTGTTCTAAGAGACCGGTTTGGAGGTGCGATCCCTTCCGGGATCGAGGATCTGATCCAATTACCCGGAGTTGGCAGAAAGACCGCCAATCTGGTTCGTGCCATGGCATTCGGACTACCAGCCATTTGTGTCGATATTCACGTCCACCGTATCAGCAACCGCTGGGGTTATGTCCACACTAAAACGCCATTCGACACCGAGATGACGTTGAGAGAGATCCTGCCCGAGAAATACTGGCTGGTTTTCAATTCCTATGTGGTTGCCTTTGGTCAGAACCTGTGTACTCCCAGGAAGCCCAATTGTACTTCCTGCCCGATCTATTATCACTGCCCAAGGGTCGGTGTTTAATCTTCCCCGGTTGTTGACGGTCGGTTTAATTGTCCTGGTTCTCCAGTATGTCACGGATAATCCGCTTGATCAGCGGTGTCTGTGAGTTCAGTGTTTTCATGGTGTTTACAAATTGGAGAATACCCGATAGATACCGGGTGTCCTCCCTGCTTGATTACCTTAGTATAACCTTAGTATAACCTTACGATCGTAAGGTTATACTAAGGTTATACTAAGGTAATCAAGCAGGGAGGAAAGGGCGTGGGAGAATTGTATTGACACGGTTTGGGTCTCGCCAAAACTGGCCCGCATCATTAATAAAAATGGAGTCGCCTTGAATACAGCAGGTTTCAACCGTATCCATAACGCAAAGCAGGCGTTGTACATAGAACTGCAAAAATATAATCCGATAGTCGTGGATGACGAGGAGGTATTGGCAGAGCTTTCAGCATTCACCGCGACATTGACACCTCTTTACACCTCATAGACCAACCTTCACGATAAACATGCCGGGGCTCAGATCCTGCCGGCGACTCTGAACGGAAACTGAGCCGGACATTTGAAAGTATGACACATCCGTAACCCGGAAAACGTCGATCTTTCAATCTTATGATAACCGACCGGATGATCTTAATCCTTAACAGACAATCAATTGAGGTGTTAAATGCAAGCATTAGGCAGACAAATACTCGTGGAGTTCTACGATTGCAACCCGGAGTTGCTCAAGAGCGAGACATACATGGAAAATGCGATGGTTCAGGCGTGCATCGAAGGCAAAGCCACCGTCGTTACCCATACCTTTCATTCATTCAGTCCTGGTGGCGTTAGTGGCGTGGTTGTCATCGCTGAATCACACGTGGCGATCCATACCTGGCCTGAATATGGCTATGCCGCGGTTGATATCTTCACTTGTGGTGAGACGATCGAACCCTGGATCCTTTACAATTATCTCAAGACCGCATTTGAGAGCAGACAAGCCAGTCAGATGGAATTGAAGCGCGGGCTCTTCGAGACCGCTGGAGAAAAACTGCGCCACAAACCAGAGGGGCTTTAAGATGGAATTGTGGTTTACGGAAAAACATAGCCCGGGGCGCGGACTCACCTACCAGGTGAAACAAACGCTGTATCAGGAGCGGAGTCAGTTTCAGACGATCGATATAGTGGAAACGGAGGATTTTGGGCTGGTGATGTTGCTGGATGGGGTGATCATGGTAACGGAGAAAGACGAATTCGTCTATCATGAAATGCTCAGCCAGCCCCCGCTGTTTACCCATCCGGCACCCCGGGAAGTGCTGATCATTGGTGGCGGAGATTGTGGTACGCTGAAACGTGTTCTGATCCACAAAACAGTGGAACATGTCACGCAGGTGGAGATCGATGAGATGGTGACCCGGGTAGCGGGGATGTATTTTCCCCTGCTGACTGACTGTACGAAAGATCCCCGGGTAGATCTGGTCTTTGACGACGGCACCCATTATCTCAGAAACAATCAGGATCGCTTTGATCTCATATTGATTGATTCGACGGATCCGGTCGGACCGGCGGAAGGTCTGTTTCAACGGGATTTCTATGCCGATTGCCAGCGGGCTCTGAAAGAGGACGGCATCCTCTGTATCCAATCCGAAAGTCCTTATATTGATGCCTTGCGGGAAGTGATCGTGCAGGCAAACCGTGATCTCAGAGGGCTGTTTCCCTTCGTCTTTCCCTATCTGACACCGATCCAGACCTATCAAGCCGGACTGTGGATGTTTCAAATGGCATCGAATCGATACAATCCGATCAACCCTGAAGTGGGGAAGAGGATCGATAGCATGGGTAGCGCTTTTCAATTCTATAACCGGGCTATCCACGATGCCTGCTTTGCGATGCCCGAATTCATCAAGCGGATGTTAGTATAAAAAAGAACGATGGAGTGCGCTATTGTGACTGGAATTTGCATTCCAGTGAATTGGATACACAAACAAGATTGTCGGCAGGGACTGTAGAAGTATCTGTAAATAACTGCTATTAAAAGACATTAATGAACTCAATGGGGATAAACAGCCCCTTTTTCCCAATTTGGGCATCCTTCTTGCATCTCCGATTGATAACCTGACAGAAACGGTTTTAGAAATAACAACAAAGAAATAAGAGGAGACACAATGAAGAGATTCAGCTTGATCATACTGCTCTTGATCCTGGTGATCGCTTTACTGGCATCACAGGGGACGATCAGATTGGATTCGGCATATAATGGAGTACGGCTTGTCCGCAATACGCAGGATGGAATTACCCTCAAATATTCGGTGGATGCCCTGCATTACAAACAAATTGAGACTTCAGAGGGGATCTTTACCGAGATCAATATCGCTGACTATACTACCACAAATGTTGATGGAATGCCACGTTTACCGCTATTGCGGCAATTGATCAGCGTTCCGTTGGCAGCCGAAATGAATACTCAGGTCACAGCTCAACGCAATACTCACATGACCCTTTCATCCTACGGGTTGCATTATCCGCTGGTCCCCAAGCAACCATCAGTTTCCAAAAGCGCAGACCCGGCACAAGCACAATTCGTGATCAATCGCGATTTCTATAATCTGAATAAATGGACATCCGATCCGCTTATTCGCGTGGAAGAGATCGGGATGATGCGCGGAGTACGGCTCTTTGCCGTTGACTTCGCACCGCTGAGATACAACCCCAGTTCCGGAGAGATCGAGGTGGTTATGGAAGCGGAAGTGGAGATTGCCTTCATCGGCGCTGATCACGATGCCACTCAGGAATTGTATGCCAAGACCTGGTCACCCGCTTTTGAATCGGTGGTTGCATCGACTGTGATCAATCACCACCAACCCCGGATGACCTTGAACCGTTATCCATTGGGTTATGTGATAGTCACTCCCCAGATGTTTGTGGATACGCTTCAACCCTTTATCCAGTGGAAACGCCGGGAGGGCTTCAATGTGATCGTAGCAACCACTGAACAGATCGGCAATACTACCAATCAGATCAAGACATATCTCCAGGGATTGTGGGACAATGCTACTCCAAACAATCCGGCTCCATCTTATCTTTTAATTGTCGGAGATACAGCTCAAGTACCTGCCTGGCAAGGGGTAACCGATACAGGACATATTACGGACCTTTCTTATGTCCGACTACAGGGAACGGATTATATTCCTGAAATGTACTATGGCAGGTTTTCCGCCACCAATGTCAATGAACTGATCCCTCAGGTGGAAAAATCACTGATGCATGAACAATTTACTATGCCCGATACCTCATATCTGGCAAATTCTGTACTCATCGCCGGAGTAGATTCATACTGGGCGCCCACTCATGCCAATGGTCAGATCAATTATGGTGTAAATAACTACTTCAATGCTACCCAGGGGATCAATCCAATTGCATACATGTACCCCCAATCGGCTTCCCAGGCTGGTGCTATCGTCAACAGTGTAAGCCAGGGCGCGGGATATGTCAACTACACTGCTCATGGAAGCACTACGAGCTGGTCTGATCCTGCCTTTACTATATCAAATATCAATAATCTCCAGAACGCCAACAAGTATCCGGTTGTCGTCGGGAACTGCTGTGTGACGAGTTCGTTCAACGTTGGTCTCTGTTTTGGAGAGGCATGGCTCAGAGCCCCCAATAAGGGCGGCGTAATTTACATCGGTGGAACCAATAACACCTATTGGGATGAGGATTATTGGTGGGCAGTGGGATACAAACCTCCAGTGGTTGGAGCTGGATCGCCATTCGTCGCAAATCGCACCGGCGTTTACGATGCCTTGTTTCATACCCACGAAGAACCTTATGATCAGTGGGCTCCAACAACCGGAGCGATGGTTGTCATGGGCAATCTGGCGGTAGCGACGTCTAATAGTGTAAGGATGAACTACTACTGGGAAATCTATTGTATCATGGGTGATCCTTCACTGGTGCCGTATCTGGGGATACCAGCTGAGAATGCCGGATTGTATCCCGATCAGATCTTTATTGGGGAATCAACTGCTGATATCATCGCCGAACCCTATACCCATGTTGCTCTCTCGATGAACAACGAACTTAGGGGAACAGCTCTGGTCGGAGCTAATGGGAATGTAACCCTGAACTTTACACCATTTGATCAACCCGGAACAGCACAACTGGTTATGACTCGATCCCGTCGTCGCCCCCTGATCGCCAATATCGATGTTCTGCCTAATGTGGGTCCCTATGTAATGGTTCAGAGTATAAACGTAAACGATGGTAACAATAATGTCCCGGAAGCTGGAGAGACTATCAATCTTGATGTGACCTTCAATAATGTAGGCATCCAGAACGCTACCAATCTGACTGCTACAATCTCCACCCAATGTCCCTATGTCACGATAACTAATTCAACCACCAGTTTCGCTGAAATCAATAGCGGCTCCACTCTAAATGTGCCCAGTGCTTTCACCATCATGATATCACCTATGATCCCCGATCAGACGCAAATCCAGTTCGATTTTTCCATTACTGATGGAAACAACGTTTGGTCTTCACAACGCAGTGTTACGGTCAATGCACCCAATGTCGCATTTGGCAACGTGCTATTGGTCGATCAAAACACCAATGGGATATTTGAGAGCGGAGAGACCATTCAGATCACTGTAAATATTACCAATACCGGTTCTATGGTATCCGAGAGTGGTACTTTGAACGTTGTGATGAACTATCCCAATGCAACCCTGTCCCAGGATTCATTCATCATTCCCAATATTCCGGTGGGGATCAATATCCCGGTGTCATTTTCGGTCATGCTGGGAATGGGGTTACCAAATGGAGTGACAGTGCCGATTGGAATTGCGCTGACTGCAGGAGTTCAGATGGCAAATCACTCTATTTTGATTCCTATCGGTCAGGTCAGTGAAGGATTTGAAGCAGGTAATTTCTCTGCCTTCCCCTGGCAGAATAACAGCCCAATCCCCTGGACCGTGGTCTCAGGAACTGGATTTGTCAATTCCGGAACTTATGCAGCCCGATCCGGGACAGTCAGCCATAATGGCAATACCGAGTTGAGTATCACCCTCAATATCAGTGCTGCCGGAAGTATCAGTTTCTGGCGCCGGGTATCATCTGAGGCGGGTTACGATTTCTTGAAGTTTTATATCGACACCGTCGAGGTGGGCGGTTGGTCGGGGAATCAGACCTGGGCTCAGTTCACCTATCCAGTGGTTGCCGGTACCCGGACATTCAAGTGGGTTTATTCCAAGGATGGTTCGCTTAACAGTGGCTCTGATTGTGCCTGGATAGATGATATCATCTTTCCAGCCTCCGGGGCAGGTAACGTTCCGATCTTCTTTACCAATACCGGATCCCTCAGCTTTGAGAACGTACCGTACAATACAACGGTATCAGCCAATTTCTCTATCCGTAATCTGGGGAGTGTCAATATGAATGGGTCGATCACTATTCCGGCTGGATTTGTCTTGCTCCAGAATGGGAATATCCTTCCATCGACATATAACTACACAGTAAATGGCGTGAGTACAGCGCTTTTCACACTATCTTACACGACGACTAATGTACCAGTTACTTTCAACGGTGACCTGATCATCACCAGTAACGATCCCTACAACAACGTCCACAGTATCCCGGTGTTCCTGCAGACATCCGTCAGTAACGATGATCCCAGTGTTGTACCCGTCGTTACGAGATTGGATGCCAATTATCCCAATCCCTTCAATCCGGAGACCACGATCAGCTTTGGAATTCGACATTCAGGGGCTGTCAGGATCAATGTCTATAATATCAAAGGTCAATTAGTACGTACCCTGGTGGATGCTAATTTGAACGCCGGCAATCACCGTGTCGTATGGAGTGGCACCGACAATAGTGGTCGCATTGTTTCCAGTGGAGTTTATTTGTATCGGATGGAAACCGCTGGATATACCAAGACACAAAAGATGATGTTACTTAAATAATAGAACGAGTGGCGGAGATGCCAAACGGCATCTCCGCTGACTTACGAAGGAGAAGATATGTCCATAGTAAGATTTTGTTTCGCTTTTAAAAACAAATCGTTGCAAAACATGGAGGAAAAATGAAACGCACAGTTTTATTGATCGGATTGCTGGTCTCAGCGATCCTTTCTCTTACTGCCGGTCAGGTGGTGATCAGTGATCAACCCAATCAAGTCCGGCTTGTTACGGGAAGCCACAACCGGATGACTATTGAGATGACTTTGGGCGCATTCAATGTCAGCGAAGTAAGGATCAATGACGAAATCTGGTACGATCTGTCGGTGAAAAATGCAGGATTGACCTTGGAAAAGGGTCTTCCGCAAGTGCCGGTGCTAGCCGGTAGTGTGATTATACCGCCAATGGCGGCAATGGACTTGACGATTGTCGGTTCTGATTATGTTGAGTACAAGATGCCGGTAGCTCCATCCAAGGGCAGTTTAACCCGCGATATTGATCCAGCTTCGGTACCCTATTCTTTTGACACCTTCTACCAAAGCGGCATTCAATATCCAGCCAGCCACGCGGTTCTCACAGAGCCCTTTATCATCAGTGATTTCAGGGGGATCACGGTCCATTTCCAACCATTCGTCTATTATCCTCAGACTCAGACCTTGAGAGTATATTCCCGGATCGAAGTTGAGCTGAGGGAATCCGGTCTTGACAGCCGTAATACGATGACTTCACCCCAGAATTCTTATAGTTGTTACTTTGAATCGCTCTACAGAGATCTCTTTTTGAACTGGAACGATGCCAAGTACCCGGTTGTAAACGAAGTAGGCAGGATCCTGGTGATCAAGAACAGCATGTTTGATGCTGCTCTTGTTCCGTATGTTGATTGGAAACGTCAGAACGGATTCCAAGTCGATGTGGTCGATGTCAATGTTGCCGGACCGACCGCTATCCAGATCAAGAGCTACCTTCAAGACCAATATAATCTGAATAATGGTCTCAAATTCGTCCAGATCTTCGGTGATGCTCCCCAAGTGCCATCATTGTTAGCTAATGGTGGTGGCTCTGATCCATCTTTTGCTTTGCTTGCCGGTAACGATAGCTATCCTGATATCTTTGTGGGACGGTTCTCAGCCGAAACGGTGGAACAGATCGAGACCCAAGTATTGAGAACCGTTCATTATGAGAGAGACATCCAGGGCGGTAGCGGTTGGATCGCACAAGGAATGGGCATTGCCTCCAATGAAGGTGGAGGTTCCCAGGGGGACAATGGAGAATCCGATCAAGCGCATATGGAACTCATCAGAGGTATATTAATGAACTATGGATATACCTCGGTTGACCAGATGTATCAGAATTATGGAGCCACCGCAGCTCAAGTCAGCAATAACGTCAACGCCGGGCGTGGATTTATCAACTACGTTGGCCACGGCTCTGCTACTTCATGGTCGACCACTGGATTCAGCAGTGCGAATGTGAACCAGCTTGTAAACAACAATATGTTGCCGTTTATCGTGTCGGTTGCCTGTGTCAACGGCAATTTCGTAAGCCAGACCTGCTTTGCCGAAGCATGGCTAAGAGCCATAAATAATCAAACCGGAGTTCCTACCGGCGCTATTGCCATGTATGCCTCCACCGTTAATCAGCAGTGGAGTCCGCCCATGCGCGGGCAGGACCATATCGTTGAGTTAATGGTGGGTGGCCAGATGTACACGATCGGAGGATTGTATTTTAATGGTGCATCCCGGATGGTCGAGGTTTATGGTACCAATGGAGCCAACGAATACAAAAACTGGCATATATTTGGAGATGCATCGCTAATGGTTCGCACCCAGCCAGCCGCACCGATGACCGCCACCTATGACCCGATCCTGTTCCTGGGGTTCAGCACATTTAATGTGCAAACCGTTCCCAAGGCACGTGTGACCTTGATGAGCAATGGGGTTGTCTATGGTACAGCTGTCGCTGATATAGCGGGAGCAGCTTCGGTGGTAATGGCCAATCCACCAGCCCAACCGATGGATATGACCCTGACCATAACCGCGTTCAATTGTGTGACTCTGATCGACACCATCCAGATCCTTCCCAGCACCGGACCTTATGTAGTGGTTAATCAACATATCATCTCTGATGGCAACAATAATGTCCCGGATTATGGTGAAGTAATTAATCTTAATCTCCATTTGAACAACGTCGGCGCTTTCGATGCCACCGGCGTTCAGGTTCAGATCACTTCCACTGATCCGTATCTGACTATTTTGACCGGAAATGAAATGATCGGAAACATCCCTGCCAATGGCGTGGGACAAACCACTCAGGGCTTTATGATCCATATCGCCAATAATGTACCAGACCAGCATGTGGCACAGTTTACCGTAACGATCACTTCCGATAGCTTAAACGTTTGGGAATATCCCAGGAATTTCGTTATTAACGCCCCCAGTTTCAGCTTTGGTTCTATCCAGGTCGATGACAGCAATGGCAATAACAATGGCAGGATCGATTCCGGCGAAACGGTGATAATCACAATTCCCCTATACAATGTTGGTCATTCCCAGGCGACCAATGTCATGTCCTCGTTGCTTTTAACCAATGTGACGCATGTCGTAACCCCGATCTCCGCCTTTTTCTCTGCTCTTCCTCCAACTGCTGAAGCCAGTTTGATCTATGAAGTGACATTCAGTTCCCAGATACCGGTCGGAACGGTCGCCAATCTGATTCTTCTGATCGCAGCGGGAGATTATTCGGCGTCACAGAACTTCAGCATCCCGATTGGTATTGTGATGGAGGACTTTTCGTCCGGAGGATTTAACTCCTTTCCCTGGTTGTTTACCGGTGGTAATTGGACGATCGATACAACCTCACCCCAAAGCGGCACGACATGTGCCCGGTCCGCCACAATCACGCACAGTCAGTCCACCACCATGAGCGTGACTCTGAATGTACCGGTGGCAGGCAACGTATCCTTCTGGAGAAAGGTGTCCAGTGAGGTTAATTACGACTATCTCAAGTTCTACGTCAACAATATTCTCAAAGACCAGTGGTCGGGTGATCTGCCCTGGGCTCAAGCCTCCTATGCGGTATTGCCTGGTCTAAACACCTTCAAATGGGAGTACGTCAAGGACTATATGGTTTCCAGCGGCAGTGACTGTGCCTGGATCGATACCATCGTCTTTCCGACCACCGGTGGAACTTCCACCGCTCCCATCTTTACGGTAACGCATACCAACATCGCCTTTCAACCTACCATTGTCAACAACCTGACTTTCGTACCCCTAACCATTTCTAACACCGGTGATGCAGTAATGATTGGAACAATCTCAGCCCAGGCGCCTTTCTCAGTGGCGCTCAATCAGAATAATCCGGTCTATTCCCTCCAATACCTGATCAATCCTATGTCGTCACAGGATTATTTCATCGGATTCGCCCCTACTGCTATCGGTGTGGTCAATGGCTATCTGGTTATCACTTCCGATGATCCCCTGGCGCTTGAGACCCTCATCCCGCTCTCCGGTGAAGGCAGACCCGTGTCCAATCAGGATCAGGTTACTCCGCTGGTCACTGAACTCAAGGGCAATTTCCCCAATCCATTCAATCCGACTACCACCATCGCCTTCAGTTTGAAAGAGAGAAGCTTCGTGACCATCGAGATCTACAACGTCCTTGGTCAGAAGGTGAAGACCCTGGTTAGAGAGAATCTGGATGCCGGGAACCACACCATCCATTGGCATGGAAAGGATGATAATGGCTCCTCCGTTGGCAGCGGTGTCTATTTCTACAAGATGTCCGACGGTGGAAAGTACA
>Ga0194125_10013099_pt1 | contig 10830 bp, 9 predicted proteins | sample TA2KigC250mmetaG_FD_148626 | JGI IMG/M metagenome (GOLD analysis project Ga0194125, IMG submission 148626) | Freshwater microbial communities from Lake Tanganyika, Tanzania - TA2015034 Kigoma Deep Cast 250m | ecosystem: Environmental > Aquatic > Freshwater > Lake | place: Tanzania: Lake... | reverse complement strand
GAGGGGGACCGCCCCGGCGGCATTGGCGCCGGCGGTCACCATCGCTCCCTGCATTGCCCAGGCGAGTTGGCCGATCTTGGGCAGGTCCAGCCGATGATTGGCCGGGGCCGGCAGGTTGCGCAGGCCGAGCAGGGCCTGCTCGACGCTGACGGCGCCGGCGGTGGACGGCTGGGGGAGTTGTGTCACCTTGAGCCGGGAAGTCGCCGGGGGCCGACGCACCGGCGCAGCCGGCGCCTGGCGGCCCAGGCAGACCGCGGTCACGATCAACAGGCCCGCCAGGACCACGTGCACCCGGCGCCAGTTGCATGCGGAATGATGGTCTGAGGATGTCCAGCGTCTCATCGTAAGATCCTCCAATAGTTCATGACGGCCTTGGCCCTGTCGCCCTTCAGTAGGTATACCATAACCGATTTCCACGCCTTTTGCCAAGCGATTTCCCCAGGGTAATCGCATGTGGGCGTACTTGTCCTTGAATGATCTGCAAAGAGCACCCGGTTCGTGGTCCGGCGCCGTTCGGAGTTCCGCCTTCAGGCGGGTCCGGACCGCCCAGCGGCTCAAGACTTTGTAGAAGCGGAAAACAGGACTGTTCCGACCCGCGTAAACGCGGAACTCCAAACGACTCGCTCGCCGCACATGCGATTGCCCGTCCTCGGCCCGAGCGGGCGGCCGCCGCCCATGGAGATTGGAATGGTGGAATGATGGAATGTTGGGGCAAGGGCGTCCCCACGCCACCCAACATTCCATTATTCCAGCCGCCCTGGTGGAAGTAGCGCTCGTAAAGGTGGCCGTGCCCGGAGGAGAACGGTCCACGAGGCACCGGTCCGGCAGCCGGCCGGTCCTGGATATGTCATCCCTGGCGGGACACGGCGCTCAGTGCTCCGCCGGGGGCGCCGGGGGCTTCTTGAAGGGCCGGTACAGAGGGTCGCCGATCAGGAGCAGTTGCCAGGAGTTGAACGGCAGGGTCAAATAATAGGCCTCGACCAGACAGTGGCCGTCGAAGAGCGCTCCGAAGAACAGCTTGGGCTCGGGGAACGTATGAAGATACGGTTCCGCCACCGGTCCGAGCGTCGCGGTGATGCCACGTTTGAGCATCGCCGGACACCACTGCGTGCTGTTCGGGTCGCGCAGGTGGGCCGCCTCGTAACTGGCGATGTGGAAACCGACGGCGCCGTCCACGAACTCGAACGCATCGACGTACTTGCCCACGCTGTACCAGCCGCAATAGAGGGCCGTCCGCGGGCAGTCGCCCGGCTGGAAGAGCGCCGCGGTCCGTTCCTCCTGGACCGGCAGGGACGTGCGCAGCCGGATCAGCAACGCCAGATCGCGCAGGGATTGATCGCAGTAACCGTACAGGTCCTTGGAGAACAGGCCGCGGGAGTCGATGTAGGCGGTGCCTGTCAGACCCTTCTCTTCCGCCGCGAGGGCCTTGTCGATCAGGCCCTTGGCAATCCCGTAGCTCGGGCCGTCGAGCCGCGCGACCATCAGGGTCTGGAACGGCTGCGGCCCCGCCGGGCTCCGCAGGGCGTTCGGCTGCCAGCGGTACAGCTCATACGCGTGGCACAGGACCAGGGACAACTCGCTGTCGACGGAGGCGCCCGTCTCCTTGCCCATGATCCGATCGATGTCCGCCTGGAGTCGGGCGGCGCCCACCTGGTGGGTGCGGTAGGCCGCGGAGTCGGTCTGGCCCTTCTGCTCCAGCTCGGCGGCCGCCTGCTTTTCCTGTTCCAGCACCTGGCGCAACTGCTTGAGCTGGGCCTCGTGTCCGGGCAGAGGCTCGCGCGGTCCGACCCGGAAGGGAATGCCGTACGTGGTCACCAGGCACTTGATGCCGCCGAGGTCCTTGCGGGTCAGGAAGGTCCGACGAATCGGACCGGCGAGACGCCGGTCATAATCCGCTCGCCCGATGGTGTCGCGCAGGGCCGTCCCCAGGGAGACCGGGATCACGTTGCCGGCGGGAATGCCCCGCTTTTCACAGTAGTACCGGGCCAGCCGGACGGAGGCCGCGTTGTCCGAATTGGCCACGACCAGGATCTCATGGGGCTCCAGCGCCCGTCCGATCCGACAACAGGCCAGCAAGACCGACAAACCTATGATCGAGTATTTCCACATAACCGGTTTGCAGCATGCCCGTAAGGGCATCCCCCAAAAGTGAACAATGGCCCGCTCAAGGGCTAAGACCGGGTGGCATCGCCAAGGGCTCTGCCCTTGACGATGGTCCCACGCGCATCCGCGCGACCATCGTCAAGGCCGGAGAGGGCTCCCAAACTCGCTTCATCGCGTTTGGGAGCCCAGGCCGGCCTTGGCGATGCCACCCGGCAGAGGCTTCAGCCTTCGAGCGGATCGTCGAAAATGAAACGGTGCGCGATCGCACTCTGCAAGTTACGAACGCATCTGCCCGCGTGTGCTCTCGGCCTGCGAGTACCTCTTCTCGTAAATCCCCTGGCGGGCGAAAACGCGTGCGAACGTCGCCAGCAGAATCCGCGCGTCCAGACTCGGGCGGGCCTGCTCCACGTACTGCACGTCGAGTTCCAGCTTCTCTTCCCGCGTCAGCTCGCCGCGGCCACAGACCTGCGCCAGGCCGGTCAGGCCCGGCTTGACGAGGAGTCGTTTCTTCTGTCGCTCATCCCATTCCGCCACCTGCGCCACGTACAAGGGGCGGGGACCGACGAGGCTCATATCGCCCTTGACGATATTAACCAGTTGCGGCAGCTCGTCCAGGGAGTACTCGCGCAGAAACCGGCCGATTCGCGTCAGCCGGGGGTCAGCGCCGGACTTCGGACTCGGTCCGAACGGGTCCACGTCGAGCCGCATGGTCCGGAACTTGTAGAAGACAAACGGCCGGCCGCCCTGGCCCGCCCGCTCCTGCCGGAAGAGCGCCGGACCACGACTGGTCAGCCGGATCGCAACGATGATCCCCGCCAACAGCGGCGACAGGAGCGCCAGCAGCAAGCCGCAAACGAGCAGATCGAACGCTCTCTTGACGAAAGGACGCATATCTACTACGCATCCGGGCCTTTCTTCTCTTCATACAGACTCCCCAAATCCATCTGGCCTGGGATCTCGGGCCTGCAAATGCACAGTTTGGGATTGCCCAGCTTACCATTAAGCTTGAGCAGTCTCTCATCAAAGGTGTGCAGCTTGGGAATGGTCCGCAGAAGAGCGGTGGCGACATGAATCGAATCTCTCTGCTGCAAATTGTGATCCCAGATCAATTGTCGCGCGAGCGTGGCCACCGCACTATCGACGTTATGCACGTAGATGTATGGATTCTGGAAGAATTGGGCGATCTTCCTGGCGTCCTTGGCTGAGAGTTGTACCGGCTGCTTCTGCAGCCGAACGACCTCAATGAGTGTGATCGCAGAGGTGATGATGATCAGATCTCCCTCCTGCGCCCGATCGGCGGTGCCACGGCAGATGCCGATCTTGTCACGCTCGCCCTTCAGGTAGCCAAGAAAGCAATCAGAGTCCCAGTACACCCTGTCGATCTTAGCCATGTCTCTCCCCCAGCAGCCCAATGATATCTCGGAACTGAGGCAGCTCGGATCGATCCGGGAATACCGTGAGCTTCTCGATTTCGACGCTTACCGGCTGCCCATTCTTCTTATATCGTATCAACCCATAGGCCGCGACGCGACGGCGGATGGCGCCCACCACCTCGTCAAAGAGATCGTCGGAGAAGTAACATTTGACATCTTTTCCGGTCAGAGTCTCCGCGATGGAAAACGTCAACCGGCCTTTGGTGTTCAAAGCGAACAACTTGCCTTCTATGGTTCCATATGACTTGGCCGGCGTTCCCAGTAACTCATCGACATAGGCAATACTGACAGGAGAAATGCTCTGGTCTGCAATGCGTATAACGCTCACCCCCTGGTCTCCCGAGCCGACGATGCTGCCCAATTGGAAGAGCCTCTGTAACGCGCTGTCGGAGAAATGCTCGGGGCGTCCCCTGCGCTTCTCCACCGTCTGGATTCCTCGGGTGATGGCACGGATCGTCCGGCGGACCAGCACGCCATCGCTCTTGACCGGCTTGGCGGTTGCGCATATCCCTATGCTTCCCGGCTTGAGAGACACAATCCATTCCAGAGTCCGTCTTCCGCCGACCTCCGCCGAGACATCCTTGATCAGATCAAAAAACGTACGTACACTCCGCGTGAACACGTCGGCCGTGATCTCCGGCCCATCCAGGTAGAGTTCCACAGTATCTTGCGCAGGTGCTTTCTTAGCCATACCGTCACTCCTGCTCACTCCTGATCACCAGGCGTTATCCTCAACTACGAGGCCATCATGTCCTGGTGCATGGGTCTACCAAGGATGCTTGGCATACGCGTCTTGTTCCGCCTATCGCAAAGATGTAACGATGTTCTCCACCACCGCGTCCTGCATTTCGCGGGTCAGCTCGGGGTAGATGGGCAGGGCGAGGATTTCCTCGGCGGCCTTCTCGGCCTCGGGGAAATCGCCTTCGCGACAATCCAGGTAGGCGAAGCACTCCTGCAGATGCGCCGGCACCGGGTAGTAGATCTCGCAACCGATCTTGTGGGCCTTGAGGTGGGCGACGAGCTCATCACGGCGCGGCACGCGGATGCAGTACTGGTTGTAGATGGTCTGGCAATCAGGGCTGATGAAGGGCGTCTGCACCGCCGTGCCGGCAAACCGCTCGTTGTAGTACGCGGCGTTGCGCCGGCGGGCCTCGGACCAGTCGTCCAGGTGCGGCAGCTTCACCAGCAGCGCCACCGCCTGGATCGGATCGAGCCGGAAGTTGGCGCCGACGAACTTGTGGTAGTACTTCGGCTCGGCGCCGTGATTGCGCATGAGCATCAGGCGCTCGTAGAGGGCCTCATCGTTCGTGACGATCATGCCGCCGTCGCCGATGCCGCCCAGGTTCTTGCTGGGAAAGAAGCTGAAGCAGCCGGCCTTGCCGATGCTGCCGGCCGCGCGGCCCTTGTAGGTGCTCGTAATCGACTGGGCGGCGTCCTCGAGGACCGCCAGCTTGTAGCGCCGGGCCACGGCCATGATCGGGTCCATATCCGCCATCTGGCCGAACAGGTGCACCGGAATGATCGCCTTGGTCCGTCGGGTCACCGCGATCTCGATCTGGTTGGGATCGATGTTGTACGTCCGGGGGTCGATATCGACCAGGACCGGCGTCGCGCCGACCCGCGCGATGCAGCCGACGGTCGCGAAGAACGTGAACGGCGTCGTGATGACCTCATCGCCCGGGCCGATCTCCAGGCTCATCAGGCAATTCAAAATGGCATCGGTCCCGCTCGAGACGCCAATGCCGAACTTGCAGCCGCTTGCCGCCGCGACCTTCTGCTCCAGCTCCAGCACCTTGGGCCCGCCGATGCAGACCTGCGAATCCAGCACCTCGGCGATGCCGGCCATAACCTGTTCCCTGATCGTCGCGTACTGCGCCTTCAAATCCAGCAAAGGTACTTCCATGGTCTATCCTTCAACTCAACTCAACTCATCCCATCATGCCCGACTCTTGACGTTCCGGTAGGGAACCTTTCCCACCCGTTGCTCCGGGGGCAACGGCGCGTCTTCTTCGAGATCGAGGCAGCGGACGACGCCGGGCTGCACCTGCCGGTACCGGTACCCGCTCTCCCGGCACACCATGATACCATCCCGGTCCGGCGGCGGCAGCGGAATTCCGTGCCGGCTGACCCAGCCGGCCTGCCGGGCGGGCACGCCCAGCATCCGGGCATAGTCCGGCACGTTTTTGGTCACCACGGCGCCGGCCCCGATGAAGCAATAGCGCCCCAGCTCGGTGCCGCAGACGATCGTCGCGTTGGCGCCGACCGTCGCGCCGCGGCGCAGAACCGTGCGCTCGTACAGGTCGTGCCGGACGATCTGCGACCGCGGGTTCGAGACATTCGTCAGAACGCAACTGGGTCCGAGGAAGACATCATCCTCGATTACGGTCCCGGTGTAAATGGCGACGTTGTTCTGGACCTTGACGTTGTTGCCGATCACGACGCCGGTGCTGACGAGCACGTTCTGGCCGAGGATGCAGTTTTCGCCGATCCGGGCGTCCTTCATGACGTGGCAGAAATGCCAGATCTTCGTCCCTTTGCCGATCCGGCACGGCAGGTCCACATACGCCGATTCGTGTACAAAGTAGTCTCTTTCCTCGCTCATGCGTCATTCACTCCCTGCGTGATGGTGCACCGCGTTCTTCAGTACGTCTTCAAGTTGGCCGGCCAGGAGGCGGCGGTCGAATTGCCGCTCGGCCAGCGCGCGGGCGTTCTGTCCCATCCGCCGGCACAGGGCGGGATCGCCCGCCAACGTCTCCAGTGCCTCGGCCAGCGTCTCCGGATGGTACGGATCGACGTAGCGGCCGCACTCGTTCTTCTCGATCGTCTCACCCAGCCAGCCGGCGACGTTGATCACTACGGGCCTGCCCGCCGCCAAGGCGTCAAACATCTTGTTGGGCGACCACGTGTGCTCTTTGGCCGCCCGGTAGATCGTCAGGCAGACGTCGCAGCCGGCCACAAGGCGGGCAACTTCCTCCTTGTCCGCCACCGACGGGCTGAAGACCACGTTGGTCAGGCCGTAACGGCGAACAAGACTCTCGAGTTCGTCCCGTTTGCCGCCGTTGCCGTGCAGGACCAGCACGATGTGATCCTTCCCCCGCTCGGCCAGGAGGCGCGCCGCCTCGACCACATAGTCCAGACCGTTGGCCAGGCCCATCGCCCCAAAGTAGAGGGCGGCGAAGCGCCGGCCGAGACCGAGCCGCTCCCGGGCAGCGCTGCCGTTGAGATCGGGACGGAAGAGGTCCAGGTCGCTGGCGTTCGGAATGACGGTGACCTTCTCGGCGGACACCCCGGCGCGGACGATCCCGTCCTTCATGCCGGACGAAAGTGCCACGATGTGGCCGGCCTCGCGATAAATCCGCCGGGCCATCCGCCGCAGCCACCAGATCGCGGCCGGATTGGTCAGGGCGCCCACGTTGACCAGCGCCTCCGGCCACAGGTCCCGCACCTCGAAGACGAACGGGACCCCGAACCGGCGGCCCAGCTCCACGCCGGCCAACCCCACCGTCAGGGGCGTATGCGTGGCAAAGACGACATCGGGTCGGCCGAGGTGCCGGCCCACCTCCACCGCGGTCTTGGCAAACTGATGGAACTTGAGCATCCGCTGCCAGCCATGCAGAGCCGTGCCGACATTGGGGTCGTTATAGGCGCTCGCAACGGAGACCACGTGCAGACCGTCAATCTCGTACCGGCAGCACAATTCGCCTCGGCAGACCGGGAATTCGCGGTTGGCCAGACCCGAGGTGATCATCGTCACCGCGTGGCCCTTGCTCACGAGGTAGCGTCCGAACTCATAGGACCGCGTGCCCGTTCGGCCCTTGCGTGTGGCGAAATATTGGTGGATATAGAGAATCTGCATAAGGATAAATTATCGAACGCGCAGTGAAAATCCCAAGCACCAAACGCAGCCCCGGGGTGGAAGCACCAAAGCCCAAGGAAATTCCAAGCACCAAATTCCAAATCCCAAACAAATCCAAAATCCAAAACTCCAAGGCTCAAGACGCTGGCGCCCCGCGGGAGAGCCGCCGGTCTTGAGCAGGTGGGGCTCGGCACGAGAGGTTTTGAATTTTCTCCGCGTTTGGTGCTTTGGATTTGTTTGGAATTTGGTGCTTGGAATTTGGGATTTCCGCGTCCCGCAGCGATTTACCAGTACAGTCCTTCGTACCGCGGCGTCTGCGGGTCCAGGCCCGCGATCCCGACCGTATCCAGGACGCGAATACCCGCCCGGGTCCAGTCGAGGACGCGCTGCGCCGCGACCGTCGGGTGGTTCAGAAGAATCAGGTCGGCGCCCGCCAGATCGTCCAGCGAGCCGACCAGCAGCTCTTCCAGATGGCGCAGGGCCTGCTGGACCTGCTCCTTGTTGCTGCCGATCAGGCGCTGCGGCTGCACCACGGGATCGTGGATCCGCAGCTTCACGCCCTCGCCGATCAGCGCCTTGGCGATGCGGACGTAGGGGCTTTCCCGCATGTCGTCCGTGCCGGTCTTGAAGGCCAAGCCGACCATGCCCACCATCTTGGGCTGATGGGCGAGAATGCGCCGGACGATCTGCTCGATCTGCCCTTCGTTGCTTTCGAGGACTCTCTCCAGCATGGGCAGGCGCACGGATTTGAGCGCGGCCAGGCGCAGGAGGGCCCGCAGGTCCTTGGGCAGGCACGAGCCGCCGAATGCTGGGCCCGGCCGGAGGTATTTCGGGCTGATGTTGAGCCGGGTGTCCGCACAGAAGACCTCCGCCACCCGACGGGCGTCCAGACCCGCGGATTTGGCGACGGCTCCCATTTCATTGGCAAAGGTGATCTTGAGGGCGTGGAAGAGATTGTCCCAGTACTTGACCATCTCCGCGGCGGCGATGCTGAGCCGGAACACGGGGGCACCGCACCCGTGGTAAAGCGCCAACAGCCGATCCGCCGCACCGGGCCGGTCCTCACCGACCACCGTTTTCGGCGGGTTGAGGAAGTCCTCCACCCCGGTACCCTCGCGCAAGAATTCCGGATGGAAGACCAGGTCGATCTCCCGGCCGGCCGTCAGTCCGGACTCGCGCTCGAGCAATGGGATGATGCGCTCGTTCGTCGTGCCGGGCAGACACGTGCTGCGCAGGACAATCGACGGCCGCTCGGCCCCGCCCCGCAACGTCCGGCCGATCTGCCGGACCACGGTCTCGACCGCCGCCAGATCGATCCCGCCGTCGGACGCGCAGGGCGTCCCGACACAGATCCAAGCCATGTCGCTGCCGGTCAAGCTCTCCTGTGGGTCCGTCGTCGCCCGCAAGCGGCCCGCCCGATGTCCGGCGGTCAGCAATTCGGCCACCCCCGGCTCCTGAACGGGCGAACACCCGCGCCCCAGGTCCGCGACCTTGGCGCCGACCGGATCGATTCCCAGGATTTCGTGGCCGTCGCGCAGCAGACACGCCGCACTGACGACCCCGACATACCCCATGCCGAAGATGCTGATCTTCATCGTCCCACAAACCACTGGAGGACATTCACGATGCGTGCGGCGGCGTGGCCGGCGCCGTAGTAGTCCGGACGCGGCTTCTGCGTGAAGTCCTCCCGGAGAATAGCCTCCGTCGCCTCAAGGATGGCCTCGGTCTTCGCGCCCACGAGGCGGTTCCAGCCGATCTCCACCAACTCCGTCCACTCCGTCTCCTCGCGGGCCACGACGCAGGGCACCCCGAAGAAGTACGCCTCCTTCTGGACGCCGCCGGAATCCGTCAGCAGCAAGCGTGCCTCGCTCTCCAGCGCGATCATCGCCACGTAGGACACCGGCTCGCTCAGGATGATCCCGGCCGTGTCCGCCAGCGCCGGCAGATCGGCCTTCTCCATCGCCTTTCGCGTGCGCGGGTGGACCGGGAAAAGGACTTTCAGGCCGCGCCGGGCAATCTGCCGCATCGCCTCCAGGATGCCGCGGAGATTCTCCGGCTCGTCGGTATTGCTGGCGCGATGGATCGTCGTCAGGACGTACTCGTGCGGCTGGAGGCCGTACCGGCTCAGAATCTCCGTCTGTCCCCGCCCTTCGCCCCCCAGCCGCTCCTTCACCTGCCGGGCCAGATCGAGCATCACGTCCCCGACATTGACGACCAGCGGAGCCTGGAATTGATGATGGATAATGGATGATGGACGATTCGCGTCGATATCCGCAGCACCGATGAGGTTGTGAAAGCCTTCCTTCTTGAGGTTTTCGACGGCGGTTTCGGTCGGACAGAACAGCAGGTCCGAGCAGTGGTCCGCGACGATGCGGTTGATCTCTTCGGGCATCCGGCGGTTGAAGCTGCGCAGGCCCGCCTCGACGTGGGCGATGGGAATGTGCAGCTTCACCGGCGCCAGCGCCCCGGCGAGCGTCGTGTTCGTGTCGCCGTAGATGACGACGATATCCGGATCTTCCTTCAGCAGCACCTCCTCGATGCCCGTGAGCATGCGGGCCGTCTGCTCGCCGTGCCGGCCCGAGCCGATGCCGAGATAGTGGCTCGGCGCCGGCAGCTCCAGCTCCCGGAAGAAGACCTCCGACATGCCGAAATCGTAGTGCTGGCCCGTGTGCACCAGCAGCTCGTCGAAGCCGACCCGGCGCATCTGCCGCGAGACGACCGCCGCCTTGATGAACTGGGGCCGCGCCCCGACGATCGAAAGAACCTTCATCCGCTCACCCCCGAGCGCAGAACATTGGAACGATGGAAGGATGGAATAGAGTCTTTGTCAGGAACTTCTACCACACATTCGGACATCTTTTTGGTTGCGGCCGAAGGCCGCGCTAGGGGAATATTGGGAAGATCGAGAAACGTTCTGGCCATGCTTCCAGTATTCCGACATTCCGACATTCCGACCCCATCCAAGATCACACCGCCGGGAGGACCGTCGTCAAGGCCGGAGGCCTTGGCGATGCCACCCTTCAGCGGTCCTTCGTGTAGTACCGCGTTTCACAAGTACCGCGACTATAGGTGAGATTGCTTCGTCGCTGCGCTCCTCGCAATGACATACGGCGCCCAAGTATGTCATTGCGAGGAGCTTCAGCGACGAAGCAATCATGTCATTGCGAGGAGCCCGGCGACGAAGCAACCTCCTCCCTATTGTCTCAGGACTTGCGAAATGCCGTATGGTCGTGGATCACCTGCGCGATCCGCTCGGCCGTGTGACCGTCCCACAAGGCCGGGACCTGGCCCTGTTTCCACTGCCCCGCGAGGATCCGGGCGGATTGCGCCTCGATATTGCTCATGTCCACCAGCTCGTTGGTCCCTTCGGTGATCGTGATGGGCCGTTCCGTGTTGGGCCGCAGCGTCAGGCAGGGCAACCGCAGATAGGTCGCCTCC
>Ga0194125_10013097_pt1 | contig 10830 bp, 10 predicted proteins | sample TA2KigC250mmetaG_FD_148626 | JGI IMG/M metagenome (GOLD analysis project Ga0194125, IMG submission 148626) | Freshwater microbial communities from Lake Tanganyika, Tanzania - TA2015034 Kigoma Deep Cast 250m | ecosystem: Environmental > Aquatic > Freshwater > Lake | place: Tanzania: Lake... | reverse complement strand
GCCCACCCCCCCCCCCCCCCCCCCCCCCCCCCACGCCCCCTCCCCCAATCCCTTGTAGGGGCGCAATTTATAGCGCCCGACTCCAGCGGGCGTGATAAATTACGCCCCTACGGGGGGGAAGGGAGTATGAGGGGAGGGCGGGGGGCCCCTTATGAAAACTGTTCCCCGGCCCTCCCCTCAAATAAATCATCATAATAATCTTAAAAAATCGTCCAAACCTACCCCGGCTTGACGAAGAATTGCCCGCAGCGTACCTCGATCCAATTCTTTATGGTCCGGAACCACCAACTGGGCGAAGGGATTGTCTTTGCGAAGAATGATATGGCTTCCTTCCTGCCTGATAAAATAAAAACCTGCTTTATTTAAAGCCTTGACAGATTCACGCCCCGAAATTTTAGGCAGCTTGCTCATACGGCTACAAGCAAAGCCTCAAAATGTTCTTCCGGTATCGGCAGGCCATCCTTTAACAAGGCATTAACATATCCCTGAATGGCCTCCTTAATATTAGTAATCGCCTCTTCCTTGGTAATTCCCTGGCTGATGCAGCCGGGGAGACTGGGACATTCCGCCACCCAATATCCGTCTTCCCCTGGATAAATAATTACTTGTCTCATGATTATGTTCCTCGTTGTTATTATTATACAATCTTAGCCAGAAGCAATACCCCTGGATATATTATGTTTTTAAATTTACCAGTTCCTCTCAACAACCTAGAATGACTTGGGAATATCCAAGCTCGTTTGCGAAAAATAAATTCTTCTAAAGCCAGCCAACCAGTTTTCCAGGCCGCGCCTGCCAAAACGCCGATGTTAGCCCGTTCAGTATGGTAAAAAGGCGCGTCATCTTCCTCCATAATCTTGCAATATCTCTCAATAAGAGATTGCCATTGTTTAAATAGTTTCTCCCAATGATTCAGTTCGGTATTATTGATTTGAAAACCTTTAATTGTTTTCACGATTACCTCTCTTAAGTCTTAACCCGCCAGATAGTTCCCTGGGGCGTATCTTCTAATAGAATACCCCTCTCAAGCAACTCCTTCCTGATGGCATCCGCCCGAGCCCAGTCCTTATTCTTTCGGGCTGCGGACCTCTCCGCGATGAGGCGTTCTATTTCCTCGGTGGAGATTTGCAAGTCCTCGGCCTTCTGGCGTAAAGTGGCCAGCATCTCCCGGGGGTCGGATTGAAGGAGGTTAAGTACATAGCCCAAATCCACCAAATTCCGGCGCACTTCCGCCAGGAAGGCCACAAAGCCGGGTTCCGCGGATGGGTGCTCCAGCAGCCGGTTGACCAGGCGCACCGCCTCGAACATATAGCCCAGGGCCTGGGCGGTGTTGAAATCGTCATCCATAGCCGCGGCGAAGCGCTCCGGCAAGGCCCGGAGGCGGGCGATTTCGTCGGCGGTGAGCACGCCAGAGAAAAAATCCGCCGGCACGGGACCGCTGATGTCGGGAAACTGCTTCTTTAAATCCTCCAGCTTCCCCAGGGTGGTATAAAGGCGCAGTAAAGCGGCTTCCGCCTCCCGCAGGGCCGCGTCGGAAAAGTCCAGGGGGCTGCGGTAGTGGCTGTTGATGAGAAAGAAGCGCACCACCTCGGGGTGAAATTTGGCCAGGACCTCTTTTATGGTGAAAAAATTCCCCAGGGACTTGGACATCTTCTCCTGGTCGATGGTGAGCAGCCCGTGGTGCAGCCAGTAGCGCACAAAGGGTTTCCCCGTGGCCGCTTCGGACTGGGCCAGCTCATTTTCATGGTGGGGGAAGATCAGGTCCAGCCCGCCGCCGTGGAGGTCCAGAGTTTCCCCCAGGTACTTCATGCTCATGGCCGAGCACTCGATGTGCCAGCCGGGGCGTCCCGGGCCCCAGGGGCTGGGCCAGGCCGGTTCCTCGGGCTTGGATGCCTTCCACAGGACAAAGTCCAGGGGGTCCTCCTTGTGGGGGTCGATCTCAAGGCGCGCCCCGGCCTGGATATCCTCCAGGGACTGGCCCGAAAGTTTCCCGTAGCCGGGGAACTTCCCCACCCGGAAATAGACGTCGCCCCCCGGCGCCCCCTGGTAGGCGAAGCCTTTTTCCACCAGGACCCGGATGATTTCCAGCATTTCCGGGATGTGCTCCGTGGCCAGGGGCTCTATCTGGGCCGGGGGCACCCCCAGGGCCGCCATGTCCTCCTTAAAGGAGGCGATGTAGCGCTGGGCCACCGCGTCCCAAGCCGCGCCGGTCTCCTGGGCCCGGCGGATAATTTTGTCGTCAATGTCCGTGTAATTGCGGACCCAGGTGACTTCATAGCCCCGGCGGCGCAAGTGCCGCACCATGACCTCAAAGGCCACGCACGAGCGGGCGTGCCCCAGGTGGCAGTCGTCATATACCGTCACTCCGCAGGCATAGAGGCCCACTTTCCAGGGGTGCAGGGGCTCAAAAGTTTCCTTGCGTCGGGTTAGGGTGTTGTAGATCTGCATGGCGAAAAAGGGGTTGACAATATTTGTAAGATAGGTGAAGTCATATTCCAATATTAGCTGTCAGCTATCAGCTTTTAGCCAAAAATATTTTGAATAGCTGACTGCTGAAAGCTGTCAGCTGAATCTACGCCGTCCTTTCCTTAAGGGATCACCCAATCAACATCAGGAGAGAAAAATGTCTCAAGTCATCAGCCGGGTCACCAAAAACGCCCGGGAAGTTATATTTTTATCCCTGTCGGAATTTAAAGGCCGCCGCCTCATCGATATCCGGGTCCATGTGCCCGGGGACCAGGAAGGCGAGTGGGTTCCCACCCGCAAGGGCATTTCCCTGGCGCTGGGCCTTTATCCCGCCTTCAAAGAGGCCCTGGGCGAGTTGGAAGAAGCTCTGCTGACCCAGGGGCTCCTGGACAAGGAAGACCTGGAACCCCAGGAATAAAGCCTAATTTTTCAAATATAATCTAGAAATCGGCTCCTGGCAATGAAAAGGGCAGGGGGTTGAGGCAGTTGCCGGTTTCAGGGGTCAGTTGCCAGTTGGAAAAGAAACTCTTATCAATCGACTGAAAACCGAAAACTGAGGAGGCTCTTGCTAATATGGTTTTTTGTCATCCTGAACGAAGTGAAGGATCTCAAAATACGAGATTCTTCGCTTTATATGAAAATACCTGGTGGGGCGGGCCTCCGTGCCCGCCTTCCGGTGGGTGGCAGTGGATGGTGGCCCCACCTTTCAAGGTTTAATTTTCGTTGTTCTTTGTGACCCTTAGGTCATGATAGTTCGCTCAGAATGACAATTCCTGCGAAGGGAGAATTTTTCAAGAGCCTCTGAGAACTGAGAACTTAACCCCATCCCCGGCGGCGCTGGGCCTTCACCCCACCTCCCTTTCAGGGTTGAACTTGATGGCGTTGGCCACCAGGGTCAGGAGGACCTGCTGGAGCTTCCCGGCCTCGGCTCGCACCGTCAAGTCCCGGGCCGGGAAGAATTTCAGGCCCAGGCCCTTTGAGCTCCATCCCTGGGAAGAGAAAAACTTTACCACCAAGACACCAAGATCACCAAGGGCCGCAAAGGAAAATGCTTATTGGCGTCCTGAAATTTCAGGACGCCAATAACTTTTCCTTGGTGAATCTTTGTGCCCGTGTCTTGGTGGTGAAGTTTTTCTCTCTGCCAGGCATGTATTTCTGCCTCCTGTCTTGATTTGTCCCGGAGCGCCATTATCTTGAAACAAAACCGCGCGGCTCGGATGGGCCGGAGAGGAGGGCCTGTGCCTTATACAGCCAAAAATTACTCCAATCTTTTAGGTGTGCCAGGATTCAGCGACACCCTGCTAAATAATCACTTCACCCTGTACCAGGGTTATGTGACCAACACCAACAAGCTCATGGAGCAGCTGGGGGCCATGCTCAAGGAAGGCAAACAGGGGACTCCGGAGTTTGCCGAGTTGAAACGCCGCTTCGGCTGGGAGTTCAACGGCATGCGCCTCCATGAGCTTTACTTCGCCAACCTGGGAGGCGACGGCGATCCTGCCAAAGCCCCCACCCTGGTAAAAAAGCTGGCGGCCCAGTTCGGCTCCTTCGACGCCTGGGCTACGGATTTCAAGGCCACCGCGGCCATGCGGGGCATCGGCTGGGTCATTCTCTACGAAGACATCGAAGCCGGGGTCTTCTGCAACCAGTGGATCAATGAGCACGATGTGGGCCACATTGTGGACGGCAACCCCCTGCTCATCATCGACGTTTTTGAACACGCATTCATGATCGACTACGGCCTGAAACGGGCGGACTACATCGCCAGCTTCATGAAGAACCTCAAGTGGGAGGTGGTGGAGCAGCGCTCGGTTTAAACGGCGGCCGGGAGCCTGTAAGGGCCGTTGGCGAACCGCCCCGGCAAATGATTGCCATTAATTCACCTATGAAGATGCAGCCGTAGCTTCAGCTTTAAAAGGAAGGTGTTCAGAATGGTGGGGCGGGCCTCCGTGCCCGCAGACATAGGGTGCTGGAATTAGTTAACTTGGGCGGGCACGGAGGCCCGCCCCACCCAAAAGGTCTGGCCCTATGGGCGGTTGTAAGCCGATACAGGGAAGACGCGTCGAAACCCTATGGAGGACAGCCGGGGATGACTGTTAATGTTATAATGGGGGGCCAAAGGGTCATGAGAAACTGCTAAGATTGAGCGACAATGGAGGGATGAGGAAAGCGCACCCCTGGGGGGCGCCTTTTATTTTTGGGGAAACAGCAGAGTTGGGGGCCTTACCGACAAGAAGATGGCATTTGACGACGGGTTCACTTATCGTTTAAATTCAGCTTCATCATGCAAAGTTCGTCGTCGTCAAACATTTCCGGGTCCATGGCGAGAATTCTCATCACTTTAAAGCCAAATTTTTCATATAACCTGATGACCCCGGCCTTGATCACGTCCACATCGATTTCTATGCTGTCGATTTTCAACCCTTTGAAGTAATCCAGGGCTGCGGTCAACAATTGAGAGGCCACCCCCTTGCCGCGGCTCTCGGGGTCCACCGCAATTTTCAGGATAATCGCCTTATTGGCCACTTCGCAGCAGCAGGACACCAAAAACCCTTCAACTTTTTCATCTTCAAAAACAAAAAAGCAATCCCGCAACGCCTCTTTGAAATTGTGGCGATCCCACTGATGGATGAAAGACTGCCTTTCAATCTCCATGATTCGGGGCAGGTCTTTTTCCGAGGCCATTCGGATGTTTTGCTTTTCGGGAAGTTCCATGGCGCGTGACTCCCACCATTAAATCAGCCCGGGGTCCTGAGGCCATGAGAGAGATGAAGTGTATCTAGTGGGTTGCACAATTTAGCTTATATATAAGTTACCAAAATCAGCAGAGAAAAGCAATAAATTTCCTTTGAGGGCCTTAAAAATTATCTGGCCGACTGGGGCGAAGCCTTTTATCCAAATGAGCGATCATAGAAGTGTTTAACCTGGCGAATGATTGCTGAAGGCCGGCTGTTTCGATCCCCCGGCCTTCACCTCCAAATTACCTTTGCGACCGCCTCATAATCTGCCGCACGACCTTTACAACCGAGAATCTTCAGGTTAGGGTATTTAGAATTTTGGTTACAGCTCCAGCCGCGGCGACGTTAGGAGAAGGATATGAGACGAACCGGTTACGTCTATGATGAGCGCTACCTGTTGCACAATCCGGGAGAATGGCATCCCGAACAGCCCGACCGTTTAAAGGCCATCCATAAGCACCTTACCGAAGAACATTTGTTGGACCTGGTGGTCCGCATCGAACCTTATGAGGACACTCGTTCCTGGGTAGAGCGGGTGCACGATCCCGAGTATATCAAACGCTTCGAGACGGCCTGCCAAAAAGGCGCCCGGATTTTTGGGGTGCCGGACTGCGGCATCAGCAAGGAATCCTACGCCATTGCCCTTCTGGCCGTAGGCGGAGTCATGGCGGCCATCGACGGGGTGATGACCGGCCAGGTGGACAATGCTTTTTGCGCGGTGCGGCCCCCGGGGCATCACGCCGAAAAAAGCCGGGCCTTGGGCTTTTGTTTCTTTAATAACGTGGCCGTCGGCGCCACCTATCTCCTGGAGCATTATGGCCTGGAGCGGGTGGCCATCGTGGATTGGGACGTGCACCACGGCAACGGCACCCAGCACCTTTTTGAGGCTGACCCCCGGGTCTTTTACCTGTCGCTCCATGAAGACCCCGAGTTTTGTTATCCCGGCACCGGCTTCGCCAAGGAAATCGGCAAGGGGCGGGGCCGGGGGTTCACCCTGAACCTGCCTTTCCAGCCTCGCAGCGGCGATTGGGAATACGTGGATGCCTTGAAAAGGTTCGGACTGCCCCGCCTACGGCAGTTCGCCCCCCAGTTTCTCTTAATTTCCGCGGGGTTTGACGCCCACGAGGACGACCCCCTGGCCCACATGAAACTCACCCAGGAGGGCTACCGAGACATGGGCCGCCTCCTCATCGAGCTGGCCCAGGAGACCGCCGCCGGCCGGGTCATCAGCGTCCTGGAAGGGGGATACAACCTAGAGGTTCTGGCCCAGTGCGTGGAAGACCATCTGCGGCTGCTTTTGGGGATTGAATTTCCGGGGGGGGTGTGATTGGTTCAGTGATCAGGGGCCGGGTGGCAGTTGCCGATTATGCCGGGATCTTCCCGGCCTTTGACCTTGGGGAAGCAGCCAAGGACCGACCGAGCGGAGGGAAAAGGCCGCCCCACCGCGGATTTTACTAAGAAATTTCTTGACAGTCCCGGAAAAGCTGTGGTACAGGAACAGGCAACCTTTAGTCGGGCTTGAAATGCAGTACTCGGGGAACATGACAGGATAATGACGGTATGGCGGCAGCCGGCCGTTTTTTTTTGGCTTCCGCCTCCGCGGCTCATGAAGACCGGCAAAGGAATCAGGATTTTTAAGGAGAAGGAGAGGTATGCGCTTTACCGGCACGGTCAAGTGGTTCAATGAGGCCAAGGGCTACGGCTTCATCCGCCGGGAGGAAGGTCCCGATGTGTTCGTCCATTACAGCAACATCACCGGCACCGGCTTTCGCACTTTGAAGGAAGACGACAAGGTGGAATTCGAGGTGAGCGAAGGCCCCAAGGGCTTGCAGGCGGTCAAAGTGAGCCGGATCTAATCCAAGGATTTTAATCCGCAGATTCCACAGATTAACCTAAGAATTAACGAAAAGCCGCGGACTTAAAGCCGCGGCTTTTTCGTTTAAACAACCTTAAGGGATTGGGGGTGGGGGTGTGGGGGAGTTTTTTGTAAGTGAAAGGGCTTTTGCCCTTTGCCCCCTCCCCCACATAATCAACTCACCCCAATCTCTTCATCCGTCAAATAGCACGCGGGGTCGGGGGCCCACAGGTCGCCGGTGAGGGCCTCGGCCCGGACCCGGAAGTTGCCGGCGCAGACGTCCAGCCAGTTGCACTTGGCGCAGCGGCCGGTGACGTGGCGCTTTTTGTCCTTCAACCCGGCCATGAGGGGATTGCTCAAGTCGGTCCAGATTTCGCTGAAAGGGCGTTGGCGCACGTTCCCGAAGGAGTAATGGCGCCAGAACTGGTCGGCGTGGACCTCCCCGTCCCAACTGACGCAGCCGATGCCCCGGCCGGAGTTGTTCCCTTCGTTCATCTGCAGTAGTTCCAGGACCTCGGCAGCCCGCTGGGGGTCTTCCTCCTTCAGCTTGAGGTAGATGTAAGGGCCGTCAGCGTGGTTGTCCACGGTGAGGACCTCCACCTGGCGGCCCACGTCAAAGAGCCGCCGGGTGCGGGTACAGATGAGGTCCACCAGCTCCCGGGTCTGGCCGTGGGTCAGGGCTTCCTTCACCAGCTTGCTGCCCCGGCCGGCATAGACCAGGTGATAGAAGCAGATGCGGGGAATGTCGCGCTCTTCCACCAGGTCGAAGATGGCCGGGACTTCCTGGTAGTTGAGGCGGCTGATGGTGAACCTTAACCCCACTTTGAGGTCCCGTTCCTGGCAGTTGTGCACCCCGGCCATGGCTGCGGCGAAGGCCCCGGGCTGGCCCCGGAACTTATCGTGGGTGGCCTGGGTGCCGTCCAGGCTGATGCCCACGTAGGACAGGCCCAGGTCTTTGAGCCGCCAGGCCAGGTCCCGGTCGATGAGGGTGCCGTTGGTGGAGATCACGGCGCGCATGCCCGAGGCTACGGTTTTATCAATGAGGTCGTAAAGGTCCGGGCGCATCAGGGGTTCGCCCCCGGAAAAGAGCATCACCGGGACGCCGAAGTCCTTCAGGTCCCGGAGGAGATTAAGTCCTTCTTCATGGCTCAGTTCATCGGGGGCCGCGCCCGCGGTGGCCTGGGCGTAACAATGGACGCACTTCAGGTTGCACTGTTTGGTGACGTTCCATACCACCACCGGTTTTTTGTCCGCGGAAAACTGCAGGAGGTGGGAAGGCAGGTCCTTGGCCTGCCGCCGGTAGCGCAGCACGTCCCCCGGCTCCACCGCCCCGCAATAAAGTTTGGATACGCCTACCATGGGTTTATAACGGTTCCTGGGTTGAAAAGTTTTAAGTTTCGAGTTTCAAGTTGCGAGTTACGAGTTTGAATTTTGAATTAATTCTTATCTCGCCCTATTGACAATCTGGTTTTTTAACCCCGGTCCCCGGTCCCTAAAACCTAAAACCTAAAACCTAAAACCTGCCTCACTCCCGAAACAGCGTCTTTTGATAATACTCCCGAATCACCCGGTTGAGGTAGGCGTTCAAGTCCAGGATGGCTTCCCGGTCCAGAAGGAACTCATCCTGGGAGGTGCGGTCCCGGACCAGCTTCAGGGCATGCTCCAGGTCTTTGCTCAGGTCCTGGCACACGGCATACGCCGAAGTGTTGCGAGCCGTGGCCTGGCGCAGGATCTCGTCCACCGCCTCGGGGTCGAACTTGAGGTGAATCTGGTGCTCGGCCTCAAAGAGGTCCTCGTAGCGGCGCACCTGTTCGTAGAGGCGCCCCATCTCTTCGAACGCGGTTTTCAGGTCCCAGTCCCAATGGAAATACTGGTCCGCCATAAGCTCCAGCCGGGCCTCGGTGAGGGGTAGGCCGTAGCGCTCCAGCAATTCCTTTTCCCGGCGCCGCACGCTTTCCTTAATGGTCTCCCGTTCCTTAAGACTGGCGGCCTGGAAACGCTCCTGAAGGCCCGGGTCCTGAGGGTTGCTAAGCAGCCGGTCCAACTCCTTTCCGGGCTGGGTAACAACTTCCGGGGTCACCACAAGTTTTTTGATCTCCGTGGAGGGCAGGCGTTTCTCAAACTCGATGAGGACCCGTTCGATGACGCTGACGATGCCCCGGGCCCCGGTCTTTTCCAGGGCGGCCTTTTCCGCCAGGAGCTTTAAGGCTTCATCCTCAAACCTGATGTCAATGCCGTAGGCCCGGAAGTCCCGCTTCTTGCTGGTGATGATGGGGTTGTTGGGGTTGGCCAGGATGTCGTAAAGATCCTGGGCCGAGAGTTCCTCCAACACCGAGATGACCGGGAGACGGCCGATGAACTCCGACTCAAAACCGTACTTGATGAGGTCTTCGGCGTTTACGTGCTTGAGGAAGGCCCGCACCTGATCCTTGGAGGTCATTTTGCCCCGGAAGCCGATCTCCTGCTTGCTGAGGCGTTCTTTAACGATCTTTTCCAGGCCGTTGAACGCGCCGCTGACGATGAACAGGATGTGGCGGGTGTTGATGGTGCGCTTCTCTTTTTTGCCGGTGCGGCGGTAGTGCTCGATGGCCTGGAGCTGGGAGACCGGGTCGTGGGCCACCTTCAGGTCCACCTCCGTCTCTTCCATGGGCTTGAGCAGCGCCCGCTGCACCCCGGTGCGGGACACGTCCGGGCCCCACACCTGCCCGGCGCTGGCGATTTTGTCGATTTCGTCAATATAAATGATGCCGTATTGGGCCAGGTCCATGTCGTCCCCCGCGGCGTGCACCAGGTCCCGGACCAGGTCTTCCACGTCGCCGCCCACATAGCCGGTTTCGCTGAATTTGGTGGCGTCGCCCTTGACAAAGGGGACCCCGATCTTTTTGGCGATGAGTTTCACCAGGTAAGTCTTGCCCACCCCGGTAGGGCCGATGAGAATGATGTTGTTCTTGATGGCCCCCACCCCCGGTTCGGGCTCCCGGCCCTGCTCCAGGTAGTGGCGGATGCGGTTGAAGTGGGTGCAGACCTTGGTGGCCAGGATGCTCTTGGCCGCTTCCTGCTTGATGACGTATTCGTTGAGGTAGGCTTCCAGCTCCTGGGGCTTCAGGTCAAAGTTGATCTTGCTCAATCTGTCGGTCTGGCCGCGGCCTTCGCCGTCTTTTTCCACCTTGGCCACCAACTGTGGGGCCAGGACTTTGACGCGGCCCCCATATTTTTTGGAGAGATACTCGCTGACCTCTTTTTCCAGGTCCTTGGGGTCGGGGATTTTTTCCATAAATTCCAGGTCGAAAGACTTAAAAAATTAAGGGCCCATGCGCCTGAAAGCCCTTTCAATTATTATATCCATATATAATCGGGGTTGCAAGGGAAGGAGTCAGTGGCCAGTGAGCAGTATCAGGGAATGGATTAGGGAATAGGGAATAGGGGGGTCAAAGAATTCTATTGCTATCCTTAAACCTTGAACCTTGAACCTTGATGGATTCGTAAAAAGTCGCTTATTGTTAATTATCTGAAATAATTTAAGATTATGGTATTTTTTTCTTGTCGGGCGTTGCTTTTTATGGCATAATTCGGTGAAAAATCAACGGGTTAATGGCAAAAAGATGATTCGTACACGCGATCCCCGACAAGCCTCATTAATTGATCCCTGGGGGGATTTAGGTCCTAAGCGCCGCCAGTTGTTGGAGAACTCCTGGGCCGGGTTGTTCCGCCAAGAAATCCTCTCGGAGCTGCCGGTCGAGCAACTGGCCCCCCGGTTCCGGGTGGATTTTG
>Ga0194125_10013089_pt1 | contig 10837 bp, 6 predicted proteins | sample TA2KigC250mmetaG_FD_148626 | JGI IMG/M metagenome (GOLD analysis project Ga0194125, IMG submission 148626) | Freshwater microbial communities from Lake Tanganyika, Tanzania - TA2015034 Kigoma Deep Cast 250m | ecosystem: Environmental > Aquatic > Freshwater > Lake | place: Tanzania: Lake... | reverse complement strand
GTAAGTTCCGTCCTGCACGAATCGTGTAACGACGTGGCCGCTGTCTCAAAGGGGGACTCGGCGAAACTGTAGCAGCGGTGAAGATGCCGCTTTCCCGCATCAAGACGGAAAGACCCCGTGAACCTTTACTGTAGCCTAGCATTGGGTCTTGTTCTAACATGCGTAGTCTAGGTGGGAGGCGATGAAGCCGGGACTCCGGTCCTGGTGGAGCCGCAATATGAAAAACCACCCTTGTTATAACAGGCCCCTAACCCTGCGCCGTAAGCCGGCGACGGGACAGTGTTAGGTGGGCAGTTTCGCTGGGGCGGTGTCCTCCCAAAGCGTAACGGAGGAGCACAAAGGTCCCCTCAGCACGGTTGGCAATCGTGCGCCGAGTGCAAGGGCACAAGGGGGCTTGACTGCGAGACATACAAGTCGAGCAGATGCGAAAGCAGGTCCTAGTGATCCGGCGGTCCCGTGTGGAAGGGCCGTCGCTCAACGGATAAAAGGTACTCCGGGGATAACAGGCTGATCGCGCCCGAGCGTCCACAGCGGCGGCGCGGTTTGGCACCTCGATGTCGGCTCATCGCATCCTGGGGCTGAAGGAGGTCCCAAGGGTTCGGCTGTTCGCCGATTAAAGCGGTACGTGAGCTGGGTTTAGACCGTCGTGAGACAGGTCGGTCCCTATCTGATGTGGGCGCAGGATACTTGAGGGGTACGGCCGATAGTACGAGAGGACTTCGGTCGCCCGACCTCTGGTGTACCGGTTGTCCTGCTAAGGGCAGCGCCGGGTAGCTACGTCGAGAAGGGATAACCGCTGAAAGCATCTAAGCGGGAAGCCCTCCCCAAGACGCGAGGTATCCCTGAGCCATCGCAAGATGGCTCTGAAGGCACCAGGAAGACCACCTGGTCGATAGGCCGGTTGTGTACGGGCAGCAATGCCTTCAGCTAACCGGTACTAATCCGCCAACCGGCTTGACCGCGACAATTCGTGCTCTCTCCCCAGCGGACCAGACGTTTCCTCCGCGCGACCATCGCCCATCTTGGTGGAAAAAAGACACCAGGAGTCTTTTGCCGGAACGGCCTTCCAGGTGCTTCGCACAAAAGACTCCTGGTGTCTTTTTCCCACAACAAGTTGTGTTCCGGTGACCACAGCAGGGGGGCCACACCCGTTCCCATTCCGAACACGGCAGTTAAGCCCTCTGCGCCGATGATACTGCTGAGCCAAGCGGGAAAGTAGGTCGTTGCCGGATCACTCTCCCAGGAAGGCCGGCTGCGGAACCCGCAGCCGGCCTCTCTTGTTGCCCCGCAGGTTTTGCGCGAGGCGACTGGCTCCGGACGCGAAGCGCCCAATTGCTGCTGCCGGCCCGAGCGGCAGCGGCAAGTCCACGCTCCTCAACATCATCCCGAGCGTCAGGTGAAGCTCCGGGACGGCGAGATCGTGGGTGACGAACTCGGTAGCCTTGGGACTGGGGGGCAGCCGATGCGTCTCGTCGGCCTGTGCGTGCGCAACCTGGTCAGCCGGCCGTTGCGGTGCGGGCTTACCGCGCTGGGCGTCGGCATGGCCGTGGCCAGCCTCATCGCGTTGGTCGGCACGTCGAGGGGCCTCGAGAACGCCTGGGTGAGCAACCTCGTCGCGCGCGGCACGGACGTGCTCGCGGTGCGCAAGGGAGCGTTCGACCCGCTCAGCGGCTCGGTCGATGCATCCGTGGCCGATCGGCTGCGCCAGGTCGAGGGGGTGCAGGCGGTCGCAGGGGAGCTGGTCAACCTGGTCGTGGTCGAGTCCGACCGCTGGCTCGTCGCATCGGGCTGGGAGCCGAGCGAGTTCCTCTGGCAGAGCGTTCCGCTGAGGGCGGGCGCCATGCCCGGCCCGGAGCAGCCGCGGGGCGTGGTGGTGGGCGGGGGCGTGGCCGAAGGGCTCCACAAATCGGTCGGCGACACGCTGAGGCTGGAGGAACGCGATTTCATCGTCACGGGCATCAGCAGCGGCGCGGGCGCGCTGGACCGCGCCGCGCTGATCATGCCACTGCCCGCGATGCAGGAGTTGATGGACCGTCCAGGCAAGGTCACAGGCTTCCACCTCCGGCTGAGCTGCCGGGCCGATGCGGCGCGCACCACTCAAGTGAAGGAGAGGCTCGCGGCAGCCGTCCGAAGCCTGCGGTTCGACGACACGCGCGAGGTGGCCGAGCACGACCAGACGCTGCGGTTCCTGCGGGCGACGGCCTGGAGCGTCTCGGCCATCGCCGTCTTCATCGGAGTCCTGGTCACCCTGAACACCCTCCTGATGTCGGTGACGGAGCGCACCTATGACCTCGGGGTCCTCTCCGCCCTCGGGTGGCCGGCGGCCCGGATTCTGCTGATGATCGTGATCGAGGGCATCCTGATCGCCGCCGTTGGGAGCGCTCTGGGCGTCGTGCTGGGCCTTGGCGCCCTGAGGGCCATCGCGTGCGTGCCTCTGCTCCGTGGCCTTCTGGAGCCCGCGGCCGGGATACGCTTGGTGCTTGAGACGGCGGGCGCAGCGCTCCTGATCGGCGTGGTGGGCAGCCTGTACCCGGCCTGGCGCGCCCTTCGCATGAATCCTGTAGACGCCCTCAGGCACGAGTAGCCGGGGCGGACAAGGGGGGCCGCACCATGCGCGCGAACCAGCGAGGATGCCGCACCGACGAGCTCCTGACGCTCGACGGGAGACTGCTCTCTCGCTCGCTTGGAGTGCAGTTCCCAATGGTCTGGGAGCGGGCCAGGGGCTCCACGGTGTGGGACGTCGAGGGGAACAGCTACCTCGACCTGACGAGTGCTGCGTGCACGACGAGCCTGGGGCACTGCCATCCCGCGGTCACCGCGGCGCTCGGGGCGCAGCTCGACCGCCTGGACGCCTGCTACGAGTTCGCTCACCCTGGCCGGACCCGATACGCCGAGCGGCTGCTGGCGACGCTTCCCTTCCGCGAGGGCCGCGTACTCTTCAAGAGCGCGGGAGGCGAAGCGGTGGACACTGCCATGCTCCTCGCCCAGTTCGCGACGGGGCGACGCGGCTTTGTCTCCTTCACCGGCGGATTTCACGGCGGGACGTTTGGCTCCCTCGCCGTCACCGGGGAGGACAAGTACAAGCAGGGATTCGTCCTCGGGGAGAGCGTTCACTTCGCGCCGTATCCCTATTGCTATCGCTGCCCCCTGGGGCTTGAGCACCCGGGGTGTGATTTCGGGTGCGTGGCGGCGCTGTCGCGGGTGATTGACGAAGCGGGGCCGGCGTCCGTCGCGGCGCTGACTGCCGAGCCGATGCAGGGCTCGGCCGGCCTGGTGGTGCCCCCGCAGGGCTACTGGCCCCGCGTGGCCGCGCTCCTGCGCGAGCGCGGCATCCTGATGATCGTCGATGAGATCCAGACCGGCTTCGGGCGAACAGGGGCCATGTATGCCTTCGAGCACTACGGGGTCGTGCCCGACATCGTGGTGCTCTCGAAGGGCATCGCCAACGGTTTCCCGATGGCTGCGGTGGCGGCGCGCGACGACTTGCTCGCGCGCTGGGGTGCGGACGCCCATTCGAGCACCTTCGGCGGCAATCCCCTCGCCTGCGCGGCCGCGGCTGCGGTGCTCGATGTGTTCGAGGCCGAAGACCTCGTCGGCCGGTCGTCGCGGCTCGGCACACTGATCGGAGAACACCTCGCCGAGGTTCGCGGCCTTGAGATCGTTGGGGACATTCGGGGGCGCGGGGCGTTCTGGGGCGTCGAGTTCGTGGCCGACAAAGCGACCCGGCGGCCCAACCCCGCGGCCGCTGTGGCGGTCCGCGGGAAGCTCTGGGAGGCTGGCCTTCTCACCCTCGGGGGCGGCCCCCACGGCAATATGGTGCGCATGCTGCCCGCCCTCACCATCGAGCTCGGCCAGTTGCACCAGGCCCTCCGCGTCTTCACGGACATCGTCAAGGGATGCGGCGGCTTGTCTTGATGACGAAGTACTCATAGGTCACGCGGACGCCGTCGGGGGAGCCGTAGCGTGAGTCCATCCGCTCGGCGAACTCGGCCATCAGCTCGTCGTAGTGCGCCGGGTCAATGACCTTTCGGTAGACCTCGGCCTCGCCCGAGCGCTCGAACTGCTCGAGGATGTGGCGGCCTGATGCGTACTGCATCACGAAGGTGCCGGTCTCGATGGTTGGCTCCTCGAAACCCGCCTTGACGATGGCTTTGGCGATCCCGCGGCGGCTCGATGGGAAGGGGAAGTTCACCGCTCGCCGCATGGCCCACGGGTGGCGCGCCAGCATGCGGGTGGCCACGGCGAGTATCTCCTTGGGCGACCAGGCGGCGTTGCACACGATGCCTAGCCGCCCACCAGGGCGCAGGATGTGCGCCGCCCGCGCCGCGAGGTCCTTCACACTCACGTAGCCGACCACCCAGGTGCAGGTGCAGGCGTCGTAGCTGGCGGCAGGCTCGGCGGCCATCGCCTCCAGCATCTCGCGGCGCACGAGTTCGCAGTTCGCCAGGCCCTCTGCCTCGGCCCGCTGGCGCGCGACTGCGAGCATGCCCTGAGAAACGTCCACCCCCTTCACAAAGCCGGCCGGCCCCACCGCCCGCGCGGCCAGGCGCGTCGTGTAGCCCGTGCCGCACCCGGCGTCGAGCACCCGCTCGCCGGGCCGCAGGTCCAGGAGCTCGACCAGGCGGTCCGTGGCCACCTTGGCCTTCGAGAGCCAGTCCTGCTCGTAGTAGGCGGCGCCCGCGTTGTAGCCCACCTCGAGGTCGGTGGTGCCGACGAGGCGCTTGCTGAGGCCCTGGAGCACCTTGTGGAGGCGCGAGAGGCCGCCAGGCGCCTCGTTCGGGCTCAGGCGCCGCCGGCAGATGTCGCACGAGGCCTCCGGGGGCAGCGGCAGGCCCTTGCCTGCCGCTGCCGCCGCCGCGATGTCACCCGCTAGCACCTGCGAGAGACACCGCGAGCGTGGGTGCCCTACGTGGGCCACCACCCGCTTCACGATGTCCGCCAGGGGCTCCTTCGCCGCGTTGCCGAACGACAGCGGCGCAACGTAGCAGGGGCACACGTTTCCGCCGCCGTCAACGTAGAGCATCGCCCGCCCAGCCGCGCAGCCGAACCACTCGGCGGACTCGAAGAGCGACGCGAAGGAGAGGATCGGCCAGTCGTCGTGCTCGGCCACGACCCGCTGGTATTCGATCATCAGGGCGCGCTGCTCGGGCGTGGCCTCGGGCACGGGGTGGCCCACCAGGCGGCCGGCCGGCGCCGGGTCGAGGAGGTGCACCTCCATCGCCCCGAACTCCCGCGCCTTCAGCAGGAACGGGAAGAAGCGGTCCTCCTTCAGGAACCCGTCGCGCATCACGCCGATGACGTAGGGGTACATGCCTGCGTCGCGCACGTTGCCCAGGGCGGCCACGGCGGCGTCGAACGCCTTGGGCGAGCCGCGCAGGCGGTTGTGCTCCGCGGGGTCAATCGAGTCGAGGCTGATGCCCACGCTCCACACGCCCGCGTCCTTGAGGCCGCGCGCCCGCGCCGCGTCGAGGCCCTGCCCCGAGCTGTTCAGCAGGACCACCGAGTCCGAGTCAATCACCCGGCACACGTCCTCGAGGTCGCGCCGCAGCATTGGCTCGCCGCCCGTGAGGACGATCGAGGCGGCGCCGAGGTCCTGGAACTGGCGGACGATGCTCTGGAGGGCCTCGAGCGGCAGGTCCTCCTGCGTCCGCCCAGCGTTGTAGCAGTGCCAGCAGGAGAGTGGGCAGCGGTTGGTCACCGCCAGCGCCGCCATCGTGAGGGCCGGGCGGTCGTCCTCCTCGCCCCCAGGCATCAGGCCGCGCAGGAAGCGGTTGAACGCCGCGCCCGGAAACGGCGGCGCGTGTGTGCCCATCACAAACTGGTCGCCCCACGGCACCACCTTCTGAAGCGACAGATAGTCCCTCACCAGAGCCAGCAGCTCGGGGTCCTGCACCCCCATCACCGTGCGGTCGAGCACGACAGGGAGCAACTCGATGGCTTTCATTGGCGCTCTCCTTAGTCACGTCTCGTGCAGCCAGGGCGTGAAGGACGGGGCGGCTGCTGCCTCTGCGGCATCCTCGATGATGCGCGCGGCCGGCACCTTCTCAAGCACGGCCCTGGCGATCCGCCCGAAGCTCTCGCGGGCCTGCCTTGCATTGAAGGCCCCGATGTAGAGCTGCTCGAAGTGCTCGATCCAGTAAGGGGCGACCAGGGGAATCCCGCACTGCGCCAGGTAGGTGAGGTGCACGGTGTAGGCTTCCTCCTCGATGCGGCGGCGGAATCGCCTGCTGAGGACGTAGCGCAGACCCCATAGCCAGAAGGGCCACCCGCTCATCTGGCGCGAATGAACCGCCTCGTGGACGAACATCCCCCGCGCCGGGCCGTCCCCCAACTGGCCGGCCTTCAACTCGGCAAGCCGCGCCCGCCAATAGGCCAACTCCTTGCGCGGCACGGCCATCACGTTAGTGTGCACCGTGCTGTGCGTAAGCTCCGCCCGATACCACCCCAGCCGGGCACCGAGCCGGAAACACCAGAAGTCCTCATTGCAGACGACCGTCTGGATCCCGTGCTGCCCTTGCGACTGTCCCATGTGCGACTCCTGGCTTGCCGTTGGGCCTCGGTGTCGGCCCTCTCGACGGCTAGTGCAAAGGGCGTGCCATCCGCCGCACCGCGTAGAGGGGACATGGCCAGGCTTGCGCAACGCCCCGCCAGGAAATACCATATAGCCGATCATGCCCTCTTGCGCAAGAGGCGCCCATTGCCGGCAATGGGCACCCGCAGCCGCGCGAGCGGAGCAGTTTCTGCGCGCGAGCGGAGCAGTTCCTGATGGGGCCCGGCCCGGGAGACCGTGCGGCTGCACGGCCTGGCGGGCAGCGTCGCGGTCGAGGCCAGATACTGAGCAGGAAGGGGCGGAGCGCGATGAAGCATTGCACATGGCTTGGGGTCGCAACCTGCGCCGCGGCACTGTCGCTTGCGGCCGCCGGCGATTGGCCAAGCTACCTGGGGCCGAACGGCGACTTCAGCGAGGCGTCGGGGGCCGGACTCCTCGACGACATGACGAAGGCCCGTCTGGCCTGGGAGAGCGAAGAGACGAAGATCGGGTTTGGCAAGGCACACACGGGGGCCGGCAAGAGCGGCGTGGGCAAGGACTTCCTCGGCCTGCCGCCCGGCGGCGAGGCGAGCCCGATCGTGGCCGGCGGCCTCGTGGTCCAGGCGTACTTCGCCCCGCGGGGCGACGTGTGGGACGCCACGGTCGAGAAGCGAATGGGCGCGGCGTTCGAGAAGCACGTGTGGCTCGTCGCCGCCGACGACGTGGTGATCGCGATGGACGCCGCCACCGGCAAGACCAAGTGGAAACAGGTCTTCGAGGACAAGGGGATCAACACGGGGGCCGGCAAGCGCGGCGGATGGGCCGTCACCCCCTGCGCCGCCAAAGTAGCCCGCCGCTCCGCGGCGGAAGCCCCCGCGACGGAGTCGCGGGCTACTCCTGACGGAATGGTCTTCTCCCTCGGCACGACCGGCCGCATCTACGCCCTCGACCTGGCCACCGGCAAGCTCCTCTGGGAGTCCAGCATCGGCGAGCGCCACAAGCAGCTCGAGGCCGAAAAGGCCAAGGCCCTCGCCGAGCGCCGCATCGCAAACATCTCGCGGCCCTACGGCATGCTCCTCGTCGTGGATGGCGTGCTGCTCGTGCCCGACTGGGGCTGGGGCCTCCTGGGCATCGAGCCTGCCACGGGCAAGACCCTGTGGCACCTCGACAAGGGCTCGCGCGAGATGATCCTCTCGGGCTACAACGCCCCCTGCCCCGTGCGGATCAAGGACAAGAGCTATGTCGCCTGCGTGAACATGAAGGGCGACCTGCGCCTCATCGAGCCCAAGACCGGCCGCATCCTGTGGACCGTGCCCCTCAAGTGCGAGCACCTCACCCAGCCCGTGGCCACGGCTGAGCACCTGCTCGTCTTCGAGCCGAATCCGACGTACAGCGGCGAGCCGGGCGCTAAGCCGGGCGAGGCGAACCGCTACGGCGTCCTCGCCGCCTATCGCTTCGACGAGGGCGGCGCGACGCGCGACTGGGTGCTGCCTGGCGAGCACATCCACGAGCTGCACCTCGATGGCGGCGCTGGCCGCCGCGTCATCCCGCGCGACGGGTTGGTCTACTACCTCTGCTGGGGCAAGAAGGGCAAGGAGCGTCGCCGCCGCCTCCTCATCATCCGCGAGAAGGACGGAGCCGTCCTCAAAGCCCAGGAGGTGGGCGTTGACCACTTCTACCTCTGGGGCGACCGGCTCATCACCGTGAGCGACCTTCAGCACCGTCCCCGCGCGGCCAACGCCGAAATCTGGCAACTGCACACCACCGATCCAGGCGACTTCCGCGCGCTGGGCAAGGGCTGGCACATCAACAACCCCCAGAACCGCATCCACCTGGCCACCGGCGGCTACGAGGTGCCGGTCTTCGAGGCATTTGCCGACGGGCTGATGTTCTGCCGCGTCATGGGCGGCATCCGCTGCTACGACCTGCGGGCCGCCGCGAAGTAGTTTGTGTTGCGAGAAGCCTGTGCGCGCACCAAAGACTGCCTGAAGGCAGGACTCCAAACGGGTTATTCCCCTGTTCGGAGTCCTGGCTTCAGCCAGTCTTCGCTTTCCGCGACAGGAACTCAGTAGGGAGAGCGATCGCAGGGCGCGTCGCGTTTGTAGTGCGGGCTTCAGCCCGTATTCCTGCGACTGGGCCGGCGGCTGGGGATACGGCCTGAAGGCCGCACTACGAACCGGCTGGCGGTCCCATTGCAAAGGAGGAGACAAGTGATGGCCGCGCGAAGAATCGGCGTGACAGTGGGCATTCTGCTGGCTGCCGGGGCGTTGAGCATTGCGAGGGCGGCGGAGAAGCCGTGGCCGGCCGATGTGCCAGGGTGGGTAGCGCCCAAGCCGGGCGAACACCCTCGGCTCCTCTTCCGCCAGAGCGACTTGGCTGAGATCAAGAAGCGCGCCGAGACGCCCGAGGGCAAGGCCATCGTGAAGCGGCTGCGGTTCCTCCTCGACGGCGCGAATGGCGACACCCCGCCCAAGAAGGTGGAGAAGACGGGGGCGGAACGCGAGGTCGGCTCCTTCTCCATCGGCCACGCCGCAGGCTACGGCCTCCTCTATCAGCTCACGGGCGACGAGAAGTTCGCCAAGCTAGGCCTCGGCTGCTTCGAGCGGATGATCGCCGGCGAACGCGACCGCGACACCCGCTACTCCTTCGTCGCGCCCGATGGCGAGCTGCGCTCCGGCTCTTCCTGGGCGGTGGCCGCTCTGGGCTACGACCTGTGCTACAACGGCTGGGCCGCGGCTGACCGCGCCCGCATCGCCACGGCATTCCTCACCACCGCCAAGGGCAAGCAGGGCCACGACCTCGAAAAGGTCGTCCGCAAGCCCAAGTACCGCCCCTCCAAGAACCACACGGGCGGCATCATGTGCGGCGCCGCGGCCGCCGCCGCGCTCTACGACGACCCCGGCACCGAGGGGGCGAAGATACGCGAGGAATGGCTGCCCGACGCCTACAAGAACACCGTCGCTATGCTGACCGAGGGCTTCGGCGACTGCGGCTGGTACTCGGAGAGCCAGGGGCCGAGCCACGTGTCGTCCGACACGGGGCTGATGCTCTGGCTCCAGGCCGCCAGGGTGGCTTGCGGCAAGGACTTCATCTCTCCGCGGCCCAACGCCCAGTGGCTCGCGCTCCGCTGGGCGGCCGAGATCATTCCGCAGGAGGGCCGCCCGCAATACCCGCTCCGCATGGCCGCCGGGCCGAGCTATGGCACGCACGAGTTCACCCGCGCGGGCGACTGGTCGCACGGCGGCCAGTTCGCCCAGGGCTTCGGCATCCTCCTCGACGAGCAGAAGCCCGCCTTCCTCTGGGTCTACAAGACCTTTGTCGAGCCATACGAGCACAAGCTCTGCGATCACGAACGGTGGTTCAACGAGAAGGGCTGGCTGGCAGCGGGCGAGAAGAGCTACGACGCCATGACCTCCCCGTGGCGGGCGGTGATGGCCTTCCTCAACTGGCCCATCGGCGTCGAGCCGAAAAGCCCCGAGGGCATCCTCCCAAAGGCCACGGAGGACAGGGTTCACGGTTACTACCGCTTCCGCAACAGGTGGAAGGATGGCGACGACATCATCGTGACGGCGCTGCTGGGCTACGGCCCGAAGGATGCCTACAAGCCGAAGTTCGGCACCATCGTCGTCTGGGGCCTCCGCAAGCGCTACGAGTTCGGCAGCTTCCTCGCCGGCGGCCCGGGCGAGTTCGAGGCGAAGGCCGACGGCTCCGGCTCGGTGAGCGCGGGGGGCAAGTGCCTGGCCGTGGACTACTCGGGGGCCTCCGGCGCCCCGCTCCTTCTCGCGGGCGTCGGCATTGGCCAAGGGCCGAGCGACGGCGTGGCCCGCTCCACCACCCTGGCCCTCGGCGGCCAGCAGGTGCTCGTGATGACCCTGAGCAAGGACAAGGCGCCCGAGCCCAAGGCCGAGGGGGACAAGGTAGTCGTGGGCGGCCAGACCATCAGCTTCGACGGCAAGCGCATCGTCTTCGCCAAGTGACAGCGCTGCATCCGCTTGGAGCGGGCATCCCAACAGCTCTGCTGGGTACCACCCTCAAGCGGCACACGCGCTTGGCGAGGAGGCAACCATTCCCCCTCTCCCTTGGGGAGAGGGTTGGGGTGAGGGTGCTTGGCTCGCCGCGGACACCTCAAGAAGCACCCTCACCCGCCCGCCTGTGGCGGGCGACCTCTCCCCAAGGGAGAGGTGGGCGGCCGCCGAACCGAAGCTAAGAAACTAAGCGCCGCACGAGACTTCGCTCGTGCGGCGTGGCCTGCCTGGGGGCAGGCAGCCAAACGGGCGCCCGCGCCGCCGCCTCCCCTCGGGGCTTTGG
>Ga0194125_10013085_pt1 | contig 10838 bp, 6 predicted proteins | sample TA2KigC250mmetaG_FD_148626 | JGI IMG/M metagenome (GOLD analysis project Ga0194125, IMG submission 148626) | Freshwater microbial communities from Lake Tanganyika, Tanzania - TA2015034 Kigoma Deep Cast 250m | ecosystem: Environmental > Aquatic > Freshwater > Lake | place: Tanzania: Lake... | reverse complement strand
CGCCGGCGAAGTCATCGAGCGCCCCGTCTCGGTCGTCAAGGAGCTCGTCGAGAACGCCCTCGACGCCGGGGCGACCGAGGTCGCGGTCGACCTCGTCGGCGGAGGCAAACGGCTTGCCCGCGTCCGTGACAACGGGAGCGGGATGAGCCGGAGAGACGCCGAACTCGCCTTCATCCGCCACGCGACAAGCAAGATCGCCGACGAGGGCGACCTGTTCGCCATTGCGACCTTGGGTTTCCGGGGCGAGGCGCTGGCTTCGATCGCCGCGGTCTCGCGAGTGACCCTCCGGACATCGGAAGGCGGGAGCGCGTCCGGGACCCAGGTCGAACGCGAAGGGGAGGCCGTCCGGGAGGTCCGGGAAATCGCCTTTCCGGGGGGGACCGAGGTCGAGGTCCGGGACCTGTTCTTCAACCTTCCGGCTCGGGCCAAGTTCCTCCGCGGGGATGCCGCCGAGCTCGGCCTGATCGTCAAATTCCTGGTCGAGGTGTCCCTGGCCCGGCCCGGGCTGAGGATCACGGCCAGAGAAGGATCGAGGACCGTCCTCAACGGCCTCCCCGTGGCCGGCCTCCGTGAGCGGATCCATCAGGTCTTCGGCCGGTCGGCCGTCGACAAGCTCATCGAGGTCGATCACGTCGAGGGCGAGAGGGCCGTGCGCGGGCTCGCTTCCAGGCCTCCCGAAGGCGGTTCGGCCCGGCCCCGACAGGTCTTTTTCGTCAACGGGAGGCCCGTCCGCGACAAGGTTCTCTCCGCGTCCCTTCGGCAGGCCTACCGCGGATTTCTGGAAAGGGACCTCGGGCCGGAAGCCTACCTCTTCGTGACCTTGCCGTTTGACGAGGTCGACGTCAACGTTCATCCGGCCAAGTCCGAAATCCGTTTCCGGGATTCCCAGGCCGTTTTTCAACTCATGCTCCGCGGCCTCGAAAAGGCCCGCCTTCGGGCGAGCGGAGTCAAGGACCTGGCCGCCCTCATGTCCGAGGCCCCCCCCTCCGTCGTTTCCGGGCCGGACCCCTCCCCGGCCGGAGGCCGGACGGCCGTCCTCGATTTCGGGGTTTCCGAGAAGGGGGAGGCGTTCTCCGCGGAATCCTGGAGCGGCGGGCCGGCGGGTTCGGCCGGCGGGCCGCGACTCATCGGGCAGTTCGCCGATGCCTATATCCTGGCCGAAACGGCGGACGACCTGCTCGTCATCGACCAGCATAACGCCCACGAGAGGATCCTCTTCGATCGATACGCCGAAGTCGACCGGCTCAGCCGATGGCCGGTCAAGATGAGCCTCCTGCCGCTTGTCTTCGAACTTTCGCCTTCCCAGAGGATCGGGCTCGAGGCCCGCCGGAAAGCTTTGGAGAAGGCGGGCTTTCGGGTCGAAGCCATGGGGGGGGCGAGCTTCGCCCTGCGCGAATATCCCGATGTTTTCAAGCCGGAGGAGGCGCTCGGAGTCGTTCTCGACATGATCGGGGAGGAAAAGCGCGCGTCCGTCCCCGAAGGAGAGCGCCTCCTTTGCACAATGGCCTGCCGGTCGGCGGTCAAGGCCGGCGAGCCCCTGCCTCGGGAAAAGATGGCCTTTCTCCTCCGGGAGCTCTTCCGGAGCGCGAATCCCGCCCTTTGCCCGCACGGACGCCCGATCGTCCTCCGCCTCGCCAAGAGGCGGATCGAACGGGGTTTGGGCCGGCCCGCCGGCTCCTTATCCGCATAGGGAAAGACCGGCGGGCCTCGGGCGGCTTTGACAAAATTGACAACGCGAAAGGCGGCTGTTACGATGGGCCCGCTTGGCGGGGAGTGGCGCAGCCTGGTCAGCGCGCTTGCCTTGGGAGCAAGAGGTCGACGGTTCAAATCCGTCCTCCCCGATCATCCCGCGAATCCGGCGCGCCTGTAGCTCAGGTGGACAGAGCAGCTGCCTTCTAAGCAGCGGGTCGGGAGTTCGAGTCTCTCCAGGCGCGCTTCATTTCCCCGCCGGCGGGGGATTGGACGCCGCCCGTCGGTTCACCCAGCTTTTGGTTTCGCCGTCGCGCCAGCGGACGCCCTCGGCCAGGGCTCGCCGAAGCTTGTCGGCGTCGTAAGGCACTGTGATTCGGCCGCTCCGGACTTCCTCGCCGTAGCGCGATTCGAAGCCGCGGCTCAAGGTCACGGTCAGGAGCTTGAGGTCGTAGTTGAGCTCGAAGAGGGCCCGGGAAGGATGGGCGAGGACCTGGAATCGCTCGCCGAGGAGGGGGATGATGCGGTCGATCCCGGCCTCGGCTCCGTCCAAGAGGTCGAGGGGGGTCGGCGGAAAGAGGAGATAATACCTCTCGCTCCCCGCCTCCCTCCCCTCGAATCGAAAGGCCGGGGTCTGGGGAGAGGATCCGACCATCCGGCGCGCGTCGAGGACGAAGAGGGCGGGCCGGCCGTATTCTTCGTTCCGGCCGGCGAGGAGGATCTCGGGGATCTCGTCCCGGTCGAGGTCCACGAATTCATAGTCGCCGATCGACCCGACATGCCAGTACTCTCCGAGGACGTTCCGGCCGAAATCGAGAAGGAGGACGCGGGTCGGATATCCTTCCCGGGAGGCGGAGATGACGAGAATCTCCGGCCGGGCATCCTGGTGGAAGTCGCAGAGGGCGATCCCTTGGACGCAGAATTCGGGCGGAAAACCGCGGCCGCCGGACGTCATCTCCGTTCCGGTTTCCATGTCCCAGAGGATCCGGCCCCGGCTGTCGAGAAGCATGACCCGTCCCGATTTCCGGCCGTCCCGCGTCCGAGGGGCGAAAAGGATCTCCGCTTTTCCGTCGCGGTCGAGGTCGCGGATGAGGAGGAGGGGAAGGATGCGCCTTTCGCCGGCCGGGTCGGCGAGGAATCCCTTCTGGCGGAATCGGGCCCGGAAGAAAACCTCGCTTTCGAGGTCCGGGAGGCCGGTCTCGAACCTCCAGAGCTCGCGGCCGCCCGCGTTGGTGACGGCGAGAGAGGCCCCCTCGATCCGGAAATCGGCCGGCCTGCGGTCGGACAGCCATCTGGGAAGGGACAGGACGGAGGCGATGATGATGACGGCCCCCATCGACAAGCCGGTCAAGAGACGGATCCTTTTACCGGTCGGCATGGGGGATATGTTTGGCTATCGATGTCTCGAAGTCAAGAGGGCGGAAAATCGGCCGGAAAGAGAAAATTCGGGTCCGGCGAGCGTCTTAATCTCGAGAGCGGGTTCTTAATCCTTTGACGGCGTCGGCTCACCCCTAAAGGGGACCTCGGGGAAGGGAAAATCACCCCGGCTATGCCCAAAGCCGGTGATTGACCGCGGAGCCGGCCAAGGAGATGATATCCGCGCATAATTGGAGGAAAAGTGCTTCGAAAGGACCGACGCATTGACAAGAAAAGTCACTTATTGACAAAAAATGTCAATTTGTCTATGAATTAGCAAGGGAAAAAATGGCCTCAAGCCTTGGCGACATTCTTGTCCGGGAAAAAGCCGTCACCCCGGACCAGCTTCGGACGGCCAAGGATTTCCAGAAAAAGCACGACGTTCCCTTGGGATCGGCCCTCATTTCCCTCGGCTATATCTCCGGCGAGGAGATGGCCCAAAGCCTCAGCCGACAGCTCGGATATCCCTATATCGACCTCGACCAATTCGAAGTCTTTCCCGACGTCATCGGCCTGATCACGGCGGAAGCGGCCAAAAAGCAGATGATCATGCCGATCCACCGGATCAGGTCCTTCCTGACCCTGGCCATGCTCGACCCGACCGACCTCGACGTCATCGAGGACATCCGTTTCCGGACGGGGCTCAGCATCCAGCCGGTCATCGCCTCCGAGAACGGGATCCTCAACGCGATCAACAAGCACTACGGGGCATCCCACTCTCTCCGCCTGAAAAAGGAGGCCGAGGAGATCGCCCTGGCCTCGGCCGACGAGAAGATCACGATCCTCGAGGAAGGGCCCGAGGATTTCGAGGCCGCCGAAATCGAGGAAATCACGGACGAGGCGCCGATCATCACCCTCGTCAACAACATCCTCATCGAGGCCATCAAGAAGGGGGCGAGCGACGTCCACTTCGAGCCCTACGAGCGCTCCTTCCGGGTCCGCTTCCGGATCGACGGGATTCTCTACGAGTCGATGAACCTCCCCCTGAAGTTCCGAGACCCGGTGACGTCCAGGGTCAAGATCCTGTCGAACATGGACATCGCCGAGAAGCGGCTGCCGCAGGACGGCCGGATTCAGATGCGGGTCAAGCTCGAAAAGGGCGGTCGGAAGGACGTCGACATGCGCGTCTCTTCCCTGCCGACGATCTTCGGCGAGAAGATCGTCTGCCGGATTCTCGACCGGGAGAATCTCCAAATCGACCTGACCCGCCTCGGCTTCGAGGCCGAATCCCTCGACCTGTTCAAGAAGGCCATCGTCCGGCCGTGGGGGATCGTCCTCGTCACCGGGCCGACGGGCAGCGGCAAGACGAACACCCTCTATTCGGCCATCTCGACCCTCAACGCCATGGAAAAGAACATCATGACGGCCGAGGATCCCGTCGAGTTCTACATCCCGGGGATCAACCAGGTCAACATTCGCGACGAAATCAACCTCAACTTCGCCACGGCCCTCCGGGCCTTTCTCCGCCAGGATCCCGACATCATGCTCGTCGGCGAGATGCGCGACCAGGAGACGGTCGACGTGGCCGTCAAGGCCGCCCTGACCGGACATCTCGTCTTCTCGACGGTCCACACGAACGACGCCGCGAGCACGGTCCACCGGCTGATCAACATGAACGTCGAGCCTTTTCTCATCGCCGATTCGATCTTCATGATCGTCGCCCAGCGGCTCGTCCGGAGGGTCTGCAAAAAGTGCGCCGTCCCCCAGAAGCTGCCCGTCCGGACGCTCATCGAGATGGGGTATTTGCCCGAAGAGGCCGAGCAGGTCGTCCCCCTCCACGGACGGGGTTGCGAGGCCTGCAACAACACGGGGTACAAGGGCCGGACCGGCCTGTTCGAGGTCATGGAAGTCACCCCGGCGATCAAGGAACTCATCATGTCCCGGGGCCAATCCAAGGAGATCAAGGCGAAGGCCATGGAGCAGGGGATGATCACCCTCCGGCGAAGCGGCCTGGTCAAGGTCAAGAACGGCATCACGACTCCGGAGGAAGTCCTCCGCGAGACCGTCCGCGATTAGGAGAGCCCCCATGGCCCTGACGATGCACGACCTCCTCCGGATGACGGTCGAGTCCGACGCCAGCGACCTCCATATCAGCACCCATGTCCCGCCCCGGCTCCGCGTCTACGGCGAGCTGAAGACGGTCGAACATCCGCCCCTGACCCCGGCCGACACGAAGGCCTTCATATACAGCATCCTCAGCGACAAACAGAAGAAGCTCTTCGAGGAGCGGTTGGAAATCGATTTTTCCTTCGGGGTCAAGGACCTCGGACGGTTCCGGGCCAATGTCTTCATGCAGAAGGGGGCCGTGGCCGCGGCCGTCCGCCGCTTCCTTCCGATGATGTGGAGCTTCCAGAGGCTCGGCATCCCGTCCCGGGTCGCCCAGCTCTGCCGCCTCCCCCGGGGCCTCGTCCTCGTGACCGGGCCGACGGGCAGCGGCAAATCGACGACCTTGGCCTGCCTGATCGAGCACATCAACGCCGAGCGGTCCGCCCACGTCATCACGATCGAGGACCCGATCGAGTATTTTTTTTCCCCCAAGAAGGCCCTCATCAACCAGCGGGAGCTTTACGCCGACACCTTGAGCTATCCGAACGCCCTCCGCTCGGTCCTCCGGGAGGACCCGGACGTCGTCCTCGTCGGCGAGATGCGCGACTTGGAGACGGTCGAGGCGACCCTGCGGGTCGCCGAAACGGGCCACCTGACCTTCTCGACCCTCCATACGAATTCGGCCCCGGAGACGATTTCGCGGATCGTCGATATCTTCCCCCCCCAATACCAGACCCAAGCCAGGGTCATGCTCTCGATGACCTTGGAGGCCGTTCTCTCCCAGGTCCTTCTCCCCCGGGCCGACGGGTCGGGCCTGGTCCTGGCCATGGAAATCCTCATCCCCAACCACGCCATCCGCAACCTCATCCGGGAGAACAAGCTCCACCAAATCTACGCCCAAATGCAGCTGGCCCAGGAGAAATCCGGGATGCAGACCATGAACCAGGCCCTGGCCGACCTGTACGTCCGCCGGCTCATCACCCTCGAGAGGGCGATGGGGACGTCGTCCGACCCCGAGGAGCTGACCGACATCCTCCAACGCCGAGAGTCCGGCCGGCCAGGCCCGGCCGCTGCCGGCGGACCGCCCCGGCGCTGAAAGGACATCTCATGCCGATCTATCTCTGGAAGGGAACGAATCGCTACGGCGATCCCGTGAGCGGGGAGCGCCTGGCCGGCTCGCCCGAGGACCTCCAGCGCGTCCTCCAGCGCGAGCAGATCACCGTGGCCAGCATCGCCCCGATGAAGGCGGGGTTGAAAATCCCCTTTCTGAACTTCGAGCGGGTCAAGAAGAAGGAGTTGGCCATTTTCGCCCGGCAGATGTCCGTCCTCATCGACGCCGAGCTTCCCCTCATCCAGAGCCTGACGATCCTGGCCGAGCAGACCCGGAACAAATACTTCAAGAGGGTCATCACCGAAGTCCGGGGCGACGTCGAGGCCGGTTCCAGCCTCAATCAGGCCATGCGCAAACACCCCAAGGCCTTCGACGACCTGTTCTGCAACCTCATCGCCTCGGGGGAGCAGAGCGGTTCGCTCGACGTCATGCTCCAGCGTCTGGCGGAATACATCGAAAAAGCCGTCAAGCTCCGGAGCCAGGTCCGGTCGGCGATGATCTATCCGACGGCGATCATCACCTTCGCTCTTCTCGTGGCCATCTTTCTCATGTGGAAAGTCATCCCGATCTTTTCCGGGATCTTCCAGGAGCTCGGGGCCCAGCTGCCGGGCTTGACCTACTTCATCGTCAAGCTCTCGAATTTCGTCCAGAACTACATCTTCTTCATCTTTCTCGGGATGATCGCCTCCGTCTTCCTCTTCCGCTACTACAAGAAGACGGCCGTCGGCCGGGCCAGCGTCGATCGCCTGACCCTTCGGCTGCCCCTTTTCGGGAAGCTCCTTCTCAAGGTCGCCATCTCCCGGGTGACCCGGACCCTCAGCACGCTCCTTTCCGGCGGCGTGTCGATGCTCGAAAGCCTCAAGATCACCTCCTCGACGGCCGGAAACTCCCTCATCGAGAAGAGCGTCCTCGACGTCCGCAAGCAGGTCACCGAAGGCCGGAGCCTGACCGACGCCTTCCGGACGACGGGCCGGTTTCCGTTCATGATGACCCAGATGATCAGCGTCGGCGAAGCCACGGGGACCCTTGACCAGATGCTGGCCAAGCTCTCCGATTTCTACGAGGACGAAGTTTCGGCCTCGGTCGCCGCCCTCCTGTCCATCCTCGAGCCGGTCATGATGATTTTTGTCGGCGGCATCGTCGGCGTCCTCATCCTCTCGATGTACCTCCCGATCTTCAACCTCATGGCCCAGATTCAATGACGATCATCCGGCGGACCGTCCAGACGCTCATCGTCGGGCGCCTGCTTGTCGTCTCCGCCCTCCTCGTCGCCGCGGTCGTCATCCAAGTCTCGACGGCCGTTTTTCTCCCCCTCGGGCCGTTCTATCTCGTCGTCTCCTCGGCCTACGGACTCAGCCTGGCGTATCTCCTCTTCCTTCTCTGGAATCCGCACTATCGGTTCCAGGTCGTCGTCCAGGTCGTTTTCGACGTCCTGCTGATCACCGCCCTCGTCTACATCTCGGGCGGGATCGCCGGGCCGATGCATATTCTCTACCTCCTGGCCATCATCGCCGCCGGGCTCGTCATCGGCGGCCGGGCGGCCTACCTAGTCGCCGGGTTCTCGGCCGTCGTCTTCGGCTTTCTGGCCGACGGGATGTACTACGGCCTGATCCCGTACTTCCTGGCCGACCAGGCGGTCGAGGCCTCGGCCGGGCAGGTCCTATATACGATCTTCCTGGCCTGGGCCCTCTTTTTCGCCATCGCCTTTCTCGTCGCCCGGACCGAGGCCGGCCTCCGCCGGGCCCGGGAAGCGCTGATCGACGCCCAGCGCGAGATCGAGGTCAAGGAGCGTCTGGCGGCCGCCGGCCAGGCCTCGGCCCTCGTCGCCCATGAGATCCGCAATCCCCTGGCGGCCATCTCCGGAGCCGTTCAAGTCCTCCGCGAAGACCTCCGCCCGGAGGGCGAGCAGGCCAGGCTCATGGACATCGTCGTCCGGGAGTCCCAGCGCGTCTCCCGGTCCATCGAGCAGTTCTTGAGCATGGCCTCCCCGAGCCGCCAGACGTTCGCCGTCTTTCGCTTGGCCGAGGTCCTGTCCGAGATCCTGACCATGCTGCGGATGGGGGGGGAGATCGGCGAAGGGGTCGAAGTCCACGGGAACTACGCCACGGCCCCCCACGAATACTTCGGCAGCCCGGCCCAGTTCAAGCAAGTTTTCTGGAACCTCGTCCGGAACGCCCTCAAAGCCATGCTCGAGGGGGGCGTTCTGACCATCGATTTTTTCCAGCGCCGGCCCGATGAACTCAGGATCCGGATCGCCGACACCGGCCGGGGGATGTCGCCGGCCGAGCGGGCCAGGATCTTCGAGCCGTTCTACACCCGGTTCGAGGGAGGCCGCGGCCTGGGTTTGGCCGTTGTTCGCCAGATCATCGACCTCTATAACGGCCGGATCGAGATCCTCTCGGAGCCCCGGGTCGGCACGGCCGTCACCCTCATCCTTCCCCTGCCGTCTCCGCCCAAGGAAGCCCAGACCGAAAACAGGCAGGCCGCCGGATGAACACGATCCTGATCGTCGACGACGAAAAGAGCCTTCTCGAGCTTCTGACCGTCGTTTTTCGGAAGGAAGGCTACCGGGTCAAGACGAACGCCGGAACGCCGAAGGTCCTGGAGATGGTCGAGGAGGAGGAGTTCGACCTGGTCGTCACGGACATCAGGATGCCCCAGGTCGACGGGATGGAGCTCCTCCGCCGGGTCAAGGCGGCCAAGCCGTTGGTCCCGGTCATCATGATCACCGCCTACGGCAGCGTCAAGCAGGCCGTCGAAGCCCTCAAGAACGGCGCCCTGGACTACGTCACGAAGCCCTTCGACGTCGAGGAGCTGAAGATCCTCGCCGCCCACGGCCTCGAGGAACGGAGGCTCCGCGAGGAGAACATCCTCCTCAAGAAGGCCTTGAAGTCCGAAGCCAGCTTCGAGAACATGTTCGGCAAGAGCCGGGCGATGCGGGAAATCTTCGGCCTGATCGAAAAGGTCGCGGCCACGGACTCCACCGTCCTCATCAGCGGAGAGAGCGGGACGGGAAAAGAGATGGCCGCCCGGGCGATTCACGCCCATAGCCGCCGCCGCGACCGGGCCTTCGTCTCGATCAACTGCGCCGCTCTGCCCGAGAACCTCCTGGAGAGCGAGCTTTTCGGGCACGTCCGGGGGGCTTTTACCGGGGCCGTCTCCGAGAAGAAGGGGATGTTCGAGACGGCCTCCTCCGGGACGATCTTTCTGGACGAAGTCGGGGAAATGTCTCCCTGGACCCAAGTCAAGTTGTTCCGGGTTCTCCAGGAGAGATCGGTCCGAAGAGTCGGGGGGACGGACGAGATCCCGGTCGACGTCCGCATCCTGGCGGCCACGAACCAGGACCTCCGGAAGAGGATCGAGGAGGGCAAATTCCGGGAGGAGCTGTTCTACCGCCTCAACGTCGTCTCCCTGGAAATGCCGCCCCTCCGGAAGCGGCCGGAGGACATCCCCCTCCTCGTCCGGCACTTTCTCCGAAAGCACAGCGAGCGCATGGGCCGGAAGATGAAGCGGCTCGTCCCCGAGGTCGTGGCCGCTCTGGAGTCCTATGCGTGGCCGGGAAACGTCCGGGAGCTCGAAAACGTCATCGAACGGCTCTGCGCCGTCGAGGAGCGGGAAACGATTTCCATGGCCGCCCTTCCGACCGAGCTCGGGAGGGCCGGCCCGGCGCCGGAGGAGCGCCCGGTCTTCAGGCCCGGTTTCGACCTCGAGGCCCATCTCGAGGCCGTGGCCAAGCGCTATCTTCACGGCGCGGCGGACGCGGCCCGCGGAAACATGAAGAAAATGGCCGAGTTGCTCGGTTTGAGTTATCGTTCTCTTCGATATCTTCTCACAAAGCACCATATCCGGTCTTCCCGTCAGGTCGATCTTCGGGAAGAGAGAGACGGGGACGGGTTCATATCCCAGGGATAAAGATGATGACAAATAATGTCTCTAAAAGACAAATATTGTCACTTTTTTTTTGATTTTTTTTCAGGCTTGTTCTTATCTTATTGATTATGAATAATTTTCATTTTGGCACACGACTTGCTATTAATTAGGTCGAATTCATTTCACAGTCTCGTCACCGGCCCCTGGAAGGTCCCGGGACGGAAGGAGGAAAAATGTTAAGACTGAGGAAAGGTTTCACCCTGATCGAGCTGCTGATCGTTGTCGCGATCATCGGCATCCTGGCCGCTCTGCTCATCCCGAACGCCATGATGGCCCTCCAGAAGGCCAAGGTCCGCGGGACCCAGAAGGACATCAGCACGATCGCCACGACCATCGCCGACTATCTGACCGACCGGGCCGCCCCTCCGGCGAACAACGGGACGATCAGCAACACCCTGAAGTCGGCCCTCTCGCCGATGTACATCAAGGTCCTCCCGATACAGGACCAATGGGGCACCGCCTTCTATGTGTACACGGGCTCCAACGTCGACAGCAACTACGGCATCTCCGGGGCCGCCGCCGACGACTTCCTGGTCGCCTCGCGCGGCCGGGGCGGAGCCTTGGAGAGCTGGACGTACGTCCCCGCCTCGCCCGAGGCCGGCCTCTACACGATCACGGGCACGGCCGATTTCGCCAAAGACCTCAT
>Ga0194125_10013084_pt1 | contig 10838 bp, 9 predicted proteins | sample TA2KigC250mmetaG_FD_148626 | JGI IMG/M metagenome (GOLD analysis project Ga0194125, IMG submission 148626) | Freshwater microbial communities from Lake Tanganyika, Tanzania - TA2015034 Kigoma Deep Cast 250m | ecosystem: Environmental > Aquatic > Freshwater > Lake | place: Tanzania: Lake... | reverse complement strand
CACCACTTCATAGAGGGGAAAGACCGCGGTTTCGGCGGCCAGGCGGCCCAGACGGACGCTCAGATCGGTGGCGGAGCGCCAGCCGGTGGGGCAGACCGAGAGAATGTGGATATAGGCCGGCCCGGGAGTTTCGATGGCCTTTTTCACCTTGAAATAGAGGTCGAAGGGATAGCTGGGGCTGGCGGTGGCCACATAAGGAATCCCGTGGGCTACGGCGATGGCCACCATGTTCTTCTTCCAGGTGCTCTGGCCGATGCTCTGCTTGCCGGGAGGGGAGGTGGTGGTCATGGCGCCGAAGGGCGTGGAACTGGAACGCTGGATGCCGGTATTCATATAGGCTTCGTTGTCCCAGCAGACGTAGGTAAAATTGTGGAATCGTTCCATGGCCCCGGACAGGGCTTGCAGGCCGATGTCAGTGGTGGCCCCGTCCCCGCCCATGGCCACGACTTTGGGGGGCGTGCCCAGTTTGCCTTTGCGCTGCAGGATGCGCAGGGCGGTTTCGATGCCGGAGGCTACGGCCGCGGTGTTTTCAAAGGCCACGTGGATCCAGGGATGCATCCAGGCGGTTTGGGGGAAGCCGGAAGAGACAATCTCCATACAGCCGGTGGCGTGGGCGATAATGGCATCTTTGCCGATGGCCTTGCAGACCCAGCGGACTGCCAGGGCTTCCCCGCATCCCTGGCAGGACCGGTGCCCGGAAGTAAAAAACTCTTCCCGGGGCATCAGGCGGGAGGCGTATACATCGTATTTTTGGCTGTTAGCCACACCGAATTTTTCCATCAACCTCGCACTCCGTACAGATAAAATTCCTGGGTGGGACCATGGCTGCTTTCCTCTTGGGCCCGTTTCAGGATATCCTTAAAGTTATCCGGGGAGACGTCCCGGCCGCCCAGGCCGATGATGAATCCCAGCATCTGGGGGCGAGAGGACAGGGGATAAAAAGCGCTCCGCAGCTCGGCCAGAACCGGGGGGGCGGCGCCGCCGGGGGACAGGGCCCGGTCGCAGACGATGACCAGGTCGGCCCCGGCCAGGGCTTGCCGCAGGTCGGCAAAGGGGAAGGGGCGCCAGAGGCGCAGTTTCACCAGGCCGACGGCTTCCCCCGCGGCCCGGAGCTCATCCACGGCGATTTCGGCCACTTCACCCAGGCAGCCCATGGTGAGCAAAAGGGTTTTGGCGCCCTCGGTCTTGTAGCGCTCCACCGGCTGATACCGCCGGCCGGTGCGGTCCCCCCACTCCTGCCACACCTTGACAATATGCTCATAGGAATTCATCAGGGTCACCTGATGCTTCATCTTGACTTCGGTGTAGATCTCGGGCATGGCAAAGGCGCCCATGGTGACGGGATATTTCGGATCCAGGGTATGGCGGGGGTGATAGCCGGGCAAGAAGGCATCCACCATGTCCTGATCCACGAAATTATGCGCTTCCACCACATGGGTGAGGATAAAGCCGTCCATATTGATAATGGTGGGGATGAGGACATTAGAGTTTTCGGCGATCTTAAAGGCCATGATGGTGTGGTCAAAGGCCTCCTGGCCGTTTTCCACAAAAATCTGGATCCAGCCGATGTCCTTGGCGGCCATGATGTCGCTGTGGTCGTTCCAGATGCTCAGGGGGCCGGAGAGGGCCCGGTTGGCCACGGTCATGACGATGGGCAGGCGCAGGGCCGAGGCGATGAACAGGATTTCGTGCATCAGGGCCAGGCCCTGGGAACTGGTGGCCGTGTAGGTGCGGGCCCCGGTGGCGGACATGCCGATGCAGGCGCTCATGGCCGAGTGTTCCGATTCCACGTTGATAAATTCGGCCTCCAGGTCGCCGTTGGCCACCATGCCGGAGAGATGCTCCACGATATGAGTCTGGGGGGTGATGGGGTAAGCGGCGATGGCTTCGGCCCGGGCCAGTTGCACCGCATGGCTGACGGCGATGGATACTTCCATTCCTTCTCGATGGCCCATTATTCCTCCTCCGGGACCATGGCGATGCAGCCGGTAACGCACTCCCGGGCGCAGATGCCGCAGCCTTTGCAATAATCGGGATCCATGTCGAAATAGCCCCCGGGTTCCTGAATAATGGCCGGCTCGGGGCAGACGGTCCAGCAGACCCCGCAGCGGATGCAGCGGCTTTTGGTCCACACGGGATGCTGGGACCGCCAGTCGCCGGTGCGGTACTCCCGGGCGCTGCCCGGAGTGCGGAGAATCGCCCCCAGCTCGATTTCCTGCCAGGTCATTTGATCTAAGGGTTTACTCACGATTTGCCTTCCTCCACCACGGTTTTTTCAAAGGCTTCCTGCAGGGCGGCGATATTTTTTGACGCCATGGGCCCGAACCGCTCCTTCAGGGGTTTGGTCATGGAATCCACCGCCACTGCGCCGGTGGCCCGGATCAGGGCGCCCAACATGGTGGTATTGGTGATGGGCACCCCCAGAACCTGCTTGGCGATGTGGTTGGCGTCCACCACCGCCAGGGTATGGGTGAAGCCGAATTCCCGGCGGGTATCGGCAATGGACTTGTTCGTATTCAAGACGATAACGCCGCCCGGCTTGAGATCGGCGGCAGGTTTTTGAATGCGAATCAGGCTGGGGTCAAGAATCAGCACTACGTCCGGGTTGGCGATCTTGCAGCGCAGGCGGATATGGCGGTCGTCGATGCGCAGAAAGGCCAAGACCGGCGCGCCCCGGCGCTCCGGGCCGAAACTGGGGAACCCCTGGGCAAACTTGCCTTCTTCAATGGCGGCCACGGCCAGAAGCTCCACCGAGGTTACGGCGCCTTGGCCGCCGCGCCCATGAAAGCGGATTTCTAACATGAATTGGACCTCGTTTCACAAGGTTTGCAGGCGGCACCGCGCCCAATGGTTGAAAAATATGAGGCCAGGGAAGCAGTCTACTGGCACATTTTTTCCCTTGCTAGTAATTGTAGCGCAATATTTCTGTTCCACAATATTTTTTCAGGGCAAAAAACGGCAATATTTTCCTCTGGCGGCATAACTGCTATATATTATTAAACATAAGAGCGTCGTCAAGCCATTGTGGCATAAAAATCATAAAAAATACTACAATAAAACCTTTCTTCCCACAAGGATTATCTCTCCTTGCCCTTACTGTTGCATGAGTCTGAACCTGGGACAATCCCCCTAACTCCCCCTAAAAAAGGGGGAATTAAAATGCGCTGCACCCGGTGAATTAGGGAGTTGCTGGGGGTGGCTCGGTGCCAGGGAAAAAGGTGATCAAATTGACCCTGGCCGACCTGTCCCATTGTCCTCCCCAGGAAGAGGAGGTGCGGATCACACGCCTTTCACAGCCCCCGGCAGCATAGAGGGAAATTATGCAGGCCCTGGCGATCAACCACCCCCATCCATAAGTGAATCCAGCAAGAATAGACCCGGCTAATCGTATTTAAAATTAATTTCAAGAGGATAAACTATTTTTTTGTCGTTTCATGGCTGGAACTTCCGTTTTAAAGTCCCATTTGTTAGGGGGGATATAACGGGGATTCTCCTGATAAAGTGTGCCCGGAATATAAAGTGGTGTGCCTGGATAACAAAGGGGCAGGCGTAAATGAGTGGCGGAGAGAGAGGGATTCGAACCCTCGGAACACCTTTTGGGCGTTCACGCGATTTCCAGTCGCGCCCCTTCAACCGCTCGGGCATCTCTCCGTAAGGCTTGATGTAGGCGTTCAGCTTTCAGCAATCAGCTTTCAGCAAAAACAATGAGTTAGGGAAACTAAGCGTAAAACCAGTGATCCGCCTCCTTAGAATAACTATTTGAATCTGAAGCATTAGCTGACGGCTGTAAGCTGACCGTTGAACGCTTACAACTTGACATGTTCTACCGCAACCATAATTTCTATAATGTGACTTTTATCACGTTAATTGTCAACCTGTGAAGCCGAAAAAATGAACCCGGAACCGCTGTCCGGTCAGAGAACCTTCAGGTAATTAATCAGCGGATGTTGGCGGCGCCCGGGCAGGGGCCGCTCCTCCCAGCCGTTTTCCCGGCAGCTTAGCCGGCGGTCCGCGACCGGATAGGCCCAGTCCAGGAAAGGCCCGGCCAGGACAATGGCGCCCCGCCCCTGACGATGATAGTCCTCCAGGAGGGGGAGCAGGTGTGGGGCCAGAACCGGAGCGCCGTAGACCTCTTCCTGGCCGGCCAGCACCCCCAGGATCAGCAACGGCTGCTGGATCATCTCCCGGGCCCAGAGAGCCAGGTGCTGCACCCGGGCAGGAAGTTCACCGGGATAGCTGGACTGATATTCTGCCAGGGATAACTGCTCCAGCAGGGCCTGGTGCTGCCGCCCTAGCTCGGGGGCCGACCGGCCGGTGGCCAGGGTCAGGGGCAGAGTGACATTTTCCAGCAGGGTAAGGCGGGGCAACAGGGATTGCCAGGGGGAGACAAAGGCCAGACGCTTCCGCCAGGGATAAAGGGAGCGGCGGGGAAGCGCAAATAAATCTCTGCCCCAGTGGTAAATCCGGCCGGCAACGGGACGGCGCAGGGTGGCGGCAGTACGCAGCAGAACATCCGCCTCCAGGGCCGAAAGACCTTCGATGAGTAGAAATTCCTGCAGGCCGACAGTTAAATTAATGGGGCCGGGGCACGAATCCAGCGCCTCCGGGAGTACCAGGTTCTCCAACAACAGGCTGGACTGCAGGACCTCGGCCGGAACCGCAGCTTTCATCAGATTCTCCGGGCGGGTGGGCGGACTACCCGGTGCATGAGCAGCCCTTACCATACCGTTGACACCCTTCGGCATGTCTGGCTGCGATATCCCGGCCTAATGTTTTTCCCCCGTAGGCGATCAGCTATCAACAATCAGCTCTCAGCAAAAACAATGGGTTAGGGAAACTAAGCGAAAAACCAGTGATACGCCACCTTGGAATAACTATTTGAATTTAAAGCATTAGCTGACGGCTGTAAGCTGACCGCTGAACGCTTACTTTCCCCCTGAGGCAACGCCTCGTCTACCTTATACCTTTAACCGCAACCCATCTTCGGCCAGGATGAGTTCGCCGTCATAACTGCGGCGGCATAATGCCTTCAGATCGACTTCATCACAGGAGGGATAAAAGTGGGTCAACACCAACCGGGAAACCTGGGCCCGGGCAGCCAGCAGACCGGCTTCCCCGGGGGTCAGGTGGCCGGGAACCTTAAAGGGATTGGCGGCTTCCAGGATAAAGAGATCGGCTCCCTGGGCCAGGGCGATGAGGCTGTCGCTCCAGTCCGTATCTCCGGCATAAACCACGGACCGACCGCCGAACTCCAGTCGGAAGGCCAGACTCGTGGCGATGTGATTGACCGGACCCGTTTTGATGGTCAAGTCGTCGAGGGTAAAGAGGTCTTCCCGGTCCGGAGCCATCTCCTGCACCTGCATGAGACCGGGGGGAGGCTCCAGCCACTCACCCCAGGCGCCCTTGAGGTTCTCATGTAACCTGACAAAACCTTGGGCGGCCAGAAGCCAGAAGGACTTTTGCCGGGTGTAACCCAACTGGTAGCGTGTGGCAAAGAGAAAAGGGACTAGATCGCCCACGTGATCCGGGTGGTGATGGCTGAGACAGAGGACGTCGATATCGTTCATGTTCAGGTCATAGTTCAGAAGAGACCGCAGGGTTCCCGAGCCCAGGTCCAATAAGATAAAATGCGGCCCTGCCCTCACCCCTATGGCCGGGGAGCCCCGCCGTCGGGAAGGAACCCCGGTGCCTGAACCGATGATGATGACGTCCACAAGTTTCCCTACGGCGCCCTTAAGCCCCGTCCACGTGCCCCATTTCCTTGACGTAATACCAGTCCGCCGGGTCGACCAGGAAATTGCGGTAATCCACCAGGTAGTAGTAATGGCCCCGTTCTTCATTGACCAGGCTCAGCAGGAAACGGCGCTCCAGGGGGTCCTGGGCCTGTTTGGCCAGCTTCTGGTAAAAATCTATGCTCTTCTGCTCCATTTTCAGGCCGATATCCAGGGCCTTGAGATCATCGGCATCCCCGGCCCCCATATTGCCCTTGGCCAGAGCGGCAGAAAAAATCCTGGGGTCCTCCGGGGGCGGGCTGAACTCGCACATGGCTTCCGTCCAGGTAGGATTCTTCTCCAGGGCGTCGTAAATTTCCTGGATACGCTGGATATGGTAAACTTCGCCGTTGGCCAGATAGGTGAAAATCTCTTTGGTTCCTTCGCTTTTGGCTTTTTGGGCGGCTTCTTCGTAAAACTTCTTGCCGTCTATCTCCATCTGGATCGCCGTTTGCAGGTGCTGCAGGATAAGGCACTCGCTCACCGTCATGGTTGTTTCCTTTCTAATCTGAAAATTTGATGGTTCAAAGCCTTAGGGATACGGTGCACCTTACGGGCATTTTCATGGTTTGGGGTGTTCGGCAAAGAACATGATGTCCGAAGGCGGGATGCGCTTCGCTTTCCCGCCCTACATGGTGAACTTTTCATAACAGTTCCTCATGGGCCGGGGGGCCCACCCGTAAAGCATGAAAAATTTGCTGGAAGGCGGGATGCGCTTCGCTTTCCCGCCCTACATGGTGAACTTTTCAGGACAGTGGCCGCTTATAAAAATTAAATCCCGGGCCAAGAATGGTAAGCGGTTGCTCAGCTGCGTTTATTACAATATAGTTAGTATATATGGGCTTCGCAATTCTTACTGGGAGTTTTCGAGAAGAACAATGACTCCTCAACGTCTGCGCCAGCTTTTCAGCAAGTTACCGCCCCTAAAGTCTTCACTGGGTCGCGGCATACCCGCCGCGGTCCTGATACCGTTATTCTATGAAGGGCCGGAACTCATGATGTTGTTCACGCAAAGGACTTATCTGGTGAAGCATCACCGGGGGCAGATATCCTTTCCCGGCGGCGTCCATGATTCCACTGATGACAACCTTCTAACCACGGCCCTGCGGGAGTCCCAGGAAGAAATCGGCCTGGCCCCGGAGAAGGTCGATATCCTGGGGTTCCTCAACTCTACCCTGACCATCACCGGGTTTTTGGTGCATAGCTTTGTGGGCCTGATCCCCTACCCGTACGAGTTTCGCCTCAATGTTCGGGAAGTGGCCCGCCTCTTGTCCTTTCCGGTGCGGGAACTGCTCCGTCCCCATCGTTGGCGCACCGGGCCCCATGAATGGGAGGGGAAGCGCACCACCGTCTATTACTGCCAGATGCCGGAAACTACCATTTGGGGCGCCACGGCCAGAATTCTGGTGGATTTTCTGGCGGTCCTGGACCCCTCCTTCGAGCCCGCGGCCATCCCCGAGGCTACCTTCCGGATTACCTCTTAAAAATAAACACTCCTGCGATAAGAACAGTCCCCCAGCGTAGATCTGCGCCATCTGTCCCGAATGTGCTGTAGTTTTTCGGCTTTTGGAAATAAACTCTCAGCCAATCATGACGGCCAGGCCCGGAGCCGTGGGCGCCCCCCCTTCGCCCCGGCTTCGGGTATTCGTAGGCGTTCAGCTAGCAGCCATCAGCTTTCAGCAAAAACAATGGGTTAAGAAAACTAATCGAGAAACCAGCGATCTGCCATCTTATAATAACAATTTGAATTAAAAGCATTAGCTGACCGCTGAACGCTTACGGGTATTCTTTACCAGTTACCGCGAGGCATTCCTGCTCCCGGCCCTGACAAACTCCCCGAACGCGGCGTAGACCGGCGGCAGGTTACGGCCCAGGCGCTGCACCAGAAAAATCGGTCGCTTGAGTTCCACGCCGCGAATGGTCACGGCTCGCAGGGTGCCGTATTCCAGATCTGCGGCCACCGCCAGCCGGGAGAGGATGCCGAGACCCACCCTGGCCTTGATGCTCTGGCGCACCGCCTCGGTGTTGGGCATCTCGGCTACCACCGAAAGTTTGCCGAAATCCAGGCCATGGGCGTTTAAAATCTCCTGCACGGCCATCTGCGTCCCGGAGCCCCGCTCCCGCAAGATAAAAGGCTGACCGTACAGCTCAGAGATTTGCACCTCCCCCTTGAGGGCGAAGGGGTGGTCCGGCGGCACCGCCAGGGTCAATTCATCGGTGTAGACTTCCTCGAACCTCAGGCGTTTTTCTGGCCACTTCGACCCCAACAGTCCCAATCCCACCTCCCCTTTCAATACCATCTCCCCTATGGCGATGGTATTGGCGATTCTCAGGGTGATCTGGATGGCCGGATGCTCGGCCTTGAATACCCCGATAATCTGGGGCAGCAGGTAGCTCCCCGGGATGGTGCTGGCCCCAATGAACAGCCGCCCTAAAAGCTCTCCTCGGTAGTCGGCCAGGGCCTGCCGGGCCTCTTCCCGCAGGTGCAGCATTTTCATGGCGTAGCGGTGGAGGATCTGCCCTGCCGGGGTCAGCCGCACCTCCCGCCCGAGGCGATCCACCAGTCTGTCCCCGGCCATCTCTTCCAGGGTCCGGATGTGTTCGCTCACCGTGGGCTGTGACAGCAGCAAGGCCTCCGCGGCCAGGGTGAAGCTTTTTAATTCCGCTACCTTGCAGAAAATTTCCAGGCGATGCAGATCCATAAAAAAATGTCTTTAAACAACCTTCACCCCGAACAGGCGGGCCATGCGTTCCAGGCCCCACTCGTGGTCTTCCTGATTGAGGTCGGCTACTCCATCCCGATAAACCACCACCCGGTAGCCATTAAGGTCCAGGTCCCGGGCGGTTTCCATGATACAGATGGAGGTGCAGACGCCCACCAGGTGCACCTCTGCGATATTTTCCCGCTGGAGGATTTCTGCCAACCCGGTCTTGAGCAAGCCGCTGAAATGGGTTTTCCCCACCACCTCATCGGTGGGGGCCACCGGGAGTTCAGGGATAATCTGGGCCCCCCAGGTGCCTTTCACTCCATGAGGCGGGAAGCGGCGGAACTCCAGGTCTTCCGAGTCATGGGCATCGTTGAGGAATACGATGACCGCGCCCTGCGCCCGCATCTTGCGGATTCTGTCCGCCACGAAGGGAATAATGGCCCTCCCCGCCTCCCCCAGGGTCAAAGCCCCGGCTGGGTCCAGGAAATCGTTGATCATGTCGGCCACTACCAGGGCTTGGGTGGGCATAGCTCCGCTCCGTCAGAATTTTGTTCCATTATAGAAACTATCCTCCCGGATTGCAACGCCGCATTGCCCCTACCCTCTTCCCTTTTCCCTCTTCCCTCCTCCCTAATCCCTAATCCCTCTTCCCTAATCCCTAATCCCTCTTCCCCGTCTTTTACGCCGCAGGAAAAATTTGGTCACCTCCACCACCGGCACCAGGGTGAGGCTGAGCCCCAGGGCCAGCAGCCATTCCCGCCATCCCAGCGAAACGGTGTGAAAAAGTCGGGCCAGAGGATCGTATTCCACCACCGCCACGGTCATGGCCAAGGAAAAAATGACCGCAGCAATAAGAAAGCGGTTGGCCAAAATGCCCACAGTAAAGAGAGAGAGGGTGACGGCCCGGCAATTGAAGGCATTGACCAGTTCGAAGAGAACGAGGGTGACGAACACCATGGTTTGAGCCCGCACCAGCAAAGCCTCGGGGGTGGCCTCGCCATGCGGGTTATAGAGATAAAAATAGGCGAATAAGGGGATCACCACCAAGGTCTTGTAGCCGGCGATCACCCCCAGCAGGGTGTTCACCGGGAAGTTGAAGACGCCCTCGTCCGGGGGCCGGGGTGGCCGGGACATGATGTCCGGGGATTTGGGGTCCACGCCCAGGGCCAGGGCCGGCAGGCCGTCCGTGGTGAGGTTGATCCAGAGGATCTGCAGGGCGATGAGGGGCAGCGGCAGTCCCATAAAAAAGGCCCCGGTGAGGATAATAATTTCCGCCAGGTTACAGCTCAGGAGGAAAACCAGGTATTTTTTGATGTTGTCGAAGATGGCCCGGCCCTCTTCCACGGCAGTAACCAGGGTGGCAAAATTATCGTCAGCCAGGATCATGGAGGCGGTTTCCTTGGTGACCTCGGTCCCGGTGATGCCCATGGCCACGCCGATGTCGGCCCGTTTCAGGGCCGGGGCGTCGTTGACCCCGTCCCCGGTCATGGCCACCACTTCTCCCTGTTCTTTCAAGAGTTCCACTAAACGCAATTTATGTTCCGGGGCTGACCGGGCAAAAACGGTGGTGTGGCTCAAGGCCTCGGCCAACTCGGCGTTGTCCATGCCGCTCACTTCCCGGCCCGTAAGGACTCCCCGGGGGTTGCCGGTTCTCGGGGTCAGGCCCAGCTCCCGGCCGATGGCGGCGGCGGTGTCGGGATGGTCGCCGGTTATCATAATAACCTTGATGCCGGCCCGGTGACAGCGGGCCACGGCTTCCCGGGCCTCGGGGCGGGCCGGGTCGATCATGCCCACCAGCCCCACCCAGACCAGGTCGGTTTCTTCGGATTCCGGGGTCAAGTCGGGCAACTCCGGCAAACGGCGATAGGCTAGTCCCAATACTCGCAGGGCGGACCTGGCCATCCGGGAGTTCTCCGCCAGGATGGCCTCCCGGCTCTCTTCGGTCATGGCTTTTTCGCCCCCCAGGGTCAATTTCCGGCGGCAATAAGGCAGCAGGCTCTCCGGTGCGCCCTTCAAACACATGAGAAACCCCGACCTGTCCTGGTGTAGCGTGCTCATCCGTTTACGCTGGGAATCAAAGGGAATTTCCGCCACCCGGGGGTATTCCTGGAGCAGAAGCTGGTAATCCAGCCCGGTCTTGAGGCCTAACGTCAGCAAGGCGCCTTCGGTGGGGTCGCCCCGCAGATGCCATCTGCCGTCCTCGTGTTTGAGGGAGGCGTCATTGCATAACAGGGAAATGCGGGCCGCCAGGTGCAGCATAGGGTTGGTAAGAGTAAGACGTTCGTGGTCGGCAGTGCGAAACTCACCCTGAGGGTCGTAGCCCGAACCGGTGACGTGGACCGGGCGGTCATCCAGGTAA
>Ga0194125_10013083_pt1 | contig 10838 bp, 9 predicted proteins | sample TA2KigC250mmetaG_FD_148626 | JGI IMG/M metagenome (GOLD analysis project Ga0194125, IMG submission 148626) | Freshwater microbial communities from Lake Tanganyika, Tanzania - TA2015034 Kigoma Deep Cast 250m | ecosystem: Environmental > Aquatic > Freshwater > Lake | place: Tanzania: Lake... | reverse complement strand
ACCCATGGGTGTGGTAGCGAATGTCGTCCCCATGACCAACCCAGAAGGAACGGTATGTACAATTGGTCTGAGTCTCTTAAAGACCAGAAATTCAATGATCTGCTCCCCCCATCCAAGGACCAAGCAATGTTCCTATATGGCAGTTGAAATTGCTCGAAGGGCCCTCAAAAAGGTAGGCGCTCCCGAGGATCTGTTTCAATGTATTCAATATCCTTCCAATGAAAAAACACAGGAACTGATGAAGAATGTTGACTTTGTCATGGCAACGGGTGGAGCCGCACTAATCAAAGTGGTCTATGCAGCCGGCAAACCGGCTCATACCGTTGGAGCCGGGAATGTCGTTTCTATCGTTGATGACACGGCTGACCTTCCCGCGGCGGCCAATAAGATCATGCGTTCCAAAACAGCCAACAACTCGACCTCTTGTTCTTCAGAAAATGCAGTCGCCATTTATGAACCCATCTATGACAAGTTTATGGACTTGCTCAAAAAAGAAGGTGGGTACCTTTGCACCACTGAGGAGCGTGAGAAGTTAAGAAAAGCCCTCTGGCCGGACGGGAAAACAATCAATAGAGACATTTTTGGCCGGTCTGTCCCCATTATCGCTGCAGCAGCGGGAATCAATCCTCCTGCGGGAACGAAATTCTTGATGGTGATAGGCGAGAAGATCGGTCCTGAGGACAGATTCTCCGGTGAGAAGTTGAGCCTCGTGCTAACCGTATGGAAATGGAACGATTTTAACGAGATGGTCAATCGTCTCGAAAAGATCCTTGAGTTTTCCGGGATTGGCCATTCCGTTTCCCTTCACTCCAACCGGGTGGAGCGAATGGAGGAGCTTGCCATCCGGGCAAAAGTGGGACGAGTGGAATGCAATATGCCCCACTGTCTGGTCAATACGGGAAGCTGGTACAATGGCCAAATCTGGACCGAGAGCCTCGGTTGCGGAACCTGGGCTGGTAACATGATCAGTGAGAATATCAATTACAGAAATTTCCTCAACTATACCTGGCTCTCCGTTCCCGTGGAGGAATATATCCCCCCGGATGAAGAGCTCTTTGGAGATTATTTCAAAAAGTGGGGAAGGGATTAAATTAATTAATCTTTAATGAGGTCGCCCCTGCCTTCTTCGCTCAGACCGGTTCATCCATGGTCAACCTTGGGGCGGCCTTCCTCGGAGGACCTGTGTCAACGACGCATGTGGTCTCCTCAAGCATTATGGGGGTGGGCGCTGACATAGGGTTTCTGCTGTGCGATGGGGTGTAACTAAAAGTATTGTCGTCGCCTGGTTCATTAACTTCCCAGCGTCTGCAATTATGGCCGGATTGAGTTTTTTTCTAATTCGTCTGGATTCTCTCAATTTATAGAGAAAAAAGCAAGATCATGGTATTTGATTTCCTCAGAAGAAAGAAACCTTTTTCCGGGAGTGAGAATCGCTTTTTCGATCTGCTTTCCCGTCAAGCCTTGAAGAGCATTGAAGGGTTGGAGGCCCTTTGGAATTATGCCGAAAGCGGGAGCAAGGAGAACGCCAACCTGGTCCAGAATATTGAAAGGGAAGCGGATGAGCTGAGGCGGATTTTAATCCAGGAACTGGATCAGACCTTTATTACACCGATCGACCGGGAGGATATTTATCAACTCTCACGTGCGATTGACGATGTGGTGGATTATGCCAATACAACCGTGGATGAAATGGAGATTTATGAGGTGAAGGGAGATCACCATATCAAAGAGATGGTTAACATCCTGCGGAAGGCCGCCCGGGAATTAAATGACGCGGTCAAAATCCTGAAGGACTATCCCAAGATCGCCTCGGAGCATGCGGTTAAGGCCAAGGCTTATGAGAACCAGATGGAGAAGACTTATCATGTGGCGCTCGCCGAGCTTTTTAAGGGGACAGATACGGTCTATATGCTCAAGATGCGGGAGATCTATCGCCATCTCAGCAATGCGGCCGACCGGGGAGATGAAGCCGCCAATATCATCTCCAGCATTGTTATGAAGCACAGTTGATAAATTTGAGCTCGCTTGAGAATAGAAGAAAGGAGGTGAATGCACGAAACAGAAGTGAAAAGCAATGGTCATCAATTTGAGGTTTTTAAAAGAAAGGAGGAAGACCCATGAAAAAACTTATTGGAATTTTATTGGTTGCGTTTTGCCTGGTAGCCGTTGCCACAGCAGAGGCACAGTTCAAATGGAAATTGCAAAGTGCTGTTCCTGCCGGGGATCCACACATTGATTTATTGGAGAAGTTTGCTTCAAACGTTGATAAGATGTCGGGAGGAAGACTAAAGATAGAGGTGCTTCCTGGAGGAGCTATTGTGAAAGCATTCGAAGTACTTGACGCCACCAATAAGGGAGTTATCGATGCCGGACAGCAGTGGACTCATTATCAAACGGGCAAACACCCGGCTGCAGGCCTATTCAGTGCTCCCCTGGGTGGTTCCGGAAGCGGACTTGACCAGATGGCACACCTGGCATGGTACTTACGAGGAGGCGGAAGGGATCTCTATTTGGAATTCTATCAGAAAGTGTTAAAAATGGATGTGATGCCATTTCTATACGCACCTGATGGACCGGAAGCATTAGGATGGTTTAGGAAACCGATCACTTCGGTGAAGGAGTTTACCAAACTGCGTTTCCGAATTTCTGCTGGTTTGCCAAGCGAAGTGCTTAAGGAAATGGGCGGATTGCCGGTAAGTTTACCGGGAGCAGAACTTATGGAGGCCGCACATAGAGGTCTTGTTGACGGAGTTGAGTGGATTAACCCTTACACCGATATTAAGATGGGCCTTTATGATACTTTTAAATTTTACTCCATCCAGGGTCTCCACCAAGCGATTGACATAGCAGACATCGTCATCAATGGGAAGAGGTGGCGTGAGTTGCCCCCGGACCTCCAGGCGATCGTAGAGGTCGCAATAAAAACGTCGATATTCGAGGCCATGCTTTATTTTGTGGACCAAAACGCTAAATCCCTGAGGGTGCTCACAACGGAAAAGGGAGTCAAATTATTTGATGCCCCGGCGGATTATGCGCCTGCATGGATTGAGGCTTCCAAAAAGGTGCTTGCCAAGTTTGAGGGGAAAGATCCCTTTTTCAAGAAGGTGTTAGACTCCCAGAGGGAATTTGCAAGGGTAGTGGTTCCTTACACAAGAGAAACTTCAAAGCTGTCTACTCTTATTAGCGGAGCTGCCGAAAAATAACCGGGGCTCAAACTGCTAAACACTTTGGACGGGAGAAATGATATTTTGAGGGATGTTGATTTGATTGACGAGTATGCCAAAACCTATTGAAGAGGTTATTCGGGTTGTAGTTATAATAGGAGACGAGGATGTTTTTGCAGGGGTTGGATATCCAACCCCTGCCCCTCTGGGTTTTCACCTTCAATTTGATAACGATTTATGATTGAGGGGTTTGATATGGATACCAAAGTGAAAGATTGTTTAATAGACCGTATGATAAAAATTATTGATCAGATCAGTATATGGTCGGGAAAAGCTGTTGCATGGCTTATCATTCCGCTGGCGGGAGTCCTCGTTTGGGAAGTATTTATTCGTAAAATTTACTCCCCCTCGATTTGGGCTCACGATTTGGCGACCCAGTTTTACGGTACACATTTTATGCTGGCAGGAGCTTTTGCCTTATATCTGGGCAAACATATCCGCACGGATTTCTTTTATGAAAAGTGGTCTCCCCGCACCCAGGCATTAGTTGACGCGGTCCTATATATATTCCTTTTTCTCCCCGGGATGTTGATGTTTTTTTGGCTGAGTCTGGATTTTGCCGCAGAATCTTGGGCTTTAAGGGAGAGATTATTCACCCCTGGGCGCCCACCCGCATATTTTTATAAAACGGTTATCCCCGTGGGTGTGGGGTTGATGGTGCTGCAGGGAATATCGGAATTTGTAAAATGTGTTCGGATCATTCGGAGGAGACAGACATGAGTTTAGAGATTCTCGGTCTAATTCTGGTGGTATCCCTCTTTATTATTATTTTGCTGGGATTCCCTATTTCCTTCACTTTAATCTTTCTTGCCCTGGGGTTCGGTTATATCGGCCTTGGTGATCGAGTATTCTATTTGGTAACTTATCAATTTTTCTCTACGATGATGGAACCTGTCTTGGCGGCAGTGGCTCTTTTTACCTTTATGGGCCTAGTGCTGGAAGGTGCCGGACTCATGGACCGTTTATTCAAGGCTTTGCAACTCCTTTCCGGGCGCATGAAGGGCTCATTATATATGGCGACCATTGTAACCGCAACACTGTTTGCCGCTGCGACAGGGATTGTGGGCGCATCCGTCCCCATTTTAGGGTTAATGGCCGGTCCTTCTATGAAAAAATCCCGATACAATGCATCGCTTTGTGCCGGGACGATCACCGCCGGTGGAACTTTAGGTATCCTTATTCCTCCAAGTATCATGTTAGTGGTCATGGGGCCAACGATGGAGGTTTCCATTGCGCGTTTGTATGCAGCTGCAATCCTACCTGGCATATTACTAGCCTCCATCTACATTGCTTACACGATGACACGGACTTATCTTAATCCCGGTTTCGGCCCACCTCTTTCAGATGAAGAACTCGACGTCCCAATGGTTAAAAAAATCCGTGAGTTTGTTGTCGGACTCTTGCCGGTGGCTACCCTCATCGTTGCCACTTTAGGCAGCATTTTGTCTGGGTTTGCCACGCCGACGGAAGGGGCGGCCATGGGTTGCCTTGGAGCAGTAGTGGTGGCTATCGCTCACCGGCGGCTTAATTTCAGCATAATAAAAGACGCCGTGTACCGCACCGTTGTGACGACCAGCATGGTAATGATTCTACTTGCAGCCTCTACAGCAGTAGGAGCCGTTTTTTCTGCTTTCGGAACGCCTAAGCTTATTGCAGATACCTTGCTAACCCTTGATCTCCCAGCAGGGGTATTTATATGGTGCATCCTGGTGGCTTGTTTTGTTTTGGGATGGCCTTTGGAGTGGATACCGATTGTAGTAATTGTTATACCGATTTTCATGCCGATCATCATACAATTAGGTGTTGATAGGTTATGGTTTGCTATCTTAGTGGCTGTCACTTTACAAACTTGTTGGCTCTCTCCCCCGGTGGCCTTATCTGCCTACTATCTTAAAGGTGTTATACCGGAGTGGGACCTGTACATGATTTATAAGGGAATGATCCCGTTCATGTTTTTGCAAATATTATGTGTAGTGCTGCTGTTTCTTTTCCCGCAGATTACACTATGGCTACCCACTCTTTTGTTCAAATAATAAAATTCCCCTTTGGGGTGAAAATATCGGGAGCCTCCCTACAACTAAAATGATCCGTTTAAAAAGGAGTATTGTTCATGGGAAAAAAGGGTAGAGCCGCTGTCATGCATAAGGCTAATACGCCCTTAGAGATAAGGGAATATCCCCTTATCGAAGTAGAGAGAGGGCATATCCTGGTGAAGATCAAGTGCTGTACGATCTGCGGTTCTGATTTGCACTCTTGGCTTGGAAAGAGAGGGACAGTTACCCCGATTATCCTTGGTCATGAAATCGTCGGAGAGATTGTGGAGATGGGGGAAGGGGTAACCCATGATTCCGGCGACCGGCCCTTGAAGGTGGGGGACCGCATTACATGGACCATCATGGACAACTGCGGCAAATGCTACTATTGCCGTGAAAAGGGTCTGACCATGAAGTGCATCCACCTAAAGAAGTATGGCCATGATAGCTGCGCGTCGCCCCCTCATTTTAATGGTGGATTTGCCGAATTTTGCTATATTACACCCGGAACCTGTGTGATAAAGATTCCTGAGAATCTTTCCAACGAGGAAGCTGCTCCGGCAAACTGTGCCCTGGCAACAGTGATGGCAGGATGGGAGGCGGCAGGGCTTAGGCCCTTTGAGAATGTATTGATTCAGGGAGGCGGAGCCCTTGGTATTTACGCAGCCGCTTTAGCAAGACACAATGGTTGCCATAAGATCATTGTGACAGATATTCTCGAGCACCGGCTGGAGTTTGTTAAAGGATTTGGTGCCACCGATACAATAAACACAAAAAATCTGAGAGACGAAGAAATTGTTCAGGCTATCGTGGACCTCACTGGTGGATTTGGTGTTGATGCGGTCCTGGAGGTGGCGGGTATGCCCTCCCTCATCCCCTTGGGATTAAAATGCCTTCGCAAAGGTGGCCGGTTGATCGTCCAAGGGACCGCTTTTTCCGGTGCACATTTCACCTACGATGCCTCTGATATTGTATTCCGATGGCTCACCATACGTGGCGTCCACAATTACGATACAAGGCACCTCCAATGGGGGATTAATTTCTTGGAGCAGACCAGAAATATTTTCCCATTCCATAAAATTGTCACTCACAATTTTCCTCTCCACGAGATTAACCAGGCTATGCAAATGGCTCATTCGGGAGAAGGGATTCGGATCGCTGTCAAACCCCAAAAATCTTAACATCTTGGTTAATACAATCCATAACAACCCAAAATAATATTTGACCGATAAATGATTGTGGGAGCCCATTTTTGCTGGTGGAATAAAGATGAAGTACATTTTAGGAGTATTTATAATATTTATTCGAGCCTATGAAGATTTGCCCCATTAGAAAGCCCCATAGTGCTGCTTCGGGGATGGTGATAAAATTCCTTTTGCTGCTTAATTCCTCGAAGTTTAAAAGAAGATGGAAAAAGTTTTTGTGTTTTGTCAATAGTAAAAGAATAGTAAACCCTACAGTTGCATAAAAATTACATGAAAGGGGAGGTGGGTGTGCTGGAAAGCCTTTACAGCGGCACCTTTAAATGGTTGGCTACTAAGGTTTCAAGCATACCTCAAAGGTCACCTCAGGTGACATCGAATGTTCCCCATAAAACATAGAAACGATCCGCAATTGTAAAGGATTGGAAGCATGCCCACCTCCCTTTTCTTTGCAACGTTAAGGTAAAGAATATATAAAAATGGATATAGTAATTGTAGTAGTAATATTCGTAATAATAGCACTGTTCTTCGATTATTCAAATGGATTGAACGACGCGGCAAATGCTTTAGCAACAACTGTATCAACAGGAGCGTTGAGTCCAAAAAAGACATTGATATTAGGAGTTATATGTGAATTTCTTGGGGCGGTAATAGTTGTCTATTTGACTTTGTGGCTCGGAAGCATTCCATTTTTTAAGACGGTTGCAGATACAATGGGCAAGATTGTTGCACTACCGACTGTTGGGGATACATTGTCAACGGGTGTATTTTCAATAGAATGGCTTGGAATTATAATGTGTATCGGTTTACTGGGGGCGATGTTGTGGAATATAGTTACATGGTACTTCGGAATTCCTGTTTCTGCTTCTCATGCCTTAATTGGTGGAATGTGCGGATCTGCTTATTCCGCGTTGGGCACTGATGCAATAAAGATAGAAGTTGTAATAACAGCGGTTTCCGCTTTAATTATATCTCCACTCATAGCAATTCCCACAGCATATCTTTTAATGAAATTAATATATTATTTGGTGAGACATTCGACTCCCGATATTAAGGAAAGATTTCGAAAGGGTGTGATCTTATCAAGCGCAGCATTTGCATTTTCTCATGGAGCAAATGATGGACAGAAAACTATGGGAATAATTACAGTATTCTTGATAAGCGCGGGGCTGTGGAATCTATCTCCACACGGAACGATAGAGCCCCCCTTATGGGTTGTAATAGCTTGTGCGGTTGCGATAGCTCTTGGAGTTGCAACTGGAGGATTCCGTGTGATGAAAACTGTCGGAATGAAAATATTTAAACTGAGATATGAACACGGTTTTAACGCTCAGGCCGTCAGTACTGCAATAATCCTTGGAAATAGTTTTATAGGGTTCCCAGTAAGCACAACACATGTGATAACAACATCAGTGATGGGAACAGGATCTGCAAAAAGAATATCTGCTGTAAAGTGGGGGATTGGGAAAAAAATAATTATTACTTGGATAATAACTATTCCTGCGTGTTTTATTTTCACTGTATTACTCTATTTCATGGTGGCTTTATTACTTGGATTCCCAATATCGTTTTACTAAAAACGAGTGCCCGTATATTTAAATTGAGATAATTTAGGGAGATATTTCAAAATATGCTTGAATATTTTTTGGCAAATAAATTTCTGGAATTTTTAAATAAATATTTTTAATTGATTGTAAAAACATATTTTTTTTCGGAACAGTCTCTCTTAGGGATTTATTTTTAAACAAATAAGGATTAAACATTTTTAAAAAGGAGATGGTTTTGGATTTAGCTGAAAAAAGGAAGCGATTTCGGTCTCTCTTATCCTTCAGCGCCTTTCATTTTCTGGACGATGGTTTCACAGACTCCCTTTATCTCCTCCTCCCTTTTATCGCTGCTGAGCTAAATCTTTCCTTTAGCCAGGTGGGACTGCTTAAGGGTATCTTTTCTGGCTCCACGGGTCTTTTCCAATTTCCATTAAGTCTCTTGGGAGAAAAGATTGGAGAGTTGATTGTCATTGCCTTCGGAACGTTTGGTCTTGCAATAGGATTCTTAATCCTGAGCAGGCTCCATACCTTTCCGGCTATTCTTATGGCTCTTATCTTTGCAAAGGCATCCGGAGCAGGCCAGCATGGATTGAGTTCCTCCATTCTCTCGAGATTTTACGAAGTTTCTGGTCGCCGTGCCGCTATGGGAACTTATAATTTCTCAGGAGATCTGGGAAAGATATGTATTCCTTTTACACTGACTATAATGATCAATCTATGGGATTGGAGACAGGCCGTCTTTACTCTCTCCATCATTGGAGTCGTCGTAGGCGCTGTTCTTTACATTCTGGTTCCCAAAGAGAAGGAGTATCCTTGGCTGTTTCCACATCTTAAAATTGCTACCCCAGAGAAAAGGGGTTGGGGGATAAAAAACCGGAAAAACTTCTCAGCCCTTCTTAGCATAGGGATCATCGATATATCGGCACGGAATGTCTTATTGACCTTCCTTCCTTTTCTTCTTTTACAGAAGGGAATCCCAATAACCCAACTTGGTTTTGCCCTCACGCTTCTCTTTGTGGGGGGAGCCATAGGTAAATTTGCCTGTGGGGTTCTTGCTGAATGGTTTGGAATCATCCCTATGGTGGTTGGGACAGAAATTTTGTCATTTGCAGGGATCCTTTCCCTGATATGGTTACCTTCTTCGTTGATCTGGGTTGTCCTGCCCTTTATAGGGATCGTGCTGAATGGAACTTCTTCTGTTCTTTATGCCACAGTCGCAGAAATCTTCTCCCCCGAATCACGTTCGCGAGGTTATGGATTATATTACGCTATTACATTAGGTATAGGTGCAATATCTCCAATGGTTTTTGGTCTATTCTCTGATTCTATGGGTCTCACCTTTACAATCATTATCATAAGTTTAATGGTCTTATTCACCATACCTTTAAGCCGACATATATCCCAATAAAAACAATATTAATCCCTCTCCTCCTGAGGTTGCCATGATCTTTCATGGATCTAAATTTTATGTTATTTGGCCAGGCCGATGAGCACTAACCCGATGGTCAGAATGAGGACTCCGGTGAGACGGGTCTTCCATTGCCTTTCCTTCAACAGGATGATTCCCATGAGGGCGCCGAACAGGGCCCCTGCCTGTCGAAAAGCCACCACATAGCTCACCTTACTCGTCGTCATCGCCATAAGGATCAGCAGGTAAGCTCCATTCTGAAGGAGGGAGACAAGCAGAATTTCCTTTTTCGATTTACTCCAGACCTTCCCCAAGGGGGTTTCTTTTCGAAACAGGAGGTAGAGGGCAATGAAGAGACACATTGAGAGATTGATGAGCCAGAGATAATAGATCGGATGAATCATCACAACCGCGGCTTTATCGATGACAGAGTAGATTGAACTGGCCAGGGCTGCCGAGATGGCCAGAAAAAAAGCCCTGACATTTACACTGCCGAAAGCCGTGATCGAGGGCGGGAAACGAAAATCCTTCATTGAGATGACAAAGAGACCAACCATCACCAGGCCTATTCCTCCGGAACCCAACCCAGAAAGGGTTTCTCCGATGAAAGCCACGGCCCAAACCTGTGTAAAAAGCGGGGCCGACCTGGAAATGGGATAGATGAACGAAAGATCCCCGACCTGATAGGCCTTGATGAGGCAGACGAAGTAGACCGCCTCAAAAATTCCAGAGAAGATGACTTTTCCCCAGATCTCCACCGGTACTTCAAGAAGAAAAGCGGGAAGGACTCCAAAGCCGATGAAAAAAGGGAGATAGAGGATGATTCCCCACAGGGAGACCCAGAAGAAGAATTCCACGGGGAAGTTCCCCTTCTTGGTGAAGAAGTTCCATGAGGAATGGATGAGCGCTGAAATCAGGACGAGAATGATGCTGAGAGGAGTCAAGGCTTTTCCAAGAGAGCTCTGCAAAACTATTTTTTGCTCTCTGATTTCACAGATTTCTGGACTTTTTCGGAAATCTCTTCAATCCTTCCGGGTATCGAAGAAAGTAGTGGGTGAAGGCGGTGATCACTATAGAATGGTCGATCTTTCCATTTCGAATTAACTTCGGAATATCGGAAAGAGGAACGAGGACGACCTCGATATCTTCCGTCTGATCGGGGTTGAGATCAGCGACCTTTCTGATATCTCGAGCCAAAAAAGTATAACAGCGATTTTGGAAGAGCGCCGGATTGGGATTAACGACCCCGATTTTTAACCATGTTTTTGCCTGATAACCTGTCTCCTCTAATAATTCTCGCGCCGCCGCTTTTTTAGGAGAATCCTCAGAATCCACCAGACCTCCGGGGATCTCGAGGGTCACCTTTCTGGAGCCATGGCGGTACTGTTTCACCATGACTACCCGGTGATCAGAGGTGAGAGGGA
>Ga0194125_10013082_pt1 | contig 10839 bp, 8 predicted proteins | sample TA2KigC250mmetaG_FD_148626 | JGI IMG/M metagenome (GOLD analysis project Ga0194125, IMG submission 148626) | Freshwater microbial communities from Lake Tanganyika, Tanzania - TA2015034 Kigoma Deep Cast 250m | ecosystem: Environmental > Aquatic > Freshwater > Lake | place: Tanzania: Lake... | reverse complement strand
CTACGGTGTTCCAAAAATTCATCCTATCTATGAAAATCATGAAAGAATCGGAGTAGGGAATTACGGTAAGAGTAAAATAATGGCTGAAGATGTCTGCTTTGAATATCAAAAGAAAGGACTAACAGTTTGTATTATCCGTCCTAAAAGCTTCATCGGAACGGCAAGATTGGGCGTCTTCCAGATACTATATGACTGGATAGAAAGCGGAGCACGAATCCCGATTATCGGAAGAGGAAATAATAGGTACCAACTTTTTGAAGTCGAAGATCTTGTGGATGCAATTTTTATAGTCTGCAAAATGAATAATGAAAAAATAAATGATGTTTTTAACGTTGGTGCAAAATTATTCAAAACTGTTAAGGAAGATCTTGAAGTACTGCTTGACTATGCAAAATCAGGTTCGAAAATATTGACAACTCCAGCATGGCTGATTAAAAAAATACTGAGACTTTTTGAAGTGCTTAAACTATCGCCTCTTTATAAATGGATATACGGTACGGCTGATACGGATTCTTTTGTCTCGATAGAAAAAGCCGAAAATATTCTCGATTGGCATCCGAAATATTCGAATTCTGAAGCACTTATCAGGTCTTATCAGTGGTATCTCGACAATAAAAATACAATAAAACAAGGAACAGGCATAACACACAGAATAGCCTGGAAACAGGGAATTTTATCAATCTTTAAAAAAATATTAAAATAATATGTACAACTTATTAATGAGACAAAAATTTATTCTCGATATTAATCCTTCAACGGGAGAACTTATCGAGAAAATAAAATGTTCTTCAACGGGAGAAATTGCTTCGGGAGTAAAACTTGCCCGTAAAGCATTTAAAACCTGGGCTACGGTGCCTTATAAAAACAAAGTGGCATCATTTAAAAAAATTATTAAAGATTTTAAGAAATCTAAAGATTATATATCAAAACTAATAACAGACGAAACAGGAAAATCTATAAATTCTTCAAATCAGGAAGTTGTCAAATTTATAGAATCGATTGAAAATCATCTGATATTAGTTGAAAAATCATTGGAATCTAAATTTTACAAGTCCGGTAGACTGAATACTGAAGTCGAAAGAATTCCTGTCGGAGTGACAGCTGTTATTACTACTTTTAATAATCCTTTGCTGATTCCCGAAATGCTCATCACACCTGCAATATTAACGGGTAATACTGTAGTTTTCAAACCGTCTGAACATTCTCCGATTATCGGCAGAGTTATTTACGAGATATTTAACAGATACCTGCCAAAAGGCGTAATAAATCTGCTGCAGGGCTCTATCGAAGTGGCGGAAATATTATTGACAACTGATATAGATTTAATTGGTTTTGTAGGTTCAAGAAACATAGGTAAAAAAATAATGACTGCGGCTTCGAGGAAATTGAACCGAATAATTATGGAAACCGGTGGAAAAAATCCGATGATTGTTTTGAAAGATGCTGATCTGGATGCAGCTGCAAGTTTTGCGGTTAAATATTCACTATTGAACTCCGGTCAGTCACAGCTTGCCGTGGAGAGAATTTATATCGAAGAAAAAATTTCCGATAAATTCGAAGCTCTCGTCGTACAAAAAGTGAAAAAGCTGAAAATAGGAAGCGGACACAAGAATGCAGATATCGGACCGGTTATCAGCGACTCGTTAAGGACTCATATATTGACACAAATTGACGAAGTAAAACGAAAAGGTGCAAGAATTCTCTTCGGAGGAAATAAAATAGACTCGAGAGGATTCTTTATTGAACCGACGGTTATTTCCGACTTGAGCGAAAAGTACGATATTATGCATAATGAAACTTACGGACCGGTTATCTGTATCCAAAAAGTAAAATCCGCAGATGAAGCAATCGAAAAAGCAAATTGCTGTCAGTTAGGATTGAGCGGAACTGTATGGTCTAAAAATACGAAAAAAGCATACGAACTGGCAAAGAAACTCGATGTAGGTATGGTTGGTGTAAATTGCGAAACTCTTGGCGCGAAAGGTTCACCGTATGTCGGATTGAAACAAAGCGGATACGGATATCTGTGTTCTGTGGAAGGATTGTTACACTTCACTCTTCCTAAAAAAATAAGCTATTTATCCTGATTCAGTATATCGTTTTTTATTTTTTCCAAATATTGCCTTGCTGCTTCATATTCATTTGGTATTATTCCTTCCAGAATTGCATCTTCAATTTTCTTTTTAATTATACCTACTTTTTTCGAAGGTTCTAAATTGCATATCTTCATTATTTCTTCTCCGCGTACGGGCGACTGGAAATTTCTTAACCTGTCTTTTTCCTTAACCTCGATTATCCGTTTCTCTACTTTATCGTAATTTTTAAGGAATTTTTTCATCTTCTCGATATTTTTTGACGTAATGTCTGCCCTGCATAAAATTAGCAAATCATCCAAGTAATCTCCTGCGTCTACTATTAATCTCCTGATGGCTGAATCTGTTACTTCTTCCTGTGCTAACGGTATAGGGCGTAAATGTAGTCTGATTAAATTTTGTATATAAATCAGCTTGCTTGTCGGTAATCTCAATTTTTTGAAAATACTTCCCATCATCTTTGCTCCGACTTCATTATGTCCGTAAAAAGTCCATCCCGCCTTTGAGTCAAAACTCTTTGTATTCGGTTTTGCAATATCATGTACCAATGCTGCAAACCTTAACCAGATGTTATCCGAAACTGCGGAAACATTGTCTAATACCTGTAATGTGTGATTGAATACGTCCTTATGATGATATTCATATTTCTGTTCAACTCCGGAAAGCTTTTCAAGCTCCGGAAAAATTATTTCCAAAATACCTGACGAATGTAATAAATTAAAGCCAATCGATGGCTTGGACGAGGATAATATTAACATTAATTCATTGGTTATTCTTTCCTGAGATACAATATGGTTTTCGACTAATCTGTGCTTTGTATCTCTTATTGCTTCAAATGTTTCACCGCATATTCTAAATTGAAGGGTTGAAGCAAACCGTATTGCTCTCAAAATTCTTAACGGGTCGTCGTCAAATGTTTTATGCGGTTCTAAAGGAGTTCTGATTATTTTTTTCTCCAAATCCTTTAAACTATCGAATAAATCTATCAATTTTCCGTTTTTTAAAGAAACTGCAAGTGCATTAACGGTAAAATCACGTCTGGATAAATCTTCCTGCAAATTCGCAAGCTTTATATCAGGTTTTCTGGAATGTTTTTTATAACTTTCCTTTCTTGCTGACGCAAATTCTATCTTGTATGCATCTATATTTAATAATGCAGTCCTGAATTTTTTGTAAACTGCAGACAGCTTCTTTTTAAAAATCTTCGCTACTGTATGTGCTGCCTTTATTCCGTCACCGATTACCATTATATCTATGTCGTTCGATATCTTACCAAGTAACCTGTCCCTTATGTATCCGCCTACTAAATATGATTCGAATCCCGAGGTATTTAATACTTTGGATATCTCCTTTAATATTTTTTCTTCTATCTTAAATTTCAACTTTTTCCGTTTTAATTCTTTCTTTCTCGTTCTTGTCAAAACTGAAAGTAATTAAATTATAACTTCTCTCCTTACTCTCTGTAAAAGGATATAGTGCACCGGAACTATTGACGTATTTGATTCTGTTCTGCATATAGGTCTCGGTAATGTGACTGTGTCCGTGCAAGACCAATGGAATTTTGTACTTTTCAAAAGCTTTTTGCAGAATTTTTTTGTTGTGAAGTTTCATCGTTTGCTTCTCGGATGCTAGCCATAATGACTGTATAATATTCTTATTAATTTTTTCTTTGTTGAAATAATGGTGTATAAGTATTACTTTAACATAATCCTTTAACTTATTTAATTTTAATACAGTAATAATGTTTTTATAATTCATTTTCTCAATGTAGCCGTTAGAGCCCTTAGGATTGTACTTTAACGAAAATCTCGAAACAGAATTTATTCCGATTAATGCAATTTTACCCGATACTATCTTGTAAAAAGGAAATATGTTGTTCTTTATTGGAAATAATGCACTTTTCATTATATCCTTGAAAACCATATAAAATTGTCTGATTTTCTCTTCATAATTGGTCTTTTTGCAAATATACGGAAACATATATACCTCGTGTTGAGAAGGACTGCCGAAAATTTCATGATTTCCTATCGTTATCGTCAGCATGTCCGGATGATAAAAATCATACTTCATCAATATTTCCTTTACTCTGTTATAATCTTCCGTGCAGGCATTATCTATTATGTCTCCTGTAATCGCTAAATGGTCTGCATTCTGTTTCTGTATATTTTGCATTAAATCTTCGAATCTTTTCGTAAATCCTCTTCTGTCTTTGTAAGGAATGTGTAAATCAGAAATGTGTGCTAATTTGTATATTTTTTTCATAAATTCTGTTTCTCTATTTGTGTTATTATTTTATCGGCAATTATTAATGCTTCTATACCATTTTCAAGTGTGACTTCCGGTGTTGTGTTGTTTATAATACTGTCAAAGAATTTGTTTTGTTCATATTTCATCGGATTAATATCTTCAAACTGCGGTTGTTCATATAAAATCTTATATAATGAACCTTTGTATTCTATCTCTCCGAGACTGAATCCCGGTATCGCCTTAATACCTTCGTTTTCATCTGATTTGACAAGTCTGAATATTTCAGATGAATTATTTAAAAAGTCTAAGGATATGTATGCCGCTTCTTGAAATATCCTCATCTTTCTCATTTTTTTTTGCGAAATTCTCGAAGAGGTTATATTGGCTACACATCCGTTCTCGAATTGCAATCTCGTATTGGCTATATCTATCTTGTCGGTTATCACTTCAACTCCGTTTGAATCTATTTGCTTTACATCGGAATTCACTAGCGATAAAATAATATCTATATCGTGAATCATTAAATCCTGTATTACTGATACGTCTGTTCCTCTCGGATTAAACTGAGACAACCTGTGGCATTCTATAAATTTTGGATTGAGTTTTAAATTCTGTAAGGACAGTAATGCCGGATTGAACCTCTCAATATGTCCTATTTGTATCTTGATGTTTTTATCTTTCTGCATTTCCTGCAGTAAATGTGCATTTTCAAGATTATCTGTTACAGGTTTTTCTATAAAAGTGTGTATGTTTTTGTTTATTGTCATTTGAGCAATTTCAAAGTGTGATGAAGTCGTTGATACAATAATCGCTGCGTCTGCGTTTTCTAACAACGATGAAATGTCCGTGAAAGCACTGATGTTGTATTTTTTTGATAACTCCTCTGTCACATCGTGGTTTATGTCGTAAATGCCCGTTAATTCCATATCATTTCTTTCCTTCGTAAGCTCCAGCAGGTTTTTTAAATGTAATTTTCCTAAATGTCCGCAGCCGATTACTACCGTTCTTATCTTTTTATCCATGTTTTTATTGACTTAGTTAATCTGATAAGGCTCAGAATGAATAATTACTGAATTAATATTTGTATTTGTATTCTTGAATTTATAATAAATTTTGTTTTCTAATATTGTGACTTCATTGTGTACCTTTTCCATCGGTAATAAACCGTCAAATTCACATGTAAGGGAAATTCTTAAATTATTGTTATTTTCCAGTATCTTGAAATCTTTGCACTTAATCACCGCATCTGAATCATTTATTATTTTCTTTATTGCCTCGATTATTTCACCGGAATTTCCTGTAATATCTTTCGAATTGTAAGTCATTTCGCTCAGCTCGTCTATGTGAATGTTTATCGTTTTAATCGTTCTGATTCTCTTCTTTATGTTTTCTTCTGCATAATTGATTAATTTGTGTGCTTCTTCCAAATTGAACGAAACAGGTACTTCTATATGCAAATCCAAATTATGTTCTTCTCCTGTCTTGTGAATGAAAATATCATGGCATCTTAATTCGTATTCGCTGCAGATTAATTTTACTTTTTCGCTTAATGTTTCGTTTTGTGTTTCAGTTGGTTCTGAATGTATAACGATATCGGCAGCCGGGTATTTTGCTTTTATTCTTGCCTCTGCTCTGTCAGTAATTTCGTGTACTCTTGAAAACTGCTTTGTACGGTCTACTAAAATAATCATATCTATGTAATACTTTGCGCCGGAACTCCTTATTCTTAAATTCTTTATTCCCTCTATCTCTTTCGTTTCATTGACTAAATCCCTAATTTCTTTCTCTATTCCTGGAGGTACTCTGTCCATTAATGAATCGTACGCCTTTCTTGTCAGATTAAACGTTGTATAAATAATTATAAGAGAAACTATTATTGCGGTAACCGGGTCAACGTAAGTAATAATCGATTTGTAAGGACTAAGTAATGAAGTGTCGCTGAAGTAATATAAACTCATACTTAACAGAACAACAACGGAGCTGAGTATATCTGATGAGAAGTGCAATGCATCGCCTTCCAACGCCTGCGATTTGGCTTCTCTTGCCGTTTTTTTCAAAACCTTGTATCTCCAGAAATCAATTAAAATGCAAATCATAATTACTGCAAATATCCAGAAGTTCAATCTTATCTCCGGAGGTCTTAATATTCTTTCTATTGCTTCGTAAAAAATGTATATACACATTATTACAAGTATAAGTACCTGAAATAATGCCGAAAAACTCTCTATCTTTTCATGTCCGTAGTGATGCTCTCTATCCGGGGGTTTGATTGAATATCGGACTGACAATAATGTCGCAATGCAGGCTAGCAAATCGGTTGATGAATGAAAAAATTCCGAAAGTACCGCAAGACTTCCGCTGAACACTGATGCAATCAGTTTTATCGTTACGATAAAAATTGCTGCAAAAAGGGAATTTCGCGCTACTCTGAATTTTTTTTTATTGATATCGTCGGATACTTGATTCATTTAACATAAGAAAGCAATAACTGAAAATCATCTGAACTTAAAACAGTCTGTGCGAAATAGTGAAAAATTATTGTAGAGCCGTTTCCACTTTAACTTCTTTCTTCTCGGGTTTGTATGACTTTGCCTTTGCTTTTGCCCTTTTAACTCGATGTTTTTTGCTTACCTTTTTCTTAGGTTTATTCATATATTTTTTTGTTTTTTTATGCTACGGTAATTTCTTCTTCCAAATATACATCCTGAATTGCATTCAATAATTGAACGCCGTCTTTCATCGGTTTCTGAAATGCCTTCCTTCCCGATATTAATCCCATTCCGCCCGCTCTTTTGTTTATAACTGCTGTCTTAATTGCTTCGCTTAAGTCCGATTCACCCTTACCTGTAGATGCACCGCCTGAATTTATCAAACCTGCTCTTCCCATATAATTGTTTATTACCTGATATCGTGTCAAATCTATCGGATTGTCAGATGTTAATTTTTCGTAAACTAATTTATGTGTTTTTCCGAATTTCAAAGCCAGATACCCGCCGTTGTTTTCGGGAAGTTTCTGTTTGATTATATCTGCCTCAATCGTTACGCCGAGGTGATTCGCCTGACCTGTCAAATCTGCGGAAACGTGATAATCTTTGTCTCCTTTAACGTTAAATGCAGGGTTCCTCGTATAACACCATAAAATCGTAACTAATCCGAGCTCATGTGCGAATGAAAATGCGTCAGACACCTCTTGAATTTGCCTTGCTGATTCATCCGAACCGAAATAAATCGTCGCACCAATGGCAGCGGCACCCATATCAAATGCCTGTCTTACATTCGCAAATAATATCTGGTCGTATTTATTCGGATACGAAAGAAATTCGTTGTGATTGATTTTTAAAATAAAGGGAATTTTATGAACATATTTTCTTGCAACAGAACCAAGTACGCCTAGAGTCGATGCTACTGCGTTGCAGCCGCCTTCGATTCCAAGCAATACTATGTTTTCAGGGTCGAAATAAACGGGATTTGGTGCAAATGACGCACCCGCTGAATGCTCTATACCCTGGTCTACCGGAAGAATTGATAAATAACCCGTTCTTCCTAATCTCCCTGTGTTGAAAATTAATTGCATATTCCTTAAAACATTCGGACTCCTGTCACTGTCCTTCCAAACCCTGTCGATAAAATCCGGTCCCGGTAAATGTAACTGTTCTTTCGGGATTGTTTTGCATTTATGAGTAAGAAGATACTCATTCTCTTTTCCTAATAGTTCTTTAATTTTTACTTTCATTTTTTTTATGTTTAATTTGTAAAATTTATAAATTGAATTTTCTTAATATAAAAACAAATAAAGATAATACAATTACTAAAACCATAAATGTAAACAATATGATTATTATCACAAAACTTCCTGTCCTGAATTTATCCTTTTTCATTCATTAGTATTATTATAATTTCCGTATTGAATCTGATATTGCAATTATTAAAAATACTATTTTTCTTAATTTAAATAAATATACAAAACAAAACGTATCTACAAAGATATCGTAGCTAAACTGCTTTTCTTCAGACTACAAAAGTCTTTAAAACCCGTTAAAATTTATCAGGGGGATTAATAAAAATACGGCAGATTGATATATTCAAAATATCTGAACAGACTTTTGTAGTTTTATAAACGCTGCTTTTCTTCAGACTACAAAAGTCTTTATTACCTGTATAATTTATTTAGGGAATTAATATCAAAATAGCAGACTGATCCATTTGAAATATCAAAGCAGACTTTTGTAGTTTTATAACCGCTGCTTTTCTTCAGACTACAAAAGTCTTTAATACCCTTTAAAATTTATCAGGGTGATTAATAAAAATACGGCAGAATGATATATTCAAAATATCTGAACAGACTTTTGTAGTTTTATAACCGCTGCTTTTCTTCAGACTACAAAAGTCTTTATTACCCGTTAAAATTTATTAGGGGGATTAATAAAAATACGGCAGATTGACCCATTCGAAATATCTGAACAGACTTTTGTAGTTTTATAAACGTTGCTTTTCTTCAGACTACAAAAGTCTTTATTACCTGTATAATTTATTTAGGGAATTAATATCAAAATAGCAGACTGATCCATTTGAAATATCAAAGCAGACTTTTGTTGTTTAATAACAGAGGTATTGCAAATATACTGCTATTTGTAATGAGTTATCCTTGTATAAAAATAATAAATAAGTTAATTTTACAATTATTTAATTAAACTCTAATAAAATGAAAAAAATTGATATTCTGTCTGCTTTATTTTCTATTTCTTTTATCCTTGCTGTATTCTTTAATCCGCTATATTCCCAGAACATCTATGAAGGAATACTGCTTGACACCGTGAAAGCAGGGGAGTTTGACAATGGTAAAATGTGGACTTTTAATCACCCGCCCCTTGATTATTTTAAATCCATTTATAATTTTCATCCGGATAAAAACTGGCTGGATAATGTCCGTATGGCTGCACTTAAATTTGCAACCTACTGTTCGGCTTCTTTTATTTCGGAAGACGGTCTCGTTCTTACGAACCACCACTGCGGAAGGGATGCCGTTATTTCTGTTACCAAAACCGACGAAAATCTGAGCGTAAACGGATTCTATGCTGCTGCACTGGAAGATGAACGAAAAGTACCTAACTTATTCGTTGACCAGTTAATCGAAATTATAGACGTAACCGATATAGTACAAAAAGAAATTGATAAAGGCGGAAATGACGTTGAAAAAATGGAACTCAAAGATATAAAGGGGGATGAGCTGGTAAAACAATATGAAGAACAATTAAATTTAAAATGCGAATTTGTTACTCTTTATAACGGCGGCGAATATTGTATATATGCTTATAAAAGATACGATGATGTAAGACTCGTGTTTGCTCCTGAAAATCAAATCGGATTCTTCGGAGGCGATTATGATAATTTTACATACCCAAGATATAATCTCGATATTACCTTTTTCAGAGTTTATGATAATAATCAACCTTTGAAAACCGAGCACTTTTATAAATGGAGTATTACGGGTATCGATTCCGGCGATGTTGTGTTTGTTGTAGGCAATCCGGGTTCAACTCAAAGATTAAAAACTGTAGCAGAACTGGAATTATTACGAGATCAAACATACCCGTCTTATTTGAGTATGCTAAATTTTTATCTGAAAATGACCGAAGCGATGAATCCCCAGACTGAACAGGAAAGAATCGAACAGGAAAATCAGTACTTCGAAATTCAGAATTCGCTTAAAGCCATTTCAGGATTCCTGAAAGCATTAAACAATCCTTATTTTATGGCAAAGAAAAAAGCATTTGAAAGAGACCTTACGAATAAAGTGAATTCAGATACCAAATTAAAACAAAAATACGGAAACCTGTGGAACGACATTAAGGATATAATTAAAAATAAGAGCGAAGACGAAAACTATCAGAAGAAACTCGATGCAAAAAACCGTCTGTTGGGTAAATTAGTGTTCGAAATCTACGGACCTAAAATTCCGCCTGATGCAACCTTTACTCTGAGAATCGCAGACGGAGTTGTTTCTTCATACGATTTTAACGGAACTGTCGCTCCTGTGTTTACTACCTTTTACGGACTTTATGATAAATATTACGGTTTTAAAAAGAAATATCCTTTCTCACTACCGGAAAAATGGCAAAATCCGCCCGCTGATTTATTACTGGAAACTCCTTTTAATTTCATCTCAACTAACGATATAGTAGGCGGAAATTCAGGAAGTCCGGTTATAAATAAAAATGCCGAAATTATCGGACTTGCTTTTGACGGTAATATCGAAAGCCTTTCGAGCGATTTTATTTATTCTACCGAAAATAACCGAATGGTAGGCGTGGATTGCAGAGGAATACTGGCGTCTCTAAAATATATCTATAACGCAGAGAGACTCTTCAAAGAAATGGAAAAAGGTAAAATAGACGGAAATAACTGATTTTAATAAATATACAAGGTTTACTGATAACCAACATCCATTCCGAACATAAAAAATTATCCGATTATAGGTGACAAAAATCACTGCTGTCCA
>Ga0194125_10013081_pt1 | contig 10840 bp, 11 predicted proteins | sample TA2KigC250mmetaG_FD_148626 | JGI IMG/M metagenome (GOLD analysis project Ga0194125, IMG submission 148626) | Freshwater microbial communities from Lake Tanganyika, Tanzania - TA2015034 Kigoma Deep Cast 250m | ecosystem: Environmental > Aquatic > Freshwater > Lake | place: Tanzania: Lake... | reverse complement strand
TTCCCGGGCCTATCTCCGCCACCTTTTCATGGCCGGAGAGCACCTTTCGGCGGTCTTGAACACGATCCACAACATCTCCTTTTATCTTGACATGATGCATAAAATAAGACAGGCTATCGCCTCTAATTCATTCGGCGGGTGGCTGGAAGGATCGGACAAGTTCCCGGATTAATCGAAGATCGATTCCGCGTCGCAGCTCGCCGCCAGCACCGTGCGTTGTCGGCCGGGCTTTCCATCGCAACACAATCATTCAATTGGAGATCGGCAACCCATGATGTACAGGCCAGTCATAGCGCAGCAGGCGGGCGCACCTGACATGTTTCTGCAGTTCTTGCCCATTATCGTCATCGGTGTGATCTTCTACCTGTTGGTCTTCATGCCCATGCGAAAGCGGCAGAAGAAGGTCGAAGCCATGATCCGAGCGCTCAGGAACGGTGACAAGGTGATCACCAATGCCGGCATTTACGGGGTTGTGAGCGGCATCAACGAGAGGACGATCTTTCTGAAGGTCGCCGACCAGGTTAAGATTGAAGTTGCCAAGAGCGCCATAGCCGGACTGCAGTCTGCCGACGATTCTCCAGGCAAGTAGCCCAAACCTGATATAAATAGAGGATATCAGCCCAGAGCGGCCGATCGTACAATCGCCCAGAGGGGTACGCTTATGCAGAAGAATTTAAAGTGGAAATTGCTCCTGATCCTGGCGGTTATGCTGATCGCGCTGTATTGGACCGTCAGCCCGTCCGAGCGCGGTGAAGGATGGTTCTCCCGGATCAACCTCGGTCTGGACCTCCGGGGCGGGATCCACCTTGTGCTGCAGGTCATGACCGATGAGGCGCTGCAACAGGAAATCAACCAGGACGCCGAAAAAATAGCCCTCGACCTGCGCGCCAAGGGCATTACCCTGGAATCCTCCAGGCGGAGCGGGGGGCTTTCCCTTGAAGTCACCGGCGTGGACTCGGCGCGCGAGAGCGAGGTACGCGCCTACCTGGGAGCCGGCTACGAGCGCAGGTACACGAATCGCAGCCGGACCATCGAAGGAAAGACTACCTACACGCTCACCCTGCTCGGCGCGGAATCACGAAGGCTGCAGGAGTCGACGGTGCGGCAGGCTCTGGAGACGGTGCGGCGCCGGGTTGACGCCCTGGGCGTCGCCGAACCTACGCTGCAGATCTATGGCAGCAGCGGCCAGGAAGTGCAGGACCAGATCATCGTGGAGCTGCCGGGCGTGGACGACCCGGAGAGAGTCAAGGAGTTGATCGGCCGGACGGCGCAATTGGAGCTGCGGCTGGTCAAACGGGAGAACGGCGGCCCGTTCACTTCCATCGAGTCCGCGGTGCAGGCCAACAGCGGCCGGATACCGGAGGGCTGGGAGATCCTGCCCTCCCGGGACGACCGGGGCCAGCAGCAGAGCCGGCTCGAGTACCTGGTGGTCAGCAGCGTTCCCACGATCACCGGCGGGCACCTGAAGAATGCGCGCCGCGATGTGGACGGCAACGGACTGCCTGCCGTGGGGTTCTATCTCAACGCCGAAGGGGCGGACATTTTCACCCGAACCAGCGAGCAGCACATCGGTGACCGGCTCGCCATCGTGCTGGACAAGGTAGTGGTCTCGGCCCCGGTAATCAACGAGCGCCTGGGGGCGGACAACATCATCCACGGCCAGTTCACGGTGCAGCAGGCGGAAGACCTGGCCATGCTGCTCCGCTCCGGCGCGCTTCCGGCCAGCCTGCGCGTCCTGGAGGAGCGGACCGTAGGGGCATCCCTGGGGAATGATTCGATCCAGGCGGGACTGATGGCCTGGGCCATCGGCTTCGGGCTGGTCGTGCTGGGCATGGTTGTCTACTATCGCCGTTCCGGGTGGAATGCCGTTCTCTGCCTGGTCGGAAACCTGGTGCTCCTGATGGGATTCATGGGCGCCGTCGGCGCCACCCTGACGCTTCCGGGCATCGCCGGCGTCCTTCTGACCATCGGCATGGCCGTGGACGCGAACATCCTGATATTCGAGCGGATCCGCGAAGAGATGCGGAGCGGCAAGACGGTGCGCGCGTCGATCGATGACGGATTCAAGAGGGCGTTCCTCACCATCTTCGATAGCAATACCACGACGCTGATCGCGGCGGCGTTCCTGTTCCAGTTCGGGACGGGGCCGATCCGGGGATTTGCCGTCACGCTGACGGTCGGCCTGGTGGCCAACCTGTTCACGGCTGTCTGGATGTCGCACCGGTTTTTCGACTGGATGCTGGGAGATCGAAAGGTCGAGACGCTCTCGATATAAGGGAACTTCACCGTCCGGGCGGTGTCCAATCAGTTGGAAACGGAGTCCAAACGGTTGAGGCATCGCCGGACTTGCTGAGAGTAAGGAGTTCTGTGTGGAAATCCTTAGGGATGTTTCAATCGATTGGCTGGGGAAAAAGTGGATTTTCCTTTCGATTTCCTTCGTCCTGCTGGCCGTCGGCGTGGGCGCCTACATCGTTCATGGCGGGCTGGCATACGGGATCGATTTCACCGGGGGAACGATCATATATCTAAAATTCGACAAGACGCCCGACATCGATGCCATTCGATCCGCGTTGAGGCCGGAAAGCGTGGGTACCACGATTATCCAGCAATATGACACACGGGAGATGAATTCCGTGGTGGTGCGCATGCAGATGGTTTTCGAAACCGAACAGGGCGTGGATGCCGGGCAAAAAGCCGTGCGTCAACTTCTGAGCAGCGCTTTCGATCCGCAGAATGTGGGACGCGGCGAACTCGATTTCAACAGCGTCGGTCTCGGCACCGTCGCACAGTTCATCCGGAATGCCGATCCCGACAACCTGCAGGCGCAGAACAAGACGGCACAAGAAGCCGAGGACCACTATCAGGCCCTGGCCCGCTCCCTCCTCGACTATCGGGACAGGACCAAGGACGGGTTGGTCAACTCGCTGGATGAGCTGGCCGGCGTTCCCGGGTCCAGCGCTGCGGTGGTGGACAGCCTGCGCAAGGGCTTCTACACGGGCTCCTTCGCCGTCAAGGGCGTGGAGAGTGTGGGGGCAGTGGTCGGAGCCAACCTCCGGCGCCGGGCGTCGCTCGCCGTGGGCCTGTCGCTGCTGGGGATGCTCGTGTACATCGGTTTCCGTTTCAAGCCCGTGTATGGCGTGGCCGCCGTCATCGCCTTGTTCCACGACGTGCTGATCACGCTGGGACTCTTTGCGGTCACGGGCAAGGAAATATCCCTGATTGTGGTCGCCGCGATCCTGACGCTGGTCGGTTACTCGGTCAACGACACCATCGTGATTTTCGACCGGGTGCGCGAAAACCTGCCCCGCTATCGGCGGCAGCCGATCTCGGAAGTCCTCAACCTCAGCATCAACCAAACGCTTTCACGGACGGTGATGACATCGGGAATGACGTTTCTCTCCGTCCTGGCTTTGTTCGTTTTCGGGGGCGAGGTGCTCAACGCGTTTTCATTTGCCCTCGTCATAGGGATTATTGCGGGCACCTACTCGACAATTGCTCTCGCCTCACCTATCGTGGTTGCCTGGACTCGAATGCAGGAGGACCGGCCCAAACGCAAAACGTCCTGAGAGTCGCGGGGCCGGCGCCCGGTTTCCGCGGGAGGGCGAGAGGACGAAATACACTTTGATTTTGTGTGGCATAGGGGAGGAAAAACTGCTTGACAGGTTTTGCGAGCGGATTATAAGATCGCGCTCGCTAATTTGGAGCCGCAAGCACCCCACTTCCCAATGTTTTGGGTGGTCTTTGAGGGGGGAAAAAAATGTTCGAATCTATTCAAGATCTGAACCGGTCGGATACAGGAAGGAGATTGGCCATCCTGTGTCTGTCCACCGTAGCGCATTTCGTCGCGATCGTCGTGATCGTGATCCTGCCGCTGGTCTTCTTCAACGTGTTGCCGGAGCAGGAGCTGCTGACCTTCCTGATCGCGCCGCCGCCGCCGCCACCGCCGCCGCCGCCGCCGCCGCCGCCGCCGGAGCCGACGCGTGTGGCTCCCGTGCAGCGGGTCCAAGTGGATCCGACGAGATTCGTCGCACCCACCGAGATTCCGAAGGAAATCCCTCCACCCGTGGATGAGCCGCCGCAGGTCGGGGTGTCCGGGATCATTGGCGGAATACCCTCCGGCATATCGGGTGGAGTCGTCGGAGGCGTGCAGGGAGTCGTGGGAGGCATTCTCGGCGGAGCCCCGCCGCCGCCGCCGCCGCCGCCGCCGCGTCCGGTCAAGCGGGAGCCGATCCGGGTCGGCGGGAATGTTCAGGAATCCAAGCTGATCCGCAGAATCGAACCCGTGTATCCCGAGCTGGCCAAGCGAGCCCGGGTGCAGGGCGTGGTCGTGCTGCAGGTGCAGGTGGACGAAGAGGGGAATGTTTCCGAAGTCCGGGTCCTGAAGGGGCACCCGCTGCTGAATGATGCGGCTCTGCAGGCCGTGCAGCAGTGGAAGTACTCACCGACATTACTCAATGGCGAACCCGTCCCGGTGATCGCCACCGTGACGGTTATTTTCAACTTGAGGTAAGTTCATTCAATCATTTCGTTGGAGGTCTGAGAAAACTCGATGAACATAGCTGAACTTTGGACACAGATGGGGTGGATTGCCAAGGCGGTCGTCATCCTGCTCGGCATCCAGTCGGCCTACTCGATCAGCGTCATGATCGAGAGATGGCTGGTGTATCGGCAGGCGAGGGGGCAGTCGCGCGTGTTCACGCCGGCCGTCGCCGAGTGCCTGAAAGAAGGAAAGATCGAAGAAGCCATCGCCCTGGGCGAGCAGAACAACAAGAGTCACCTGGCCAAGGTGCTGGTCTCCGGCCTCCACGAATTGATGGCGCACGCCAAGAGCAAGGAGATACCCGGCGAAGACATCGAGGCCGCCAAGAGAGCCCTCGATCGGGCGACCGCAATCGGCGTTTCCGATTTGAAGAGGGGCCTGGGCGGCCTGGCGACCATCGGATCGACGGCGCCGTTCGTCGGCCTGTTCGGTACGACCGTCGGGATCATCAACGCGTTCCAGGGCATGAAGACCGAGGAAACCGCCGGTATCGCCGCCGTAGCCGGTGGTATCGCCGAGGCGCTGGTGGCGACTGCCTTCGGGCTGTTCGTCGCCGTCCCCGCGGTCATGGCCTTCAACACCTTTACCCAGCGGGTGGAAGTGTTTACGATCGAGATGGACAACTCGTCGTCCGAATTGATCGATTACTTCCTCAAGAAACGGAGTCAGATCAGTGGCTAAAAGGAAGTTGGCAAGCGTCGTATCGGACATCAACGTCACGCCCATGGCGGACGTGATGCTCGTGCTGCTGATCATCTTCATGATCACGACACCCTTGCTGCAGCAGGGCATTACGGTGAACCTGCCGAAAACCAAGAACGCACTCGACGCTCCGGAGGCGGACGCAAAGGACGCCATCGTGGTGGCCATCAACCGGGATGGCCGCCTCTTCCTGCAGAAGAACGACGTGACCGATATCCAGTTGGTGGATTACCTCACGAAGCGGTTCTCCGGCGGTGAACTCAACCGGACCATGTTCCTCAAGGCCGACACGGCCGTGGTGTATGCGCGCGTGGTCCAGGTTGTGAACCAATGCCGGAATGCAGGAGTGGAACGTATCGGCCTGATGGCGGAGAAGGAAAAAGAGGCAATACGATGAACCTTCTCCCCATGCCGGTCCTCGCGACGAAATGAACGAAGGAATCACCGGCACGGCGCGGACCCGGTTGGCGGTCCGTGCCGCGCCGGCGGTTCTGAATGTTCTTTTCGCCGGGAGGCGGGATGCGGCAAACGGCCCGCGGGCACGCCGTCGGAAGTGCGCTGCACGGGATGATTCCCAAGGGCGTTCTACTTAAGAAAGGAATTTAGCTCCCATGTCAATGGATGTTGGATCCAAGGGGGGGCCGAAGTCGGACATCAACATTACCCCCTATATCGATATTCTTCTCGTACTGCTGATTATTTTCATGGTGATTACGCCGGTGCGCCAGATGGACCTGGATGTCAAGGTGCCGCAGCCCTCTCCGCCGGACCAGCCGACCCAGGTGGATCCGAGTGTGATCGTCGTATCGATATCGGAATCGGCGCAGATTGCGGTCAACAATGAGTTGACCGACATCGGATCCTTGAGCATGAAGCTCATAGAGATTTACGCGGCGCGTGCGAACAAGAACATGTTCGTCAGCGCCAGCCCCAAACTTCCGTACGGCGATGTCGTGAAGATCATCGACATTGCGAAGGGCGCCGGGGTCGGCGACATCGGCTTGCTGACCGAAGAGATCCGCTGAGTGCGCGCCGGCTGAGCACTCTGGAGTGATATTTCGCCTGGAGGCCATCATGAGGGTCAGAAGTCTAGCAATCATACTGTGCGCTTTTGCGGCGGCGGCGCTGCTCTCGGGCTGCGGTTTCGTCTCGAAGCTGAGAGCCCGCGACGAGCTGAACAAGGGTGTGAAGGCCTTCACGGAGAATGAATACTCTGTGGCGACCGAGCACTTCCGGGAGGCCGTGAGGCTGGATCCCGAGTTCGAGGTGGCCCGCTTGTACCTGGCCACGTGCTATACGCAGCAGTTCGTGCCCGGATCTCCCGATCCGCGCAGCGCCGAAATGGCCCAGAACGCGGTCCGGACTTTCAAGGAAGTCGTGGACGGCAATCCCGCCAGCCCGAACGCCACCGCGATGATCAGCATCGCCAGCTTGTATTACCAGATGAAGGAATACGACAGCTCCAAGGAGTGGTGCGAGAAAATCCTGCAAACCGACCCCAACAGCGCGGAGGCCATGTACCGGATCGCCGTGATCGATTATGACGAGACCATCTCCAAAACCGGGCTGCAGGGAGAAGGCGTCGAGTTCATGACCGATGAAGACCGGACGCAGGCGCTCGAGGATATCGAGGACGGGCTGACGCGGCTCGACCAGGCTCTGCAGGTCAAGCCCGACTACTTCGATGCAATGGAGTACCAGAACCTGCTCTGGAGAGAAAAAGCCAAGTTCGAGAAGGATGAGGAAGCCAAGAGCAAACTGCTGCAGCAGGCGGACCTGATCGCGCAGAAGGCTCTGGGGCTCCGTCTTAAGGCGGAGGAAGAGGAAGCCAAGAAGCCCAAAAAGCTGACGAAGTAAGGAATCAGAATTCCTGCAAATACGGGGGAACCCTGAGTTCCCCCTTTTTTGTCTGTGCTTTCAGAAAACGTCCCGCACCGCGTTCCGGCGCTCCCCGGCATTCCATCGCAGCCCCGATTCTCCTATAATCTGTCTGCGCGCGGACGCCTATGATTCGCTTCGAGGACCTTGCGGACAAGGTGCAGCGGTACCTCCCCGCTGCGCCGCTGGAACTGGTGCAGAAGGCCTACGTCGTCTCTGCCAAGTACCACAAGGGCCAGGTGCGCATGAGCGGCGAGCCCTACCTGAGCCACCCTCTCGAGGTAGCCAACATACTGGCCGAAATGAAGCTGGACGTGGTGACCGTCGCGGCCGGACTGCTCCACGACGTGCTCGAAGACACCCTGGTGGCGCCTGCGGACCTCCGGAGCCAGTTCGGGGACGAAGTGCATCAGGTCGTGGAGGGCGTGACCAAGATCTCACAGATCCACTTCACCTCCCGCCACGAAACCCAGGCCGAAAACTTCCGCAAGATGCTGCTGGCCATGGTGGGTGACATCCGGGTCCTGTTCGTCAAATTGGCGGACCGCCTGCACAACATGCGCACGCTGCAGTTTCTGCCGCCCGAAAAGCGGGAGAGGATCTCACGGGAGACGATGGAGATCTATTCGCCCCTGGCCCACCGCCTCGGGATGGCCAAGATCCGGGGCGAGCTGGAAGACCTGGCCTTCGGCTACCTGGACCCTGCCGCCTATCAGAACACCGTCTCGCTCGTTGAAGGCCGCAGGGCGGTCAGCGAGGAATTCATCGAGGAGACCAAGGGGGTCATCACCCGGGAGCTGGCCGAGCAGAACATCACGGCGCGGCTGGAGAGCCGCATCAAGAGAATCTACGGGGTTTACAGCAAGATGCGGCGGCAGAAGATCGGCATCGATGAGGTGTTCGACTTCATTGCCATCCGAGTGATCACGGACACGGTGAAGAGCTGCTACTCCATCCTCGGCATCATACACAACCTCTGGAAGCCGGTGCCGGGGCGAATCAAGGACTATATCGCCATTCCGCGCCCGAACCTGTATCAGTCGCTCCACACCTCCGTCATCGGAAAGAACGGGCACCCCTTCGAGATTCAGATCCGCACGCAGGAGATGCACCGGATCGCCGAGGAGGGGATCGCCTCGCACTGGAAGTACAAGGAAGGAAAATTCGGCGTCGTCGACGGAGAAGACCAGATTCGCTGGTTGAGGCAGCTGATCGATTCCCAGAACGAGATCGAGGATGCCCGGGATTTTCTGAGCAGCCTGAAGGTAGACCTGTACCCGGGAGAAGTCTACTCCTTTACGCCCAAAGGGGAGGTGATCAGCCTCCCGGCGGACGCCACACCGGTCGACTTCGCCTATGCAATCCACACCGAAGTAGGGCACCACTGCATCGGCGCCAAGGTGAACAACCGCCTGGTCCCCCTGCGGCACAAGCTCCGCAACGGCGAGGTCGTCGAGATCCTCACCTCCAAGGACTCCGGACCCAGCCGGGACTGGCTGTCCTTCGCAAAGACCTCCCGTGCGCGCAACCGGATCAAGCACTGGATCAATCAGAGAGAAAGGGAAGATGCCGCCGAACTGGGTAGGAAGCTCCTGGAAAAGGAGGCGCGGAAGTTCAAGACCAGTTGGATAAAGGTCCTGAAGCTGGAGCAGCTCCAGGGGATCTTGTCGGCCGGCGGGATCCAGAGGCTGGAGGAGGTCTATCCGGCGGTTGGCTTTGGCAAGATCTCCGCCCGGCAGATCCTCGCACCTCTCCATCCCGACGTGGCCCCCGCGAAGGAGGAGAAGCCCTCCGCCATCAAGAGCGCGGTCAAACGTGCGCTGGGGACCGGGGAACCGGGGATTACCGTAAAAGGACAGGACGGCCTGCTGGTCTACCGGGCGCGCTGCTGCAACCCGATTCGAGGCGACGAGATCGTCGGGTACATCACCCGGGGTAAGGGCATCTCGGTGCACACGGTGGACTGTTCCAACATGGCGAACCTGCTCGGCTCCGACCGGGTTACGCACGTCGACTGGATGTCCTCCTCCAACGATGAACTCTACAGTGTCCGGCTGTCGATCCAGTTGGAAGACCGGCAGGGGATCCTGGCGGACATCACGTCGAGCATTTCGAACCTCAAGACCAACATCCGGGAATCCCGGTCGAATGCGACAGGACCGGGGCGGGGCACAGTGGAATTGACGGTCGAAATACACGACAAGAAGCACCTGCAGAAGATTATTCACGCCCTGAAGGCAATTCGAGGCATCGAGGAAGTCAACCGCGTGGGGCGGCTTCCTTCGTGAACCCGGGAGGACAGATGCGGGAGATCATTCACACCAGCGGCGCTCCGAACCCAATCGGGCCCTATTCCCAGGCGATACGCGCCGGCGGTTTCATCTTTGTGGCCGGCCAGATACCCCTGGATCCGGATTCCGGCGAGGTGGTCGGAACCCAAATCGGCGCGCAAACCCGGCGGGTGATGGAGAACCTGAAAGCCGTGCTCGAAGCGGGGGGCAGCAGCCTGGACCGGGTGGTCAAGACCACCCTGTATCTGAAGGACCTCGGCGACTTTGCAGAGTGTAACGAGGTCTACGGCGAATTCCTGGGCAGGGCAAAACCGGCCCGGGCCACGATCCAGGCCGCGAAGCTGCCGAAGGACGTCCTGCTGCAGCTGGAAGCGATCGCCCTCGCGCCGTAAGCGGCTTTGCGTCATGCCATGGTGCCCGGCGAGAGACCCAGGCATATCCGGCAATCCTGTCGAGGGATCGAAGTTCTTGCGGTGCAGGCGTGTCAGCTGGTGGCCTTGCGCACCTTGCCGGAGCGAAGGCAGCGCGTGCACACCCGGACCCGCTTGACGGATCCCTTTTCAATGACGCGCACGCTCTGGAGGTTGGGATTGAACTTGCGCGAGCTGACGTTGTGGGCGTGGGAGATTCTGTGACCGAACTTCGGCGTTTTCTCGCATACGTAACATTGCCTGGGCATAACCGGCTCCGCTGAAAGAAGCGAAATACTACCAATCGCCTGGCGCGGAGTCAACAGCGCCTTTTGGGCCAACGCAGGGCCGGATACCGGTGCAGCTGCTGCACTTGCGGCGGCTGGTCAGCCCGCGAGGTCCTCCCCGCCGTCGACGCCGATCACGTTCCCCGTCATCCAGGTGGAAGGGCACCGGCTGACGGCAACGATCAACTCAGCCACATCCTCCGGGGTGGTCAGGCGACCGCCCGGATTGGCCTCGAGGGCTCGGCGGAACATCCGGTCGCTCCCCGGGATCTTGCGCGCGGCCGGGGTGTCGGTCACACCGGCCCGCAGCGCGTTAACGCTGATGCCGTGAGGGGCGAGCTCCACGGCAAGCTGACGCACGTGCGCTTCCAGGGAGGCCTTGGCCGCCGATACTGCTCCGTAACTCTTCCATACCCTGTGTCCGCCGGCGCTGGTCATGGCGAGCACCTTGGCCCCCGGCCGGAGCAGTCGCGCCGCCAGCAGGTCCTGGACCCAGAAGACCAGGCTGTGTGCCATGACTTCCAGGGTCATGTTCATGTCGGCGGGCCGAATGGCCGTTTCGGGCCGGTCTGCGACATAGGCCTTGAGAGTGCCAAAGGCCAGGGAGTGGAGCAGGCAGTCGATTCCCGGGCCTCCCGCCGAGGCCGCGAAGCGCTCCTTGCAGGCCCGCACCACCTCGGAACGGCGCTCCGGATCCGCGGCATTGACGTTGAAGAACATAACTTCCCGACC
>Ga0194125_10013076_pt1 | contig 10843 bp, 9 predicted proteins | sample TA2KigC250mmetaG_FD_148626 | JGI IMG/M metagenome (GOLD analysis project Ga0194125, IMG submission 148626) | Freshwater microbial communities from Lake Tanganyika, Tanzania - TA2015034 Kigoma Deep Cast 250m | ecosystem: Environmental > Aquatic > Freshwater > Lake | place: Tanzania: Lake... | reverse complement strand
GGATTTCTATCGTTCGTAAATGTCCTATAATCTGCCCAGCATCAAACTTCTTTCGTGCCATACTTTCCTCCCTTTTTAATCCAGAATCCTAATTTATTTTCTGGACTAATTATAGGGGGGCAGGACATTAAATTGAATCTTTGTTAGATAATATCGCAGGTTAATCGTAAGATCATTCTTGGATTTCGCGGCTCTAAAATTACCAGAATTTGCTTTTACATCCTGATTAACTAATTCTTGAGGATTCATATCCGGGCAATAGGGTGGAAGATAAAATAACGCCAGATTGTCCGGGTGTTTTTCCACATACGCCTTCACTTTCTTGCTATGATGGACTTGATGATTGTCAACGATTAAAAACACTTTCTGCGGGATTTGACGCACAAGTCTTCCTAGAAAAGAGATGAACTTATCACTAGTAAAATTATCCTCAAAGACCATCCAGTTCATAAATCCTTGGGGACTAATGGCTGCCAACATGTTGCACTTGAACCGGGAACCTGTTTTTTTAATTACGGGCGTCTTACCTCTTAAACCATAAGTTCTGCCGCAGTTGTCTGTGGACTGAATGCCCATCTCGTCCCCCCAATAAATTCTAGCCCCTTCTTTTGCTGCTCTCAACTTGATTTCAGGGTAGGTCTGAGTCAGCCATAGCTCTATTTTCTTGGGGTCCCTCTGATAGGCTAGCTGTATCGGTTTTTGGGATGAAAACCCTAGTCTGGTCATTATCTTCCTGACTGATCGTCTATTATAGGTTAGCGAGTATTTTGCTGAGATATAGTCACCTACAACCTTGCTATTCCAAAGGGTATAAGGCATTCCCATCTCATCAGGTGTTTTAGACAATATTTCCAACACAAGTTGTTCTTTCTGGTCAGCACCCATCTTAGACCCAGTACCTGGCTTTACTCCTCGCTTTTTATACTGAATAAGTCGATTCTCATTTCTTTTGTATTGTTTGATGTACTTGCACATCGACGTAGGAGAGAATCCAAAGCCCTCACAAGCTTTCTTTTGCGTCAATTTATGGAAAACAACAGATTCAACTGCTTTCATCCTTAATATTTCTAATTCTTTAGGCGACAGGTTTCTATTATCCATTTTTCCACCTATAATCTCATTTTTTCTTCATTCTATCATGATATTATAGAAATTACAATATTTTAGGGCCGGAGTAATATATGACTGCAATCTATCTAATTATCGCTAGCTATCTTATTTTAACTCTTGCAATACGGGCCGATCTATGACGCTGCCTGTTTATCTACTGGGAAAGAAAAGCACCTCTTCACTGATTTGATTAATGGAGGTATACCCACATAAGGCCATAGCTATATCTAGCTCGGATTTTAAGATATTTAAAACTCGTTTAACTCCTTCTTCTCCGTTCGTCGATAATCCCCAGAGAATGGGTCGTCCTACCATTACTGCTTTTGCTCCAAGTGCAAGAGCTTTTAGTATATCGATGCCCTTTCTGATTCCTCCATCAAGGATGATCTCCATATTTCCATCTATCGTGTCTCGTAGAAGCTTTAAGGCATCAACTGAAGAAAGAGTTGTATCCAATTGCCTTCCTCCATGATTTGAAACAACAACAGCATCTACATTGTGCTCAATGGCAATTCTGATATCTTTAGGGTTCATAATCCCCTTGAGTATTATAGGAAGTGAAGTTATGGATCTAAGCCAATCAATATCATTCCACGAAATTGTAGGGTCAAGTAAGGATGATATGTAATCTAACAACTCATTTGCTGGAATGTCTTTTAAATTTAACCCTGCTTTTTGTAAATTTTTTATATCAAAATCTGGAGACAAGGTTATAGGATGATGAATTTCCTTTACTCTCTTTCCATAGATGGGGGCATCTACGGTCAATACAATCCCCACAAAGCCAGAGAGCTCTGCGAGTTGAATCAGACTTTTTGTAATTTCTCGATCTTTATAAATATAGAGTTGAAATAAAGGGGAAGCACTTGTATGCGCTTTAATTTCTTCAAATGAACAAGTTGAGCAAGTACTTACAACCATGATAATATTATGTTCCTTAGCAGCTTTCGCTGTTGCTATTTCCCCATCTGAATGAGCCAATTTCTGAAAGGCCATGGGAGCTATTACAAGTGGAAAATCTATGACTTGCTTGAGAAGCGTTGTTGATAGTGAGCGCTTTTCCACATTTTTTAAGACTCTAGGTAAAAATTTTATACGATCGAAAGCAGAAGAATTATCTTCCAAAGTTATTTCATCTCCGGCTCCTCTTGAGAAGAAAGCAGTGATATTCTCAGGTAGTTTTTTCTTTGCATATTCTTCATATCCTTTAATATCTAGGATATCATTCATAGATGAACTCCCTTTAGACTTTAGTTAATTTTGAGTTGCATTAGAATCTTTATAAGCTTGCTCATGGGCTTCCCACAAAGAAGCATAAAATCCCTCCTGCTTTAAAAGAAATGCGTGAGTTCCTCGCTCTATTATCATTCCATTATGAAAAACTAAAATTTCATCTGCATTGACCACAGTAGATAGTCGGTGAGCGATGATAATGGAGGTTGAATTTTTTATGGTGGAGGCTATGTTCTTCATAATAGTTTCTTCCGTTTTGAGGTCTAAAGATGAAGTTGCTTCATCAAAAATATATAAGGCAGCTTGTTTTAGCAAAATCCGTGCAATGGCTATTCTTTGCTTTTCTCCTCCAGACAGTTTTAGTCCTCTCTCTCCCACCACTGTATCATAATGTTGTGGGAGTTTTTTTAAAACAGATCCAAGTTGAGCAAGTTCTATAACTTCCTCAATCTCTTCTTTAGAAGCAGTTGGCCGCGCAAAAAGAATGTTTTCATAAATAGTGGTATTAAAGAGCGTCACATCCTGAGGAACAATTCCGAGGAGCTTATATAAGCTTTCAGATTCTATATCTTGAATTTTTTTATTATTGATAAGAATCTTTCCGAAAGATACTTCAAAGAAGTTGAAAAGAAGATTTGAAAGTGTTGATTTTCCTGAGCCTGTTACTCCCACAATGCCAAGTGTTTTTCCTGCCGGAAGATGAAAACTCACATTTTTAAGAACCAAACGAGAAGGATCGTAGCCAAAAGAAACGTTTTTAAACTCTATGCTCTCCAATTTTTCTACGGTCGTAGTAGTTTTTTTTCTCGAGTGATCAGTTGGAGACTTTGTGTTATAAAATTTCATTATGTCGGTAAGTTCGTTAATCCCTCTTCTAATTTCTCTTGCTATAAATCCCATGTGACTTAAAGGGACTGCAAATTGCAAGATATACCCATTGATAAGAACAAAATCGCTTACATCATAAGCACTGAGTAAAGTCTGTTTTCCGGCTGTATAGGTCAGTATGATCAGCCCAAGTCCTATAATAAAACTCTGCCCAATGCGGACAAATTCCATAAACGATATCGATCTTACTAAGAATTTTTCTCTTTCCATAAGATGGTTATCGCACCTTAAGACTTCATATTCTTTATTGTTAAAATATTTTACGCTTGCAAAATTTAAAAGGCTATCAACAATAAAAGCATTTGTTCTGGATTTCTGCTCATTACTTAAAGCTTGAAAATATGTGGCCCGCCCTGAAGCATACAAAGTAAACACAATAAAGGTAGTCGCAATTAAAATTAAGATAAAGCCATAAATAATCCCATAGAAATAGCACAAGATTATTGCAGCTAAAAATACCTCTATAAATGCTGGAATAATAAACAAAAATAATCCCCAAAAAATATCGGAGAACCCGAGCTGAGCACGTTCTAAAGCATTGGTAATAGAACCCGTTTTTCTATCTAAGTGAAACTTCATAGGTAAGGAATGCAAATGGTCAAATAGCTTGGAACAAAAGAGGCGAATACTTCTCTCTAAGGGCCTAACCATAATAATCTGCCTTATCTGTTGAATTGTTTGAGATAAGGTCCAAATAATTCCATAAGCCAACAGTAACAAAGTTAGTTGATAACTCATACTTTTACTAGGGTAAGAAAGTCTAGAAACAACCTCTTTTAAAACAAGAGGAATACTAAGATTAAGAACAATTGAGATAAAAATTAAAGCAAAGGAAATCAAAAATAAGTATCGGATTTTCTCTTGTTTAGTCCACAAGAAGGGAGATATGTCTTTTATTATTTTGAGGGTTTTGAATGATTTTTTCATATATTCTACAAATTTTTCGGGTTAAAATTTTTTAATAGTAGGCTACTCCGAAGGGAACTTTACAAGAACTCAAGCGGAACGGATTTGCCTTTTACTTTTCTTCCTATTTAGGAAAGTAAGATCAAGCCATTGCAACTGCAACCTTTCTCTCACCTTTATAGGCTTCTCTTCCGTGAGCCATAAGAATGTTATCAAGGATTAAAATATCTCCTTTATGCCATTTAAACTTTATTTTTTCTTGATTGTAAACTTCACGAATATGCTCCAAGGCTTCATCTTCGAGAGGTTCTTCATTACCATATGAAACATTGCGAGGAATATTTTCTTTTCCTAGTTCCTTAATGATAGAAAGGCGAGAGTTCTCATCCAATGATGAAATGTGAAAAAGATGAGCCTGATTAAACCATACTTTTTCTCCAGTTGCTGGGTGAACAAGAGTCGATTGACACGTTTGCTTCGTAGTTAATTCAGGTCCTTCCGTTTTCCATTCGAATTTAATCTCATTTTGGTTACAATATTTTTCAACATCTTCTTTCTCTTCTGTTTGAAATACTTCTTCCCAGCTTAAATCAATCCCTTTGGTATAATTACGGGTATACATGACACCATGTTTTTCAAACTTTTCTTTAACTTGTGAATCTATTTTTTTATAAACATTGCGACTATCAGCGATGGGGGTTTCCCCTCCTTCAAAGGCAACAATGACACTAAAAAAGAATATTTTGTTGGGCCAAGACCTTGAATATGCATTCTCATTATGCAAAGGGATGATTCTATCAGATGGGTATTCCGTGGCTGTATATATTTTTCCTCCCAATTTAGAGCGCGGGGTAGAGCGATAAACATAATCAAGGAGATGAGGTGAGAGTATTTGTACCATGCGATTAAATTCTGAAAGCGAATAAATATTAAAGTTTCTCAGAAGAATTCCCCCATGGTCTAGTAGCTTCTTCTCGAGAAGAAGCTTGTTTTCTTTGACCCATTCAAAGGGGGCAAAGGTTCCTTTACTGTGAGCTTCTAAAACCAGGGGACCTCTTTCTTCTTGATTTAGAAAGGATGAATTTATTTGAGAGTCTGACAGCATTTCACATTATCCTTTAATGAGAGGGCCAACTTTGCTAGTATAATAGCATATGAATTAGGTTGCAATGTGCAGTTCCTCTGTTCTGACGTGTTTGCTGAGTTGTTGGCAATTATCATGAGAGCATAAAAAATAAAAAGGGCTCTACCCCATGAACCACCTTTCCTTAGAAGGCATCGACCATATAGAAATCTACGCTTTTAATGTTTTTCAAGCGGCAAATTTTTATAGGGCTGTTTTTGGCTTTGATATCATCGCTTATGCAGGGCCAGAAACAGGTTTGAAAGATCAAATTTCTTATTTACTTTATCAAAACTCTATTCGTTTAATGATTAGCTCTGCAATAAATAGAGACTCTCCTATCTTAAAACATGTCATAAATCATGATGAAAGCGTTAAAGATATTACCTTCACGACTAACAATGTAGTTAAACTTTACGAAGCCGCTAAGAAAGCAGGTGCCACATCTATTTTAAAACCTACTGAGATTTATGACGGTAAAGTCAGAATAATTAAGGCAACAATTGCTGCTTTTGGAAATACAGTCCATTCTTTTATTGAACGAGAAAATCCTATCCTCCATGAATTTCCATTTTATACCCCCTTAAACTATCTTGCAAACAAGAATCCAATTGGTTTGGAAAAATTAGATCACGTTGCGATTGCTGTTGAGACAGGAAGTATTGAAAAATGGCAAAAGTTTTATGAAGATGTATTAGGGTTTTGTGTTTTTTATGCAGAAGATGTCTATACCAATGACAGCGGTATGAAATCGGTTGTTGTGAGTGATCCAACTAAAACTATTAAATTTGTCTTAATTGAAGGTGTTTCAATCAAGAACAAATCTCAGATTGAAAACTACATCTCCTATCATGGTTGTTCTGGTGTTCAGCATCTAGCCTTTTCAACAAAAGACATTATCAAAGCAGCAAACCTCTTACAAAACCAAGGGATTAAATTTCTTGAAATTCCAGGAACGTATTATGACAACATCTCTCCTATCCTAAAAGATATGCTCAAAGATAAAATGCAGGATATTAAGTATTCAAACATACTTGTAGATTTAGAACAACATGGTTATCTCATGCAGATGTTTACGCGCCCCCTTCAAAATCGTCCAACTTCTTTTATTGAAATCGTGCAAAGAGAAAATTCAACAGGATTCGGGAGTAATAACATCAAAGCTCTTTTTGAAGCTGTGGCAAAAGACCAACAGAGGGCAATGATAAATGTTTTATGATCTTTTTCCACCATGGATTAGAAATTTAGAAAAATCCGGGGTACAGAAAGCTTTACAAGCAACATCAATGCCAGACATTATTTCATTTTCTTTGGGTAGGCCTGGTAATGATCAGTTGCTTCTGCCAGGCCTCAAAGATGTATTTGAAGACTTATTCTCTCCTGAAAACTTGCAATATTCTCCACCATCTTTAGAACTGAAAACTCACATTGTTGAGCTTATGAAAGAGAAACAGGTATTTTGTAGGCCTGAGGAGATTTTTTTAACTACCGGCGCCCAGCAAGCTATGACCCTCTTGACAAAGCTATTTGTTAGTGAAGGAGATAGTATCCTTGTTGATCAGCTAACATACCCAGGATTCATCCAAGTCGCTCAAACCTCACATGCTAAACTTATCCCTGCCCCTCTCAATTCTCAAAGAAGTCTGGAAAATGAACTAAAAAAGATTTTAGAGCGCAATAAGAAGCCTAAAATAATATATACAATGTCAGAAGGTCACAATCCGCTGGGTGCAAGCTTGAGTCAACAACAACGACTGGATCTTACGAAATTAGCTGAGCATTACCAAATACCCATTATAGAGGACGATGCTTATGGATTTTTGAACTATGAGGATGTGGAACCTCCCCTTAAATCTTATTGGGAAGAGGGGGTTTTTTATATTGGATCTTTTTCTAAAATTCTTGCTCCTTCCGTGAGGATCGGTTGGATTATCACTTCAGGAGCAAGTATAGAAAAATTAGAAATATTAAAGGAGGGTCTTGACCTTAACACAAGCACGCTGAGCCAAAAATTTATAATCTCGTTATTTGCGCAAAATAACTTGAAGAAGCATATTTTAAAGCTCAGAGAAGAATACAAAAATAAAAGAGATGTTATGGTCGAATCCCTAAAGAAATATATTCCTGAGATGGAGTTTTCCATACCAAAGAGCGGGTTTTTTATATGGTGTAAACTTCCCTCTTCAATTAATACGAATAGGTTATTCAAATTGGCCTTAGAAAAAGAGAAGGTCTCTTTCATTCCAGGAAACGCTTTCTTAATTGGTGAAAAAGAGGATATTCAGAATTGTCTGCGCCTTAGCTTTGCCTTTTGTCCCATAGATCTTATAGAGTGTGGCATTAAAAGACTCGCAAGAGCAATTTATAGTGAGAGCTAAGTAAATATGGGATCCCAGAAATTTTTGGAACTTAATGCAAATGAAGTCCATATCTGGTCTGCCTCACTATTAGAGGATAAAAATAATACGGATTACTTTTATTCTATTCTTTCAGATGACGAGCGTGAGCGAGCTGGTAGCTTCAGATTTTCCAGGGACCAATGGCGATTTACAACCACACGAGGTATCTTGAGGTGCTTATTATCAAACTATTTAGGAAAAATGCCTGAAAGCATAGAAATTATGTATGGCCTTTGGGGAAAACCCTGTTTATCAGAAGACAAATCTTTACACTTTAATGTCTCACATTCAGGAGATTATGCTTTGTATGCTGTAACACTCAATAATGAGGTTGGTATTGATTTAGAATACATTAATAAGAGTCTTGAATTAGAAGATATGGCGCTTTGTATATTTTCCCCAAAAGAATTAGCTGATTGGAAAAATCTCGATCCTGAAGAGAGAGTAAATTCCTTCTACATACGCTGGGTCTCCAAAGAAGCTTTATTAAAAGCCTCGGGGAAAGGATGGCTTGAAGATAAAAAAGAATTTACATTTAATTTCAAAAACGATCTCAGAAAAGGGAACTTGAATAACGAGGTAACAAACCCGTATTGTTTCGAATGTATTCCAGGATATGCCAGTGCAGTGTTTGTTGACGGGGCTACATTGCATCCATTATATTACGTTTGGGATCAAAGAAATTTCGATTCTGGTAGGGGGGAGGAAAAATAAATATCTAAAAATTAGCATTCATTAATTTACATTTGAAGCTGTTATGGTCATAGTTGTAATAATTTATTAGAAGAGGTGGTGTTATGTTTGAACATTGTAAGGTATGGAAAGTCGTTATTAGCCTGGAAGATCAATATTCTGTTTGGCCTGCTTCCAAAGAGATTCCGTTCGGATGGAGAGATGCGGGAAAGGAGGGAGAAAAAGAAGAATGTCTAAGCTATATTAAAGAAGTTTGGACAGATATGAGACCTCGAAGCCTTCGCGAGTTAATGGATAAGAAGCAATTAGAATCTTCAGAAGCTAATACTCCAATAGTGAATCAAGATACGCCTATTAAAAAACAACCTAGGAAACGATCGGCTTAGAAGCCAAAAGGACGTTGCTTGTTTCATTGCTGGAGTAATAATACCTGACAGAAACCTGTTACTGGTTCATATCATTTAAGGTTTCTTGCTATAAACAATAAATAAAAATGTTGAAATAAAATATATGGATCAATACTATTTGAAGCCTACAATCAAAGCCGAACCATTGATATGGCAATGGTATGCATGGCCTTATCTGATTCCCCCCCTAACTGCTGCCTGTAATATAGTGGAACGCCATTTTAAAATCATGCAGTCTTATATCCAAAACCCTCAAATTCATGCACAGGCCGTTAAAGATCCTAAGCTACTCGGTGGTCCCTTTATTGATTTAGAAGGAAAAAAAGTTGATGAAGTAAAAGATCTGATTAATCAAACAAAAAAAGATTGTGAAAATCTCATAAAACTAAATGACACTTTCAAAGAACTGGATCGAACTTTGCAAACTGAGGGGCAAGGAGACTCCCTGGAACCTTTGTACAACCGCATACCCGCTCCTTTAAAAGGATTGGTTGAACTTGTGTATGATTTGAATAATAATCCATCTATTCGCTTGATTGAACCTCTTATTTACAAAAATTATTACTCCGATCGACACCAAAAAATAGCTCTTTCCAATATAACCAGTGATTTTAGAAAATTTGTTTTAAGTACACCTCGTCTTAATCAGGAGGACGAGGTATATTTAGTTATAGCGTTTTCTGATTCCAAACTAGATAAACTTTTTAAGATGAAAGAAGAACCACAAAGCTTAACTAAAATCCAAGAAATGTTTGAAGTTCCCGAATCAAAGCAACGTTTATTTCAATCCTTTTTTACAACAGCCATACCATCTATACCTGAGGATCGCAATTATCAGGGTGACGGAGTCCGCTTAAGATATTTTGGCCATGCTTGTATCTTAGTTCAAACAAGGTCCACATCTATTCTTTTTGATCCAGTTATCAGCTATCCTATCCAAGAGAATGAAGTGCCAAGGTATACCTTTGCAGATCTTCCTGATCATATTGATTATGTTATCATTACTCATAACCATCAAGATCATCTTATGTTTGAGACTCTCTTACAATTAAGGCATAAAATCCGCCATATTGTTTTTCCTAGCAATCAGGGTGGAGCTCTCGGAGATCCCTCAATTAAACTAATCTTAAAGAATACTGGCTTTGCATCCCTTATCGAATTAAGAGAGATGGAAACAATTAACATTGAGGATGGGGAAATAATAGCCCTTCCATTTTTAGGGGAGCATTCTGACCTCAACATACAATCAAAACTCTCTTATTGTATTCATATTAAAGGGAAAAAATTCTTGTTTGCAGCAGATTCTAATAATTTAGATCCTACGCTTTATGAACACATATTTGACTATATTGGAGCAATTGACATGCTATTTTTAGGCATGGAATGTGATGGAGCTCCCTTAACTTGGTTATATGGCCCGCTCCTAAGTAGTCCTTTAAAAAGAACTCAGGACAGGAGTAGAACTTTGTCCGGATCAAACTTTGAGAAAGCGTGGTCAATTGTAGAAAAATCAAATTGCAAAAAAGCATATGTTTATGCGATGGGTCAAGAACCTTGGCTTAATTATGTGATGGCTTTAAAGTACTCTATAGATTCTGTTCAAATAATAGAATCAAACAAATTTGTTCAAGCCTGCAGAGAAAAAGGCATTGAATCTGAGAGATTGTTTGGGAGAAAAGAGTGGCTTATTCACCCATAAAGTCAAGACACATACAGTTCTTTAGCAGCTTGGAAATTTTGTACGCGTTCAGGGGAGTAGTTTGCAAAGAGATTAGCGATGAGATCGGAGAGTTTTAAGAAAGAATGCTGCTTTTGCAACCGACATGTCAAAAACAGAGACATGATCCTCTCGACAAACTCATTGCCTCTTTGAGACCAAGTAAACAAAGACTTTTTCCGATAAATACGTATTTTCTAATCTGTCTTTCGGCCAGATTGTTAGTGAGTCCCCTGTTAAGGCCCAGTGCTCCGTAAGCTGCGATTTGAGGCCACGACTATTTAAATAGGGAACCTCTTAATTGCACTTTCATACTCTGATTGAGCCTCCGTGATCGAAAGTTTTGAATATATTTCAAGGGATTGAC
>Ga0194125_10013073_pt1 | contig 10845 bp, 9 predicted proteins | sample TA2KigC250mmetaG_FD_148626 | JGI IMG/M metagenome (GOLD analysis project Ga0194125, IMG submission 148626) | Freshwater microbial communities from Lake Tanganyika, Tanzania - TA2015034 Kigoma Deep Cast 250m | ecosystem: Environmental > Aquatic > Freshwater > Lake | place: Tanzania: Lake... | reverse complement strand
CTCGAGGATGGGCTTGCGCGGATGCACGCGTGGATGATCCGCTACCTTGCGGGGGAGCCTGAGTGAGCCGATCGGTCGAGATCTCGGTCGTCATTCCCGCCTTCAACGAGGCAGGCTCCATCTGCGTCCTGCTGGAGAAGACCTCCGATGTCCTGGCGCGGCTCGGACGGAGCCAGGAGATCCTCGTCGTCGATGACGGGTCCACCGATGGCACGGCCGCGCGGGTGGAGGAGCGGATCGGAACGATCCCAGGACTGCGCCTGATCGTCCTGCGGACCAACTGCGGCAAGTCGGCCGCCCTGGCCACGGGCTTCCGCGAGTCCAGGGGCGATGCCTACATCGTCACCCTCGATGGCGATCTGCAGGACGATCCCGAGGAGATCCCCGGCATGCTGGCGGTCTGCGAGTCGGGCTACGATCTCGTGTCGGGATGGAAGAGGAGGCGGCGGGATCCCCTGAACAAGCGTCTCCCGAGCCGGGTCTTCAACCTGGTCACATCGTGGGCGACGGGCATCAAGATCCACGACTTCAACTGCGGCTTCAAGGTCTACCGGCGGCCGGTGGCGGACAGCCTGACCCTCCATGGAGAGCTGCACCGCTACATCCCGGTGCTGGCCCATCGGCTGGGATGGAGGGTCGGAGAGAAGGAGGTCCTCCACCACCCCAGGCTCCACGGCCGGAGCAAGTTCGGTTCGAGCCGCTTCGTGAACGGCTTCCTGGATCTCCTGCTCGTGATGTTTCTGAGCGGGAGGCACCGCTCGCCGCTTCATGTCTTCGGCCGCCTGGGGGTGCTGTTCCTCGCGGCGGGAATCCTCCTGAACTTCTACATGGCCGCGATCTGGGTGATCGAGAGCAAGCTCAGGGTCCGTCCCCTCCTGCTCTTCGCTGTCATACTCGTCATTCTGGGCATCCAGTTCATCTCGATGGGCCTGCTGGCGGAGATGATCGCCGCCATCGAACGGCCGCGCGAGGCCCCCATCTACAAGCGATTACCCGAGGAGGGAGAGCCATGAGGGTACTCATCACGGGGGGGGCAGGGTTCATCGGCTCCCACCTGTGCGATCACCTGCTGAAGGAGGGGATGGAGGTGATCTGCATGGACAACCTCCTGACCGGGAGCGTGCAGAACATCGCCCACATACGGGACCCGCGCTTCTCGTTCATCGAGTACGACGTGACCAACTACATCTACGTCGACGGTCCGCTCGACTACGTGCTGCACTTCGCCAGTCCCGCGAGCCCGATCGACTACCTGAGGCTCCCGATCCACACGCTCAAGGTGGGGGCTCTGGGGACGCACAAGGCGCTGGGACTCGCCCTCGCCAAGAAGGCGGTCTTCCTGCTCGCGTCGACCTCCGAGGTCTACGGCGATCCCCTGATCCACCCGCAGCCGGAGTCGTACTGGGGGAACGTGAACCCGATCGGCCTTCGGGGAGTCTATGACGAGGCGAAGCGATACGCGGAAGCGCTCACGATGGCCTATCGCCGATACCACAACCTCGACACCAGGATCGTCAGGATCTTCAACACCTTCGGTCCCCGGATGAGGCGCGACGACGGCCGGGCGGTCCCGACCTTCATCATGCAGGCGCTGCGGGGCGAACCGCTGACCGTTTTCGGGGAGGGCACGCAGACGCGCTCCTTCGGCTACATCACCGATCTCGTCGATGGGATCGATCGGTTGATGCGGTCCGATCTCCAGGAGCCTGTCAACATCGGCAATCCGCAGGAGATGACGGTCGCCGAGATGGCCGATGTCATTCTCAAGATCACCGGGAGCGCGAGCCGGGTGATCTGCCGCCCGCTGCCGGAGGACGACCCGAAGGTGCGGCAGCCCGACATCGGCCTCGCGCGGTCGCGGCTCGGCTGGGAGCCGAAGGTCGACGTGCGCGACGCCCTCCGCATGACGGTCGAGTGGTTTCGCGGGGCGGATTCCCGATCCTGAGCGGGCGTGATGGACCGGAATCTCCCCAGGGTGATGGTGATCATCCCCACCCATGATGAGCTCGACAACATCCGCGAGCTGATCCCCAAGGTCCTCGCCGTCGGGCCCAACATCGAGGTCCTCGTCGTGGACGACGCCTCCCCGGACGGCACCGGCGGCCACGTCGAGGAGATGAGCCGGGCGATCTCGAGGGTCCATTGCATCCGCCGTCCGACGAAGATGGGTCTTGGGTCTGCCTACCGCGACGGCTTCCGGTACGCCCTCGGGCGCGGGGTCGATCTCGTTTTCGAGATGGACGCCGACTTCTCGCACGATCCCGCCGAGATCCCGAAGTTCATCGAGGCCGCCCGATCCGCGGACCTCGTCCTGGGGAGCCGCTACCTGGACGGGGTCACGGTCGTCAACTGGCCCCTCAGGCGGCTGATGCTGAGCTATAGCGCGAATCTCGTCTCCCGAGTGGTCACCGGGCTCCCGGTCAAGGACGCCACGGGCGGCTACAAATGCTTCCGCAGGGTCGTGCTGGAATCGATCGACATGGAGAGGATCAAGAGCGACGGCTACTCGTTCCAGATCGAGATCAGCTGGCACGCCTGGAGGATGGGCTTCCGCATCGCCGAGATCCCGATCCTCTTCGTGGACAGGCGCGTCGGAATCAGCAAGATGAACCGCAGGATCATACGGGAGGCGATGGTGCTGGTGATCCGCCTGGGCTTCGCGCGCCTGCTCGGCCGGCGCCCGCGCCCTCCGAGAGGGGTCGCCTCATGAGCCAGGCGTCTCTCTTCACGACAGGCGCGGGCGGACAGTCGCCCGGCGACGGCGTCCCGAAGATCTCGTTCATCATCGTCCACTACCGCACGCCCGATCTCCTGCGCGCCTGCCTCGCCTCGATCGCATCGAGCGCGGCCTCGCTCCCCCACGAGGTGCTCGTCATCGACAACGCCCCTCTGGACGAGGAGGCACAGAGGATCTCTTCCGAGCACCCTCGGGCGATCTATCGGCGCAACGAGCAGAACCTTGGATTCGGGCGGGCCGTGAACCAGGGACTTGCGGCAGGGAGGGGAGACTGCTTCCTCGTCCTGAATCCGGATGTGGAGGTCCGCCCCGGGAGCGTCGAGGCGCTGCTCGATCGCATGGGACGGGATCCGACGATCGGGATCGCCGCGCCGAAGCTCCTCAATCCGGACGGCAGTCTGCAGCACTCGTGCAGGACCTTCTACACGCTCCCGGTCTTCCTCCTGCGCAGGACCTTCCTCGGACGCCTCTGGCCGAACCACAGGATCCTGAGGGAGCACTTGATGCTCGACTACGACCACGAGGAGACGCGCGAAGTCGACTGGTGCCTCGGGGCGAGTCTTCTGGTGCGGCGGCGCGCGGTCGAGGATGTCGGACCGATGGACGAGCGGTTCTTCCTCTACTTCGAGGATGTCGATTGGTGCTACCGGATGCGCGCGCGGGGCTGGAAGACCGTCTACCACCCGGCTTCGATCATGGTCCACCGTTACGGGCGCGAGAGCGCGCGCCGGCCGGGCAAGGGGCTTCTGATCCATCTTGCCTCGACCTTCCGCTACTACGAGAAGTGGAGCTTCGTCCTCTACTGGCTCAAGCGCCGCAGCTCGACCATCAGGAAGATGATTCTCGTCCTCTCGGACTTCGCCGCGGTCAATCTGGCCTTCGCGTCCGCCTATCTGGCGAGGCACCTGTCGGGGGCGATCTTCGAGAAGCCGATGTTCGGCGTGGGCCGCTACGCGAGGCTGCTCGTCTTCACGAACGCCGTGGCCCTGGTCGCCCTCGCCCTCGCCGGAATGTACAGGAGCCGCAGGCGCGAGGAGGGGGGCGAGCAGCTGCTCGGAGCGGCGCGCGCCATCGCCGCCACGGCCCTCATCATGATGGCTTCCACCTTCCTCTTCGCCACCCCCGTCTACTCCCGCGCGGTCGTGATCGTCTTCCTGCCGCTGGCGCTCCTCTATATCCTCCTCTTCCGCGCCGCGATCTTCCGCGCGCAGGGGAGCGTTCGCTCGAGGAGGCTCCACCTCCGGCGCATCGGCCTCCTGGCGCCCCCCGCGGACGCGGAGGAGATGAGGCGGCGCCTCGATCGGGACCCTCACCTCGGATGGGAGATCCTTCCGCTGACAAACACCGCGGCGGTCCTGGCCGTTCCCCGAGGCGGGGAGCCGGCCTCGATCGAGGAGGCGACGCTCCTGTGGGTGCAGGACGAGAGGATCGCGGAGGTCGTGATCTTCGAGGACTGGTCGGAGGCGGCCCCCGCCGCTCTCATCGAGCGGCTCACCGGCGCGGGGATTCCGGTGCGTCTCGTCCCCCGTCTTCGCGCCTCTCTGCGCCACGGCGCGCGGATGGGGGATTTCCTCGGCATGCCGGCCCTGCAGGTCTCCGGTTTCCGTCTTGCCGGACGGTCGTGGGAGAAGCGGATCCTCGACACCGCGGCGGCCCTCACGGCGCTGGCTCTGTTCCTCGTGCCCTTCCTTCTCGCGCGCGGGGGCGCCGCCCTCTTGGGGCGGGGGACGCTCCGCAGGGAGCTGATCGGCAGGAACGGCAAGAGGCTCTGCGTCGGCGCGCTGGCGGGGAGATGGCCCGGCGGCTTCCTCCTCACCGCCGTGCGCGAGTACCCGACGTTGCTTCTCTGGCTGCGCGGCGAGTGGAGCATGGTCGGGATCCACCCGTTCGAGGCGGCCGCGTGGGACGCGCTCCCCGAGGCCTATCGCCGCTTTCCGCCCGACGCGCCGCCGGGATGGATCACGCTTGCGGGGCCCGCCGCGAGGACGACGGAGGAGCGATGCGCGGCGAATCTCGAGTATGTTGGAAGGTGGAGCCTCGCCCTGGACGGCAGCCTGCTCCTGGATCGCCTGCGCCGCAGGAAGGGGGAAAGGTGAAACGATCTCTGGCCATCCTTTGCATGCTGGCCGCCTGCCTCTCCCGCGCGGCCGCGGAAGACGGCCGGCAGACGCGGTGGGACGTCCATCTCAACGTGAACGACCTGCGCGCTCTCGCCTATGACGGCTCGAGGATATGGATCGCCACGGGGGGCGGCGCCGTCGCCTATCATCCCGGCAGCGAGGAGTCGACGGTCTTCCACAGGGGGCGCGACGGCCTCCTGAGCGACTCCCTGAGCCAGGCCGTCGCCGGTCCCGACGGCCGGATCTGGTTCGGGACCGAGAGGGTCGGGATCTCGATCCTCGATCCCGGGACCGGCTCGTGGGAGCCCTACACGAGCATTCTTCGACCCATTCCGGGCGACAGGATTCAACGGATCCGGCTGGGGGAGGACTCTCTCCTCGTCGGGACGGCGCAGGGATTCAGCATCCAGGTCAAGTCGGGCGGCGACTTCCGACTCCGTTTCCCATGCCAGGAGGGGATCGACCCCTGCGGGCTGCCTTCGTTCGACGTGAGGGATCTCGCGAGCGATCCGGGCGGCGATGGCATCTGGATCGCCACGGCCCTCGGGGTGGTCCACCGCGACACCATCGGTGCGGGAGGATGGACCACCTACGCGGATGGGGTCGCAAATCCATCGGCGACCCGTCTCGCTCGCCACAGGGGCGAGTGGATCGCTGCGTTCCCGGAAGGCGTCTACGTCCTGCGCGGGCCGTCAGGCGAGCGGAGATGGACCCTCCTGGCCGCGGGGATGACGAGCGATGCGGCGATCGTCGATCTGCTTTCGGTTGGGGACGCGCTCTACGCCGCCGGCGGCAAGGGGGTCTGGGCCCGGGTGGGCGAGGCCGCATGGTCGCTGGTCGGGGGCCGGTCCTTCCTGGCGCGGGCCCTCCTTCGCACGCCCGACGGTCGCCTCTGGGCGGCCGGCCATGATCCGAACGAGGCCGCCGACGGTCTCTGGCGCTTCGACCCGGCGGAGGCGCAGTGGAGGCGGCACGCCTTCCCCGGACCGAGCGCCCGTTCCCACTACCTCGCCCTCGCCTTCGATCCCGAGGGTCGGCTCCACGCGACGACCGCCAAGTCGGGGCAAGTGCCGATGCGCCAGTCGTACGATCGACGGGAGTGGTCCCGGCCGATCAACCTCGAGAACTGGTGCTTCGACCTGCTCTTCGGCGCGGACGGTCTCTGGATGGCCCATTGCTGTTGCGGCGCGTCGGGATGCGATCTCAGGCTCGTTCAGGGTGAGCAGACCCTGGTCCAGGAGCCGCGCAATCTGCGCGATCTCGTCTTCGACGCGGACGGCAATCTCTGGGCGGCATCGGACAATGACCAGGAGGCCTACGCCCAGGGAGTCTGGTTCCGGGACGCGCAGACCGGGGAGTGGACGCCGATCACGATCAGCACGGCGCCCCCCGGCACAATGATGAGCAATCGAGTCCGCGCGGTCCTTCCCCTCGGCGAGGATCTCTGGATCGGATACAGGGAGCGGGGGCTCCATCGCTGGAACCTCGGTCCGGACCGAAAGCCGCTCTCCGGCGATGACGGGACCTGGGCGCTCTATTCCACCGGTTCGGTCTTCGCGAGGCGGATCATCTCGGACGCGGTCACCCGCTTGGCCGCGCGGGGGAACGTCGTCTGGGTCGGCACGGCCGCCGGCTTGAGCGTGATCGACCTCGACACCGACGAGATCAGGCAGGTGGGGCCGGGGTTCGATCGCCTCCCCATGCCGCAGGTCAGCGCCCTCCTGCCCGTCGCCGACGGGGGAGCCTGGGTGGCGACCGGTTTGCAGGGGCGGGGCGGCGGGATCACGCGTCTCGCGCCGACGGAGACGGGGTTCTCATTCACGACCTACGGGCCTCCCGATCTCCCGAACCCGAACGTGGAGACGCTGGCCCTCGATCCCGACGGCTGGTCGGTCTGGATAGGGACCGCGAGAGGGCTGGCGCGCCTGACACCCACGCCCGCGACCGGAAGGGGGGCCGACGAGGTCGTCGCCTATCCGAACCCGTTCATCCCGGGGTGCGGCGAGGGGATCAGGCTCCACGGCTTCGCCGGGCTCGCCGATGGGCTGATCGTGAATGTGAGCGGGGATGTCGTCTCCCGCTTCGATCGGCGCGCCGCGGGCGATGCCGTCTGGGACGGCGCCGGCGCCTCGGGCGAGCGGCTCGCTCCCGGACTCTACTGGATCCGTCTATCGACCCCGGACGGCCTGCGGTCCGTCGGCGTCGGGCTGGGCGACGGCCCATGTCCCTAGCGGTCGCCGCGCGGTGAGATCGCTCATCTACGTCGCCTACTTCTTTCCGCCCACAGGCGGGGCGGGGGTGCAGAGGACGCTGAAGTTCGCGCGCTATCTGCCGGAGCACAGTTGGCGCCCGACGATCGTGACCGTCAAGGAGAGCCGCTACTGGATGGTGGACCCGACGCTCTCGTCGGAGATCCCGGCGGATCTCGAGGTCGTGCGGACCGAGGCGAGAACGATCCCGGCGAGGCTGGGCGGGCTCGCGCGGGGACGGCGGGGCGCCGCCGGCGCGGCCTGCCGCTCCGGAAGGTCTCAGCGCCTCCTCAGGCGGCTCTCCTCGATCTTCCTGATCCCCGATCCCTACGTCGGCTGGGTTCCGGTGGCGACACGGGCCGTCCGGCGGGCGTGGAAACCGGGGGCGGTCCTCATGACGACCTCATCGCCCGACAGCGCGCACCTGGTCGGGCTTCGCCTCTCGCGCATGAGAATCCCGTGGATCGCGGACTTCCGCGATCCGTGGACGCGCAGGATGAGCTTCCGTCCTCCGACGCCGCTCCACAGGCGCATCCAGCATCGCCTGGAGGAGCGCGTCGTTCGGGCCGCCTCGCGGATCATCGTGACTTCCGAGGCGACCGCGCGCGATTTCAGAGAGAGGATCGCGGGAATCGATCCCGCCAAGGTCGTCTGCATTCCGAACGGCTGGGACGGGGATGACTTTCCGCGAGAGGTTCCGCCCCCTGATCCATCGTTCCTCCTCCTGCACATGGGGCAGCTCAATCCCGAGCGAGGAGTCTCGCCGCTGCTCGATCACCTGGAAGCGTTCTTTCGCCTGCGGCCCGACGCGCGAGCGCGCACGCGCGTGGAGCTTGTCGGACCACGCTACAGCGAGGATGAGCGCGAGGCGCGCCGCAGGGGATTCTCCGACCTGGTTCGCTTCGCCGACCCGGTTGCGCATCGCGAGGGGATCAAGAGGCTCCACGAGGCCCAGCTGCTGCTCCTGATGGAACAGGACAGCGACGAGGGGCGTCTCATCCTTCCGGGGAAGGTCCCCGAGTATCTGCGATCCGGCCGTCCCATCCTCGCCCTTGTCCCCGAGGGAGGGGCGGCGTGGGATCTGATCCGGACGTCGGGGGCCGGCGCCTGCGCGCCCCCATCGGATCCAGAGAGAGGCGCCCGCGCGCTGGCCGATCTATTCGCCGCCTATCTCGCGGAAGGGGCCCTGCGGGCCCGGACCGATCCGGAGGTTGTCGCGTCCTACGATCGCCGCCGCCTCGCCCGCCGCCTCGCCGACATCCTCGACGAGGTCGTCTCGTAGACATACCGATCGATTGTTCGTGACGCCATCAACAGCGCAGAACGCCCGGACAAAAAGGGTCTTCAGGCCTTTTCCTGTTGACCCGAGGGGTAAGGAGGGTTAAGTTGAACCCCGCAGTGGGTTGAAATGGGTTAGTTGATCGTCATATCTCGGGTCGGGGGGCACCGTGATTCCCTTTGTCGGGACATTCATCCACGCGATGGACCGGAAGGGAAGGACCAACGTCCCCGCCAAGCACCGCGAGATCATGAAGCTCGCCAACGCGACCCATCTGATCCTCATCCGTGGTTTCGATGGCTGTCTCTTTCTCCTTCCCCCCTCGACATGGGAGAAGTTCCAGGCCCGATTCGAGCGCGAGGAGTTCCAGTCCGAGCGCGAGGCCCGCTACTTCGAGCGGCTGATGCTGCACGACGCGGACGTCCAGAAGCCCGACGCGCAAGGGCGCATACAGATTAACCAAGGTCTGCGCGATTTCGCAAGTCTCGAGCGCGAGGTGCTGATCTACGGCGCGAACACGCGGATCGAGCTGTGGTCGCCCCGCCTATTCCAGGAATACCAGGCCAGCGGAAAGAAGTCCTCGGGAACGATCGAGGAACTGGCGAGCAGCTACTTCCGCCACCGCGACTAGGGAGGCTCCGCGCGATGTCCGAGGGATCGATGATTCGTGGGCTCATTCGAGGAGCCGAGGATCCTGGCGAGATGCTGGTCAGGATCGCGGAGGGGGAATGGGCGGCGCATCTGTCGGGGACCATGGGACGACCGGAGCTCGCGCGACTCGCGGAGCTTCTCGGCGATCTTCCCTCCGCGACGGAGTCTGTGTTGATCGACTGGCAGAATGTCTCGCACATCGACTTCCGCGGCATGGCCCCCGTCGCTCAGGAGCTGAGGCGCTTGAGCAGACGGCGCGTCGCGATCCAGTGCCGCGGCATCGATCCGTACTTGCTCGCGATCGTTCTGTTGACGCTATCGGTCGAGGAGATCGAGTTGTTCGCCGGGTGCGACGTACGGCTCCCGGCGAGGGATGAGCGGGTCCGGATGGAGGAGTTCATCCAGGACCTCTCACCCCTTGGGGTTTCGAGGAACTAGCCCGCTCTTCGGAGGCGGCGCACGCGGTCCGAGGGCCGACTCTCGGGCAAGACCCAATCGCACCGGGACGCGCAAAACCCTAGCCGCGTCGGCATGGGACGCTCTCGGACCGCGAGGCGCCGTACCGGAGACAAGGGAAACCCCGATGGGCCACACGCCCGTGCTGGAGAGCGAGGTTCCTCGATTCCTCGTCTGGGACGCGGATGGGCTGTACGTGGACGGGACCGTCGGCTGCGGAGGTCACGCCAGGGGCATCCTCCGGCATCTCTCCGCCAGCGGCCGCCTGTGGGGATTCGACTGGGATGCGGACGTGCTTGAGATCGCCAGGGCCGCGCTCGCCGGAGAAGAGGGACGCGTGAGGCTATTCAACGAATCGTTCTCCCGGATCGGGGAGCGTCTCGCAGAAGAAGGCGCCCTCGCGCATGGCATCTTCGTCGATCTCGGTCTGAACTCCGCGGTGCTCGACCAGCCTTCGCGCGGATTCCAGTACGCCGATCCGACGGCTCCCCTCGACATGCGGATGGACCTCAGCCTGTCGCGGACGGCCGGGGACCTCCTGCGCGATCTCGAGGAGGAGGAGTTGATCACGCTCTTGCGCGAGCTGGGCGAGGTCCGCCGGCCGAGGGCCGCGGCGCGGGCGATCGTGCGGGGTCGCGAGCGCGCGCCGATCGAGACGGCAGGAGATCTCGCCTCGATCCTGCGGCGGGCCGGAGCCCTCCCGGGAGGGCCCGCCGAACTCTCGCGGATCTTCCAGGCCCTGAGAATGAGGGTCAACCGCGAGCTGGAGGAGATCGACTCGCTTCTCCGCCACGCGTCCGACTGGCTCGTGCCGGGAGGCCGGCTGCTCGTCATCGCCTATGAGTCGCTCAGCGACAGGCGGGTCAAGCAGCTCCACAGAAAGGAACCGGGGGCGGACCGAGAGCCCCGATTCCGGATGCTCACCAAGAAAGTCGTGCGTCCCGGAAGGGACGAAGTCCTGGGGAATGCCAGGGCCCGATCGGCGAGGCTGCGGGCCCTCGAAAGGAAGGACTGACATGGCGGCTGCGAGGCATCACCGACCGCGTCGACCGGCCGGCCTGTGGGGGATCATCCTGCTGGTCGGCTTCTTTTCCTTCCTGCTTCTGCTGACCTGGGAGCGCCTCGCAATCAAGGAGACGAGCGGAAGGATCGAGCGGCTGGAGCGGCATCTCCAGTCTCTCGAGACCGACGAAGCGATCCTGCTAACGAGGCTGAAGCAGGAGTGCCGTTTCACGGAAGTGCAGCAGGTCGCGCAAGAGAAGTGGGGGATGGCGGTCGCCGCTTCGGGCCAGCGCATCCTCCTTCCATCGACGCCGCGCACGCGAGGGGAGGAGGCGACGCGGCGTGTGAGCT
>Ga0194125_10013065_pt1 | contig 10848 bp, 6 predicted proteins | sample TA2KigC250mmetaG_FD_148626 | JGI IMG/M metagenome (GOLD analysis project Ga0194125, IMG submission 148626) | Freshwater microbial communities from Lake Tanganyika, Tanzania - TA2015034 Kigoma Deep Cast 250m | ecosystem: Environmental > Aquatic > Freshwater > Lake | place: Tanzania: Lake... | reverse complement strand
CGTTGCCCATTTTCGGCCTCCTTGCCCAAATCGGTTATCAGACACATAACAGATCGGCAAAAAGGCCCCTGGAAGCCCAATTCTTCGACTATTCTCTGCCAACATCATGAGGTACGACCGGTGCTGGGGATTTCGGATTTCATGCTCACGTCGCCTATTCGTGTCGTAGGGCGATGATGGGGTCAACCTGGGCCGCGTGCATGGCGGGATAGAGCCCGAAGACGATTCCAATGGCCATACTGATGAACAGCGGCAGGAGAATGCCGTTGGCCGTCACGACCGTCGGCATGCCGGAGAAGTGCGTGATCAACATGGGAATCAAGACGCCGAGCCCCAGACCGATGAGACCGCCGAACATGGAGAGCACGACCGTCTCGATGAGGAACTGGTAGATGATCTGTTTTCGCTTGGCCCCGATGGCCCGGCGGATGCCGATCTCGCGCGTCCGTTCCGTGACGGAAGCGAGCATGATGTTCATGATTCCGATGCCGCCGACGAGCAGGCTGATGCCGGCGATGGAGCCCAGAACGATATTGAACGTCCGCTTGGTGGCCTCGGCCTGTTTGAGCAGCGCCAGCGGGACACTCACCACGAAGTCCTTCTTCTTATGGAACCTCTTCAGCATGGTCTCGATGCCCGCGGCGATGGCTTCCACGCGCTTCGGGTCCTGGGCCTGGACGATGATCTGGTGCAATTGCACGCGCTCCCGCTCGTAGGAACCGCTGGTCATGCGCACCGAGATATCGCCGTAGTAGCGCCGCGCCACCTCCAGGGAGATGTAGACATCGGAATCCTGATCCGGGAGCTGGATGTTGCCCGCCCCCTGCCCGCTCTCGCTGCGGATGATGCCGATGACCTCGAACTCGTTGCCGCCGATGCGCAGCGTCTGGCCGATCGTGTTTTCCGTGGCGAGCAGTCGGCGGGCCCCGAACTCGGTCAGCACCGCCACCGGGGCCTTCTTCTCCTCGTCGGCGCGCATCAGGATGCGTCCGGCCAGGATCTCGCGGGGGACCAGATCGAACCACTCCGGCGTCGTGCCCACGACGCGGAGTTCCATCGCGCGCTCGCGCAGACGCGACTGCTTGCGGATCAGCTTGATCGGGGCCGTCTGCCGCACGTCTTTGAAACTCTCGGCGATCCGGCGATGGTCCTCGTACGTCAGCCCATAGACGCTCAGCATGCTGCGCATCGTGTTCGTCGCCTGCTCATCGACGGGTTTGAGGGACGAGATGATGATGTTGTTGCTGCCCAACCGTCGAATCTGGGACAGGGCCTCTTTGCTGGCCCCCTCACCGACGGAGAGCATCGCGACGACGCTGCCGACCCCGAAAACCACCCCCAGCATCGTCAGGAAGGAGCGCAGCTTGTGCAGCAGCAGGTTTTCGATGCCCAACCAGACATTTCGAACGATCTTGGCTTGTCTCATGCTTACTCATGCCTCAGCGCGATGATCGGGTCCACCTTGGCCGCGTTCATCGCGGGATAGAGCCCGAAGACGATCCCGATGGCCATGCTCACGAACAGGGGCAGGAGTACCCCATTCATGGTCAGCACGGTCGGCATGCCGGAGAAGTATCGGATCAGGGACGGAATCAGGATCCCGATGCCCAATCCGATCAGTCCGCCCGTGGTTGACAGGACCACGGTCTCGATCAGGAACTGAACGACGATCTGCTTGCGCTTGGCCCCGATGGCCCGGCGGATGCCGATCTCGCGCGTCCGCTCGGTGACGGAGGCCAGCATGATGTTCATGATCCCGATGCCGCCGACGAGCAGGCTGATGCCCGCGATGGAGCCCAGGACGATATTGAACGTCCGCTTGGTCGCCTCGGCCTGCTTGAGCAGCGCCAGCGGGACGCTCACGACGTAGTCCTTCTTCCTATGGTTCAGCTCCAGCATCCTTTCGATGCCCAAGCCGACGGCTTCCGCGTTCTTGGGGTCGTCCACCTGCACGATGATCTGGTGCAGCTCCACCTTCTCCCGCTCAAACGCACCGGCGGTCTGCTTCGTGCTGATGTCGCCGAAGTACCGCTGGGCCACGTCCAGGGGAATATAGACGTCGATATCCTGGTCGGGAATCTGGATATTGCCCGCCTGTCCGCTCTCACTCTGGATGATGCCGATCACCTCGAACTGGTTGCCCCCGATCCGCAGGGTCTGGCCGATCGTATTCTCGGTCGCCAGCAGTTTGCGGGCGCCGAACTCCGTCAGCACGGCGACGGGCGCCCGCTTCTCCTGGTCGGCCGGGAGAATGACCCGGCCCGCGATCAGGGGCCGCGGCACCAGATCGAACCACGCGGGCGTGGCCCCCACCACGCGCAGCTCCATCGCCCGCTCATGCAGGCGGGACTCCTTGCGCATCAGCTTGGCCGGCGCGGTCTGCTGGATGTTGGAAAAACTGGAAGCCAGCCGCCGGTAGTCCTCGTAGGTCAGACCATAGATGCTCATCTGCGACCGCTGCCGGCTGGCCTGTTCCTCCTCCACCGGTTTCATCGCGGTAATGATGATATTGTTGCTGCCCAGTTTGCGGATCTGCTCCAGCGCCTCCTTGCTGGCGCCCTCGCCGACGGAGAGCATCGCCACCACGCTGCCGACGCCGAAGACCACGCCGAGCATCGTCAGGAACGAGCGCAGCTTATGGAGCAGGAGGTTCTCCATCCCCAGCCAAATGTTTCTCGTAATTCTGGCTTGTCCCATAGAGCTCTCGGCGTTTCGTCAGGCGCTGCGTTTGGCGTCCCCGCGCGGCAGAGCGGTCCCCTCGGCTTTGCTCAGGGTCCCCTTGGCGGCGTCGCGCAGGGTGTGGAAGCCCGGGCCATGGGCGGCGCCCATCCCGCGTGCCTCCTCTTCGATCCGATCGATGTTGCCGTCGATCATGTGCAGACGTTTCTGCGCGTAGGCGGCGATGTCCGGCTCATGGGTGACCGTGATGATGGTCTTGCCCTGCTCGTTGAGCTTCTTGAGCACATCCATGATCTGGATGCCCGTCGCCGAATCGAGGTTGCCCGTGGGCTCGTCGGCAAAAATGATCTGGGGGTCGTTGGTCAGGGCGCGGGCGATCGCCACCCGCTGCATCTGCCCGCCGGACAGCTCGGCGGGCCGGTGCCCCAACCGGTCGCCGAGTCCCACCTGCTCGGCCAGCTCCGTGGCGCGCTGGCCGCTCCGTACCGCGTCCCAGCCCAGATAGTACAGAGGCAACTCGATGTTCCGTTGCACCGTCAATTGCGGGATCAGGTTGAAACTCTGAAAGATGAACCCGAGGTAGCGCAAGCGCAGGTCGCTGAGAGCATCATCATCCAACTGGCTGACGTCCTTGCCGTCCAGGTAATACGCGCCGGAGGACAGGCGGTCGAGACAGCCGAGGACGTTCATCATCGTGCTCTTGCCCGAGCCGCTGGGTCCCATGATCGCCCAGAACTCGCCCTTCTCAAACATGACATTGACGCCCTGCAGCGCTTTGACGTCTTCGGTCCCCATCTGGTAGACCTTCCAGGCGTTTTCCAGCCGGACGATCTCGCGTCCGTTCTTGGGCGAGGTCACTGCACTCATCGATCGGGTCCTCTCTTGTCCTGCTCATTCCCGGACGACGGTCCAGCGGCGCCGGGGGCGGGCGATGTCATTGTCTGCGATTCGGTGGGCCGACGTTCCGCCGCGCGGGACCACGGTACGAATTCGCCGGCCGCTTTGAGCTTTTCGGTGATCTGCCGGGCCATGTCTTCGGCCTCTTCGCTTCGGGTCGCGGCGAGCCTCGAGCCGGACGCCGCGGCCCCGGTCTTCGGCGGGGTCAGCAGCACCAACTCGCCCTCCTCCAGACCGCGGACGATTCGGATCATGCGGTTGTCGTCCAAGCCGATCTCGACCGTGCGTTCTTCCACGCTCCCGCTGCCGGTGAGCACGAAGACGGCGGGCTTTCCCCCTATCCGCCGGACCGTCTGGATAGGAACGTACACGGTGTCGGCGTGCTGCTCGACGATGATCTCCGCCTTGCAGTTCATGCCGCTGCGCAGCGCCGGATCGTCAGTCTCCAGCGCAATATCGGTCTTGTAGACCTTCAGATCCGGATTCATGTACATGCTCTGGGGGTCGGGCAGCGGCGCGATCCGCGTGACGGTGCCCATGAGCCTCTTGCCCGGCAGCGCATCGACCGTCACGATAACCGGCAGACCCGCGCGCACCTTCTGCAGGTTCGCCTCATGCAGCGACACCGCCGCGATGGTGGAGGTCGAGCGGGGCAGATAGATCAGCTCCTGCCGCTCCCAGACCTCGACGCCGTCCGCCAGCGGACGGCGTCCCTCCCGTTGGCTGCTCTCGCTGCTGGTGGCGTAGATCACCATACCGTCCGACGGGGCGTAGAGCTTGCTTTGCGCGACCTCGTCCCGGTGCCTCTGGAGCCGCTCGATCTGATTCTCGTACTCCTGCTCCCGGGCCGCCAGATAGGCTTCCCCTTGGGCGATGGTTGCCCGGGCCTTGGCCTGGGCGCGTTCCAGGGCCATGGCGGCCTGATTGACATCGCTGATAAGCTGCGCCAACTGCCGTTTGGAGTTGTACTCCTGCAGCAGCTTGAGATTATTGGCCGCCACCTGCAAATTGAGCTTCGACTTCTCCAGTGCCAGTTGATCCGTCTGGAGCTGCGTCGAGGAGAGGTACTTCTCGTCGTACAGGCGCTGGGACCAGGCGTAGTAGTCTTCGTTCTTCTTGACTTCTTCTTCGTTGAGCTTGATCCGGCCCCGGGCCTCCGCCAGGTCAGTGGCGAACTGCCCGCCCTCTCCCTGGTACTTCTCCAGATCCAGCACGGCGAAGTCATACCTCAGTTGGGCGAGCTCGACGGAACTCTGCGCCTGGCTCCTGGTGATCGTCAAGTTCTCCCGGGCACTGATCCAGGAGGCCTCGGCATTCTTGACCATGATCTCGTGGTCGACGATGTGGTCGACCAATTCGGCCACATCCAACTCGACCATGAGGTCACCCTCGTGGACATGAGTCCCCTCGGGCACGATCCAGATGATGCGGGCCCGCCGCGGCAGAGCGCTGCGGATGATCGCCGGGTCTTTGGCACTGAGCGAGCCGGCCTCGAGGACCCGGATCGTCAGCGGCCCGCGCCGGGCGGCGAACGTCTCGACGAAAAGGGCGGGATTCTCGCCGCCCCGGACAACCTTGAGCCAGATCACGACCAAGCCGATGGCCACCACCAGCACGGCCGTACCCAGCATGTGATAGGGTTTTCGTCTGGCGAGGGCGCCGCGGTCATCTCTGGGATCATGGGAGGTCATGTCCGGCCACCCCACGGAAAGACCCTTGCTGTCTTCACCACAACCAAATCCTCGTCGAAGTCATTGCTTTCGTGACGCCTACCGGGGGCCCCGGCCCGAACCACCACCCGGACCGCCGCCCGGGCCACCGCCCGGACCACCACCCGGGCCGCGGCTGCCGCCCGAGCTGCGCTCGCCGCCCGGACCGGAGGAATCGCTCGAGCCGCCCTGGATCCGGCGCTGACGCATCTGCTCCCGCTCCTCGGGAGTCAGGTTCTTCATACGGTCCTCAAACAGCCTGTTCTTCTCTTCCTGCGACATGCTCTTGAACTTCTCCAGGTCTTCGGCCGACATCTGGAACCCACCGCGACCGCCCCGCCGCTGTCCCGCTTCCCCCCCTGGGGTCTCCGCTCCCTGACCGGGACCGCCCATTCTCTGGCGCTGTACCGGCGCCGGGGCTTCATTGGCCGCTTTGAGCTTTTCATTGATCTGCTGGGCCATATCGTTGGCATCCGCCCCGCGGATACCGGCCAGCTTGGACCCGGGATCCACGGCCCCGGCTTTCAAAGGCGGGGTCAGCAGGACCGGTTCGCCTTCGTTCAAACCGCTGATGATGCGGACCATGCTGTTGTCGTCCAGGCCGATCTCGACTTTGCGCTCCTGCGTGATCCCGGTCGCGTCCAGCACATAGGCCGTGGGCTGTCCACCCACGCGCAGGACACTCTGGACGGGAACATAGACGGTATCCGCGTGCTGCTCGACGATGATCTCCGCCTTGCAGTTCATGCCGCTCCGTAGCGACGGATCGTCGCTTTCCAGCGCGATCTCGGTCTTGTAGACCTTCAGATCCGGGTTCATCCACATACTCTGGGAGTCGGGCAACGGGGCAATCCGCGTAACGGTGCCCATGAGCCTCTTGCCCGGCAGCGCATCGACCGTCACGAGGGCCGGCAACCCCACGCGTACCTTCTGCAAGCTCGCCTCGTGCACGTCCACCTCGGCGATCGTCGAGGTGGACCGGGGCAGATAGATCAGCTCCTGTCGCTCCCAGACCTCGACGCCGTCGGCCAGCGGCCGGCGATCGTCGCGGAAGCCGCCGCCCCGCTGGCTGGTGGCATAGACGACCATGCCGTCGGTCGGCGCATAAATCTTGCCCTTGGTGATCTGGTCGTCGATCTTGGCCAGCTTGTCCTGCTCGCGCCCATATTCCTGTTCCTTGGCCGCCAACTCGGCTTTCGCCTGGGCGATGTTCGCCCGGGCCTTGGCCCGCGCCCGCTCCAGCGCCATCGCGGCCTGGTTGACGTCGCTGGCAAGCTGGGCACGCTGCCGTTTCGAGTTGTACTCCTCCAACAACTTGAAGTTGTTCTGGGCCACCTGCAGATTGAGTTTCGACTTCTCCAGCGCCAGTTGATCCGTCTGCAGTTGCGTCAGGGACAGATACTTTTCCTCGTACAGTCGCTGGGACCACGTGTAGTAATCCTCGTTCTTCTTGACTTCTTCTTCGTTGAGCTTGATCCGGCCCTGCGCCTCCGCCATATCCGTGGCAAGCTGCCCGCCCTCCCCTTCGTACTTCTTCAGATCCAGCAGGGCGAAGTCATACCTGAGCTGGGCCAGATCCACGTCGCTGGCCGCCTGGCTCTCGGTGATCGCCAGGCTCTCGCGGGCATTGATCCAGGAGGCCTCGGTGTTCTTGACGCGAATGACCTGGTCCACCCGCCGGTCCGCCAGCGTGCTCACGTCGATCTCGACCAGCAGGTCTCCCTCGTGGACGCGGGTGCCTTCGGGAATGATCGAGATGATCGTCGCGCGACCTTCGAGATTGTTGCGGATGATCTCGGGGTCCTTGGCTTTCAGGGCGCCGGCCTCGAGCACGCTGATCGTCAGCGGCCCGCGCTTGGCGGCAAAGGTCGCCAGGTTGCTCTTCGGGTCCTCGCCGCCGCGAACGACCTTGAGCCAGACGACGGCCAGGCCAATCGCCACGACGACCACGGCGACGCCGATCATTTTGTAGGGCTTCTTCGTGCGGCCACCATTGCTCCGGTTTGCGTGGTTAGATGTCATCTCTGAGCTCCTCTGGCGAGAATTCCTGCAACAACCCTTCTTTCGTTATCGTGAGCAGCTCCATATCACGTTGGAGCTGCAACTCCGCGGTTCGGTATCGGATGATGGCGGCCGTCAGATTGTTCTGGGCGGCCAGCCGGGCATCCTGGGCTTCCAGCAGGTCACGCATGACGGCGCGGCCCGCTTCCAGCGACAGGGTCTGGTTGGCCACGCTGTTCTCCGCAATCACGACCGACTGGGCGGAGATCTTGAGGCTCTCCCGCGCCTCGACCAGCGTCCGCAATTCACCGCGAATCACCGTCTTGATCTGGTCTTCCAGGGTCTGCACGCTGCGCGTGGACCGCTCCAACGAGATCAGGCTCTCGCGGTAGGTGCGGCGTTGGGCGGTCCTCTCGATCGGCAGATCGAGCCCGAGCAGGGCGGAATACCGTCCCCCGCGAAAGCCCAGACTGCCGTCGCGGTCGTCGTCGGAGAAGCGCGCCGAGCCGGTCAGGGTCAGTCCCGCCCGCAGGGCATCGGCCGCCACGACCACTTGCCGCTGCGCATCATAGACGGCCCCGTTCGCCGCGCGCAGGTCCAGCCGGTTCTCCAGGGCCAGGTGGATCGCCAGCGCTTCGTCGATTTCGTACGGTCCGGCATCCTCTTTGCTCGCCGGAACCGGGACCGCCGGAGCATCCGCCGGCGGGGCCGTCACGGCCGCCACCGCCTTGTAAGCCTCCTTCGCGATCGCCACGTACTTGTTGCCCCGCTCCCGCAACGGCGCCAGCTCATTCGGATCCAACTCGATCGAGGCATCCGCGGGCAGACCGATAAGAACCTTGAACGAATCCATCCGGTTGGCAAACTGCTGCTCGGCGGAGATCCAGCCGCTGCGGGACTGCAGCTCCCGCTGGACCGCCTGGTCCACTTCGATCGGCTTGAGCCGTCCGGCATCGCCCTGCCGGCGGGCGGTCCGGGCCGACAGAATCGCGGACCGGTAGTTGTTCAGGTTGTTCTGCAACGAGTCCCACTGTTGCAGGACGTTGAAGTAGTTCGTGGCGATACTGACGGCGAACGTCCGCTTGTACCGCTCGAAATTCCAGATCGCGTAAATCATATCCCGCTCGGCCTGGGTCAGAGGCTCCGTGATAATGTGCCGGCCGGCGCCGCGGAGCAAGGGGATCGACACCGACGTGTCGGCGGTGAGCCCCAGAGTCGAGGCGCCGCCCTGCGTCAGGAGATTGGTCAGGTCGAGGGCCAGGGCGGCACTCAATGCCGCGCCGCTGGTCAGGAGGCGGCTCACCCCGCCGGAGGCGCTATTGGTCGTCGTCGTGACCGTGGCCGGGCCGGTCGTATCCGTAACGATCCGGTGATTGGTGCCGGCGGTGAAAATATTGCGGAACCGATTGCGCGCCAGATCCAGGCTCAAGGCGGCGCGAAAGACGTCCTCCTTGCGCGACTGGTATTCGGGACTGTTCTGGGCCGCAACCTGGAGCGCCTCGATCAGGGAAAGCTCCAGGGGCCGGTTCGGGTCCACGGTGATGCCCGCATCCCGCGACCGCGCTTCGGGCGGATACTCCGGGTCGGGCCAATGGGGGATCGGCTTCAACTGATCCGTCCCCAGCGAGGCCGTGCTGGAAACGGGCAGGTTCTGCTCTTCAATGAGCCGCCGCCGCAGAATGTCGCTGGGGCGCTGGATGTCCAGCGGCTCGGTGGTCCCCAGGGCCTCTTGCTGCTTTTGCGCGATGATTTTATCGGCGACCCTGTCAGCTTTTTCCCGATGCCGCTGGGAACTTCGACAGCCGGTCAGGACCAGGCCGCCGAACAACGACAGAACGACAGCGATGCGTAGACAACTGCCGGTACCGCAAACTCGTTGACTTGCCTGCACAGAATGACCCCGTCTTATGAATAGGACTGAAATCGAACGTACCACAGGTGGCCGATCGTGCCGACTGCCCGGTGGATCGGTCCTCCACCGGTCCCGAGGCGTCCCGGGTTCCCAAACGCGATTTCTCGCGTTCGAGGCCCCTTCCATCTAAGGTGCGTATACCGAGGGTCGATTCGTGGACCGCCTCTGCACGCCGGCACGGGGCCACCCGTCATGGTAGACGCCTCTCAACTCCAGCAAATTGCACTCAATTGTCGGCTCCAATCCGTACCGCCGGTAAAGCCCATGGCATCAGTACTACATAGGTGGTCAAAGAGTATACTGCCGTTACAGGAAATTGGAAGGACAAAGGAGAAACAATCCAAGTGCGGCCCCCTCAACGGTTCGGGCGTTGTCGGGCTGCGCCGGGCGACGGGGCCAGCGCCTGCCAGTTCCAGGGGTCGTCGCCCCAGCGGTCCAAGTTGACGCGGGTCAGCGCCGATCCCTGTCCACGTGCCTGAACCGGCCAGGGATCCAGGCCGCCGGGGAAGTTGCCCGGGTGGGCACCATCACTGTACTCCACGACATCCACGGTGATCCAGGAACGGATGCCGTTTTCGGGCCGCCCCGGCCGGCCCAGCTCGATGCGACTACCCGTATCCTCCAAACGACCCATCTTCCATTCGAGAATCTGTGTCGTAGAGAATGTACCGAATCGGCTCTCGAAAAGCTTAAGATCTTTGACCAGCAGCAGATAGGCACGTGCTCCCAGAACAATTGGCGGATCCTGCGGAAACAAGAACTCGACACCTGTCTTGCCCCGGCCGCCGGCGAAGCGCCACGGCGATCCCTGCACGAAATCATACAACGCGACCGGGGTATCACTGACATTCTGCAGCTCGACGTACTCGATAGCGCCGGGGCTCGGCGCCTGGTACATGATCTCCGTGATGACGACGGGCCCAACCACCGGATCGGCATTGGCCGCACCCGGGGTCGCCCCGCGCAGGGGGACGTAATGCACCCTTCCGGCGCTGTCCACGTACCGGCCCAACGTGACGCCGGGCTCCGAGACCCCGAATTTGGCCTGCTCCCTGTAGCCGGTAACGCGGCCTTGGGCGCCGGAGCAGAGGTACACGGTTTCCCCGGTTCGGCTCAATCCGAAAGGATCGCGACAGCCGGGGTCGCGGAGATTGCCGAAGTGCCGCTCCTCCGTGAGGACGAGATAGCCGTTCGGGGGAATGCTGGTGCCTCCGGCGATCTCGTATCTGGTCAACTTGTCGGCATTGTCGCTGAGGAACCATCCGCCGAGGTCAACGGCCCGGCCGGTCGTGTTGTGCAGCTCCACCCAGTCGCCGCCGCCGCCGGGGGGATTGGCCAGCAGCTCGTTGATGACGACGGCCCCGTCGCCCGGGATCACGCCGCTGTCGTCCCATCCCGGCGAGCCACCCGGCGCTGCGCTGGGACGCCAGGCCGCCGGAGTGTTCCAGGCACTCAGCAGCGCGGAGGCCGGATACCGGACGGTCAGAGAGAAACCCAGACCGTCCGTGTTGCGGAACCAGTTGTCACGGTAGCAGAAGCTATGGATGACGGCCCCCGCGGCATCCTGCAGCTCGATCCGCTCGCTGTCGTCACTGAGGCGTCCCATATACTGGCCCGCTACCGGCAGCCCCGGACCGTAGCGAGCCTCGA
>Ga0194125_10013059_pt1 | contig 10852 bp, 7 predicted proteins | sample TA2KigC250mmetaG_FD_148626 | JGI IMG/M metagenome (GOLD analysis project Ga0194125, IMG submission 148626) | Freshwater microbial communities from Lake Tanganyika, Tanzania - TA2015034 Kigoma Deep Cast 250m | ecosystem: Environmental > Aquatic > Freshwater > Lake | place: Tanzania: Lake... | reverse complement strand
GACGACCCGGGAACTGGTGGAACTTTTCTACGACATTTATAATCCCGAATCGGCCCGGGAACAGCGGTTGGCTCAGAAGGCCGAGGATTACACGGCCCCGCTGGTGCGGCCGGCGGTAGAGGCGGGGTAAAATGTTAGATTTCTTAAAACGCAAAAAACAACCAACAACCACATCACCAACTCCCGCCGCGGGTCCGGCCCCGGCGGAGACCCTGGCCCGGGGTCTGGTCGACATCAAAGACCTCATCGCCCCGCCGGCTCTGGAAGTGGATTTTGACCATCTCAAAATCGGCAATATCTACTTCCGCACCCTCTTTGTTTCCGGCTATCCGCGCTTCGTCGGTGCCAACTGGCTGGCTCCGCTGATTAATTTTGAACACACTCTGAACATGGCGATGTTCTATTATCCCGTCGGCTCCAAGGGAGTTCTCGAAGACCTGCGCCGGAAAATTGCCGAAATGGAAGCGACGATTGCCACCGATGTTGAGCGCGGACGGGTGGTTGACCCCTCGGTCCAGGCGGCATTGGAAGACGCCAAAGCCCTGCAGGAACAATTGGTCAAGGGGGTGGAAAGATTTTTCCAGTTCTCTCTCTACATCACCATTCAAGCCGCCTCGCTTCAGGAACTGGACAACACCACCCGCCGGGTCGAAGCCACTCTCGGTTCGCTGATGATTCTCTCCAAACACGCCACCCTACAAATGGAATCGGCCTTTCAGTCAACCATTCCCACCTGTCTAGACAAACTTCTGATCACCCGCAACATGGACACGACTTCACTGGCAACGACCTTTCCCTTCACTTCCTCGGAACTGACCGCCAACGAAGGCATCCTCTACGGCATTAACGAACACAACGGCTCGCTGGTCATTTTTGATAGGTTCACTCTGGAAAACGCCAACTCCGTTCTCTTCGCCAAAGCCGGCGCCGGCAAAAGCGTTGCTGGGGACGAAGTTGTTTTGGTCAGAGACAAGGGCCGAGAAAAGGTTGAACCGATCAAACAAGTGGTTGACATTTTAGCCAAAGAAAGGGGAACAACTAATCTGGAAGAAGGGATTGAGGGTATTTTAAATCCCGATCTTGATGTCTACACTTTTGATCAAGATCTCCACGGCCGCTGGAGTCCTGTCAACGTAGCGGCCCGAAAAAGGCCCCCCAAAACCTCTACAAATTTACCACCAAAAGTGGTCGAGAGATAAAAGTTACCGGTGATCACAACATGCTTGTTCTTCGTCAAGGGCATGTGGTGGCTACCAAAAGCGGAGATGTCAAAGAAGGAGAGTGTGTGCCTATCCCTCGAAAAATCCCCGCACCGCAAAAACCATCCACAGAATTCAATCTTTTGAAAATTCTTGAAGGAAGAGAGGAGATTTATGTTCTTGGTGCAGAAAACCTGGTCAACAAACACTACGTCAATCTTAAAGGTAAAAAAATAGACCCCCGCGGGGATAAGTACCTCTACAAATACCGCCAAGGCCGAAGAATTCCTCTTGATTATTTCAACCTGTTGACGGCCTCTCTAGAAATTGAAGACGAATTACCAAGGGAATTAAAACTGGGATCAAGGAATGGAAAAAAAGAAGCAACACTACCGGCCAACCTACCGCTCACGACATCGCTTGCCAAAGTTTTAGGTTACATTACCAGCGAGGAAACTATTACCGAGGACTACATCAACATCAGCAATACCGATCCGGAAGTCATTGACGACATCAAAGAATCCATCACCTCTTTGCGAATTCCCTATTTTGATGTCCAAAAAGGCGTCAACATAGGAGTTAGAGTATTTACCGAACTTGTTAAAGCATTGGGCGCCGACGGCAATTCCGCTCAAAAAAGGGTGCCACCGTTTATTTTTGGCAGCGGCGATGAACATGTGGCCTCTTACCTAAAGACATACTTTGAGGGAGACGGGACAGTAAGCGAGCACGCAGTGACCGCCACATCAAAATCAAAGAAACTAGCTTCCGATCTGATGTATCTCTTATTGCGCTTCGGAATTATTGCTCGCCGGCGGACAAATTTCAAACAAGCCACTAATTCTTCACACCAAGGCGACTACTATCACCAAGTTGTCATTTCTGGCCAGGAAAATCTTAAAAGATTTGCCTTAAGAGTTGGTTTCGTCACCGAGAAAAAAACTAAAAAACTTTATCAAACTTTAGGCAAAGAAGGCAACACCAACGTAGACACTATTCCCACGCTGGAACCTATCCTGGAACAAATTTACCAACTTTTGTTTTCCTCCACCGAAATACCCGCCCCATCGTATTTCTCCGATCTCAAAAGAGGAAAACGACAGCCCTCGCAAAAAAGTTTGACCTCTTTAGTCAAAAATATAGAAACTTACATCGAAGGTTTGGAAGACAAACTCAACGAAAATCTAGACTATCTGACCGACCTGCCACCTCTGGAACCATTGGTTGAACAGGGAATGGAAGACAGAAATCTAAATACCGCTCTCTGGTCCGAACTGGGTCAAAGTTGGAGAGTGGCTGAGAACGAAGCGGCGGCGGTGGGCTGTAAAAATGCTCTAAAAATTACCTCCATAGTCACCGAAGAAACCTACAACCTGACGGAGATCAAAAGAAGAGTCAAAAAGACCTTTGAACTGATGGGGCTTTCCATTTCGGAATACAACCCCTCGCTCCGCGCCTTTCTTATCCACAGACCACAAGGCGACGGGTCTTACCAAACCTTACTTGAAGCCGTTAACTACTTGAACAAAGAGGCAGAAAAGGTTAAAGAGAGTATTACAAAAGCCAGAAAATTAGTCGAAACATTAAAACTTCACACCCAATCCGACCTTTTCTGGGATCCGGTCAAAAGGGTTGAAAAACTTCCCTGCGGGGACGAATATGTTTACGACCTAACCGTGAACAATGAGGTCTTTTTAGCCGGGTTGGGGGGCATGTTCGTCCACAACTCATACCTCGTCAAACTGGAGGCAATGCGGTCGCTGATGTTCGGCACGGAAATTATGGTCATTGATCCCGAAGGCGAGTACCAAAATCTCTGCCGGGCCCTCGGCGGCGAATACGTCAGTTTTTCCACCAGCGAGCCGGCGCGGATTAATCCCTTTGATTTGTCCGGCGTCTACGAAGAGGGTGAGGACGAATTGGGAACCAAAATTCTCTCCCTCCACCGCCTCTTCAAGATAATTTTTGGCAATCTCACCAACCGCGAGGAGGCGATTCTTGACCGGGCCCTCGTCCTGACCTACAAATCCCGCGGCATCACTCCCGACCCGGAGACCCAAAAACGGGAGCCGCCGCTGATGGAGGACCTTTACAAAATTCTGCTCGGTTTTGAGGAGGACGACGCCCGCGGACTGGCCGAACGGCTGGAAAGATACGTCAAGGGCAGTTTGGCCGGCATTTTTGACCAGCGCTCCAACATTGACATCAAAAACGCCTTGACCGTTTTCGGGATCCGCGACCTGGAAGACAAACTGCGGCCGATTGCGATGTTCATTATTTTGGATTTTATCTGGAATAAGATTAAAAAAGATATGAAAAAGCGAATTCTGATTGTGGACGAGGCCTGGTATCTGATGCAGTATCCCGACTCGGCCCAGTTTTTATATTCCATCGCCAAGCGGGCTCGGAAATACTATCTCGGTCTGACGACCCTTACCCAGGATGTGGAGGATTTTCTCGCCTCCGATTTCGGCAAAGCCATCGTTACCAACTCTTCCATTTCCGTCCTGTTCCGCCAGCACCCGGCGGCGATTGACAAAGTCGCCGAGGTCTTCTACCTCTCCGACGGGGAAAAGCGGCTTTTGTTGTCCGCCAATGTGGGGGAGGGACTTTTTTTCGCCGGACCGAATCACGTGGCGATTCAGGTCGTCGCCTCGCCCGAGGAGCATCAACTGGTAACCACCAAACCGTCGGAACTCCTGGCGATGGAGAAAGAAGTGGTTGCGCCGCAACCCAAAAGTCCTAAAACCACAGAGGTCCCACCCCGCACCCCACGTGGTGCCGGGGCTCCTCCGCCTCCGGCGGAAGACGAGTTCCAGCGCAAAATTCGCGAGCAACTGAAAGAGTTAGACCGGGTGAAAGAAAAGGCCAAAACCACTCTCTCCGAACGGTTCGCCGCCGAAAACCTCTCCCGCCGCGCTACCCCATCTCCAAACCCATCCGCACCCTAACCCCAACAACCTCCCGTCGTTATGCTACAATCAAACCACAATGAGCGATGTCAAAATTGCCAAAACCAAAGATAATCAACTTGCTGCTTGGCAACATCCCGGCGGGAAGTTGAGACGTTTGGGTCCGGAACGCCTAACGGACTCAGAACTTCTGGCCATTCTCATCGGGGCCGGTTCTCCACACAAATCCGCGCAAAAAATTGCCAAAAACATTCTCAAAAAATTTCAATCCTTCAGAGGTTTAGCCAACCAACCATTAGGAAAACTAACCGAGATCGAGGGACTTAAAGAAGTCAAAGCCACCCGCATCGCCGCCGCTTTTGAAATTGCCAAAAGAATAGTTGAGGAGGTCAAAAAAGATGAGCGAAACTAGAATCTCAAATCCTTTTGAGAAAATTGACCACGAGACCGAATGGAGTGCTGCTGCCACCGTCCTTGCTAACTGGGCAAACCAAATTATTCGGGATAAACGCCTTGATCTTGGACCCGCCAAAGTTGAAAAAATCGGTGTGGACGGAAAAAGACCTGACGGGTTGATTTACAAAAACCCGCGCACGCAACAGGTTTTGGCGGTGATTGAGTTCAAGTCCCCACCTTTTGATCCTTTTGATGAAAACAACCTCGTTGGGCCGGCAATGACTAAAGCCCGCAAAAGAGGAGCGCCCTATTTTGCCACCTCAAACTTCCAAGAACTAATTTGGTTTGGTACCAAAGAGGCATTGGACCCGACCCTTCCCGAAGAAGAAAAAATCAAGGGGAAATACACCCTCTCCACCGTTGAGGATTTAGACACCCTTGAACAACCTAACACTCAAAGAAGTGTTAAAAACGGTCTGACGGAATTTCTCAAAGACCTTTACGAGGTCTCGTCGGGGGAAAAGCACATTCCCCGCTTGCCGACCGACGAGTTTCTCATCTATCGTCTCCAAGAGAAGGTTAAAGCGCTAACCCCCCATTATGAAGCCATAATCAGAGAAGAAACGGAAAATGACCCAAAGTTTAGGAGAAAATTATCTAAGTGGTTCGCCGACCAGTATTGGAACTTCACCGGCCAAGATGAAGATTATGAAAAGGCGGCACGGCAAACGGCTTATCTTCTCATCAACAAAATTCTCTTTTACATCGTTTTGCAATCGCAAGAGGAAAGACACCTTGACCCGTTAGATATTCCCGAAAGTTTGACAAAGGGTGCTTTACTCCAAAACCAACTTCAAGGGTTTTTTAACGAGGTGCTAAAGATTGACTATGAAACCATTTATGATACCGATTTCATTGACCAAATCGCTTTTCCGGATAACGATGCTGTCGTTTATCAAATCAAGGAGTTGGTTAAAGTTTTGAATCGCTACGACTTTTCCAAACTTGGTTACGATGTCTTGGGCGGAATTTTTGAGCGTCTTATTCCACCCCAGGAACGCCACATTCTCGGTCAGTATTTTACCAACCCGGATATTGTTGATTTGATTTTGAGATTTGCTTTAGGACACGAGGACGAGAAGGTCTTTGACCCCGGCTGCGGCGCCGGCACTTTTTTGGTCCGCGCCTACCAACACAAAAAGTTGATGAATCGTACACTCACGCATGAGAAAATACTACCCACTTTGTGGGGAAACGATATTGCCAAATTCCCGGCCCATCTAGCCACGATCAACCTTGCGATTGCCAACCTTTCCTCATCCGAAAACTACCCCCGCATTGTTAAAAAGGACTTCTTTGAATGGCTGCCGGGAAAGGTAACGCTACCGGAGTCGTCAAGAAGGGTATTTTTGAAAGGTGTAGGTAAAGGTGAGAAGGCAGAAATTATCCCCAAACACTTTGATTGCATTGTTGGCAACCCTCCCTATACCCGTCAGGAAGAAATAACCGCCATTTCCAAAAAAGATAAGGAATACAAGGAAAATCTAATTGCCCAAGCATTAAATGATGAAGCGGGCAAAAGAACTGCCAATCTTTCCAAAAGAGCCGGTCTCCACGCTTACTTTTTTGTTCACGGAACAAAATTTTTGAAAAACGGCGGTCGTTTTGGGTTTATTGTTTCTAATTCTTGGTTGGATGTTGATTACGGTAAAGGTCTTCAGGAACACTTCTTGAACAACTACAAAATCAAGGCGATTATTGAATCCAAAGTTGAGCGTTGGTTTCAAGAAGCCGATGTCAACACCTGCATTGTTCTTTTGGGGAAGGCAAGTGCCGCAGAAGACAAAAAGGGACGGGACGAAAACTTGGTCCGTTTCGTTTATCTCAAAAAACCGCTTCGCTATTTTATACCCTCTATGCCGCGGCGCGAAGGTCAGATAGCGGAGCATTTGGAAAGGCGAAAAGCGATTGATGAACTTCTTGATACTATCTTTGCCCAAGATAAATTTTACGAGAACAATGACTTTAGAGTGTTTCCCAAAAAGCAAAAGGAACTTTGGGAAGAGGGGTTTGACGAAGAATCACAAAAGTATGAGGGCTCGAAGTGGGGCAAATACATCCGAGCGCCGGAAATTTTCTTCACGATTTTGGAGAAGGCAAAAGATAAACTTATGCCCTTAAAAGAAGTTGCTGATGTCCGCCGTGGTTTTACCACCGGCGCCAACGAATTTTTCTACTTGACCGAAGAGGAAATTAAAAGACGGAAAATTGAAAAGGAATTTTGGATGCACAAAGACGAGAAAGGAAACTGGGTACCAAACTATGTCGTTTGGAGTGGTAGGGAGGCCTCTTCAATTTTGGTTAAACCTCAAGATCTAAAATACCGAGTTTTGATGATTCACAAAGATAAAAAGGATTTGAAAAGAACCCAAGTCCTAAAATACATTCGAGAAGGGGAAAGGAGCGGGTTTCATGCACGACCTACATGCAGAAGTAGAGGTAGTCGTTGGTACGACTTAGGCAGAAGACGATTTGGGGATTTGACTTACTTCTACATCATGGGAGACAGATTTTTGATATTGAGGAATAAATCAAGGTCCTATACCGACTGTAACTTGTTTGATGTCTATGCAAAAAGAATAAGCCCAAATATACTTGGTGGTCTGCTTAATTCAACAGTCTTTCGCCTGTTTCTAGAAATCCAAGGGCGTCAGATGACGGGCGCTCTTACCGTCCTCAAAATTCAAGTTTATGAACTTCTGACAACTCTTACACCAAATTTGAACTTGCTTACCCCTATGAAGGAAGACAAACTACTCAAAATTTTCGAACGGTTAAGTAGCAGGCCTATTTTATCTTTATTTGAAGAACTTGGGGCTGAATCTCCGCAAGAAGTTTCTCTTGACAAAGTAAAACCAGACCGTAGAGAACTAGACAAAATTGTGATGGGAGAGGTTTTGGACTTGTCCGATGAGGAACAGCTGAAGGTCTATAAAGCAGTTGTGGATTTGGTTGGGTCACGGTTAAGGAAAGCAAAAAGCGTGCAGAAAGTTAAGAAGACAAAGGGTGGTGTAAATTTGGATTTGATGGTTGAAACGGTAATGAAAAAAATCGGAACGCCAACTTTAGGTAGTTTCTACAAAAGACGGGTTTTGTCAAAAAAGAATTTGCAAAAAATTGACCTTCCCGAAAAATCAGAGCTATTAGAAATAAAAAAAACTTTGTGGGGTTTTAGGTTGGTCTCCGGTAAAAATTCCCTTGATTGTGCTTCAAAAGAAGAGGCCGAGTATTTGAAAATCTTTGTTGAGGCCGGGTGGGAAAGTGTCAAAATTCCGAAAGATTTAGAAACCGTTAAAAAAGTTTTACCAAATCTCAAAAAAATTTTCCAAAAAGTTAAGGAGTCCCTTGAATACTACACCGACGGCATCATTGACGACCGTCTTACAAACCAAATCGAAACCCTCGTTTGGCAAGAGGTTTCTAAAGATACCTAAAATGAGCAAACCGACCGGTTTGGCAGATTTGTTTTAATGCTATTTTCTGGTATACTGAAGATGCTTTTTGGGAGGGCCTCTCATGACCACTATCAAAAGAATTACTAGCAAACTAAACCCCTTGTTAAAGGGACAACCCAAGGAAAAGTCTCCTGTGTGGGATTTAGTTAACCCCGAGAATGAGATTAACCAATGGGTTGTTGACGACTTTTTTGCTCGTAGAAATATCGGCACAGGCCTGCTTTTTGGTTTCTACTGCAGATACAGAAAAACCCTAAACGAATTTTTCTCACAACTTAACGGCCCACAAAAACAGAGCATTACTGAATCCCTGAAAGACATCATCAAAGAGCACGAGTATTTGTTTGACACTGCAATTAAGCATGTCATGATAACGGAACAGGTAGATTTGGATAAATTAAACTCTGCTGTAAAAACTTCCTCGGTGTTTCTAAAAATTGGACAGGAAGATGTGAGAGAGGTTGAAGGTCTCTTCCAAAAGATTTGTGATGCCCCCGAACACCTTTTTGAACGGTTGGAAGTTTATAGCCTAAGAGCCCCTTGGAGTATTAAAATTGGCAAGGATCGTGGGGAACTTCAGTGGCGGTTTGATGGTGGTGAGGTTTTCTCCTTGAAAAGAAAACCCAGAGAGGGGGAGCCGCTTACCTTTAAACGTGCTCTGTTACCGAAAGCGTTTAGCTAAAATGAAAGTCGAAGGATATTATTTACAAGCACTTAATTACGAAAAAAATCCCGCTAAGGTTGAATCTGCGAAAGTGCCGGATAATATCTTCGATCTGCACAACAACGAAATCACCTTTCTGATTAATAAAGATTTCCGGGAGAAAAAATCGGCCTTGGTAAGAATTGAGACGAAAATAGACCCGAAAAATAGCGAAACAGGGGTTTTCTCGTTTTTGGTTAGATACTTTATCAGAGTATCCGAAATATCTAAGGAAGCGGCTAACGATGTAGTCAATTTCGCAGCCGATGCTGTCTGGAGCAAGACTCATGCACATTTTGCTCAAGCATTAAGTGATTTGAACGTGCCTAATTTTACATTTCCAACAGAGCCTCCAACGGCTGAGATAAAATTAGGTGAAGAAAGAAAAAAGGCCAACCATGATACAGATAAAGGTGCCACGAAGTAAATCGGCTCCAAGAACACCTCCTCTACATATCTCCGCGCTGATATCTTTTGTTACCGCTAACATCGGTGCGGGAAGTTTGTTTATGAACTTCTGTAGAATCATTAAGGATTTACATACTTATAAGCAATTCCAAGATTACTTAGGAGTATATATTCCCCAGACGAAGGAGGAGCATAACCTCCTCAAACATCTTTCAAACTTTTATTACGAAGCTGAATGCCAGGGAAATTTAGATAATCAGCGAGGTGATTTATTGGAATACCTGGTAAATACTTTGCTGAAATCGGGTAAATATCAAAATTTTCACTTTTACTATTTTGCAGAGTTACACATAATTGACACGGGTGGAAATATTATTGCTAAAACCTCCCCCAACAATATCGACTTTTACTTGGAAAGGAGAAATAACAACGAAAGCGTTGGTTTTGAGTGCAAAATTAGGTTATCTCACACCACCCAACTGCAAAATTTTAACACCTTTGCCGAGAAAGCCAATAAATTCCAGGTATCCTGTACCATCATTTTGATTCACCTGGTCGAAAAAGAACAATGGGTACGAGAGTATAAAAGACGCTACCCTATCATTACTTTTGTTGGACCCTCAGAAATGATTAAAACACTACTGTAAAAACCAACCCTACCAAGCCCTTACTGCGCCGTGCGGACGGGCATAATGAGGTGGAGGTAGTCGGTGGCCGGAGAGGGTTTGATGACGCCGGGATTGAGAGGCCCACTGGCTTCAAAAATTACTTCTTCGGATCGCAAATTAGAAAGAACATCGGTCAGGTATTTGCTGTTAAAAGCAATTTCCAGCGGCTCGCCTTCAATTTGCGCCTCCACTTCGGTTTTCCCCTCACCAACTTCCGCCGTCGTCGCGGAAAAACGGAGGGGCTGGGTGGGTTCCAAATTCAAGCGAACAATACTGGCACTGTCCCGGGCAAAAATTGACGCCAGTCGCACCGCCTTCAAAAAATCCTCGGTCAAAAGTTTGGCTTGGGTGTTAAACGAGGGAGGAATAATCTTTTCGTAATCGGGAAACTGCCCTTCCAAAAGCCGTGAGGTAATCCGCGAGCCCTCCAACTCAAAAAGAATCTGGTTTTCCTCGGGCAACAAAATGGTGCGGACCGGGTTTTCCTGATGAGAGGCCAGTCGGGCCACTTCGGCTAAGGTTCGTGACGGAATAATGATGGACAAATCCTCGGCCAAATCCTCGGGCAGTTCCAATTTTCTTTCGGCCAGGCGAAACCCGTCAACTCCGACCAGCGAAAGATTCTTGCCCGAGCCCTTAACCAGAACGCCGGTCAAAATCGGACGACTCTCGTCGGCGGCGGCGGCAAAAGAAACCTGCGCCACGGCGGTGGGAAAAGCCGTCGGGTCCAGAGAGAAAATTGTTTTACCCGAGGCCTCGGGCAGCGGGGGGAATTCTTCGGCCGCCAGACCATGCAGACGGGAATCGGCGCTCGGCGCCGTCAGGACTAGGGTTTGTTTTTCCGAGGCGACCTCAATTTTCCCCGGCGGCAGATTGGCAACCAACTCTGACAGCAATCGCGCCGGCACCGTCACCGCCCCCTCTTCTTCAACTTTGGCGCCGACCCAGGTGACGACCCCGGTTTCCAAATCCGTCGCCGCCAACTTAACCCGCCCGTCATCGGTCTTCAGCAAAACATGGGACAGAATCGGCAGGGACCCTTTGGAGGAAA
>Ga0194125_10013048_pt1 | contig 10858 bp, 12 predicted proteins | sample TA2KigC250mmetaG_FD_148626 | JGI IMG/M metagenome (GOLD analysis project Ga0194125, IMG submission 148626) | Freshwater microbial communities from Lake Tanganyika, Tanzania - TA2015034 Kigoma Deep Cast 250m | ecosystem: Environmental > Aquatic > Freshwater > Lake | place: Tanzania: Lake... | reverse complement strand
CGTCACTAGAACCGGTACGTGTTGAATCTGCAACTGCTACGTTTCGTGTAAAAAGATTTGAGATAGATGAGCAAATTCTTTCCCCTAGCGAACGTTGCGCTGGCGCTGGCGCTGGCGCTGGCGCTGGTTTTAGGCCTGATCGGGAAAATTCATTGCTTGCGACACTGTCTGTTAAGATTGCTGCTGCTCCGCCTCCGCCTCCGATTGCTCCTGGTACGCTTTCGGCTGATAAAGCGTCTTGAAGTGGACTAGGGCCTTGATTGTTACCTAGCCCGATTCCTGTTGCTGTATGCATAAACTTTTCCTTTGGTTTTTTCGTTTATGAATCTATTATATAATAATTTTTATTAAATAATAAAGTAAAATTAAAAAATATTTTATAAGTTATTTAGGGAGAGTTGACTCCTTTAGACTAAGACTTTGAGGTCCTATTCCAGACGGGAAACGATAGTATTAAAATATTTACTAATATATAATAGTATAGAATTTTAATAAAAAGGTCCCCTCCTAGAGGGGGGAGTAAGGGTTTTCTATGACAACAGCTCAACAGATGCAGAAGGAGCTGGCCAGGTTGCAGACCAGGCTAGACCATTATGAGACCGAAATGACCTATTTGAACCGAATTCTTATGGAATGCGGGTTCAGAAAGGGGATCATGACCCTAAAAAAGACTGTCGAATCAATGCTCAACGGAGAAGAGAGCTCTAAAGAGGAGTGGGACCTTTAATATAACCCGCATGCAAGGGCTCACAGTTTAAGTCCCCACCATATAAACCCGCGCCCACGATGCAAAAAAGCCCCCTTAAAATCCAAAAAAGCCTTCTCTAAGTTGTTTTCCCCCTCAACAATTCGCAAAAAGCCTCTTGTAAAATCAAAAAAAAGCTCTCTTTAAAATCGGTAAAACGCTCTTCTACAATGGAGAAAAAAAGTAACCTCTACGAGGTGGTAAAAGCTTCCTTTACGAGGCGGTGCACCTTCTCCTTCAGCTCCTTTTTCTTGTTTTTCCAAAACTCAAGACATTCCATCTGCTTTTCTTTCAATCGGTCAGGATCCTCCAGCAGCGGTATTAGAATTTGGGGCGCCTCATTCCAATCCTCCACAATGATCATCGGATGTTGGCCTAAAAGGTTTTCAAAATAGTCCCCTTTATGGGTGCTTTGGACCACAGGAATGCACCCCGCCTCAAGCGATTCGTAGACCCTGAAGGAGTCAAAAGAGCAGTTACCTATTGGACAGGGGGACAGAATCGACTCCAAAAGCACCCCCCTGTACTCGGAGGTCGAAAGGGCGTGCCGGCTATTGAAACCGTCTGCGCGATAAAAAAAGTAGTCTCCAATCGTCCCCATAGAGCGAGCCATCTTTAGCCTCTGGGGCCTCGAAACGTTCCCCGCAAAGCTCCAGGTATAAGTCCGGCTTTTTGGCTCTTTTAACGCCCCCTTGAACCCGTCCCAAAATCCTTTTTTATACCCCAAGGGGATGAAAAGTACCCTCGGCTCCCTGTTTGCAAGCTCTTTAGACCAGTAATTCTTTAAAATAAAGGAGGCCCCTTTATAATCCAGGTTGGCGTAGTGCAGCTCCTCATCGGAAAGCTGGATGATTCCAAAAGGGGCCCCTTTGTCGGTGTAAAGAGTTAATAGATGCTCCAATTTTCTGGGTTCGGGGTTCGACAGCACCAAAAGTGCATTTGGGTAGACCTTGGACATGGTAAGATCAACAACTTCAACGATTTCAAGATCTACTTTTTCTAAAAGTTCATGAATCCAGGTCGCCTCCCAGCTATTTGACGGAGAGAAACTCTCCCAAACCAGATGCAATGGGGCCGTTGCTGCATTTAGATGCAGCGGGGTCTGAGCTATATACAGGAAAGCAAGAAACCCTACTAAGATCGGTCTTAAGGTAAACATTTAGAGTATCTTAGCCGATCCAGGTGTAAAAAGTGAAAGATTTATTTGTTTAGGTTACGTTCTTCTACCAGCTTTAGAGTCCGTTGTTCCGTTTGGTAGCGTGCTCTATGCTTTAGATTCTCGTCTGCCTGTTCTTTCTCTTTTTCATGAATCGTCCTCAAAGTGTTCGATAGACTCTTTTGTAGCCTGCAAATGAACGAAATTAAAAGAGTAAACTTTTCATTTACAGATTGATGCACATCAAAAACCGACGCGCCGGTTTTTTCACTTACGGATTTTACCATTCCAAAACCTCTTTTCGAGGCAAATTATACCATTTTTTTCTAAATAGATCTAATCAAAAAAAAGGGGGTTAATTAAAATGTATGGATTACCGATTGCATTATACCCCACTTTTTGAGATTTAAAAGGCTATATGATGGATCCATCGCCTAAACGGCCGAGTTCACTCCACTTCGCCGTACCTGTAGATGTCCCTAGAGTTAGACAAGAAACTCACGACCCATTAGGAGCAGTTGCATTGCCTATTCTAGCAAATGTTACGACAACCGGCTCGACCCCACTAGCGCCCGAAAGGGTGCAAAGAAGGGAGCCCTTCGTATTTGCTTATAGCTGGGAGCAAGAAGGAGAATCGTTCGTTTTCAAACAAGTATTAACAGACAAAGAGATTAAGGAGCTCAATCTCAAGCAGTACCCTTTTCTTCAGATGAATTTTTCCGATATTAAACATCTCGTGAATAACCAAGGTTTTGCTCCCACGGTATTTTTAAAAAAGTTGGGTATTTTAATCGATACCGGTGCGCAGACCTTAAGATTTCCGACAAAAAATGTCCTCGAAGAAAAGCTTAAGGAACTGAGTATCGTTCAGGTCTCGGAAATTCTCGCTTTTAAAGAATTTTTGGAGCTAATGCTCACCAACGATATCATTTTCTCTGACCCTCCCCATCTAATCCACGATGTTTGCTTCCATATCATCCCCCTTTTAGTAAGACTTAGTAAGTACCCAGATGGTTATAAACCCTATAAAGAGATGATCTTTTCCACATTTTCAGAACTCAGTAAAGAGTTCGAATATGCCAAAGAAAACTTCCGGAATTTTATAGCTCCCGTTAATCTCTGTTTGTTAAAGAGAAAACCGATAACAGAAGAAGAGTGGAAACTTTTCGAGTCTCTTTTACAATTCGGCATGGGCGCTTGTCTCGACATTCTTTCCGCTGACGGGGGGCCGTTTCTTCAGGGAAAAGAGCTCAAAGAACACCTATTCACTATTCAAAGTCGCGTTTTAAGAGACGAAATGTGGCTAGAAGCTTGGCAAAAAGAGTCACCCCTAAACGAAAAAGATACCGAGACAATGCGCGATATTCTTAGCGATAAGGTGCAAAATCGCCCTACGGATATTCTGAAAGCTATCTACGCTCGACCGTTTTTTCGTGAACTTGAGAGGATAAAGGTTCTTCTCACGGAACAATTTGACATGGCAAGAAAAAACCCTGAGGCTTTCTTAACCTCTTTAGATAAAAGGCTGGATCCCCCGGTAGAAAAAGAGCACCTAAGTTGCCTCCCAAAATTGTTGCAAACTATAGAATCATCACTACTAAATCGCTTTTTAGATTTTTTGCCATCTACCTTAATTGTAGCCCACGGATGGCTGGATCATGAAGATCTGGGTTCATCGGTGGCCCATGAACTCTATCGTACATTCGTGGACTCCCTAAATGAGTTAGATTACGATTTATTTCTAAACGTCGTTGTTGCCATGCTAAAAAAGCCCCTTTAAAACCCAGTGTTTTTTTAAAGAGGGGGTATAGCACCCGGGAAATCTACAACCCCCTTATCAAAAAGAGGTTTTAAAGTCCTTATTACCAAGGGGAGGGAGGCGAAACGATCGTTTTTTGAAAAAAATCCCTTTAAATTGGTACACAGGTCTCTAATCGGTTGCCTAAACGGCTATTTTTTGGTAAACTCTCAACCAAGTTTCATAGCCGGCTCCCTATGGGCTGACAAAAAACCCAAACATTTGGAGCTTTAAGGCAGACAATCTTCTATTTGGAGAAACAACGTGTCACACACAAAATTGGTCGTAATAGACAGGGACAAGGAGATCGAGCTGGGGGACCTTGAGAACGGAGCCCCTATCAAAGGATGTTGCGAAGAGGCAGGGGTCCCGTTTGCATGCGAGGAGGGGATCTGTGGAACTTGCATCATCGAGGTGGTGGCGGGGGACGACCATTTGACCCCTTACAATGAGGCAGAGGAAGATTTTTTGGGTCATAAGCCCGAAAACCTCAAGCCGGGACAAGGGGTGGAACGGCTGGCCTGCCAATGCAGAATCGCCTCCAAAGGCACTGTGAAATTTAGATTTTAATTGAAGGTCCATAAGATGATTACTAAAGAGATGACGATCGAAGAGATCTTGAACGGCTTTCCCGAAAAAAGCCAAAAATTGGCCCAGTCGATCACTGACGCGGGGCTGCATTGCGTGGGTTGCCATGCGAGCAGCTACGAGACGCTCGAAGCGGGGATGCTTTCCCACGGATATGATCAAAATGAGATAGACAGCCTCGTGCGGACCCTTAATACGGTTTTAGAGCAAAAGCTTGACCCTAATGGGATACTTGTTACTTCTAAAGCGGTGGAAGCTTTTAAAGAGATCGCCAAGGGTGAGGGGATGGAGAATGCGGCTTTAAGGTTTGACTGCATCCCCGGCGGCTGCAGCGGCTACCAGTATGTTCTCGATTTTTCAACCGAGGCCGATTCGGCGCTCGATACCGTATTCCATTCCAACGGATTGGACATCCACGTCGACAACAACAAGGTCAAATACCTTCTGGGCGCCGAGATCGACTACTCCTCAGGACTCAACGGGGCAGGGTTCAAAATCTCGAATCCAAACGCTAAAGGCTCTTGCGGATGCGGTAAATCCCAATCCTACTAGGATGGTTTTTCCCCTTTCAACTCTTCTTCAAAGCGGCTCGTTCCAAAGCCGCTTTTTTAACCCCTTCTAGGGCAACGATTAAAAATATTCTAGTTATTATAATAATTTTTATTTATAATATCTTATTATGAGTATTGTAGAGGCATTTAGAGGAGTGGTCCAAATTTTCACAAAAGCAGGAAAAAATGGGCCAGCAGAAGATGGAAAATTAACCCGTGTGGTCAACGGGCACGCTTCCCCTATAAATGAAACAAAAACCCATTATACCGGTTACGATATAGAAAATCCTCTTGCCCAAAGGGTCAACGAAATCTCTTCTAAGGCCCAGAAATCGCAAAAAATTCTAGATGGGGCTTATACGGCATACGATCTCAATAACGTGGTGAGTAAAATAACCCCTTTTGTTTCCAGCCACCATTTAGGGCGAGTAGCCAACACCGCAGGGGGGTTCCTCAATCTTCTGGTATCTATTTACGGCTTTGCAGCAAGCTTTTTTAGCCAGAAGATGGCCAAAAAACTTACTTTCGGCGACTTGAAAGGGGATCCTAGCTCCGAAAAGCTTGCCGTTTACGGCAAAGGCCGTTTTGGGGCCCGTTTCATAGATTCTACTATGGGGATGACTAGAGTTATAGGTGCCTACACCGGATTAAGCCAGATTTCGGGAAGGGCAATACATCTTGCCGGAAGTTTTTCGATGTCCCTCTCCATGGCTTTTTTCTTTTTGATTGCAAGAGAGCGCACCAAATGGGTGGAAGAGGTCCGAAAAGAGGTCGACGAAAAAGGTATCAAGGGGATCAGGGATAAGCTCACGACTTTAACTCAAGATGACATACACCATTTAAAAAACCTGACCTTTGTTGAAATCGAACCGTTACTGGAAGAGGACAAAGGGAAAAGGCTTCAGGAGATCAAAGAGAGGAAGATTGTCCCGGATGCTCTTATTACGGAACATGAGGAAAATATCCCTCTACTATATTCTATCGAGACCTTCATGTTGGCCCGTAGAGACCATTATGGCCGGTTTATAGGACCAAAAAATGTTCGTAGGATTCTAGGGGATTCGGCTGTAGAGAACAACAGCAAAGGACTCTCCTACTATAAACAGGACGGGTTACTGTTGGAAAAAATTAATAAAACGACCCAAGTCTATTCCACCTTGTGGAAAGTGATACAGGTCTTTTCGCTTCTAACGATTGCTGTGAGCACCACTGCAAATTTTGTCACGATGGGGATCGCTGATGTGGTATTTGGAATTATCAACTTGGCAATCGCAGTCGGCTGGTCGGTAGTGGACACCTACTTTTTCATCTCCGATATGCTAGAGGGGCAGTATACAAAAGACCAGTTCATTGCCCACTTGATCACACAGGCTTCGATGATTCTTTTGACCGCAGGGGCCCTATTTATCCGTCCTTTTATGGAGCTTTGGATCCAAGTCTCCCTTGTGTGTATAGCATCGGGCGGGATCATCTACAACATCATCACCGACCTGAAAAGAAAAGTGCATAAAGAAGAAGATCAGTCCAAAGAAATCGAAATGCAGGTGCTTAGTTCAGATTGCTAATCGAAAGTACTACGATCCTCGCAGTAAATGGGGTAGGCGAAAAAAGGGCCGTAGCCCTAGATTTATCAAAATAGTCTTCTTGCCTAATCTATCGATCGGACCGTTTTTTAACTCCTAAAAAAGTCCCGGGTTGAATTTTTTTCATCTGTCAAGGTATCGTTAAGTGTATGGAATGGCTATCTCGCTTCCTCGATTATCTTGTTGCTGAGCGTGGTTTAAGCGTAAATACCATACTAAGCTACAAAAGAGATCTTGAGAAATTTTGTTCTTTTTTGACCCCTCAACCTCTTGAAAAAGCGACCAAGCAGGACTTGTTTCGTTTTATACAAACCCTTGAAAAGAGCTTTAGCATTGCCACCCAGCAAAGGCAGATCGTTGTCTTGCGCCGTTTTTATCACTTTCTTTTAAAAGAGGGGGCAATAGCAAAAAATCCTGCAGCCCATATCGATCCCCCTAAAAAAGGGGTGCAGATTGTCCGTCCCCTTACAATACAGGAGATAGAAATTCTTGTTAAAACCTGCCAAACTCCGATGGAAAAAGCACTATTACTTACGATCTATGGGGCAGGCCTTCGTGCTTCGGAGGTGGCCTCGTTATCCTTGTACGACGTGCAGGAGGGGACGGTGCGGGTCAAAGGGAAAGGGAATAAGGAGCGTATTGTTCCGATAGCCGAAATTGTTTTAGAGGCTATCGATGCCTACTTAAAGATGCGCAATGATACCAATCCCTATCTTTTTGTCCATAAATCGAAGAACCTGAAAAGGGAAGGGATTCTTTTGATCATCAAACGCATCTCTCAAAAAAGCGGGCTATCGAAGAACATCTACACACACCTTCTGCGCCACAGTTTTGCGACCCATCTTTTACAAGGGGGGGCCGATTTGCGCACTATTCAGGAGCTTTTGGGGCATAGCGATATACGCACCACCAATCGGTATACTCACCTAACCAAAGACCATCTGCAGTTGGCCTTTGACCGTTTCCATCCCAAACCCTAGCCCGCTCTTGGTGCCCCAAAAATAATTTATGAAAACCTCCGCCTCGAAAGCAGCAGCCGATCACCCGGCTCACCAAATCGGTCTCAATCCTTTAATTTGCGGACCAAGGACGATCGCTTTTGCTCCTCGTTCTAAGAGATTAATCCCTTTGGTTTCTTGAGAAGTACTCTGGGATGCAAGGGGTGAGATCCTCTTTTGACCAAATTAAAAGAAGAGGGACCCCCCAACTGTTAAACCTTGCACATTCATATTTTGGTGTCCGTTTTGGTACAAAGAGTTTGCAGTATACTGTCCGTAGTTTATCCAACATTGTGTATCCCATGACGCGTGCAGCTCGACGTTGTAGCGATCTTTACACTCTCCTCCAAATGTGTAATTCCACCCCAGCCCAAGCGATAGATCTACAACAGGTATAATTCTGTAAATTTTCTGCTGCGTGCTCTGATACACGTTATTCACCCTGGTTGGTAAAATTTCCCCGGTGACCCATGTGACGTCCGTAGAGCAATAGATACCGCTCATCGATAAAGTACCCGTTAAAAGGAGGTTTTGTACATAGCTGTTATTAGGGGAAAGATTGAAACCAAAGTCCAAACCGCCACGAATACCGGCCCCGCTTGTTTTTTGTTGGATATGCACATACGTGGTATCTAATTGAATAGAAGGGGTTAAAAAGTTTTGATCTAGAGCTGTCCCAAAAAAATCAGTATTCCAATAACCGGTCTGCCAGGTGCTTCTAATCCCCCAAAAAGGGCGAAGGCTAAAAATATTCGTCGCTAAAGAACTTAGACGCCCGATTTCAAAATCTATAAGATTATATTCAAATTTAAATACTGTGTTGATGTTTGTCAAATTACTGGTGGTTGCTGCACCGTCAAAAACTACAGGTCCAACAGAAAGTTGGGGATGGGTAAAATCGGGGTTTGTGGTGGCTTGGGTTTCGGGGGCGCTTCTGTCTAACCAAATATACTCCACAAAAAAATCTACGTTTTCGTAGGTTGATACAATCAGATCCGCGTGGACTTTAAAGCCATTTCTAGCTTTGGTATTTGGAGTATAGATTGTTCCTACTCCAGGTATAGGTTTGTAAGGATCACTTGTACCCGGTACACTTGAAATATTGTTGACAGCCGTGATTAACCCCTCTTGATTGATTTCCCATATGATATAATCGGCTCCAATCTGGATATTCAGCGCATCTTCGTTTAATTTTGGACCTGCATACCTAATACCATCCGACAGGGCCGGTTTCTCCATAGAATCCTTTTCAGCAACCTTATTTGAGCCGGTGTTTGCTGCAAGCGTAAGAATTGGGAAAAAGAAAAAAAAATATATTATTTTAAAACTTTTGTTGGAGTTCATAAAAGTCCTGATTTTATCTTAAAACTAAATCAAATAAAAAATTTTTTCAATTTTTTTAAAAATTTATTTATACAATAAAATTTTTATAATTGATCATCTCAAAAGACCGCACAAAACTCTCATCAGAAAAAAGGGGGGAGAGTTTGTCGAGTGTAAGAAAATTTATTACCAGGTGACAAAACCTATTTATCAAATTCTTAAAGAGACTAAAACCTTAGAGTCTAAGTCAGAGCCCCTTACACTTGACAAATTCTTTAAGAAAAATCTACAATAGAACAGCGCATGACCCCTATTCGATTAAATTCGGTTTTTAAAAAGCAAACCTCTTTAATTAGAACCCTTAGTGCTTATGGTGGGGGCTAAGGGGAGAAACTGTCCCCGTAGAGACTCGCCTGTTTCTTACGCTGTGCTAGGTATTCTGTTATTTGTAGCTTTTGATTGTATTGTTATGTCCAGCCCTATAGCTTTTTCTTTGAAATATATGGCCTGCTACGGGACCGATTCCAAAACACTCGGGACTCCTCGCTGCTCATTAGTAAACCTTTTTATCCTGCCGTTGAACTATTTGACTTGTCTTAGTTCTATAGACTACACCCAGCAGAGAATTCTTAAATTTTTAGGGGGGGGATTTCCCCGAGTTGAACGGAGTTTCGAATCTATAAAGCCCTATTTTATCGTGAATCCGTTCCATTTTCTTCTGGAAAAAAGTCTTGTCCAGGTTTTATATAAACCGCGGTGCGCATCTGATTTTTCCCTTCAGGAATTGGCTAAAGGGTATGTTGCCCACGCAGTTTTTGAAAAATGTCTTTGCTTGGTGTCTAAAGAAAGATTCATGGATCGCTTGCAAAAGGGATTTAGAAAAGGGTTACAGATTGCTCGTATTAAAGATCCGGATAGGCTAAGTTGGATACTCACTTTAATCACCCAATCGCTTGTAGTCTACCCCATCAGGATATCTATGCTCAAAGGGCATGATACAAAAGGTTTTTCAGCGTTCACTGCAGCAAAAAACCTGTATTATGAAAAGGGGGTAAAAGGGTTCTACTTCGGTTACTTTTTTTTTACTACCCTATATGTAGTGGCCGCCGTTTTTGAGACGCTTCACACCGTGCGGATAAGAGACTCAAGAGATATACTGTAGCCGACCCTTTTTTAAGGCTAAGGGGATTATCGATTAAGCAGACCTCAGCTTTAGGAGCAGGAGGATTATCGATTAAGCAGACCTCAGCTTTAAGAGCAGGAGGATTATCGATTAAGCAGACCTCAGCTTTAGGAGCAGGAGGATTATCGATTAAGCACACTTCACATAAACCAAAAGATGTCATTTGAAAAACCCGATCCCTTTTAGTACGACGGGCTTTTCAAAAAGTCCTAGCAACCGCTAATCCTCACTGTCCTTTGCTATTGTCGCTACAAGAAGGTTATTGACGATCTGGGGGTTAGCCTTCCCTTTAGTTTTTTTCATCACCTGCCCAACCAGAGAGTTGAAGGCTTTTTGTACCCCGTTTCTATAGTCGGTCACCGATTCAGGATTTTCCTGTAGAACAGCCGTTATGATCGCTTCAATCTCTTTGGTGTCGCTGAGTGGCTTTAGATCCGGATTTTGGTCGTAGATCTCTTGGGGATGTTTTTTGGTCCGGCACATCTCTTCCTTGATCTCTTTGGCTATTTTTCCTGTGATCACACCGTTTTCAATCATGGTGACCAGGTAGGCGATATTTTCGATAGGGATGCCGGATTCCATAAAATGGACCTTATCCTCATTAAGCCTTCCTACAAATTCGACTGTAAGCCAATTACAAAGCGAGACCGGATTTTTCACCAGGTGAATCGCCTTTTCGAAAGCATTCGAGAGTGCTCTATCAGCAATTAGAACCCCTGCCGAGTAAGGGGTGAGCCCCAGCGTCTCGGTATAGCGGATGAACCGCTTGTGCGGTAATTCGGGAAGATTTTTTTTCACATCCTCAATGAACTTTTCTGTGATCACAAGGGGAGGGAGATCAGGATCGGGGAAATAGCGGTAATCGGCGGCGGTCTCTTTCTTACGCATTAAGACTGTCCGTTGCTCTACAGGGTCAAAACGGTAGGTGCTATT
>Ga0194125_10013046_pt1 | contig 10858 bp, 8 predicted proteins | sample TA2KigC250mmetaG_FD_148626 | JGI IMG/M metagenome (GOLD analysis project Ga0194125, IMG submission 148626) | Freshwater microbial communities from Lake Tanganyika, Tanzania - TA2015034 Kigoma Deep Cast 250m | ecosystem: Environmental > Aquatic > Freshwater > Lake | place: Tanzania: Lake... | reverse complement strand
TAGAAGGGGGCCAGGGTTTTCGTCTCCATATCAAAGGCCCGGGCGGTGTAGGCCTTGTTCTGCGCGATGTTGATGGAGCCCAGCCAAGCCCCGTCCATGCGGGCAAAGGCCACCAGATTGTTCCCTTCATCCACCACGGCGATGTTCATGGGTACCTTGATTTCAGCGGCCTTTTTTCTGGCCGCGGCGATTACTTTGAGGGCGGTGTCCAAGTCTATTTTCTTCGCCATGAGAGGAGCTCCTTAAATCCAGAGATATATTCTCTAAGTGTCGAGCGAAATATATTCTGCCGAACTTCTGGAGGATGGCACGGGAATGTTGTCTTGCCGCATTCCCTCCAGGTGCAATTTAATTGCTTCGGCCATGCGTTTCATCACTCCTTCCCCTGTCTTCCCGGTGGCAATGCAGCCGGGCAAATCCGGGTTGACCGGCGATGGTGACCCGTCAGGATTTTGAGGGATGTTTGTATTGTCGCTGACTCGTCTTTCCCGGCGTTACCTGATACCACCCATCAGACTCAATTAATCCGACAATATCCCGGACTTTCAAAAGTAGTCCGGCTCATCTGATGTAGGTGGGCATTGCCCACCAAATCCACTCGGTGGCGCAGACATCTTGCCTGCGCAGGCACAGGCTGAAAGCCGGCGCCACCATTTTTAAGCTGTTAATGCTGGAGCACACCCCCAAGGCGCATTTGCCGTGCACGTGGTCCAGCAAATGTAGGGTGGGCACTCCCCCCTCTTCCTTCTGGCGGTTAATGCGCCGCCGCGTGGGCCTTCTTGGAGCACACCCCCAGGGCGCATTTGCCGTGCACGTGGTCCAGCCACTCCTTCCGGAAGCGCTCGATGGTGGTCTTGAGGAAGGAGTGCGGGCTCCAGCCCAGGGCGCAGTTGGTGCTTTCGGTCATGATCTTGGAGAGCGACACCATCCGGTCCAGGTCCGCCTCGCTGCCGTTGCCGTTGATCACCTTGCAAACCAGCTCGTAGAGCACCCGGGTGCCCCGGCGGCAGGGCAGGCAGAAGCCGCAGGACTCGTGCTGGAAGAAGTACATCAGGCACTTGACCACATCCACGATGCAGGTGGTGTCGTCCATCACCAGCATGGTGCCGGAGCCCAGCGCCCCCTCCACTTCGTAGAGGGCCTTGTACTCCAGCGGCGTGTCCGCGTGCTCGGGCAATATGAAGCCCGAGGCCGCGCCGCCGGGCTGGACGGCCTTGAGCTTGCGGCCTTCCCGGACGCCCCCGCCGATGTCGTTGATGAGCCAGCTCAGGGGTCGGCCCATATTGCATTCCACCACGCCGGGGCGGTTGACCTGGCCCACCACCTGATAGATTTTGGTGCCCTTGGAATCCTCGGTCCCTTTGGCTTTATACCAGTCGGCGCCGTGGATGATGATGTCCGGCACGCTGCTGTAAGACTCCACGTTGTTGACGATGGTGGGTTTGTACCAGACGCCCACCTGCCCGGGGAAGGGCGGCTTCACCCGGGGGTAGCCCCGCTGGCCCTGGATGGACTCGATGAGCGCGGTTTCCTCGCCGCACACATAGGAGCCGCCGCCGGTCTGGATCTGGACGTGGAAGGAAAAGTCGGTGCCGAAAATGTTGTCCCCCAGGTAGCCTTTGGCCATGGCCTGGTCGATGGCGTGCTGCAGGCGGTGCATGGAGAGGTAATACTCACCCCGGCAGTAGATGTAGCCCAGGTGGGCGCCGATGGCGTAGCCGGCGATGGCCATGCCTTCCAGCACCCGGTGGGGGTCGCCTTCCATGATGTAGCGGTCCTTGATGGTGCCCGGCTCGCCTTCGTCGGCGTTGCAAATCATGTATTTGGGGAAGATGGGGGAAGGCCGGGTGAAGGACCATTTGAGGCCGGTGGGGAAGCCGGCGCCGCCCCGGCCCCGGAGGCCCGAGTCCTTGACCACGTTCACCACCTCTTCGCCGGTCATGGTGGTGAGGGCCTTTTTCAAGGCTTCGTAGCCGCCCTTGGCCAGGTAGTCGTCCAGGCTCATGGGGTCGATGACGTCCACGTTGCGGAGCAGGCTGAGTTCGTCGGGGCTGGCCGGGTAGTCGCTCACAGGGTTGGTGGTGCGGCGCAGTTCCTTATAGTCGGGGGCCTTGCCGGCCCGGTAGTCGTCCAGGATGGCTTTCACCCGCTCCGCGGTGAGGCGGCCGTGCACCACCTCGTTGATCTGCATGGCCGGCGCCACTTCGCACACCCCGATGCAGGCGGTGAGCTCCAGGGTGAACAGGCCGTCCGCGGTGGTTTCCCCCACGTCCACGCCCAGCTCCTGCTTCAACACCTTGAGCATGTTCTCCGCGCCGTTGACGTGGCAGGGCGGGGACTCGCACATGCGGATGAGGTGCTTGCCCCGGGGGGAGGTGGCGAACATGGTGTAGAAGCTGAGGACGCCGTACAGGTAAGGATAGGGGACGCCCATCTCCCGGGCCACCTGCTGCAGGGCCTCCAGGGGCAGCCAGTTGCCGCACAGGAACTGCACCTGGTGCAGGGCCGGCAAGAGGCCCCCCTTGATGCGGCGGAAACGTTGGCAGATATCGGTGATGCCAGCGACTTGCTCCTGGCTCAGGGCGGCGCTCTCAGGGGTTCTGATCTCCAGCATGGTCGATCCCACGGGAAGTTTTGTGAAAAATTTCTTTAATCTCGTGATTTCTATTACCATTCGTTCACCCTGTCAAGGAAATTTTTCCGAAATTATGGAAGGGGCAAGAAATGGGACGGAGGGCGGGACTCTAAGGCCCTTGCCCTCCATTGATCGCATCAGGGATGTCCACATAAGGTTCCCAGGCAGAAAAGAATGCTCCGGACCGCCGACTCATTCGAACAACAATGGGTAGATGGGACTCAGAGCACGGTAAGCCTGGCCGGGCGGCTGGGGCCGGAAGACCCACAACCGGTCCACCCAGCCACAATCCGACCCCACCGCGGCGCTGCCATCCTTGACGTACTCCCAGCGCAGGGTGTGGGCGCCTTCGCCGATTTCGAAACTCTTGAGAATCCAGGCGGTGGCGCCGGAAATCTGGTCTGTCGGTTCGCCGTTGAGGGAAAATTGCAAAAAATCATGCCCCTCCTCGGAATCGACTTTCCAATAAAAAGCAACGGTGGCCGGGCCGGTCACCGTGGTCTGGAGCCAGGAGGTTTGGCCGTCGGCGATGGGGCCGCTCTGGGCGGCATCGCCGTCAAAAATGAAGGTGTCGGCCTGGCCGAACCATGGCTTGGCGCCGCCGGTTGTGAAGACCAGGCTGAAAGTGTCCAGGGCCTCGTTGAGGCTGATATATCGCCGCGGCTCGGACACGAAGGCGTTGAGATAACCGTCGGACGAACCGCAATAGAGAGCGCCGTCAAAGCCCAGGGCCGGCTGCCCCAAGGTGAAGGTCCCCTGGTAGCGCCACCGCTCCGTGCCGTCGGGGTTGATGGCGTAAAGAAAATTTTGGTAGGGAATGTAGATAACATCAGAGGCATCGATGACCGGGGAGGCCTGGTAGGGACCCGCATAACCGGGAAAGGGGAAGGTCCACTTGAGGACGCCGGCGGGAGTTACTGCGTAAAGCTTGTGGTTACCCCCCGCACTCAGAGCCATGGTGATAATGGTGCCGTCCGACGCCAGACAGGGGGTGGAGAAGCCGTCGGCCACACCCGCCAGGCTCCATTTGGTCGTACCGTTGGGGTTGAGGGCGATGAGACCGCGGGCGGTGGGTGTCGCCATGCCATAGGTATAAATGGTGCCGTCCGGAGCGATCACCGGGGAGCCCGTATTGACGCTGCTGCCGTAGCCGCCGCCCAGATTCAGGGTCCATTTCTGAGTGCCGTTGGGGTTCACCGCCACCAGGAAATTCATGATGCTGCGCGCGTAGATGGTCCCATCCGCACCCACCGCGGGGGAGGCAAAGATGTATTCGCCCACGCGATATCTCCAGGCCTCGGCGCCGTTGGTAGGCCGCAGAGCCAATAAATCCAATCCGCATCCTATATAGATGGCGCCGTTCGGGCCCACCGCAGGGGAGCAGTAGGAATATGTCCCTGCAGTGGAATAATATCTCCACTTCTCGGCGCCGTTGGGAAGAAGAGCATGGAATGACGCGGAACCGGACGGCATATAGAGCGTGCCGTCCTGGTCCAGGGCCGGGGCGCCACCTGAGGTGCCGCCTCCCGTCGAGAAGCGCCACTTCTCGCTGCCGTCAGGTCGAATGGCGAAGATGAAGTGCCCATTCCCAAGATAAATGGCGCCGTCGGGACCGATGGCGGGCGATTCGAGCACGCACCCGACCGGGAGGAGAAAGCGCCAGGCCGGGGGGTTGGGACTGCCGGGACCCAGGTAGGAACTGCGCCCCACATGCGCCTGGTTCCGCATGAACATGGCCCAGGGCCCCCAGGCCAATTGGGCCTGCGCGGATATGGCCGACATCGCTGAGCAAATAAGTATTAAACCGCAAGTCCCAAGGAGTCTTTTCATGGCTTGTCCCCTGTCGCAGGTTCGCTATGACGTCGGTTCGGCGGCCACCCTGGCCGCCTCCGGGGTGCAGTGGCCCGGCATACTGTTTAACTCATTAATATCCTATAAGGTTTCTTTTAGGAAGCCGGTTTCTCCCTGCTATGAAAAGTTCCTTATCCCCCCTCTCCCCCGGCGGGGGAGAGGGCTGGGGTGAGGGGGAGAACTTTTCATGCTTTGTGAGTGGGCCCAAGGCTCATGAATAACTGTCTTGAAAAGTCCTTGGTGGCGCCGGCATCTTGCCGGTGAAGCGCACAGGCTGGAAGCCTGCGCCACCAAAGACGGCGGGCAGAGACGCCCGCCCCACCGCCTTTTTCATGGGTTACGGGTGGGCCAGCGGCCCAGGCGCGACTGTTTGGATCACCGGCCCACCGCCTGCAGCAGCGCGTCCCGTTGGCGGCGATAGGCCTCCTCCATGAGGACTTCCAGATTGATCACGTCTTCCCTGTTGTAGGCCAACAGGAGTTCCAGAGCGGTGCGGTCGCCGCGCCGGTGGCGCTCCCACAGCAGCACCGCGTCGTAGCCGTTCAGGCCCGCCACCTGGCCCGGGCGGCGGATGCCGAAGAGAGGTTCGATTTTCTTCAGCCCCCCCTTGTAGCCCAGCCGGGCCAGGATGAACCGCAGGTCCAGGTGCACCGGCGGCAGGCGCAGCCCCGGGAAATTGGCCAGCAGCACCGGCGCGTCGAACTGGACCCCGTTGAAGGTGACCAGCAGGTCCACTCCTTCCAGGGCCTGGGGAAAATCCTCCAGGTTGAAGCCCCGGACGAACTGCCGCAGCACGGCCCCGTCGGAGAGGCCCACCACCGTGACCTCCGGATGGGGCCAGACAGCCCCGGAGGTCTCGATGTCCAGGTAGGCGGCCCGGGCCCGGAAATGGTGAAAGAGCCGCCAGTGCTCGGCCCCCGGCAGGCGGGAGGCGAAAAAGCGGGGTTGGTCCCGATGTAACAGGGACTGCTCCACCCCCTGTTTGAGCAGGTCCAGGCGGGCCGGCCCCAGGCCCGGCGCCGACGCCGCGGCCAGGAAGTCGGTCCAGTCCAGGAGCCCCCGGCGCCAGAACCGGGCCTCGGTCTTCAGCCCCACGCCGGGCAGGTGGACAAAGGTGCGGGTGAGCACTGCGCCGGATTCCTTTTCATGGGGGAGGAACCAGGCGCCGTCGGCCCCCGGCCCCCTCCCTCAGCTTTCATTTCTTCCTCGCTTACGGCTTCCGGGTCCGGGCCCGGATTTTCAGGAAGATGAGCGCGCCGGAGAGGGCCATGCCCATAGTGCCCAGCCCCACCAGGAGCCGATAGACCCGGCCCACCCCGCCGCCCCCCAGATGCAGGGCCTCCAGCCAGCCCCTGAGCTCCCACAGGGCCGAGCCCGGCAGCCAGCTCAACAGCACCAGCACCACCCCCGTGCCCGCCTGGAGGAAAATGAACAACGCCAGAATGACGCCCATGGCGCGGTGCCGGGCGCGCAGTTCCATCTCGGTCATTGGGAGCACCTTCCTGGAAAAATCGGTTGTGGGATAGATTTCCACAGGCGAGACGCCTGCACCGCCGGAGCCGCCGCCTCCCCCTCTTCTATTAATAGGCAAATTCCCCGGGCCTGGCAATCATTTCATCCTACTCCTCCTTCAAAATGGCGGCCAGGTGCGGCTGCAGGGCCCGCCAGGCGGGGTAGGCCCCTGCGGCCAGGCCCAGGACAAGAACCAGGGCCAGGGTTTGGAGGTAAATCGCCGGGGTCCAGTAGAAGACGATGGTCCAGCCGAAGGCCTGTTTGTTAATGATAAAGATGAGGAGAAGGGAGAGCAGGGCGCCGGAGACGGCCCCCAACAGAAAGCTCAGCAGGCTGGCCAGGCCCGACTCCACCAGGACCATGCCCAGGATCTGCCGCCGGGAGGCCCCCAGGGCCTGGAGCAGGGCCAGCTCCCGCTCCCGGTCCAGGATGAGCACCAGGAAGGTGGTGATGATGCCGAACAGGGCGACCACGATGGCCACCCCCTCCAGGGCGTAGGTGAGGGCGAAGGTCTGGTCGAAGATCTCCAGGATGCCGTCCTTCAACTGCTGGTGGGAGAGGGTGAGCAGCCGGTATTGGCGGCCGAAGGTCTCCTGGAGGCGGGTCTGGAAGGCTGCCAGGCGGGATTTATCCTTCAGGTAGAGGCGCACCGCGTTCAGGTGCTCGTCCTGCCAGAACCGCCGGAACTGGCGGATGTCCATCCAGACGCTGGGGCCGTCGGTGCGGTAGTCGTAAAAGACCCCGGCGATGGCGAGCCGTTTCACCCCCGACGGAGTGGGAAGTTCGAGGACGTCCCCCTCCCGGTAGCCGAAGGTCTCGGCCAGGGGTTCGGAGATGACCGCCACGCCCTGAGCGCCGTCGGGGGCGGCGGGGGGCGCCTCCCCGGCCCGGCCCACCCGGGCCATGATCTCGTCGGTCTGCCCTTGGCGGAACCAGAGGCCGCCGTATTTGGCCAGCACCTCGAAGCTGCCGCCGATCACCAGGACATACCGGTCCCGGAAGGGCAGACGCACGCAGCGGTAGAGGTAGATGTCGGCCACTTCCGGGTCCTGACGGAGCCGGGGCAGGATTTCCGGCGGTAGAAAATGGTCGTAGGCCGCGGTGGAGAAGACCGCGGGCCCGAAAAAGATGTCGCCGCTGATGGAGCGGTGCACCCAGTTCTCCACGGTCTGGCGGAAGGAGCCGATCATCACCGCCACCGCGATGAGCATGCCCAGGGCCGCGGCCAGGGCGGCGACGCTCACCGCGCTGCGGCTCAGCGACCCGGCCAGGTAGCGGCAGCCCAGGTCTCCCGCGGGCCCCAGCAGGCGGCGCAAGAGGGGGGCCGCGCCCCGCCCCAGGGTCCGGGCGCACCAGGGAGTGCAGAGGGCGGCGGCCAGGAGGATGAGGAAAGAGGCGGCGAATCCCGGCAGCGGCGGCCCACCCTGGATTCGGATGAGGCTCAGCGCCCCCGCCAGCCCCAGGGCGGCCAGCCCGGCCAGGGCGATGAGGCCGGCCTTGCTCTCCAGGCGCTCCTCCAGGTCCTCCCGGTGCCACACGGCCCGGACCCGGGTGCGGGCGGCTTCCAGGGCCGGCAGCCAGGCCGCGGCCAGGGTGGCCGCCACCGCCAGCAGCCAGGCCTGGAGGAGCAGCGGGGCCTGGATGACCAGCTCCCGGGCCTCCACCGGGGTGTAGAGGGAGGTGAGGGTCTGGGTCATGACCCCCAGGGCCGCCCGGGCCAGGCCCACACCCAGGAGCAGCCCCAACGCCCCGCCCACGATGCCGCTCACCACGCCCTCGGCCAGGAAAAGGAGCAGGACCTGCCGGGGCAGCATGCCCAGCGTGCGCAACAGGCCGATCTCCCGCCGCCGGCGCACCACCGACAGGGTGACGGACTGGTAGATGAGGAACATGCCCACAAACAGGGCGATGGCGCTCAGGACCGAGAGGTTGAGGCGATAGGAGGCCACCAGCCCTTCCATCTGCCGGCCCAGGGCTCCGGGCCGCACCACCTCCATCCCCGGGGGCAGGTCCCGGGCCAAGCTGTCCCCGGTCTGGGGGCCGGTCCCCAGGAGGTCCAGGTAGTCCAGCTGCCCCACCCGGCCCAGAAGCTCCTGGGCGTGGGCCAGGTCCATGAGGGCCACTGCGCCCTCCAGGGGATAGAGGCCGCCGGGCAGGGAGAAGGTCCCGGCCACGGTCAGGGTCTCCCGGCGGGCCCCCACCAGCACCGGCAGCGGGTCCCCCTTCTTGAGCCCCAGCCGGGCCGCCAGCGGCCGGCTCACCAGGATGCGGCGGGGCTCCGTCAGGAAGCTGACCAAAGCCTCCTGATCCAGGCCCTCGCCCTCCTGGAACTGATAGGCCCGGAAGGGGATTTCCAGGAAGGGGTCGATGCCCAACAGGAGCAGGGAGCCACCCGCCGGCCCGGCCAGGTCCACCACGCTCTCCACCACCGGGGCCGCGGCCCGCACCTGGGGATGGCGGCGCACCTCCTGGAACAGGCTTTCCGGGAGCGGCGCCCCGGGGCTCCGCACCCGCCACTGGGCCGCCCCGGCCACGGCGCTGACGCCGGCGCTGAAGCTCTTGAGGGCGCTGGCCGCGGCCAGGGAAATGCTGAGATAGACCGCGGTGCCCAGCGCAATGCCCAGGATGCCCAGGAGGGTGCGGCCGGGATGGACCTGCAGATGGCGGAGGGACAGCCGGAAAAACCAGGGTATCATGCCGCCACCCGGCCGTCGTGCAGGCGAACCAGCCGGGAAGCGTACGCCGCGGCCTCGGGCGCATGGCTCACCAGCACCACCGTCTGGCCCCAGTCCCGGTTGAGGCGGGCGAAGATTTCCAGGACCTGGGCGCTGGCGGCGGAATCCAGGTTGCCCGTGGGTTCGTCGGCCAGGAGCACTGCGGGCCCGTTGATGAGGGCCCGGGCCACCGCGGCCCGCTGCATCTCGCCGCCGGAGACCTGATGCGGCTTGTGGCTGAGGCGGTGCTCCAGCCCCACTTCGGTGAGCCAGCGCCGGGCCTCCTGCCGGGCCGCCTCATAGGGCGCCCCCTGCAAAACCCGGGGCAGGGCCGCGTTTTCCTCCAAAGTGAGGAGCGGCAGGAGATTGAAGGACTGGAAGACCACCCCCACCCGGTCCCGGCGGAACAGGGTGAGCTCCTGGTCGCTCAAGGCGCCCAGCTCCCGGCCCTCCACCCAGACCTGGCCGGCGGTGGGGGGCTCCAGGGCGCCGATGAGGTGCAGCAGCGTGCTTTTGCCGCAGCCGCTCTTGCCGGTGACGGCCACGAACTCCCCCGCGGCGATGTCTAGGTGGAGGTCCCTCAGCGCCGGGACGGCCACTTCCCCCCGCCGATAGATTTTGCTGACGCCGATGAGTCTGATCATGGGTTGTCCGAAGCTGGAGCGCAGGGGCCGTCGACCCGGCCATCACACCTGAAAGGTGTCCCCCATTATATCCGCCGCTTCGCTGAATTTAAAGTTCGGGGGCCGGGGTGCCGATGCACACAGTGACAACAGGACAGGCGGGGGAGGGGACGCAACACCCCTCCCCCGCTGGTGTCGGGGGAACGCATGAAATCCACCAGCTTGAGTCCGGCAGAAGTGACGCGTTACTCCCTGCAGATCGCCATGGAGGGCTGGGGAAGGGAATCCCAGGAGCGGCTCAAAGCCTCCCGGGTCCTGATCGCGGGGGCCGGCGGGGTGGCGGCGGCCGTGGCCTTGCACCTGCTCTCCACCGGCGTGGGGGCTCTCCGAGTGGTGGACGCCTCCCGGGTGGCGCTGCCCGATTTGAACACCACGGTGCTTTATCGGGAGCGGGACCTGGGCAAGACCAAGGCCACCATCGCCGAGCGGCGTCTTAAGGAGCTCAATCCCTTCGCCCTGGTGGAAGGCCAGGGAAAAACCTTTTCCGAACACAATGTCTATCGTCTCAGTTCCGGCTGCAATCTCCTCATCGACGCCATGAACCGTCCCCAGGTCGGGCATCTCCTGAATCAGGCGGCGGTGCGCCAACGCCTGCCCCTCATCCACGCCTGGGTGGGGGAGATGGACGGCGTGGTGACCACCTGTTGGCCGGGCCGGGGTCCGTGCCTGGCCTGCGTCCTGCCCGAAGGGGCGCCCGAGCGCAAGGCCGCCCTGATGGGACCCATCCCCGGCGTGGTGGGGGCCCTGGTGGCCTTTGAGGCCCTGCGCATCCTGGGCGCCCAGGGGCCGGGCCTGGTGGGCCGTCTCCTCATCTTCCAGGGAGAGCCCTTCGCCTTTGTGGACAAGCATCTGAAGCCCGCGCCGGACTGCCCGGTGTGCGGCCACCGCAAATCCTGAGGAATCAAACCCAAACCCTGCGGCGGGGGAGGGAGCTTCCCGCCAAACCCCCTCCCCTTCCTTTGCGCCTGTCAGGCACCCGGACGACGGGCAGCTCTTGCCCCTAAGCCCCCGCCCCCGCCGGCTCGGCGGAAAGCTTCCGGCCCTGCCCACCGCACCCCTCCGTGCTTCCGGCCCCACAGGCTGGGTGGTCCGCCTTTTTCCCGGCTCCTTCGAGCCTCCTTTTCGCTGCGCCTCCAGAATTTTTGCCAGGCGGCCGGATTTTTTCCCGCCGCTTTTTAAAGTTTTCACGGGAACCATTCGAAAAAGAAACCAATCGGTGGAGGCTCCCTACACGGACGTTGAAGGGACTTACAAGGAGGTAAAAGGTCATGTCTCTGATTATCAACCATAATCTCATGGCGATGAACGCCGCCAGGAACCTCAGCTTCACCTACAACCGCCTCGCCACTTCCGTCTCCCGCCTCTCCTCGGGCCTGCGCATCAACTCCGCCGCGGACGACGCCGCGGGCCTGGCCATTCGGGAAATGATGCGCACCGACATCCGGGTCCTCAGCCAGGGGGTG
>Ga0194125_10013042_pt1 | contig 10859 bp, 8 predicted proteins | sample TA2KigC250mmetaG_FD_148626 | JGI IMG/M metagenome (GOLD analysis project Ga0194125, IMG submission 148626) | Freshwater microbial communities from Lake Tanganyika, Tanzania - TA2015034 Kigoma Deep Cast 250m | ecosystem: Environmental > Aquatic > Freshwater > Lake | place: Tanzania: Lake... | reverse complement strand
TTGGGGAAAGCCACGCCCGTGGTCAGTTCGCCTGCGACGAGTATCGGGAGCAATCACCTTTCTGAGGATGACCTGAAGCGCGGCCTGGAGTTGTGGCTCAACGCCAATGGCTGGCGCGTTAGCGTCAAGTGGGGGATGGCTCACGGCATCGATATCGAAGCCTCTCGACTGGGCAAGCGCTGGGTGATTGAAACGAAGGGTTGCGGTTCTCGAAGTGCTATGCGCGCTAACTACTTCTTGGCTGTGCTTGGAGAGACTCTTCAAAGAATGAACGACCCGACGGCGCGCTACAGCGTTGCATTTCCGGACATGGCACAGTTCCGTAAGCTGTGGAACCAGCTCCCACCCCTTGCGAAAGCGCGGTCGAAGATCTCAGCTCTCTTCGTATCTGCTAGCGGTCGTGTTTGTTGGGAGTCTCGGTGAACGATCCGAGGAAAAATATAATGCAAAAGACAGCGGACACACGGGGGACAACATGACGCAGAAGGAACGGTTCATGACCTGCTTGGCAAGCGCGGAGCAGGGCGACCTAGCGGCAATGGACGATGTTGCGAACATGTATGCCGATGGCATCGGCGCGGAGCCCGATGTTGCTGCCGCACAGCGGTGGTATGCATCTGCTGTGGAGAAGGGCAGCATAAGTTCAGCGATCAATCTGGCCCTGCTGTTGACTTCCGCCGGGTTCGGCGAAGACGATAAGCGGCGGGCCTTCCACTTGCTCGAGAATGCCGTGCGCACGGATGAAGAAAAGGCTGCCGCCGCCTATGCGCCGGAGGACATGAAGCGGTATTCGATTATCGTTCACGACTATGTTGCAAATATCTTGCCATCTGTAAGAGCGTCAAAGGGCAAGGCAATGCACATGCTGGGCAGGCTGATGGTTGAAGGTGTTGGGACGGACCCCGATCCGGCAGGCGGCGTGAAGTGGATGGAACAGGCGGTTGCTCTCGGCTGCGCTGAGGCGGCCTATGAGCTAGGAGTCGCTCTGTGGCACGGGAAGAGTGGCATTAGCATTGATAGACAGACGTCCATCGCTTGGTTTCGTCGGGCGGCCGATCTGGGGCATGCTGAGGCAGCAGAACTTGTTAAGAAGCACTTCTCTGATTGATACTCGCTCACCCAGCGGAATCTCCCCATATACCAACGCCGTCTCATAGCAGGGATCTCTTCGCCCAGGCGGATCGACCTGCGGTCTCGCATCGGAAGAAACCTGAAGCGCTCCGTCTCGCCAGTACCGAGGGTGACCTTCCCCCCTTTTCTGCAATACCTGCAAAGAGAGTCGAGAGCCATTGGTATCACTCGAGCCGCGAAGCGATGTACGCGCGGACGCTACGCCACGGCTGCGAGCTAGCCAACCTTGTCCATCCTTCATAAGCCACCGCAGGTGACCCGACTGTCTGCACTTGTTCACACCCCGCCGATGTCGTACAATAGGTGCAGTCACGGATCACACGTCACGCTTCACAACGGGCAACGAGGGCTACACTGACAGCCGTCTGAGCCCAATACCAGTCACGCATGCCGAAGGCACGACCGCGCCCTGATGCCGCTTGAGTATCACGCAACTACAAGAAATAATCACGTTCACACTTGTACGGCTTCACGACTTCTGCGAAACTAGCCATAGTCGCGCGACCGATTGAGGGGCGCAGTACGAGATGATGTGACAGGTCCGAGGAAGATGATTGTGCAGTGCGGTTCAGGTATCTGCTTCCACCGCGAGAGCAGATGGACGACAGCACCCACGCGACGCCAAGTCACCGCCAAGGAAGTGAAGATCACGGTCCTGGGCGCAGTTCAGCAGAGTTTCCGATTCATAGGGCGGGATAGGGTCGCGGTCCCGACAAGCGCAGTTCCCCTGGGCGTCACACCCCTGCGCTTCCCGCCCGCCAAGTTTCAAGGTGTGAGGCCTATCGATTAACAACCAAGGGCACGATGGTGCCATGAGGAAAGATATGAAGTTCGACGACGTAGGAGAGAAGATAGAGGTGATCTTTGAGACGAGGCTGGCCTTCAACGGCAAGGTGGTGTGCCTCTTTCGAGAGAAGTACGGAGAGGTGTGGCGTGTTTCGGTTCGGAATGACATACCGCGCGAGGGCAACCAGTTCTGGGGCGACGAGTTTATCGAGCGGGAGCCATTCGACGTAGACCACGCGAACATCTACCGCGACTTCTGCACGTACTGGGGAAACGAAAAGGTTGGATTCCGGCGACAGAAGGAGCGGCTGGTGTCCTGTGACGGGATGATGCTGGATTTCGACTGCCACAAGGAAGGCGACATGCCCCTGGAGAAGATCGGGGAGTTCTTGCTGGGCGAGCGCTTCGGGAAGGAAGTTCCGTGGTCGAAGATTGTCGCGACCGGCAACGGGTACCAAGTTCACCTTCGCGAGTCGTCGAGAGGATTCGAAGGATGGCTGGCGTGGGAGCGGGAGAGGTCGTTCGGGCTGTTCGAGGAGCGCATCCTCGCAGCGGCGAGATTCATAGAGGAGGAGTTCGGCCTGAAAGCCGATCCGAACGCAATCGGCGTGAATCGGAACTACCGGCTTCCGGGGACATGGAATGTGAAGGGTATGAAGCATGCGGGCGACCTGGCCGCCCGAAAGAGGGCCGAGGAGGTGGCGGCAAGAGAGGTTCCGGTTGTGGAGGTGTCGAGATGGATCAACGGACTCATCGAGAGGTATCCACCCCCACCGAAGCCGGTTAGGGCTCCACTGCCTGACATCGACCTGGCTGTTGCTGAGGAAGCGCTTCGGGCGGCTATGGATGCGCTGTCCTGCGAGAAGATGACTCGGGACGACTGGATCCGGGTTGGGATGGCGCTCAAGCACTGGGACGCCACGCGAGGGTTTGCCGTATGGGACGCATGGTCCCGTAAAGATCCCGATCGCTACGACGAGCGGATCATGCAAGGGCAGTGGGATTCCTTCCGCCCGGATGGGGGCGTGACACTGGGAACCCTCTTCCATCTGGCAAAGAAGAATGGCTACGTGCCGCCAGGAAGTCTATGGACGGACGGGCCTCCGCGTCGCGTGCAGATCCCTCCACCTGCCGGCGAGGCAGTGCGGTCAGTCACCGCGGCTGATGATCTGGCGCATGTTCCGGAAGAAACGGCGGACGAGCTGTCGTTCGTGTCAGAGGAGGAAATGGCCATGCCAGAGGACACGGAACCAGCTGGACCCGCCGAGCAGATCCCGAGCCCGAGCCCGGCTCCGGAAGCCCCAAAGAGCAAGCTCCCCTTTCTGAAGATGTTCGGAGAGCACCGATCGATCATGGAAACGGCGACGGAGCTCGCCACGCTCCTCGCGAAGGATCAAGCCCTCTACTCCAAGGGCGGCAACGCGGTGAGGATCGGCAAGGAAGGCACGCTGCAGGATCTGCGCGCGGACACTATGCGCAGCCTGGTCGAGACCGTGTGCGTGCCGGTCCGCCTGGACAAGGTAAGGCGCGCCTCACGTGCAACGCTGAGCAAGTCGGATGCAGAGGCCCTGCTGGCATGCACCGTCTTCAGCGAATCCCTCGATCCCATCGAGGTGACGGTGCACTGTCCGCTGCTGGACAACGGTGCGGATGGTGCCCTGATCCCGAAGTCCGGGTACGTGAAGCGACTCCTGGCCTACTCGACGGCAGACGACGTAGAGGAACCCAGCGACCTGTCCTCGGCCGTGGACACCTTGAGGTTTCTGTTCAAGGACTTCGTGTTCACTACCCCAGCCGATCAGTCACGCGCCATGGCAGCGCTTCTGACACCGGCCATCGTCTTCAACCGGCTCATCACGAAGCGCTCCCCAGGTATCCTGGTCACGGCCGATGAGAGCCAGACCGGGAAGGGGTTCCTCCTCGGGCTCATCGCCGCGGTCTACGGCGAGTCGGTGGCCTCCGTCTCCTCGGGAGAGGGCGTGGCCAAGATCGACGAGGTGTTCGATGCCACGTTGGTGAGGGGGCAGCCCTTCGTCGTCGTGGACAACGTGCGCGGGAAGCTCGACTCGCAGAAGATCGAGAGCTTCATGACCGAGTCCTCCTACGTGGCCCGGTCAGCCTACGTGAGGGCCATGACGGTCAACCCCGCGCGGTACATCCTGGGCTTCACATCGAACAAGATGGAGACGACGCCGGACCTGGCCAACCGCTGCAACTGCATCAGTCTGAGGAAGCAGCGACGGAAGTTCCCTGTCTTCAAGCTGCCCGATGGGTCCTTTGGTGACCTGCATGACCTTGTGAAGGCAAACCAGCCGAAGTTCCTGGGTGCGGTCTATCGAGTCCTCCGCGAGTGGGTAGGGCAGGGGAAGCCGTCCAAGGACGTTCCCGTCTTCACGGCCTTTCAGCAGTTCTGGAGTGTCATGGAGTACATCGTCACGGACATCATGGGGATGGAGAGCCCGACTGCAACCCTGGGAAGCTCCGTGGCGATCATGACCTGCCCCGTTGCCCTGTTCCTTCGGGATGTGGCGATGATCTGCGACCGGTGCAACCTTCTCGACGACCAACTCTCCGTTTCCAAGATGCTTGAGATCGCCAGCGTGAACAACGTCGATACGGCGTTCCTGCGCAAGTCGGACTGGATCGGCGAGGACGACGGAAACAGCACGGCCGCGAAGACCAGCCTCGGTCGGCTACTCGGCGGCTTCTTTGCCGAGAGCAACACGATCGAGATTGAGAACTACTCGGTGGCCCGATCCGAGTCGTTGGACTCCAGCACCGGGAAGACGATCCGTCGGTACACCTTCACAAAGCGTGCGCCGCTGACCTTCGACTCGACGAGCGTGGGTGGGGATGTTGTGAAGGCGGGAGATGGAGTACGGTTGTTAGGGGAGGGGGATGTGGAACTGAGCGACGTGTTTGTTAGCCCTGAGCCCGGCTTGGGACCAGTTTCCCCCCTATCTCCCCCTATTCCCCCCTATCTCCCCCTATCTGCAAAACGTTTTCTAGCTGAAATTGGATCTTCAGACTCAGAATCTCAGTTGAAAAAGGTTACGGCTATAGGGGGAGATAGGGGGGATAGGGGGGAACCCGTCTCCCAGGGCTCGGGAGAGGTTCACATTGTTAAGGATGAGGCCCCCGTCGTGAGTCAGGAGCCGGCCAGTCAGGAGGCCACCCTTGTGAGGGATCAGAGTTCTGTAACAGTGTTACGGTACCAGGACAAGATCGCGAGGGAGCCCCGGATCCGAGATGTCGGATTGAAGCGGTAGGCCGTCGGGGGGTGGGCGTCGTTCATCTTGGCGCCGCTCATCCAGAAGCCCGCGGTCGCCTTGGAGCAGGGCCAGGTCTGGTGGCCGTGCTGCTGGGCGATCCTGACGGACGAGCTGAAGCGGTACGAGATCGATCCTAGCGATGCGGATGAGCTTCCTCGCGCCAGGCGGGTTCCAGGATGACTGTAGTGCGACGCTATGGTATACGCATGCCCCGCCAAAGTCGATCAGCATGATTTGCCTCGTTCGGGCCACTACGATGACAATAGCTCGCCGGCATAGGCCTCGATCTGCATTTGCCGCTCGGGCGGATAGCTTTTGGCCTTGTTGGTTAGAAAGTTGAACAAGTCGTACAAAGTAGCCGACGCCTTGGATTGAAAACTGCCATACAACGTCTTGCCGTGGGGAAAGTCGACGATCTGATTCAGGCGGGCAACGACCGCTCGCTCATCTGGCAGCCTCCGTGTGCAAGCAGCTTGTATCTTCGCAATCAGCGCAGGAATCGTCTCGTTAAGATCGGTCATGGCCGCCGAAAGATAGCGCTCACAAGCGTCAGGCGACACATCGTAGTGGACGAGTCCCCCCGCCCGCGTGCGCGGAAGAGCTACGGTCGCTCCATTGGAGCAGACATAGCGATGAACGTACACCGTGACCTCCAACGCAAGAAATCCGGTCTCGGAGTTGAATATGTTTGCGCCAAATCCACACAGATCGCCGGGTATCGCCTCGGCCTGTACGCGCAGCAATGTGTACGCTCGCATGAGGAAATCCGTACGCGTGATCTTCTCTATGGGCTGCGTGAAACGGTCCAGTACGTCAAGGTCCCGAACGTCAGCAAAGAGCGGGCTGGTGATGGTCAGGGCTTCGCCGTCTTCAATACGGACCGTGACGCTCTTGTTGATGAGCCGGAGGATTCCATTCAGAAACGGAAGCAAAGCATCTGCCTCCATGCGATAGAGCGGCTTGCGTGGCACGTGATACCACCGCAAGAGTTTCTGAAAGAAGGCGTGACGCATCGGCCACTGTTGGACCGCGCCATTCACGTGCTCTAGGATGAACCGTCTTCCATGCATGCTCACCCTGAACGAGCTCGCGTTGTCGTCGACGCTCTCCGTCTCCCGCGATCTGAGAAAGTCGACCACTTGTGCGGGGGGGGCCAAACGAAACATCTGACCGGAAGAGAGCTCGAAGTGTTTGGGAGTTGCGGCGGCGAACTGATCCATAGTCATGGCTATCTCTAACTCGTGAACTCAGGGAAGGCGTGAAGCCGATTCGTCGATGCGCCACCGATGGTTTCTGGCGAGTTGCGTACAGAACGGAAGTGTTCCATTCGCATGCGACCTGCTCTTGGAAGTGGAATCAGCATGCTCGGATCACAAAATCATCGAACGGATTGGGCAGATCTGCTAGTCGAACGCGAAAATGGGGGGGCTGGCTTGGCTTCGGCCAAAGGCCGACTGTTCGGGCGGACAGGAGCCTCCCAATGGTCTGCCCGTCAGCCTCACGATACAGGGAAACTGCACATTCTCGCAGTTCGTCCCTGAGGGCGGGGATCAAGTCGAACCCTCGACTGAACGAAAGCGTGACGTTCCGGTTCGTCACCAGATAGCGGTCATGCTTGATGTCCTTCACTGCTCGGGGGTCGATTAGCCTCACTCTGGTCAGATCTCCGAGCCCAAGCTTGGTGCCGATTAGGGAGGCCTCCTCATCTCGGCTAGACGGAATGCGGATGGTCGAGCCCCGCCTTTCGTCTCGTCTGTCTATCGCCGGGAGAGTAAGAATCTCGAAAGAGTCCCTGTTGTCCAAGCAACTCGCTTCCCAGCAGCCGTAGATGGATTGCAGGGTGTTCTTGAAGACGGGCCAATTGCTTTCATGCCCGCCTTGGAACAGGCTTGTCCCGATCCACGGATCGATGATAATCACCTTGGCGGCCCAACGGACAACGGGCTCCACGATTGAAGTCAGAAATTGTGCTTCCTTCATGCCGCCAATCGACTGCGAGCCCATGGCAGTGAACTCCCGACGCTTAGCTTCCGTCAGTCCATACCGTTCCAGGGTAGAAATGCAGCACCCCGTATTCTGCATTCCTCTGGCCGCATCGGCTCCCTCGGGGGAGACCACAGCAACTTCGACGCCCTTCTCCCTTGCGACCGTGAGAGCGAGGGCAGTAAGCGAATCGTTGCACGGCGGCTCACCCTCCGAGGCGTGGACGCCCTCGGTTACAGACAACGGGACCATGCGGTCGGCTTGGGCCAGAACACACTGAATCCATCCGGCCCATTGGGGCGGAGCTTTGCGTATCGCCGTGAGAATCGCCTTGCCAATGCTTCCCTCCCTGTCCATGGCCATGTAATGACAGTGGGCCATGTGCATAAGGTGGTCAGCGAGCAGTCCCGCCGTGGGGCCGCTGAAGGCCTCGGGGGCTTGAAGAAGAGCCGGGTCGGTGACACTGGTAATCATCATGGCTACTCTCCAAAGACTTCCTCTGCCCTCTCGGGGAAGAAGCCATCGGGCCACGGGTCAAGGAACTGACCCTTCTCGTTGAGGCGAAGCTCTTGCACGTTCGACCCGTCCTCGTGGCGGCTGACATAGAGAACGCGGACCTGATCAGGCTTCAGTGCGCCTCTGCGCATAAGGCGTTGCACGCGAAGCAGCAAGTGCTCACTGTGGGTCTCAATGATGAACTGATTATGACAGGATTGCGCGCTGAACAGAAAGAGATCTGCCAGTTCAGCCTGAAGGCGAGGGTGCAGGTGAATCTCCGGCTGTTCGATGGTAATGCATCCGAACCGGGACAGGATCGAGCGCGTTACAAGAGGAAGCAACTGGCTCAGCCCAAACCCAGTGCTGTCGACGGTGACCGAGATTGGAGCGGAACGCCTCTTGTCGACAAGGCGCAACAAATACTGCTCGGGAAGGTCCGGCGACGCCTCCTTCAGGTCGCAGACATAGCCGCTCAGTTTATTCAGCCACTCGTTAACCGTAGTCAAGATGTGTGCGGCGTAAGCCCTATCGTTGCGGGGGCCATGGAGTTGCCTTGTGTACCACTGGTCCACGGTTGGCGAGTCCTGATTGGCCAAGACCATCTCGCTGATCATCCCTGCGCCGGAGAAGCCAAGATCATCGTTCCAGCTAAGTTGGAACGGCATGGCGTTGGCTCTGTCCCGTACCGGGGCGACAGGAAGAACTTCGCCGATTGCACGGGCGAGCGTTCTGCGGCAAGCCTCGATCAGCTCGTTGGCGGCCTTGTCGGGCGGTGGGCGGTCGGCGAAAAACTGCTCTATTGTGAGGCTCGAAGGTCCAACTGGCGCCCAGTAGTCCTCCTGCTCGGGCAAGCCTTCACGCGAAACGCTTTGCATGGTTGAATAGTCTGCAAAACGCGGCTCGAGACGTGCACCGCTTGGATCCGGCAGGTAGCCACAGAAAGAACCTGTTCCGCAAACATCCTTGGACCACGGATGCGCACAGTATTCCTCGAAGGTGAAGTCATGGCTGAGAAGATCGATGGCCTCCTCATATCTCGCCTCTTGCTCTTTTCGGGCGGCCATGAACACGGGATCGTCGCACCAATCGCGCTGCTTCCCATATCGGGTTCCCCTGGGGTCGAGCTTGTCAAGGGTTGTCGCATCGATCGCGCAATGAATCCCAGCGAGTATCCTCACGCGGTTCTCCTTCGCGTATCGGAAGTTGGTGGCGTGATCTTGCGTCGTGGTCACCAGTTTGTATTTGCTGAAAGAGGTGGGAAAGACCGACGCCTCTAGCGTGCCTCGCTCATTAAGATCGAAAACCGCCTTTACCAAGAGGGGCGCACGGAGCGAAGGATCGTACTTGTACTCGAACTCGCATTGCAGGTTTCTGTTGGGCGGGATATGTCCCCCCTCCTCGGCTGTGATCATCTCAGGGGCATCCACGTGCCACCGGAACGCTATTCGCAGAGGCAGACTTGTATCATGATCATGAATCAAGCCATGGTAGCCTCCAAAATCGACGATGCTACGGGGGCCGCCAAGAACCAACGTCTGGATTCCTCCGATCTCTGTGCGGGGCATGCTCTGCTTCAAGAGGTAGAGCATCTGGAGGATCGTGCTCTTCCCCGAGCTGTTCGGGCCGTAGATCAGGGTTATCGGCGCAAGCGGGATCTCCGTCCTCTCGCCGAAGCACTTGAAGTTCTCTATGGTCAGCCCGGTGAACATGGTCGTTTCCTCGTTTGTCTGGACGCAGTGTGCCCGAGCAGGATTGGGGTTGCCAGACTGATTTGCGAGGAGTACATGACTGAGCGATCAAGTGTTGATGGCCGCTGGCGTTGGTATCGGGGGAAGTCATGAGCTTCGAGTCGCTGTTCTCTCGCGGGGGGCTTTCGCTGGAAAGGCTCCGGGTCATCGCGGAACTGGCGGGGGCCAAGAGCCTCGCGGCCGCTGCGGGCTATGACGCCACGCGACAAAGCCAGTTCAGCCGACAGATCAAGGAGCTGGAGAGCTTCTTTGAGATCGAGCTGGTGCGACGTGAAGGTCGAGCGCTACGCCTGACCCCGGCAGGGTTTGAACTCGCCGCCGCCGTGCGTCAGGGATTGCAGTCGCTGGAGGATTTCACCTCGCGCCATGGGGGGGTGGCCACGGAACTCGGGATTGCGGCGGGACAGGCTCTAATCCAGTGGGTGCTCGCTCGGCGCCTTGGAAAGTTGCTGGACCTGTCGAAGAGCTTCAAGCTGCGATTCCACAACTCGCGCTCGGTCGACATCGTTCGTGGACTTCAGGGCATGGATCTGGACTTCGGGCTGGTGCGCCGCAGCGCTCTGAGCCGGGATCTCCGAAGCCGTCCATTGGGCCGTGTAGCCTCAGCCCTGTTTGTACCGCGACAGCTCTTGCCGCCTGAGCGACGGACGACCGAGAAGACCCTACTGTCGAGCGTGCCCTTGGCGAGTCTTAATGAGGAGGGCGAATACGTTCGCCAGCTTCGATCCGAGATGAACCATCAGGGCGTCGTCCTGGATGTTCGGCTGGAGTGCTCTTCCTATACTGAGGCGGCGGCGGCAGTCGCTTCGGGTGCCCTTGGGGCGATCCTCCCCGATCTCGTGGAACCGTCGTTCGTGGGGGCCGACGTTGTTCGCGTCGAGCTCCCTTGGCTGCGTTCACTCGTCAGGGAGATCCATTTGGCATGGAACCCACGGCTACTCAAGCTCCGACCCGATGTCGGGAAGCTCCTCGGCCCAGTCGAGGACGTTCTGCGCTGGGGCGAACGATAGGGCCATGAGTGTCGGGTAGAAAATACTTGTGGCCAACCCCACTTGAGTTCGGAACCGGGCCTCCCGCCCTGCGAGCAATCGCGGTGTCGGGGCCTTTCTGTTTGCGGCCGACCGCTCCTCGCTGAGGCACGGCAGGCCGCTACAGGTTCGGATCGGGGGATCGGGTTCGACCTGGGAGTGACCGTCTCGGGGGGTTGCGTCAGTCCGAGAAGTGATGCCGCCAGTGATGCCGCGTGGCGAGTTCACCCGTGTTCACACGTGCAGAAATCTCGCAAATACCTAGTCGCCAATGGGTTAGTACGTCTTCAAGTCCTGTAGCGCCCACCAGGCTTCATCCAAGACTGCGAGGGCGGACTCCGGGCATCCGGATGCGCGCCGCGCCTTTGCCTTGATGCGAGAACCGTCTCCCCGCGAGCCCCTTCCACCTTTCC
>Ga0194125_10013039_pt1 | contig 10860 bp, 5 predicted proteins | sample TA2KigC250mmetaG_FD_148626 | JGI IMG/M metagenome (GOLD analysis project Ga0194125, IMG submission 148626) | Freshwater microbial communities from Lake Tanganyika, Tanzania - TA2015034 Kigoma Deep Cast 250m | ecosystem: Environmental > Aquatic > Freshwater > Lake | place: Tanzania: Lake... | reverse complement strand
GAGCTGGACGTCGGCACGGCCAAGCCGACCGCGGAGCAACGCCGCGCGGTGCCGCATCATCTGATCGACTTCCTCGATCCGCGCGAGCGCTACAATGCGGAGCGGTTCGCGCAGGACGCGCTGGAGGCCATCCGCGGGATCGCGTCGCGAGGCAAGCGGGCGCTGGTGGTCGGCGGGACGGGCTTCTACATCGAGGCGCTGATGTACGAGATGTCCGACATCCCGCTGGTCGATCCGGACATCGAGGCGCAGCTCGAGGCCCAGGCCGCAGAGCGAGGCATGCCCGCGATGCACGCGCGGCTGGCGGCCGTCGATCCGGAGACCGCCGCGCGCCTGGAGCCGAACGACCGGCAGCGCATCCTGCGGGCGCTGGCGGTCTACGAGACGTCCGGCCGGCCTCTCTCCCATTTCCACGAGGTCTCGCCGCGCCGGGAGCGCGTGAAGGTGGAACGGTATGTCGTGCTGACGCGCCCTCGCGAGGAGCTGTATGCGCGCATCAACTCGCGGGTGGATGGGATGATCGAGGCCGGACTCGTGGACGAGGTGCGCGGACTGGCGGATCGTTACGGCTGGGAGGCCGAGGGACTGAAGGCGCTTGGGTATCGGCAGTTCCGCGACCATCTGTCGGGAAACCGTTCGCTGGCGGGGAGTGTAGAACTCCTGAAGCGCGACACGCGTCGATATGCCAAGCGGCAACTGACGTGGTTCCGTCGCGTGCCGCAGGCCGTGTGGGTGGACTTGAGCGACCCCGGCGCGCCGGCCTGGGAGGATCTCCTGCGGCCCTCATAGGCGTGAAAGCAGTGGGGCGGGCATTCCTGCCCGCCAAGGCCCCATGGCGGGCAAGAATGCCCGCCCCACCACTTCTGGGGAGTGTGACAACGTGAGACACGCGAAGCTGGTGATTGTCCTCGCAGGCTTGCTGCTCATTGGTGCGGTCGCCTCGTCGCAGCAGGCCGCATCGGTGCAGCTCTATGACCGCGATCCGAAGCAGGCGCTGAATGCCGAGGTCACGACCTCTGAGGACACGGCGGACTGGACCGTGTACCACGTGCTGCTTGACAGTACGAACGGCCAACGGGTGCCGGCCCTGGTGGGGATCCCGAAGACGGGCGAGAAGCCGTACCCGCTGCTGATGGTGCAGCACGGGCTGGGCGGCGACAAGAACGTCGAGTACGTGCGGCTGCCCGCGCTCGAGATGGCGAAGGCCGGCTATGCGACCATCCGCATCGACGCGCACTCCCACGGCGAGCGCGCCGCCGCGAACGTGCAGGGCGACATGATGGCGCGCATCCTTGGCATGGTGCAGCAGGGCGGTTGGGTGCAGTCGATCGTGGACATGCGCCGCGGTCTGGACTACTGCGCAACTCGCGACGACATCGACATGGAGCGCATCGGCTACATGGGCGCGAGCATGGGGGCGATCATGGGCGGCGTGCTGTGCGGCGTGGAGGATCGGATCGACGCGGCGGTGCTGATGCTGGGCGGTTCGCTCGGGGCCTTCATGCCGGGGCTCTTCGAGACAATCGACCCCGCGAACTACATCGCGAACTTCGCGCCGCGCCCGCTGCTGATGCTCAACGGCAAGCAGGACCCGCTCATCCCGCCCGCCGCCGCCCAACGCCTCTACGACGCCGCCAAGGACCCGAAGAAGATCGTCTGGTACGACACCGGCCACACGCTGCCGCTTGACGAGGCCGTCAAGGAAGTGACGGCCTTCATCGGCGAGCATGTGCCGGCGAAGAAGGGGTAGACACCGACGGTCACGGGACGGCGCCGGCGGCCCGTCCTGTGACAGCCTCAGGGAACCCGTAGGTCGAAGCGCCAGCTTCGACGCCCTACCTGACGAGGACGCGCACGCCGTAGGGCTCGATCTCAGCCGTCTCCTCGTGTTCCCCCACCCTCACGGTGGGAGCGAGCGGCTCGGCGCGGAAGTTGAGAAGCATGACGAGCACCTGCCCGTCCTTCTCGAAGGCCAGCCAGTTGCGCGGGTCGAGGCCGGTGACCTGGACCTTCTCGTCGCAGCGTTGCTTCAGCCGGAAGAAGTCCTCGTGGCGCGCGATGATCTCGGCGGCCTCGCTGGTGGCGTAGAAGGCGCCGCCGTCCATCGGCGGGAGCCACCAGATGAGACAGCCGTTGCCGCCGCTCTCGGCGAACTGGCGCAGGATGCGGTTGCGCCAGGTCTCCATGCGCGGCATGGGGCGCTCGTCGTTGCGGTCGGAGAGATACCACATCTCCCCGCCCATGAACGGCACGCCGTTGAGCGCCTGCACGGTCGCCTGGATTGCGCCCCGGTCGCCGCCGTAGCCGGCGATGGCGAGGTCGAGGTGCGGCGCCAGCAGCGACCAGTCCACGCCGTAGTGCTCGCGCGTGTTCGTGCTCTGGTAGCCCGAGTACATCGAGAACTCCACGGGCCGGGCGGCCTTCGCGAAGATGGCCTTGAGCTTGCCCGCCATCTCGGCGTTCTGCGTGCAGCGGAAGGTCGTCCACTGCTCCCGATGGCTCGCGAGGATCGTCTCGGCGTTCAGCGCAACGTCGGCCGGGAGCTTGGCGAAGGCGCGGAAGGCTTCCAGGCACCGCGCGCACGTGCAGAAGGTCGGAGGATCGACGACGGGCTGCTCCAGGTCCCAGTTCGCGCCGTCGTAGGGCGTGCCGTTGACGGTGTCGAGGAACCACTTCTCCAGCGCCTCGATCACCTGCGTGCCCTCGGTGAGCACCCAGGTCGGGCAGAGGGTGTGCCTGATCGGCTGGCCCTTGAAGTCCACGGCCAGGAACTCGGGGTGCTCGGCGGCGAAGTCCTGCAGTGAGGCGGGCACGCCGAACGGCTCCCAGCCGATGCTCCAGAAGACGCGATGGCCGCGGTCCTTCAGGAAGGGCACGACATCGTTGCCGTAGCCGCCGTAGGTCCAGGTGATGCCGCTGGCGTAGCAGTTGTCGGCGAAGGCCTCGGCGACGACGGGGTTGGAGAACTGCGAGCCATAGTAGCACGGGCAGATGCGCGCCGCCTTCGGGCGCACGTTCTTCAGCGGCGGCAGCACCTGCACCCGGCTGCGGGTCGGCAGCTCACAGACCGTGCCCTCGAGCGACTCGAACCAGGTGAACAGCGGCAGTTCGCCCTCCGCGAGGTCCGCCGGCGCCTCGAAGAGCAGCCCGCAGATCGGCTTCGCGTGAGGGGAGCCGAGCTTCTCGCACTTCAGGTCCAGCTCGATCACGTACTCCTTCCCCTGCTCGACCGGGACGACGCCCTCCCTGTCCACCCAGGCCGCTTGTTGCCGATCGACGTCCTCCGGCTTCGCGACGAACTTCACGCACTTGGAGCCATCCGGCCCCTCGGGCGTGAGGTACCACGTATTGCCCCACTCCGGCTCGTCGAAGGAGCCCATCTTGAGGAGGTTCTGGTCGCTGTCCTTGGCGCGGAACACGACGTTGTCCACCCAGAACGTGCCCACGATCCCGCGATTCTGCCACTTGATGATGAGTGGGTGCGCGCTCACCGCGCCGGGCGGCGGCTTCACGACCATCGACATGTGGCGCCAGTCGAACGTGCCGCCGCCCGCGATGGTAGGCTCGTAGGTCATCGTGTGTTCGGTCTTGTCGCCCCAGCGCATGGCAAGCTCGAACCCCTGGCCGGGGAGCGCGTCATAGGCGATCTCGTGGCGCGTCATCTCGACACCGCCCACGGGCGAGGCGGCGCCCTGTTTCACCTCGGTGATCGCCCCGCCGCCCAAGGGATCGAAGGCGACGAACTTCAGCGAGGCCGGCGCCTCGACGACCATGCGATACGCCTCGGAGGGCACATCCTGCGGCGCGTGGACGTAGCAGCGCAGGAGCTGGCGGCTGCCGCGTGGGACGTAGAACGTGTCCATCTTCGGAAAGAGCTGCGGGCCGCGCTCCCCGACGAAGAGCGCCGCCGCAAACCGGGCTTCCTGCGCACCGGCCTCGGCCCAGAGGCCACCGCCCTGCGCGACCGCCGGGGACCAGCCGGCCTGGGGCGCCGCGGTTCGCCAGTCGTCCGGGGGCTGATCCGTGCGCACGACCCACCGTGGCGAGACGCCTCGCGCGTCGTGCTCCAGCGCAGGCCGGATCGAGGGCTGAAGGCCGGTGGCCTTCGCCTCGAGGGCGACCACGTTCAGGCCGCGTTGCAGTCGCAGATCGACGGCGTCCCCGGGCGCCACGGCGAGACCGTTGAGGAAGACCTCGGCCTGCGCGTCCTTCGTTCCCAGTCGCATGGTGACAACCGCGGCGGCGATCGACTGCGGGATACCAGCCGAGCCCAGCACGTCCTCGTTGCCTTGCACGACACGGTATGCGGCGCGCGCCTGGCCCGAGGCGAGGGCGGCCTTCGGCAGGGCCACCTCAATCTGCTTGCGACCCGGGCCGTTCGCCTGCCCGGAGGTGACCTCGTCGCCCGAAGTCACACGCAACTCCAGGCGCGTTGCCTCATCCGCCGCGCCCGCAAGTGTCGCGAAGGCGGTCAGCTTGTCATCGCCCAGTATCAGCTTCACCGGCCCGAGCGCCGGGCCGGTCGGCGCGAACCGCAGCGTGCCGAAGGCCTCGGGCTGGTGGAAGTTGCCCTGCAGGCCGCTCCACGTGCTCAGCTCCTTGGCGAAGGAGCGGTTGCGCGTGAAGTTGGCGCGCCACTCGCCGGTCGGCTGCCCGCCCAGCGCCGCGAGGGGGATCGCCAGCTCCAGGATGTAGCTTCGCTCCGTGCGCTTCGCGACGCAGCGCCAGTCGCAGTTCCATGCCGCGTTGTAGCTCTCGGCCTCGTAGGTCCCCGTGCCCGAGTTCGCCGCGAACTGGTAGTACGCATGGCCCGGCGGCTGCAGGAAGACCTCGACGCTGTCCTCGTTCCACACGGGCGCATCGCGGCCGGTCTGCTCGGCCTTCACCAAGTGCAGCATGTTGAGCTTCGGCTCAAGGAGGCTCTCGAAGGCCTCCACGCCGACGTACAGGTTCGCCTCATCCCAGCAGACGCGCACCTGCGTCTGCTCCTCGACGAGGCCCGCACCCGCATTCGACAGGAAGGGCGACGCAACGCTCGCCGCCTGCCAGCACGCATCCGCGAGGTCGCCATCCAGGACGGGCGCGGTGTCTGCGCGGTAAGCGGTCAGGAGGGCCTGGGAAGGCGCGTGACCGGCCAGGAGGAGGATGCCGAGGCCAAGCGAGGCACACATGGCGGGATGCTCCCGAGACGACAGGCTGCCGTTCCCGTTCCCTGAGGGCGTGACGCGGACCTTGGTTCAGCGTTACTGAGCCCCGGACAGACACGGGAACAGTGGGGCGGGCATTCTTGCCCGCCAGAGGCTGTGGCGGGCAAGAATGCCCGCCCCACTGTTCCCGTCCTTCTGCGACGCGCAGTAGACAACCCGTCCACAGAACCTTCGGGCCGCTTCGGCGTCTACGAGGGCGAGCCAGGGACGGCTACGCGAGGGCCGCTCAGGGGCCCAACATGATAGGGAGGGTTTGCCGCTTTCTGCCGTGCCTCGTCGTACTTGCGGTCGCCGGCGCTCAGGCACAGATGCTCGTTCCGCGCACCGAGGAGAGCGCCGCGGACCAGCCGCCGCTCGAGACGAAGTCGCTCCACGCCACCGTGTCCATCGACAACCAGGTCGCCACGACCCGCATCGAGCAGGTCTTCGTCAACCACACCGAGTTCGACCTCGAAGCCGTCTACCTCATCCCCTTGCCGGAAGCCGCTACCGTCTCGGACTTCGCCTACTGGGCGAAGGGCAAGCGCATCGCGGCCGAGATTCGCGAGAAGCAGGAAGCCCGCGACACCTACGAACGGATCACCGGGCTGCGACGCGACCCGGCCTTGCTGGAGAAGGTCGGGCGCAACCTGTTTCAGGTCCGCATCTACCCCGTCTCGCCCACGGAGCCGATGAAGGTCGAGCTGGAGTATCAGCAGGTACTGCCGTACGACTCCGGCCGCGTGAGCTACACCTATCCGCTGACGGTCGGGGGGCAGCAGGAGAGAATCCGGGACCTCACGATCCTCGTGAAGATCAAGGATCAGAAGCCGATCACGAACGTCGAATCGGCCACGCACAAGCTCTCCGTCACCCAGCCCGATCCGCACACGGCTTCGGCCTCCTTCGAAGGCTCGCGCGTGAAGCCTGACCGGGACTTCTCGCTCACCTACACGGTCACGTCCGCCGACTTCGGGATCAACTTCCTCACCTATCGGAAGCCCGACGAACGCGGGTACTTCCTGCTGATGATCGCGCCGCAGGAGGAGACGGGTGAGGGCGACATCGTCCGCAAGGACGTGGTCTTCGTCTTCGACAAGTCCGGCAGCATGGAAGGGGAGAAGCTCGACCAGGCCAAGCGGGCCCTTCGGTTCTGCGTCACTCACCTGGAGCCAAACGACCGCTTCGACCTCGTCATCTTCTCGGACTCGCTGAGCGTGTTCCGGGAGAAGCTCGCCGACGCGACGAGCGCGAACCAACAGGAGGCGCTCAGGTTCATCGAGGACCTCGAAGCCACCGGCGGCACGGACCTCGACAGCGCCCTGTCGAAGGCGCTGAGCATGATGGAAGCGAGCGACCGCCAGCGCACGGTCATCCTCGTGACCGACGGCCTGCCGACCGTGGGCGTCACGGATACACCGACGATCCTCGCGAACCTCGCCAAGGCGAACCAGACCAAGACGCGGGTCTTCACCTTCGGCGTGGGAGACGATGTGGACGATCAGCTCCTGCTGAAGATCGCCACCGCCCACCGCGGGGCCGAAGAGCACGTCCGCAACAACGAGAAGATCGACGCGAAGGTCTCCGCCTTCCTCTCCAAGGTCAGCAAGCCGGTCCTCGTGGACCTCAAGATCGACTTCGGCGGCGCGCGGACCCAGGAGGTCTACCCGGCGATTCTCCCCGATGTCTTCAAGGGCTCGCAGCTCATCATCACCGGGCGCTACCGGGGCGAATCCTCCGACCCCATCGTGCTCACCGGCGACATCAATGGTCGGCCCAAGACCTTCAGCTACCCGGGCGAGTTCGTCGCCCAGACGGACGAGAACCCGTTCATCGCGCGCCTCTGGGCGAAGGATCGGGTGAGCTACCTGCTCGACCAGATCCAGCTACACGGCGAGAACAACGAACTCAAGGACGAGATCATCCGGCTGAGCAAGGAGTTCAGGTTCGCGACCCCCTACACGTCCTTCCTGGCGGTACCGAAGGAAGTACAGGCCGCGATGAACTAGCGCCGATTCGCGACCGGCGGCGACCCCTGGGTGCGGGTCACGGCTCCGCCGGACACCGTGCGCGTCACGGCGCTCTTCCCGTGGGGCGAGACGAAGCCGCTGACGCTCGACCCGCGCGACGGCCGCTGGACGGTCCGCTTTATCGTACCCAAGGGTACGGTGCATGGGGACTACGAGGTCGTCATCGTCCTCACGCGCGCCGACGGTACGCAACAGCGCTTCACCGTCCGCTACCAGGCCGACCTCGAGGCGCCGCAGGGCCTCGGGCGCGCGCTCGCCGCGGCAGTGCCGGGGGGCTGGCGGATCACGCTCTCCGTCGAGGCCTCCGAGGACGCCGAACGGGTCGATGTCCTGGTGCCGGGAGGCGGCCTCACCGGTCTCGGTCGGCAAGATGGCTCGGCGGAGTTCCGCGGCGAGGTGACGCTCGCTGCATCGGCGGTGAGGGGCTCGTCGGTGTTCCTGCCGGTACTGATCACCGATGCCGCGCACAACCGTCTCGAGATCGAGGTGGAGGTCGAGCTGCCGCCGTCCAGGCCATAGGGAGGGAAGCTCATGTCTCGTCGCAGAGCCGGTTTGCTCGCTGCTCTGATCGTCGCCGGGGGTGCGGCGGTGCTCGCGCACTACGCGCGGGCGACGACTCGCGCCCCCGTGTTCGACGCGCTCTTCACCAGCACGCGGAAGGTGACGGCCGTCGCGGTCACGGCCGATGGTGTGTGGCTCGGCACCGAGGGCGGCCTGGTCTGTTGCGACGCGGGCGGCGCCGAGACCGCACGAGTCACAACGCTTGGCGGACTACCGGCGAACCGCGTCGGCGCACTGCTGCCCTTGGAGCCCCACTCAGCCGGCGTCCTGGTGGGCACGGAGCGCGGTGCCGTCGCGGTCGGGGGAGCGGCTCAGCCGCCGCTCGTCGGGCGATGCACGGCCCTGTGCCGACACGAGGGTGATGCCTGCGCGGCGGTGGGCCGCCAGGTGATGTGCCTGCAAGAGGCGGGCTGGGAGCCGCTCGGGCCGCCCCTGCCGGCCGACGCCCGCTGCCTTGCGGAGTTCGGTGGCGAGCTCTGGGCCGGCACCGGCCGCGGTCTCTTCCTGCTCACGGACGACGAGTGGGCGCCGGTCGTCTACCGGGATGATCCCCTCGCCGCGACGGTCAACGCGCTGGCGGCGTCGGAGGCGCTGTACGTCGGCACCGTCGGCGGCCTCTTCGTGTGGGGGGACGGCGACTGGCGGGGCTACACGACGGCCGACGGCCTGCCCGACAACCATGTGACCGCGCTGGCTATCGGCGAGGAGGCCGTGTACATCGCCACGTATGGCGGCGGCGTCGCGCGTCTGCGGGAGGGAGAGGTTGAGCCGCTCGCCGGCTCGCCCGCGTACGCCACGGCGCTGGCCTGGGACTCGCGCGGATCGGCCTTGTGGGTGGGCACGGAGGACCAGGGCGCGTTCCGCTGGGACGGGCTTGCCTGGCAGCCGCAACCGCCGGCGAACGAGCCGCCAGGGCACAACATCACGAGTCTCGCGACGGGTCCGGGGGAGTTGCTGGTGGGCACCTTCGAGCACGGGGTGGCGACCTGCCGCGCGGGCACGTGGGAGAGCGCGGGGAGCGGCCTGAGCAGTACGTGGATCAACCACATGGCCCACGGACAGGGCCGCGCGTGGGCGAGGACCTCCGCCGGTGACCTGTTCGTACGCGACGGCGACGCGTGGCACCCGGTCACGAAGGCCTCGGGGCTGACGAAGCCCTGGACGAGCTTCGTTGGTTCCGCGGGCGGCAACGTCTGGGTCGGCACCTGGGGCGCCGTCTCGAAGTTCGACGGCCGCCGCTGGCAGAGCTACGCCCCCAAGCCCGCGCTCGCCGACCAGGTGGTCACCGGCGTCGCCGTCCTTGGCCGCGACCTCTGGGTCGGCACGGCGAAGAGCGGCCTGCTCCGCTACAACGGGCACCGCGGCACCTGGGAGACGTACACGCTGGGGAAGGGCCTCACCGACACGTGGGTGACGAGCGTCGCTGCGTGGCACGGATCGCTGTGGGTCGGCACCTTCAGCGGCGGGCTCTGCCGCTTCGACGGACGCGGCTGGGAGCACCTGGGCGCTCCGGCGCCGCTGCCCAGCGTCCGCGTCAACTGCCTCGCCGCCACCGACTGCCTCTACGTCGGCACCCTCGAAGGCCTCTGCCGATTCGATGGAACGCGCTGGACGACGTACGGCCGCGCCGACGGCCTCCCGAGCGAGATCGTGCAGGCCCTGTGCGTGGACGGCGACCGGCTGTGGGTCGGGACCCCCGAGGGCCTCGCCTGCGGCCGCCTCGTGGAGGTGAAGCCGGCCAGCCCGCCCGCCGTGCGCCAGTCGCCTCCGCCCGGCCCGACCGTCAAGCCGTGCGTCTGCGGAAGGGTGACTCGAACGTGCGGGTGAGCCGTCAGTCCTGCGCTTCGGCCGGTAGCACGACCGCGACCTCCCACCAGTCCTTCAGGCTGATCGTGACCTGATGCCCCTTCCCCTTGCGCTCCACCTTGGCCTCGGCGGGCTTCTCGCGGCCGCGCGAGTCGAACAGCAGCACGCGCGGGGCCTGGGCGTGCGGCCAGGGGAACGTGCCCGACACGCAGGTCAGCAGGCGCTCCTCGCCGAGCACCCAGCCCTCGTGCAGCTCGATGGGGGTGAAGGGGAACATGACGTTGACCGGCCCGAACTCGCCGCCGCGCTCACCCTCCGGCGGGAAGCTGGTTCCGTAGTAGTAGTACAGGATGCCAAAGCGCAGGTGGGCGATCACGGTGCGCATGAAGGCGTCCGCCCCCCACGCGCTCGGGAACCCGTGCCCGAGGCCGATGGGCGAGTGCAGCTGGCCCCTCGCGAGACCCGGCTGCAGCGGCGGGCCGTCCGCCGGCGTCAGCGGGTCGTACCCCTGCGTCTCCATGAAGCGGAACGTGCGCAGGCTCTGCAGCTCCTTGACGACGGGGTGTGAGTTGCAGACCACCGTCTTGCCGCGATCGAGCACGAGCTTCACCCATTGCGCCCGCGCTGGCGCGCTCACCAGGCCGAGGTCGGCCATCTTCGATTGCACGCGGCCGGCGGGGTCCAGCGTCACCGTCCGCCCGTCCCAGCGCTCGCGGCTGAAGCGGTCCGCGCCGGTGCTGTAGGCCATGCTGAACTGGTCGATGTACACGCCGTCGAAGCCCACCTCATCCAGCAGCCACGTGAGCTGCTCCAGCATGTTCGCGTGGCGATGGTTGCCGATCTCCGGGTAGACCATCAGGTTCAGCGCGGGCGGCTCGGTGTAATACTGCACATACCAGCAGTCCAGCACCACGTTCCCGCTCGCGTCGCGGATGCACGAATCGCGCCACGGCGAGGCATCCACCTTCGCGGTCATCGCGGGCGTAGCGGGCTGGCCGTACTTGCCGCCCTTGTCGCGGCCGATGGGCCAGCCCTCGGCGGGAATCGTGTCGCCGAAGAAGGTCAGGGGCACCGGCACGAGATTGGTCTCGGTGCAGGCCAGGCATTTCGCGCCCGGCACCGTCTCGTGGATGAAGGCGATCGCCTTCGTCATCATCTCCCGGTACTGATCGCGCGTGTACGGCCACCCGCTGTAGTACTCGAACCAGGGCACCAGCGCAAAGAGCATGAGGTGCTTGCGCGCGAGGAGCGCCTTGGCGGCGGCACGGCCCTCCTCG
>Ga0194125_10013038_pt1 | contig 10863 bp, 15 predicted proteins | sample TA2KigC250mmetaG_FD_148626 | JGI IMG/M metagenome (GOLD analysis project Ga0194125, IMG submission 148626) | Freshwater microbial communities from Lake Tanganyika, Tanzania - TA2015034 Kigoma Deep Cast 250m | ecosystem: Environmental > Aquatic > Freshwater > Lake | place: Tanzania: Lake... | reverse complement strand
AGGAACCATGGCACTACATAGCATGGGATCAACAGGAGGTTCCAAAGGCTCCGACGTCGACCTGCGCGTTTCCGTGCGTCCGAGATGTAGCCCATCGTTCTGTGGCCCTAATAATTAACTAAAGTCTTGTACTTTTTAGTGCGTGCATAAAAAAGGCTGTTATCCTAAAATAGGCTAAAAAAAGCGCCAACTTAGATTAGCCCGAAAAGGAGAACAGCCTATGAGAATCCAAAATGCCAGACAAGAGATCCGGAACATATTATCCTTCTTCTCTGAAAGCTTTTCAAGACCTTCTTTTAAAATCTTCTCTTGCTTTATCATCGGTTTCATCCAGTTGGGTAAAGAGGTCCACACGTCTTCCATGGTTCAGTCCCTCGCTCACTCGTTCTTGCGCCGATCGCTCTCCAGCTTTACTCGATTCCTGGGACAATACCTTTGGGCCATGGAAGAGGTTACGGAGACCGCTCTGCACCAATTCTTCCAGACGTTGGGGATCGGTGTCCGGGATGTCCTGTTCCTTCTCGTGGATGATACGCTGGTTCAAAAGACGGGTAAAAAGATTCCTGGCTGTGGTTGGCATAAGGATCATGCCCAAAACATGGCCAATGTCTTTGGTCATCAATGGGTCCTGTCGGCCTTGCTCTACAAAGAGTTCCTCTTCCCCCTGTGGGCCAAGCTTTATCATCCGAAAGGAGTTCGGGGGTGCGGTCCCTTTGAAACCAAAATCGCCCTGGCTCAAAAGATCATCCGAGCCCTTGTGTTGCCCGTCCCTTGTAAACTCTATGTTTTGGCCGATAGCTGGTACTGGGCTAAAACGCTGGCTCTGGTCTGTCGAAAGTGTGGCTATCATATGATCTCGCAGCTCAAATCCAATTCGGTCCTCTGGATGGATGGAAAAAAAACGAACGTGACAAGCCTTTTGGGTCTGAGTTCGTCCTATCGAGAGGTCTCCCTGCTTGTCTATGGGAAGACCAAAACACTCCGTATCGCCAGGTTTATTGGAGACATTAAGGACCTGGGGAAAGTGGCCGTCGTGGTGGTGAAAGAGAAACGTAAGAAACCTGTTTACCTGGTCTGTACGAATATTCATTTGGTTGCCATCGATATCATCAAATACTACGCCAAACGCTGGAAGATCGAACAGATGATCAAAGACCTCAAACAACGTTTAGGGTTTGGAGATTATCAAGTTCGAGATCTTCAAGCTATCGAGCGTCATGTGGCTTTGGTCCTTCTGAGCTATTTCGTTCTAATCCTTCTAAAGATCCTTCAATGGTTAAAGGACAAAAAGATGTGTCTCGATCTATCCATTCGGCGTTTGGCCTTCCAGGTACGGAAGAACATTTTGTTTGAGAATATCAGCGTCACCTTAAATGCAATGAAAATCCGATTTAAACAAAATATTCTCGATACTTATCTTGAACAATTATGGGCCTAAAAAAGTGCAACACTTTAGTAATTAATAGACGTAATTCGTGGTTGCTGGGAATCGGGTCTTCTGATTTAAACTTTTTACCCCTTTTGACCACTTTTGTCTATGAAATTGTGCAATTCGATGTTGTATGAATAGGTGGTTTTTCGGAATTACCCGCTTACGCAGAATGCCTTGTCCGGAAGGACGGGGATGAATGCGACTCCGAATGAGCGTAGTAGGGTATGCTTCGGCGGGTTTCGCCGAAGCTTTGAAGATGCCCCGTGCGGAGGCACGGGGAGCTTCACTTTCTAAACACAATATCGCCATAGTAAGCAATGGCGGATTCGCTGGTGTTGTCGGTGTCGGTCATGATGGCGACACCTGAGATCATCGGTGGTTCGTAACCAAAGGCTTTCTTAAAATCTTCATAGAGATTTCTCTCTTCATTCACCCATTGGTTCAATTTATCCGAGCCGCTCTCCAATACAATCATCATCACCCGGTCCGCATAGGGATTGGGGATAAAGGTGTTTACAGGAACCTTGCTCTCCCATATGTAATTGATGGCAGCAATGGGCGGGTACTGGCCATAGAGAAGTCTTGCTGCCTCATACTTCACCTTCTCAAAAAAATTCAATTTGGAAGAATCATATTCAAAGGTGATGTAGAGCCGTGCGGGATAGTCATCGCCTTCCTTTATGTGGACATTTCCCTTTCTTAAAATGTTCTCCACTTTCCATCGCCATTGGATGATGGGATATTCTTTTGGATTGATCTGAATCTCACGGGTCAACCCTGAAGCCGAGGCTTCAGAAATTGCCTTCACAACAATAGTCTCCCCATCTTTCACCAGGGAGTAGGTTGTATGCCGTTCAATCTTCTTGAAGGTCAGGGGTTTCCAATTGGAGGGGATTTTATTCTCTACTTTTTCCGCTGAGAACTTTCCTATTTCAATGAAAGATTGGGATTGGCCGGATGCACAGAAAGGGAAAATCAGGAGTAAGAAGACGATTCCCCTCACCCAAACCCTATCCTTCCAGGGGGTGGAAGATCCAGACCGGTTTTGTGGATCTCTGACCATACAACCAAATTGTAAAGGGGCATACGTTCAGATTCAAGCCATTCTTTTTTGCTTGATTCTTGGACAGGGGGCATAATATAAATTGATCAATTCTTTATGGAGGGTTAGTCACCCACAAAGGATAAAATGCTCTAGTGGGCTGGGCTAAGGTTACGGCTACGAAGCCCGTTTCGTCATTCGGTAACGGTTACGTTTAAAAGAATTAAATACGAAAGACGTAGCCTTTTATATACGATACGGGCATCGTTACCGTCACCGTTAAACACAGCCATTATTTTATGAACAATCCTAAAAATTTCATTACCACAGGAGGTTCTCATGGAGCAGAAGATTGTCGATGGATATCGGTTTCTTCCGCCGGGACTCAAGGCATGGGTGAAGACGTTTATTCCCGATGAGGAGTATAAGGGAAAAATCCCCTGGACTCCGATGTCCAAGCCATTGAATCGAACGACCATTGCTCTAGTTACAAGCAGTGGAATCAGTCTCAAAACCGATCCCCCTTTTGATATGGAGAGAGAGAAAAGAGAACCTCTCTGGGGAGACCGCTCCTTTCGGAAGATTCCAAGAGGGACAACCGAGAAGGAGATTGACGTCAATCACCTCCATATCAATACCAACCTTGCCAAACAGGACATCAATGTCATCCTTCCTTTGGGGCGAATGGCCGAGTTCGAAGAAGAGAAGATCATCGGCCGCCTTGCACCTACAGCCTATTCTTTCTATGGATTTCAGTGGCAGAATAACGATTTTCTTAAGGAGGCGATCGAGCCGATTTCAAAACATATGAAAGCCGAAAAAGTGGAAGCGGTTCTTCTCACCCCTGCCTGACCCTTCTGCTGTCAGTCCGTTGGACTGGCCGCAAGAGTTCTGGAGGAGGCGGGATTTTCCACCGTACTTCTCAGTCCGACCTGGGAATTCACCCAGGCCGAAGGCATTCCTCGGGTAGCAGCCATTGAATATCCTTATGCAAGACCTGTCGGGCAGATTGGAGACAGGGAAGGGCAGAGGAAGGTTCTTCTTGAAGCCCTTTCGGTCTTTGAGAAGGCCAAGAGACCCGGTGAGGTCATTCATCTACCTTTCACCTGGCCTGAAGATCCAAAAAAGGCAGACTGGCAACCGCCTGAAATGTCACCCCTGATCAAGTTCTATCTGGAAGAAATCAGACAAGCCAGAAAAGGGTAGTTACCCGTCCCCGGTTTCAAAAGGAAGGTTCTTCTTTAAAGGAATCTACTTTAAAGTAGATTACTCGTCGTAATTCTGTATTCCTGCTCCATCAAGGCCGAGCCTACTTGCACACTATGAAAGCTTATTAAAAACTTCCACAGCCTTCCGTAATTCTTGAGCCTCTTCATGAGAAAGCCAACCTGAAAACTCTCTGACGATTTGTTCGCGTTCCTTAACGAGACCTATTTTTTCATCTATCGCCTCAAGAATAAAGGGTGTCTTCGGTTTTTTGATTTTCGTAGTCGCCTTTTTAATCATGTCGTCTTTTTTAAAAGGGATTCTCAGGTTTAAAGGCATCCTCCATGTAACTTTATTTTTGGTTATGTATCTCATGGGAATCATTTGGTCAATAGTTTTGTTAAGGTCTATCCCGAACCAAGAGGACCACGCCTCCCTGCCGGTAGGCAGGGGTTCTACCCGTGGGTGAATTGGTCCTCTGGTACGGGATGTTCGCCCCTTGTGGGCGTTTCTTGGGAACCACGGGCTTTGCCCGTAGTGCTCCATCTGGGGATAAATTCATTTTATCAATCGGACCATAAAAACCTGAACATTTATGAATAGTTACAACGCAAGCTTTTTATCTTTAAGAAATCGTGCATAAGCGATTTTGATTATTTGTTTCTGTTCATCAGTCAGGGCTTGAATGTTAATATGCCTCAGTTGGTAATATCCAGAACCTCCGTAGACCCATACATTAAATTTAATATAGGATTTCCCGATGAGATATTTCTTGATCTTTAGGTCCTCAAGGGAGTGAGTTAAGCCTTATCAGGTGGCACGAGCCATTGCAGAAAATCCTGCTTCCAGATCAGCAATCAGGTCAGCAGGGTCTTCCAGTCCGATGTGGACACGAATCAATGGACCGCCCTGCCATGGTGTGACAGTTCGTAGCGAACCGATCCGGGCTGGGAAGATCAGGCTTTCAAAACCGCCCCAGGAATAACCGATGCCGAAGTATCGGCGCCCCTCGCAGAGGGCGGCGATCTGTTTGGACGTGGGACTCTTTTTTTCGGGGTCGGTTTTAAGTTCGAAAGAGAAGAGACCGCTTGAGCCCCTAAAGTCGCGCTTCCAGAGCGCATGCTGAGGATGGCCGGGCAAGGCCGGATGAAGCACGGCGCCCACCTCCGGCCGGCGCTCAAGCCAGCGTGCAATCTCTAATGCATTTTGCTGATGTCTCTTCATACGCACATCAAGGGTGCGCATCCCGCGCAGGATCAATGCCGCATCGTCGCCTCCAACACTCATCCCGAGTTCGCGCGAAGTCCTCCAAAGAGGCAACCAGTTCTCCTCGCGTACCACAACCGCCCCCATGAGCACATCGGCATGTCCGCTCCAGTATTTGGTTAAAGGTAGGACTGAGGCATCCACACCCCAGTCAAAGGGTTTAGCAAAGACAGGTGATCCCCAAGCATTATCAATCGCGGTCATCACTTTGTGTCTGCGGGCGATGGCACAGATGCCGGGCACATCTTGAATCTCAAAGGTATAACTGCCCGGGCTTTCGAGAAAGATCATGCGTGTAGCAGGCTGAATCAGCGTTTCGAGTTTGTCAGGAGTGATCGTCGGGTCGTACCAAGTGGTGTTGATTCCCAACCTTGAGAGAAGGCCCTTGCAAAAGACTCGTGTCGGCCCGTACACGGAGTCTGTCACCAGAAGATGGTCACCCGGTTTCAGATAGGCCAACAGCAATGTCGTAATCGCCATCAGTCCGGAGGGCATGATGGCCGCACGGCAGGAATGGCCTGCACCTTCAATCCGGGCCAGCGCATCCCTGAGCGCAAAGGTCGTGGGTGTTCCTATAGTGCCATAATGGGATGCTCCCAGTTCGCCGCGTTCTGACGCATCCAACTGGGCTTGGGCGTGGGCGAGTGATTCAAACAGGACGGTAGAGGCATGGTAAACCGGCAGATTGGCAGTGCAGATGTCTGAGTTAAAATTTCGTCCCAATTCGACAAATAACGTTGCGTTTGAGGTTTGATTCTGATCGGAACCTTCTTTTTCCTTATCCATCGGGTTTCCTTCCAATCGAATTGGAATAGATTATAATGCAGGAGTACAAAGGGGGTCAAGGCAGGTTTGCCGGAGGAGAATGGAAACAGCCTCATTGATTAGAGTCTGTTTATAAATGAGTCATTTCCGTCATGCCCCGATTAAATCGGGGCATCCAGACGTCGTCCCGACGGAAGTCGGGAACCATGTCAAAGACTGGATCCCGGTTTTCACCGGGAACCCTGGATTCCGGTCGTTGCGACTCGAAACCGAGCTTTCGCCGGAATGACCACCTTCTTGAAAACCATTAGTTTATGAATAAACACCAATTGCATCAGCTTTAGATACAAATTTTACATGACGGGTTCGTCACCCGCGAATGATGAAAATGCCCCCCACCCACCCCTCCCCCTCGAGGGGGGAGGGTGAGGGAGGGGGTGACGAAGGTATTTTCCAGGTAATTCAAATAGAAATCGGTTGAAAAAAGAGAAGATTCCTGATAGGCTGAACCCAAAAGAAAGGGGGTGAAATAAGAGAGATGATTCGATTCTTACTGGGAGTGGTTACAGGCATTCTCATCTTACTGCTCTTCATCTTCTTCGGTGGCGGCAAGGCTGTGAAGAAAGTTGGCGAGGGCTTAACCGAAACCGGAAAGAGGATGGAACATCTGGAAGAGGTGATCAAGAAGGAAGGAGATGAGGTTGGGAAGGATATCAAGAAGAAGATCCTCAAGGAGGAGAAGGAGGTTCCAAAGAAGGGTCAATAGGTAACAGAGAAATCATCAAACTCTCCCTCAACATCCTCCCATGTGACACGGACATTGGTCACCTTTGCCTCAGATGGACCTCGATGGCACCATTGAATCATTTCGTCCACCTTTGCCTTTTCTCCTTCGAAGAGGGCTTCCACCCGGCCATCCCTTCTATTCTTCACCCAGCCCTTCAAACTTAGAAGGTAAGCCATCTCCTGCGTGTGGGCTCGGAAGTAAACCCCCTGAACCCTTCCTTCAACGATGACATGCGCCCTCACTTTTTCCATAACTCTTCTCAGTTAAATGAACCATTTCATGGAAATCACATTGACACCGATCCCTTTTAATTCTTCACGGATCTTCTTGACCATCTGGACAGCAGCGGGATTGTCGCCGTGGACGCAGAGCGTGTCCGGTTGGAGTTCGATTTCTGTTCCATCCATAGCAATCACCTTTCCGTCCAGGGCCATCTTGAGTGCCCGTTTAGCCACTTGCTCGTGGTCATGAATGACAGCCCCTTTTTCTCTTCGGGAAACCAGGGAGCCATTTTTATTATAGGCACGGTCCGGAAAGGCCTCGAAGGCGATGCGGATGTCATATCGTTTTCCCATATCGCGAATGGGCTGATTGTTAGACGAAGCGAGGACAACCAGAATGATTTCCTTATCCAATTTTGAGATGGCCTCTGCCATAACCTCCCAGATTTTCGGATTGGCTACGGCCATATTATAGAGGGCTCCGTGGGCTTTCATATGTTGGAGCCTTAGCCCCTGGGAAAGGGCAAAAGCCTGCAGGGCTCCTGTCTGATAAACGACATAATCCTGGATCTCTTCGAGCGTGGCGTCCATATTTCTTCTTCCGAAGCCAACCAGATCAGGAAATCCGGGATGGGCCCCCACTTCCACTCCATATTGTTTGGCAAGGGAGACAGTCCTTCGCATCACGGACGGATCTCCACCGTGAAATCCACAACCGATGTTCGCAGAGGTGAGATGAGGGATGACCTCTTCATCAAGTCCTATTTTATAAGCACCAAAACTTTCCCCCACATCAGAGTTTAGATCGATCTGTATCTTCTTGCTCATTTTCCCTCCTCCATCACCATCTCAATGGCTTGTTTTGGACAGACAGCGGCGCAGATTCCGCATCCTTTGCAGTAATCGAGATCAATCAAAACCTCTCCAGTCTTCTCATCATGAGTGATGCAGAGATCCGGGCAGAGGAGACTGCAGATGTCACAGTAATGACAGTCCCTCAACCCCAGACAGCGCTCTGCTTCTTTAATGGCCTCTTCTCTAACAAAGCCATATTCAACGGGGGAGAAATTATTCTTTCTCGCCTTGATCGAAAGGGTCTTGGGCTTTCTTTTGGGCACAACCTCTTTTTTACATTCTTGGGTCATATACATCATTTGGAGTCGTTAGTCGCTTAGTCAAATAGTCTAATAGTCAAACCCATGAGAGAGAGGACTAAGAGACTATCTGACTATCAAACTATACGACTATTACGATAGATACTCTGCGATGGCTTCCGCGCCTCTTTTTCCTGCGGCAATGGCATCAATGGCCCAGCCTGGGCCGGTGACCATATCCCCGCCCGCAAAAACGCCTTTCATGCTCGTCTCACCAGTCTCTGAATCAACATGAATCGTTCCGTCAGAGTTCTTTTTCAGCCCCTTTAAGGGCCTTTGGTCCACACTCTGGCCAATGGCTGAGATGATCGTCTCTGCAACGATTTTGAAATTGGAACCCTGAATCGGAATGGGTTTTTTTCTTCCCTTTTCGTCGGGTTCACCCAGACGCATCCGGATACACTCCATTCCAATTGCTTTTTCGCCCCTTCCGGTCATCCGGACCGGTGCAGAGAGAAGATGAATCTTCACGCCCTCACGGATCGCCTCCTCTACTTCTTCGGAGATGGCTGGCATCTCTTGCCTCGATCTCCGGTAATAAAGATCAACCTGCTTCGAGCCGAGACGGAGCACAGAGCGGGCAACATCAATGGCCACATTCCCACCACCGATGATTGCGACTTTTTTCCCCAACGCTACTTTTTTTCCGAGATTGATGTCTCTTAAAAATTCAACACCCGGAAAGACCCCACGAAGAGATTCTCCCGGAATATTCAGTTTTGAACTCCGATGGGCACCCATCGAAAGGAAGATGGCTTCGAAGCCAGTTTTTTTAAGGGTCCTGCCATTCCCATCAAAACGAAAGGGATGATCGATCTTCATCTCCACCCCCAATTCCATGATGCCTTCAATCTCCATCTGGAGAATCTCTCTGGGCAATCGAAATTCGGGTATGCCGACACGAAGCATTCCTCCAAGAACAGGCAGGGCCTCAAAGATCGTCACTCTGAAGCCCAATAGGCTCAGATCATTGGCACAGGCCAGACCCGCAGGCCCAGAGCCCACCACAAGGATCTTTTCGCGCCTCTTTCGCTTCGGTCCCTTCTTCGGTCTCTCCCTTTTTCTATTATACTCTGCGATAAACCGTTTGAGCATTCGGATGGGGATGGGATGATCTACATCCTCTCGCAGACAGGCTTCCTCGCAGGGATGATGGCAGATGAATCCGCAGACTGCAGGCAGGGGATTGGCCTCACGGACCAGTTCGAGTGCCTCTTTAAACTTCCCTTTTGCAATGAGGGCCACATAGCCCCTTGCATCCTGATGGATAGGGCAGGCTTGCTGGCAGGGAGGAAGAAGGATCTTTCCCTCCGTAATTTTTCCTTCCATCTTACCGTGGTAGAGGGTTCCTCTGAGACTCTCTACTTCCAATCGGTATTCGGGGATGAATTCGGCAGGGCATCCCCTGATACAAACATCACAACTCTGACATTGTGAAGTCCGGATGATTGGACGATGGGTCCTTCCTTCAACCATGAACCTGCCTCCCCAGTTCCATGCCTACTCGAAGGGCCTTGAAATTGAGCGGTCTGAAACGTTCACTGACATGCATTGCGATCGCCTTGCGTATGGCTTTGGGTGTGACGATCCGGGTGGCTTCAATCAATGCTCCAAGAAAGACGATGTTGGATACCTGCTTATTCTTCAACCTCTTCACCGAGGTTTCGGTCGCAGGAATGCCAAGTTGCTTCACTCTCAGGTCGTCCTTGGGGATCACAAAGCCCTGATCATAGAGGATGAGTCCGGACTGTTCTCTCACATCCGTGTAGTAAGTATTGTAGGCTCCCTGTGACATGGCAATGAGAATGTCGGCTGTTGTCAGATGGGGAAAGTCAACCGGGCCCTCAGAAAGGACGATCTCCGATTTGCAACCCGAACCCCTTGCCTGAGCTCCGTAAGAATTGGATCCGGAGATGTACTTCCCATCGAATATCCCTGCTTGGCCCAATAGCAGGCCTGCAAGGACCACTCCCTGTCCTCCGAGACCACTCAGTCGCACCTGCCTGACCTCTGTCATGATGAAAATTCTCCTGTGATGATTTTTTCAGCCAACTCCTCTTTGGTCAACCCTTCTGCCTCCTGTTCCAAAATGCAACGCCGTATCAGGTCCTTCATCATCTCATCCGGTCGGTCAAGGCGATTCCGTCTTCCGAATTGTGTAGGGCAGGGAGAGAGGGCTTCAATGAAAGAGAATCCCTTATGGAGAAGCGCTTTCTTAATCGATTGAATGAGCGAGATAGGCTGGGTGACGGAGAAACGCGCCACATAGGTGGCTCCTGCTCCTTCCACCAGTTTGCAGAGATCAAAAGGGCGGTAGGGATTACCTTCTCCGGTTGTAGAGGTCTTTGAACCTCTGGGAGTGGTTGATGCCACTTGCCCTCCGGTCATGCCGTAAATCATATTATTGGCACAGATGACCTTCAGGTCGATGTTTCTCCTTGCTGCATGGATGAGGTGATTACCGCCGATAGAGGAGAGGTCTCCATCACCGCTCACTACCACCACACAGAGGTCAGGGTTGTAAAGTTTGGCACCGGTGGCAAAGGCCAGCGCCCTTCCGTGAAGGGTGTGGAGGGTGTCTCCGTTATAGTGAGGGCTCGGTATCCATGCGGCGCAGCCAATTCCCGATACAAAGAGCATCTTCTGCATATCCATCTTCAGCTCATCGATGGCCCTCAGGATGAGGCCCATGAGAATGCCGTGACCGCATCCCGGGCAGAAAGGGGTTTCCTTTACGCCGGGACGGATATATTTTTCTAAGGCTCTTACCATAATGACTCCATCATAGGGTGATGGGAAGATGAGGAGATGGGGGGAAATTCAATTGTTCTAAATCTCCCTATCTCCCGACCTCCCTAAATCTTCGAGGGGTTCACGAAATTCTAACTTGTTGATATTATTTAGGTAATTTGATACATGAAACAACCATTTCCCAACCAAAGAAAAACTCATTTGTTTCAAATAGTTATGAATCGTCTCCTAACGATTTT
>Ga0194125_10013037_pt1 | contig 10864 bp, 5 predicted proteins | sample TA2KigC250mmetaG_FD_148626 | JGI IMG/M metagenome (GOLD analysis project Ga0194125, IMG submission 148626) | Freshwater microbial communities from Lake Tanganyika, Tanzania - TA2015034 Kigoma Deep Cast 250m | ecosystem: Environmental > Aquatic > Freshwater > Lake | place: Tanzania: Lake... | reverse complement strand
ACGACCCGCGCAGGGCCGCGCCGCGCGGAAATTCGAAATTCGAAATCCGAAATCCGAAACAAATTCCAAACGGAAGAAAACGAAGAAAATCCAAAACGCCGGCACGCCAGCCGGCATGCCAGAGCCCGTCCGTGGTTTTGGTCATTCGAACCTCTACGATGCTATTGGCCCAAAGCGGAAAATCTCAGGGGTTTGGGGACAGAGTCCCCAAGAGCCATCGAAGTACGCTAAAGCCGGATGAGCCTCAATTGTCATGAAGCACCAGACCATCGTTTCGACTGCTCATTCACGTTCCTGCCAGGGATCGACCGGCGGGGCCTTGGGACTGGCTCCCGTGATGGGGATCTCCGGCATCACGGAGGGCCTGGCCCGGGCGGCGCGGGCGAGCCGGGCCCGGCTGACGCGGACCGGTCCTTTCACCAGCTCCGGCATGCTGTACGTCTCCAGCAGCGCGTCATAGTGGGCCGGGTCCCGTTGCGGCAGGATGAAGGGCTTATGCACCGTCCCCGCCTCGTCCACGTAGCTGAGATACGTTCGCGTGAACAGGCCGTCCTGGCGCTTGCTGCTGAACGCGATCCACCGGCTGTTGCCGGACCAACTGTGCCACGATTCCGAGAACTCGCTGTTGATCGCCAGCTTGCGGTACTGGCGGGTAGCGAGATCCATCAGGTACAGGTCGCTGCTGGGCTGGTAGACCGGAAAGCACCCGTAGCGGCACATGCAAAAGAGCAGGAACCGCCCATCCGGTGAAACCCTCGGCAGCAGGATGCTCAGACCCGTCTCGGCGGCGGAAAGGACGGTCTCGGACTCTCCCCATGTATTCGTCGCGACATCATATGGGATACGCCGCAGATCGTATTTGACCTTGTCATAGTTCTCCGGTGGTACGGCGTCGCGGTCTTTCCAGAGGATCGGGGCACTGCAGTAATAGAGGTACTTGCCGTCCGGAGACCAGGCCGGATAGGTCTCGAGCCGGTCCTTGTCGGCCAACTCCTTGGGAACTGTCGCCATGTGACGGGCCTCTTCCGTGTCGCGGGCGTCCCGCCCGCGTGTGGCGAGGGCCTCCGGCCCTCGATTCGAAGGCGGGACGCCTTCGACACGCGCGGGCGGGACGCCCGCGACACGAGCCTTTGTGCCGGCGATCCGATAGCAGACCAACGCCGAGTCCAGATCCACCACGTCCCGGACCTCCAGGCCGCCGGCCTGGAAGAACTGGGTCACCTTGTTGATCGAATACACCGCCAGCGTGCCGCTGGGGTGCCAGGCCGTGTAGCCCCACTTGGCGCCGATCTTCTCGACGGCGCCGCCACGGGCCAGCAGGGTGTGGCTGCCATAGGTCGCGCTGCGCAGGGCGATCGTCATGGTCTCAGGATCGTTGCCCACGAAGCTGTGGCAGTTCAAACACCCGCCCCCGAACGACCGGCCGTGCAGGAGCAAGGACGCTCCGTAGCCGGCCAGATCGCGCTGATAAATACCGATGTCTCGCCACCAGTTGTAAAGCGGCTTCATGAACCGAAAGACCAGGGTCCCGTCGATGTCCTCGGGGGCGATGGTGTTGGCAACCGGGCGAAACCGCCGCCACTGACGATCCTCGCCCCGGACGCAGACCTCGAAGAGGATCTCCCGGCCCCGGTTGGCGTCGAGCAGGGCGCGCCAGGGCCCCGCGGGGATGCGGATTTGCCCCGTCCTGCTGGAGACGTGGATGGGACGCCCGCGGTCGGAACGAATCGTGGCGAAGTAGGCCCGTCCTTCCTCGCGGATGCGAAAGTTCAGCGGGGCGATATTGGCGGGGATGACGCACCCGGCGTAGTCCGGACTCAGGCCGGGCGGCCGGCCGGCCTCGGGGCAGTCCGTCATCCCCGTCGGACGGCAGGACACCACCCCTGCTGCCACGGCGACGAGGAGGCCGCCGAGGATCACCGTGCCGGCCCGGGGTGTCCTTATTTCATATACCACAACCGCCTGTATACCAGGAATGCGCCGGCCGTCAAGGCGCGGGAGTTGCCATTTCCGGGCAAACGCAAAGTCGTTTGCTGTATGGGTGGCATCGTCAAGCGGAGTCTTCGGAGCTTGGCGATGGCGGATTGCCCGTGCGCAGGACCATCGCCAAGGCCGTTTGTAGTGTGCTCGTAAGAGCATAAAGACAGCGTCTGACGACGCCACTACAAACCGGCCTTGCGGCCGCCATCCCGACGTTTCTCCTTGGCCTTTGAGCGGATCGTTGAAAAGAATCGGGGCCTGGACTGTCGGTCCAAGCCCCGATTTCAACGGACTCTGCGCGGGGCGCCGCCCGGAAGCGGTGTCCCCTTCGGCAACCGTCAGGAGGCCGCACTGCGCCTCTTGCCGAACTGCTACTTGGTCACGCGGATGTCATCGATGTAGATGCGACCCGCGCCGCCGGCGGCCGGTGCGCTCTTGTTGCCTACGCCGATCGACAGCTTCTTGACGCGTGCCAGATTCACGCCGGTCAGGCTGCTCAGCGGAACCTTCCACTCGGTCCAGGCCGTCAGCGTGGCGGCGGCCGGATTGGCGTGGGTCACCGTGGCACTCTTGCCGGTGCTGTCTTCGACCACGACGTACAACGGCGCCGCGCTGTTGGCCGGCTGCGGATCGTTGCCGATCTCCGCGACCGTCCAGGCGCCGGTCACACCGCCGGTGGTGGAGACGTTCGAGAACTCCGCCGTGGTGGTCCGGGCCGCATTGTGGCTGGTGACGGCCAGGCCGATGTACACGTTGGCGGCCATCAGAATCGTCACATCCGTGCCCAAGGCGGTCCAGGTGGTCCCGTTAGGCGAGCTCTCGTACTTGAACACGTTGCCCGTGCGGGTCAAGCGGACCCAGTACGGGGTCGTCACGGCGGCGCCACTCCAGTTGGTGCTGGCACTGGTGCCGTTGGTGACCTCGCGGCGTTGCGCCGAGCAACTGTTGCTGATGGTCGCCGCCATATAGGCGTGCCGGGAGCCGTCTTCGAGGGTTTCCCGGATCATCACGCCGGCCTTGGCCCAGCCATCGGTGTTGAGCAGGCTGTCGACTTTGGCGGTGATGGAGCCGTTGCCGTTGAGCCGCTTGTAGGCGAAGCGGAAGTCGTCGGCCGTACCCCAGATGTCTGCGCCGGAGCCGCTGACGGTAAAGGCGTTGTTGCCCTTGTCCAGGAAGGCCACGGCACGGCCCCGGAACCACAGACTGAGGTCCGTCACCCCATTGGTTGTCCAGTTCTGCTGCGGGGCGAGCGCCAGCTCGGCCTCGCTGTAGAACGGGCTCTTGGTGTTGTTGTAGTCCATGGGCATCGACTGCTTGCCGCCGTGAACGATCGTCCGCTCGGCAAAGGGCGCCACCAAGTTGCCCACGACCGAGCCGGTCTTGTTGGTCCAGCCGTCGACCCAGGTCTCATAGATCCGGCTGCCTTCCGCATCCGTGTAGCTTTCCATGTCGTCCACCGGGAGGAAGTTGGCGGTGGTGAAGCTCCAGACGGAGCCTTTCCACGGGCTGCCGGCCTCGGCGGGATTGACCTCATCGACCCGCCAGTAGTAGGTCTTGCCCCATTCGAGCGTGCCGGCATTGAACGTGGTGCCGGTCTGGCTGCCCTTGAACAGCGGGCTGGCGCTGGTGGCGGCGGCCACGGCGGCTTTGTCGTCGCCCAAGTAGACCTCGTGTCTCTGAGCCTTCTCGCCGGCGCTCCAACTCAAAGCGCCCGACTGCGGGGTATCGACCGCGCCGTTGGCCGGACTGGGGTTGAAGGCCTGCAGCGGCGGCAGGTAGAACATGTCCACGTACTGGCCCTTGATGACCTCGCGGGTGGCAATGCCCGGACCCTGCCAGGCCACGGCGGTGCTGTCGCCGCCGCCGCCTTCCTTGCCGAAGGCCATGATGAAGTACTTCTTGCCCGCCTCGAGCCGGATGGCCGCGGACTTCTGGCTGGCGCCGCCGGCGCCGCCCCTGGTGTTGTCCCAATCGAAGGCCGGGGTCCAGCCCGCGACGTTGGCGATCATCTTGACGTTGGTGGGACTGCCGTCGGTGCTCAGCCACAACTGCTGCTCGTCATCGCCGGCGATCCAGAAGGTGTAGTCGCCGGTTTGCGGCGGTTTGAGCCAGCCCCAGAGGCGCTGGCCGTAGTTGTCGGCCCAGTCCACCGCGCTCTGGAAGGCATCGACATACTGCTTGCCGGTCGGATTGGCGGGATAGGCCGCGTTGCTCGTCAGGACACTGACCGCGGTGCCGCCGATGCCCGTCCACCATTCCCACAGGATCTTGTTGGCGGGGCCGGCGTCGGCCGTGGTGAAGCTCCACACATCGCCCGCCACGACGGTGCCGTTGGCCTTGACCAGATCCACACGCCAGTAATACGTGGTGGAGGCCCGCAGGGCGCCGCTGTCGAACTTCGTATCGTTCATTTTGCCCTTGTTGACCGCTGCCGCGCCGCCGGTGACCGCGGCGGAGTCGGTGCCGAAGAAGACCTGGTACTGGGCGGCGTCTTTACCGGGTTTCCAGGTCAGGATCATGCCCGGGAGCTGTCCGGCCGCCCCGTCGGCGGGCGCCGGCTGGTAGTTCTTTATGGGCTCCGACGCGAACTTCCAGACGACTCCCTTGTGAACGGTCGTGCCGTCGATCTCGATCTCATCGACCCGCCAGTAATAAGTCGTGCCCGGCGTCAGACCCTGCAGATGATAATACATGGCAAACAACTGCCGGGAGGCGACCTTCGGCGGGTCGGGCTCGGTGCCGAAATAGACATCGTGCCACATCGCCGTGCCGCCGGCTTTCCACGTCAGCAGGGGGGCGACCACGCCCACCGCGCCATCGGCCGGACTTGGATTCTGGGCCATGAACATCGGCTCGGGAGTGCGAATCCAGGGGGCCAGGTACCGGCCTTCGACGATGACCGGGCCGGCGCCGATGCCCGGGCCGCCCCAGCCGACCGTCAGGAAGCCGCCGCCGGTGCCGTCGCACCAGAGCGCCTCGACGTAGTACCGCTTGCCGGCTTCCAGCTTGACGGGCTGGGACTTGAAGTTCGTGCCCGGCGACCCGCCCGCGCCGGTCCAGGCCAGATAGGGCATCCAGCCCGCGACGTTGGCGACCAGCTTGATGTTGGCGGGGTCTTCGTTGGTGCTCAGCCACAACTCGCTGTCGTCGTCGCTGCACGTCCAGAAGGTGTAATCGCCGGTTTGCGGGGGATACAGATAGCCGCGGAACCGGCCGCCCCAGTAGTCCTCGCCGCCGTCCGGCCGGTCGAAGTTCTTGGCCCAATAGCTCTTGCTGGGATTGTTCGGAAATTGCGGATAGGCCTTCAGAGTGCTCAGGACGTTGGTGACGGCGCCATTCGTGTTGATCCACTCCTCGATCAGGATGTTGCCCTTGCCGGGGTCGGCGACCGCGGCGGGGCTTGCCAGCCCCAGCAGACCCAGGGCCACCACAGAAAAGATCATCGTTCTACTCATGATATCCCTCCTTCTAAGGGAGATAAGATAAAAAGGGTCGCCCCCGCGCGATCTCTCACGTTGGGGTCCCCGATGCTTGTGCCGGCCACACACCGGGCACAATGTCCTTGAGCTCTCAGTCCAAGGCGCTTGAGGTCGTTCAACGGTCGAGCGCCGCGACGGAAAGCTCAATACGTACAGATGGAAATCGGTAACTACTGGCTCGTGGTGGACATCACCTCCTTTCCCTGGATACCTGCTTCTTCACCAAGTGGGCAGACGTAACATTAGCCTCCTGAGATTATAGCGATAGCACATACCGCGGAGGATCTCTCCTCCACATCACATGGCTACGCCGCTCCTTCGGCCCGGACGCAGGTCGCATCGCGGCCACGCCATGTCTACCGTGGCCCATCGTCCTCTTTACCATATCGGTCCATTCCCGTCAAGGGTTTTGTCGGGCCCGGAGGACTATTTTGGGTCCGCGAAAAACTGACTTGCAGAGCCCTGTCGGAAGGGCGGGCGGCCTCGGGGGGAGTTCCGGGAAGCGCCGGCCGGGCCGGCCGGGTCACTCGGCGGGCTTGGCGCCGACGAATTGCAGGCGGGCGTCCGCGATGAGCCGGATCATCTGATCGGCCTGCCGGCGGATGGCCGGGTCCGAGCTGATGACACGCGCACTCCACTTGGCGTACTCGCGGTTCAACTGACGCCGGGTCTCCTCCTGGCTCATTTCCGTGGTGACGCCCAGGATCATCTCGGCGTCCCGCGTCTGATGCATCTCGACCGGGAGGACCTTGGCGACCATGGCACGCAGCCGGTTCCGGTCGATCTCCAGGCCGTCCGAGAGGTCCTTGAGCAGCTTCCACTCCGCGGCGGTCACCTGTCCCTTGGCCGCCACGACCCGCAGGCACAGGTCCAGAACGTCCAGCCGGCCGACCAGAGGGGCGATCCCGGCAATCTCCCGGCAGATCTGGGGCACGTTCAGGACGCCGCCCCGGCGAAAGAACGCGGTCGTCTTCTGCAGGGCGCGATCGATCTCGAGGTTGGCTTCGGCCGAGGCGCTGTCGGCGGTGAAGTTGCCTTTCACCCAGGTACCGATCACCTGGATCTCGGGATCGAGCAGCCGGCCGTTGGCGGCGCCGACACTGAAGGCCAGGCCGACGGCGAGGGTTCTCGCCCGTTGGATGTCCTCCTCGATGTCCAGGTAACCGGCCTCGGTGTTCTCGTACGGGCTCAGGCAGGTGGCGCAGGCGAGTCGCGCGCCGGTCTGCCGGGACAGGATGGCGACGGTGTATTTCAGTTGGCGCTGGCCCCGGCGGGGCAGGACGAACCACGCCGGCGGGATCTGGACTACCGCGGTCCAATCCTCGAGCACCGTCGTGCGGTGGCCCAGCCGGCCCATGTCGCACTGGTGAAAGAAGTGAGACGATGGGTCCAGCGGCCCGTGCTGGGGCCGGTTCAGGATGGGCGGGGGATCCTTGACGCCGTCCGTCACGTCGCTCAGATCGATCCGCACGTCGACCTCATGTCCGTCGTCGAGGGCCTGGATCGTGCCGCAGATGTCCACCACGAGGACCGACCGCCAGATGTCGCCGCTGCCTTGGCGTCCGATCCGCGCGCGGCAATGGAAGGTGCTCAAGTCCGCCGGCAGCCCGAACCCGGGGGGCTGTGCCCCGGCCGGGACGCCGCGCCGCAAGCCCGCCAACCAACGGCGGCCCAGGGCCGAGACCGTATTGATCCACTTGTTTGCCATATTCCCGTGCGGCGCCTACTCCACCTTGAACGGCTCCAGCGCCGCCGCTTTCCGCGCCGCGTCGTCCGCGGCGGGTGTGCCGTCCTCGTTCAGCGCGAGATCGACCTCCAGCACGCGGCCCGACTCGACGTCCTCGAATTTGCAGTGCATCCGCTGATTCAGATCGTAGCTGTACGTCACCTGGATCGGCCGCTCGGCCGCCCGGTCCGGCGGCAGCTCGAAGCGCTGCGTCGCGATCCGGTTGACGTAGGCCGGGTCGGTGTCCTCGCCCTGCGTGATCATGACCTCGACCCGTTTCTGGCCCTCCGATACCGTGTAGAACGTCTGGGTCGCCGCGCAGGGCAGCGGCGTGTTCTTCTTCAGGATGATCCGGTTCTGCACGATGCGACGCCCGGTTTCCCGGTCGATCGGGGCACAGATCGTCCCATAGCTGTGATTGCAGACGTCGGTCAGGTTGATGTCCTGAATGCCCGCGCGGACGCCGGCGTCCACGGCGTCGGGGTTCTGACGCAGCAGGGTGATGCCGGCGTGCAGCGCCGCGCCCATGGCCACGCACTCGTCCACGTTGATCGAGCATTCGGGCGGAAACCCGAAGATCTTCTCGAGATGCGTGCGCACCAGCGGGATCCGCGAGCTGCCGCCGACCAGCAGGACGGTGTCAACCTCCGAGGGCTGGACGCCCGCCTCGTCCAGGACCACCTCCACCAGCATGTCGGCCCGCGTCACCAGCGGCGTTATCGCCTCCTCGAACATCGACCGCGCCAGCTCCACGCGCATGCTGCCGGCCGGTCCGTAGAGCATCGTCTTGACGGCGGGCCGGCGGGAGAGCGTCTTCTTGATGTCCTCCGCCTCGTCCTCATACTTGGCCCGGTCCTCCTCGGAGCCGATCAGATCGGTGCCGAGCTTGTCCTTGTACATGGCCTGCAGGATCTCGAGCACCTTCTTGTCGAAGTCGATGCCGCCGAGGGCGTGGTCGCCCTGGGAGCAGAGAATCTCCATTTCCAGGCCCTTGACGTCCATCAGCGTGACGTCGAAGGTCCCACCGCCGAGGTCGTAGACCAGGACCCGTCCGGAGACTTCGCGGCTGGTCGCGTAGCACAAGGCGGCGGCCACCGGCTCGTTGACGATGCCGACCACGTTGAAGCCGACGGCCGTGCCGGCGTCCATCGTCGCCTTGCGGCGGATCTCGTCGAAGTGAGCCGGCACGGAAATCACGGCGTCGCGGATCTCCCCGACCTGGGCCGCGCAGTCCTGCCGCACTTTCTTGAGGACCAGGGCGGACAGCTCCGTGGCCGTCCAGTCCTTGCCGTCGATCGGGACCCTGTAATCCGGGTCGCCCATGTGCCGCTTGACCCAGCGCACGGAACGGGCCGGATTGATGTGCCGCGAGTTCAACGCCTCGACGCCCACGCGGATCACGCCGGGATTGTCGTCATCGAAGTAGATGGCCGACGGCGTCAACCGGTCGCCGTCCGCATTCGGAACGATCTCCGGCTTGCCGATCGCATTGAGCATCGCCAGGGAGGTGAACGTTGTCCCGAGATCGATACCGACGATATTGCTCATGGTTCTCTCCTGCGTACCATCACTCACCGAACCTCATCAACCATAGACCTTCACTTGGGCCATTCGGACCACCCGGTAGTTCTCATCGTCTATCAGGTACCGGTACCCGGGTCGGATGACCCGGGCGATCTTGCCGACCTGTTCCGGCTTCTTGGCCGGTTGCTTGTCTTTGAGGGCTTCCGCCGTCTTCTCCTGCCCGTGGAACTCGCTGTTGACGTCCGGGCGGAACTGCTCCACCCCGCTCGACTCCAGCGCGAAAAGCAGCTCGTTCTTGATCTCCTCCAGATGGCTGATGGCGCCGTCTTCTCTCGGCAGATCGGCCAGACGGCCCTCCAGGTTATCGACGCAGCGAATCACCCGCAGGCAGAACGTGCGGATGATGCCCCAATCGTAACCGTCCTGCAGCTTCTCGACGCGATGCTGCTGGCTGGCCGCATACTCGCGGATGGCCGAAACCTGTTCGGTCAATTCCTTGAGGGTATTGCTCAACGGCGCCGACTGCTCCCGGGTGGCCTGCTGGACGTTCTGCGCCACCTGCTTGAACTCGGCGATCTGCTTTTGCAGATCCTCCGTATGGACCTTCAGCGTGCTCTCCACCGCCGCGGCTCGATCCTCCTCCGGCGGTCGTACGGTTGATCGTTTCATCGGATGCTGCTCCTGTGGCCTGTTCGCCGCCGGTTCGGGAGTCCCGTTCCAGGACCACTGCGCTCCCGCCGACCACCCATCCCCCGACGCGGGGGCATCGGTCAGCAGGACGGCGACGTCATCCATGGCGGCATGCAGGACCGGCGCCGCAGGGCCCGTCCGCGGTGCCGGCCAGGCAGGTTCGGCCGCACCTGCACCCGTGCCGGAGGAGATCACATGGAAGAGATCGTCGAGGCCCGCCAACGGTTTGGGGTCCGACTCGCCGGAGGTCTCCGACCGGGCCAGCACCTTTCTTCTCTGTCTGGGCGGCTCCTCGGGCTCCGGAGCGGCCACGACCGTCTCGGCCGACTCCTCGTGGAGCTCGATGTCCGTCAACTCCGCCGCGCTCGGATCCGTCTGCGCCGCCGGCTCGGACGAACGTCGGAACACTGCCCGGATGCCCCGGCCCAGGAGCGACAGGAACCAGAGAATCGCGCAGCCGCCGAACAGAACGCCGCCAATGGATAAGCACGTCATGGCGACGGTTCGGGCCGTCTCCATCTGCTCTTTGTGTCTCTTGTATTGCTCGACCCGGCTTTCCCAGCCGCGGCCGTAGAGGAAATCCGCGATATCGCCGGGGTGCATCTGTCCGGCCGCCAGCTTGTCCAAATCGGCACGCAGACGGGCCTGCTGCTCCTGATCCAGTTGCAGGGCCGTCTTGCTCTTGCGCTCGTTGTCCAGCTCCAGCACGAGTTGGTTCTGTTGTTCGGGGCTGAGCTGATACCAGCGCCCGTACTTCTCGAAGTAGTTCTGCGCCTCCAGGGCGTCGGTCGGCACGAGACTTTCCGCCCGGCGATACTCCTCTTGTGCCTCCCGGTGGAGCCACCCGTAAGCGGCGCCTCCCGCCAGTAGAAACACCAAACCCAGAATCGCACACTTCTGAAGCATGTTCTACATCGACCGGAGTCGTCCCCAATCCCGACTATCGCACTGGGGATGCTCCCTTCAAATTCCCTTGGAACCAATCCGTTTTCTTTTCGGCTGTCCGCCGAAGCGGATTGAGGAGTTCTCAGACTGCCTCCTAAAACATAAGAAATGCCGGCAGCGGACCCAAGACGGCCGTCCGCCGGCGGCCGGCAGGAAAACGAAGGACGCCCGGCGCGGGTCTGATAATGTGGCCTTTGGGAAAGTCCGCCATTTCTTGTACAAACCCTCTTGCAATTCGAGACGTAGGGAGGTAAACTACGTCTTGCGGCGTGCGGCACGCACGACTCCCCTTGGGCTGAGGCCCAACGGGGTATCTGGGTGATTAGCTCAATTGGCAGAGCATCGCACTCTTAATGCGGCGGTTGAAGGTTCGATTCCTTCATCACCCATCCGTTCATTCTCGGACAATCCCCCTGCGCTCGCGGAAACGAGCATTACCGACAGAACATCGTCGGCGTCATACTCGAACGGGCCGGCATCCCACTGAACCCTTACCTCCCCGGCCGCAGGGTCTTCGACA
>Ga0194125_10013030_pt1 | contig 10868 bp, 8 predicted proteins | sample TA2KigC250mmetaG_FD_148626 | JGI IMG/M metagenome (GOLD analysis project Ga0194125, IMG submission 148626) | Freshwater microbial communities from Lake Tanganyika, Tanzania - TA2015034 Kigoma Deep Cast 250m | ecosystem: Environmental > Aquatic > Freshwater > Lake | place: Tanzania: Lake... | reverse complement strand
GGGTTGAGCGGACCGCCGTCCATCTCCAGACGCCTGAGCAGCGGCGAGCTCGTGCCATCGACCTACTCCATCGCCCTGCGGGTCCGGTTCGCCGATCCGGCCGGAGTCTCCGCGCCGCCGGAGGGCCGGCGCGTCGACCTAAGCGTCCGACCGAATCCTGCCCGAGGCCCGATCGAGATCGAATGCCATCTCGACCGCTCGGGAGAAGTCGCGATCGCGATCCACGACCCCGCGGGCCGCCTCGTCCGCCGCTGGCAGGAGGGATGGAGATCGGCCGGCGCGTTCCTGGCGCGATGGGATGGGCGCGACGCCGAGAGTCGCGTAGTCCCGGCCGGCGCTTACATCGTCTCTGTGGAAACCCAGGGAGCTGGGGCGCGGAGCGAGGGGGCGCGGAAGGCCATCCACCGCCAGTTCGTGGTTCTTCGCTGAGGCCGACAGACGACGAGCTCCGCATGTAACCACCGCACACCTCCTGCGATCTACCTACCGAAGGATGCCCTGGGGCGGCGGGCGAAGGGCGCTACCGGAGCCAGGGCGACGGACAGGAGGTGCTCGATGAAGAGGCAGCAGTCCCCCGGCTCAAAGGCATCAGCGATCTGCGCGGCGTTCTCGGTGTTTCTTCTCGCGTTGTTCGCCGTCTCCCCAACCCTCGCGGGGCCCGTCGTGATCATGGACGAGGGCTTCGAGATGGGCCCGGGCGGCATCAACGGCGGACCCACGTGCAGATGGATCTCATCCGATCTGAACGCCTCCAGCGGATTCGACTACTGGGGCGTGGTGGCCGCGGGCCAGGGAGCCAGAGTCGCCAGCGGTCAGGCCAGCGTCCACTGCGCGGCGATGCCCAGTTTCGTCAGGAGATACGATCACTACATGACCAGCCACCTGATCACGCAGATTCCGATCAATGTGGCCGGGATGAAGAACATCGTCTTTGAGTTCTCCGCCTGGTCGGAGTTTCGTTCGACCAACTCTTACGACAAGCTCCAGGCGATGATTTCCACCAATGGGACCAATTGGGTCACGGTGCGCACCATCGACCGCACTAGCCCGCAGCGGACCTATATCCGCCACTCGATCCCTCTGAGCCTCCCGACAACCACGACCGCCCTCTACCTCAAGTTCCTCTTCCTCTCGAACGCGAGCGGCGGCACGCCGAAGGAGGGCGTCTATCTCGACGACGTGTTCGTGATCGGGACCCCGACAAGCGGCGGGCTCGATGCCGCGGTTCCGGTGAAGTCGATGACCTGGGGACGAACGAAGGCCCTCTACCGCTAGACCCGTTGGATCACTCCCGAGACGCGGGCGGCGCTCCGCGAGCGTTACGGGCCCCGACGGCTCCCCTCGCCCCGCTAGGTTCGCGTCCGCGGCGCGGGGCTCCGGGAACCGCTCGGGGCCCCCTCGCACTCCAGGCGGAGCGCTTCTGGCCCGCGCAGAAACCCGCCGGAGCCCCTCAGTCGCTCTCTCCCCCACCCGCGGCCAGCAGATCGACGAGGATCCGCACGAGGTTGGGATCGAACTGCCTTCCGGCGCGCGCGCGAATCAACTCGCGGGCCTGGTCCGGAACGTAAGGCGGGCGGTGCGGCCTCACGCTGATCAGCGCGTCATAGGCGTTCGCGATCGAGAGGATCCTGGAGCCGAGAGGGACCCTCTCCCCCGTCAGCCCGTCGGGGACTCCCGAGCCGTCCCAGTACTCAGATTGATGCCTGAGGATCTCGACGACCGTATCGCTGGCGATGGCCGGCAGTAGGTTCCCGATCATCTCGCTGGCCTCGATCTGGCGCTGCTTGCGCTGCTCGGGCGTGAGCACGATCGCATCGCGCAGGAGCGACTCGTTCCGCTGGATCGCTCCGAGATCATGGAGCAGCGCGGCCTGCCCGACCGCCTCCAGATCCTCTCCGGAGAGCCCCGCTTCGCGCCCGACATCGAGGCAGAGCCGGGCCACCCGCTCGGAATGGCCCAGCAGATGCGGATACCGGCTCTCGAACGTGAGCAGGAGCGAGGTGACCGTCTCGAGAAAGGCCGCCTGGGTCCGCCCGAAGACATCGGCGTTGGCGAGCGCGGTGCCCACGGAGGTCGCCAGCGCCTCGAGCAGACGGATGTCGAACCGATCGAGAGGCTGTCGGTCCGACCGCTCGCCCACGCAGAGGATCCCCCTCAAACCGCCCTCCGAGGCGATCCCGACGGACCAGATGAAGCCCGCGGCCGATAGCAGCCCCACCTCGTCGCGGCACTCCGGCCTGAGGGTGAGGTCTTCTGTCGCCATCGCGCGTTTCGTTGACGCAAGGAGCTGCGCGAGCGGGCTGCACGGGTCTATCGCCAGCGTCCTGGGATCCTTGAGACGCATGCCGCGGTGGACGTGGGGTCTCAGCAGCCCGTCCTCCAGGAGCAGGAGGGCCACCGATCCAAAGTCGAGGATTCCCACGGCCGTCAGCACCAGGCGGTGGAGGATCTCGCTGATCGCCCGATGCCGGTTGAGGTCCTGGATCCGATCCAGAATCATCGTCATCCGGTTCAAGTGATTCTGGAAGTCGGTATGGATCTCCTTGAGGCGATCGCGCTGCCTTCGCACCTCCTCCTCGAGGACCTCCGTCCGTAGGGCGAGGACCTCCTGGTCGCGATTGCGATCGAGGATCCTCTGCATCTTGAGGAGCAGTTCCCTGGGGGAGAAGGGCTTCGTGAGGTAGTCGTCCGCGCCGGCGCGCAGCCCCTGGAGGCGGCTCTCCGTCGCGGTATTTCCCGAGATCATGATGATCGGGAGGTTCTTGACATCCGGATCTTTGCGGACCGTCTCGCAGACATCGAATCCGCTGCGGCGGGGCAGGCGAACGTCCAGCACCAGGAAGTCAGGGCGATGCGCCCTCACGGAGTCGAGAGCCTCCTCGCCGTCCGCGGCGGTGAGGACCCTGTACCCCCTCCCTCCCAGAGTGATCTGGAGCAGCTCGACGACTCTGGTGTCATCGTCGACGATGAGAACGGTGGGCGGACGCGACTCGTGCTTCGATCCTGCTTCGGGATGCTGCGGCGTGACGCGCTCCATCCAGTCCCCTTCAACCGGTGGCGGGACGCTCGGCGAGCTGCGTCAGAATCGTGTCGAGCTCCGCCTCCGCGAACGGGAACATCACAGCGGGTCCCTCCTGCTGCGGCAATCCCGTGATTCGCGAGCCGACCCGGATCACCGGTATCCGGCGCGCCTCCACGCGGCGCATCAGATTGCCCTCGATCTCTTCCACTTCTCCGTTCCCGCTCGCCTCCAGGAAGATCGCGTCCCAGTGACCGAGATCCAACGAGACCGTGGCCGCCTCCAGGCCGGCCGCCTCGCCAACCTGCCACCCGCGACCCCGCAGGTGCCGGCAGATCGCCACCCGAGCGGGAAGATACCTCACCGCGACCAGCGCGCGCAGCGGTCCACTTCTGTCCCTCTCGTCCTCGTCCCGCCCCCCCGCCATCGCCCGGGCGCCGGCCGGACGCCCCGCTCCTCCCGCCTGCGCCCCCTTGCCGAAGGTCCGCAGAAGCGGGATCCCGAGCACCTGGATGCGCTGGTCTCCCGAGTCGTGGGCGGCGGAGCTCAGCGGACCCAGGCCGAGCATCCGCTCGCATGCGACCGCGGCCCGCTCGCCGTCCTGCTCCAGAACGACGAAGTACTTCTCCTCGCGGGAAACGCCGTGCAGCAAGAGCCCGAGGCTGACGAGATCAGTCGTTCCCCTCTCCGAGTCGATTCTCGGGGGAGCCACCGGCGTGCCGAGGGAGCCGACTTGCGCCACCTGGCTCCAGAGGACTCCGACGCGCGCTTTGCCGGACTCGAGCAGGAGCACGGTCGCGTCCCCAATCTCGGGCCGATCGACCTCGTCCCCCGGCTCGCTCTCATCGAGCTCCTCGCCGGGGCCAGTCGCTGCGGCAGAGGAGATTCCCTCTCCAGGAGTCACGACGGTGAACTCGGTCTCCTCTTCCGCCTCGATCGGGGGCGCGCTCGCGGGAGGCGGAGTCTCAGCGCGCCGCGCCGGCGGCCGGGCCGCTGGAGGCGCAAGTGGAGTCAAAGGCGCTGGAGGCGTGGGAGGCGCAGGAACAGGCCGCTCGGGCCGTCGCGCCTCGGGCACCCGGGGCGCAGCTTCCGCGACCCGCGCCCCTCCCGTGGCTTGTGTCCGCGAATCGGCCACGCCACCCGCAGCCGCCCTGTCCGCGGCGCTCACGGAGAGGAGATCGATGAGACGGGCCAGGTCCTTGGTCACTGTCGCCTGCGCCTGCATCAGATCCGCCAGATCTCGGACCAGGGTCCGGACCAGGTCGGTCTCCGCGCCTTCCCTGTGAAGCCTCGAACCTTCCTCGATCGCCATGTACAGGAACCGCTCCCTTCCGCCGCCCGCCTGATCGTATCAGCGCGGGCCGGATTCTGTCTTCCCCGCCTGGGGGTCGTCGTGAAGCCACCCGCCCACGATCTCGCGAACCCGCGAGATCTGGTTGCGCGCCTCGGCGATCGCGCGCAGCCCGCCGCCATCGAGCCTGGATGCGTCGCGAAGCCGCTGCATGGAGTTGCTGAAGTCGCTGAAGCAGGAGCCAAGAGCGCCCGGCAGGGTCGGAACACACCTGCGCGCCCTTTCCAGCTCCAAGGACCAGACAGTCCCGAATCGCTCTATCTCGAGGATCGCCGTGTCCATCTCGAGCGTCGACTCCTTGCGCCCTTTCTCCTGAGCCGCCAGCGCCTGGGACGTCTCGTCGAGGCGATCCTCGACAGCGCTCAGATCGGCCCGGAAGCGAGTCCAGAGGCGCTCCATCTCGGCCGTCAGCTCGCCGCCCGATTGCGGGGCTTCCCTCTCCACCGGCGACGGAATGATCGAGGCCGCCGCGGCGCTCCGCACCGTTTCGCGGAGCGCGTGCACTTCATTTCGGAGCGCCTCGAGCTCGCGAAGCGCCTGGGCCCCTGATCGATTCTGCTGAACCAGGGTCAGCACGCGCAGAAACAGACGCCTCACATGCGAATCGGGATCCGACAGGTAGGACGTCGGTCCGGGCGTGATGTCCTGCGACTCGGCGATCCGGAGGAGGGCGCGAAGCGGCCTCAAGAAGCCATCTGCCAGAAGACTGCCGCAACCCAGCGCGACAAGAGCGAAGAGAAGCGCCAGAACGCCGCCGCCCACGCGGAGCAGGAGCGGAACCTCGCCGATTTCGAGAACCTCACGCAGCGCGAACTCGACGAGCAGGAAGTAGGTCGCCCCGAGCAACAGCGTGGGAAGCACGCAGAGCACCAGGACGCGCCTGCGGATTCTGCCCCCGGTTCCCTTCCTGCGGGGCACGTCGCGCAGATCCTCCAAGACATACCCTCCAGGCGGCCTGTGCACCATGCATGCGAGAGTGCCGCGCTCCATGCAACATGCACGAGGCCTCGGGCCTTCCGCCGCTCACACGACTCTCGGAATGCATCGCCGATGGAGGAGAAATGGAAATGCGCAACGGAGGGCTCGATGAGAGCGACCGAGTCCTTCGGAAGCGCATGCTTCCCGCTGTCCCGGCCCCATCGCTCAAAAACCCAGATCTGCCTTGAAGACCGGTTCCCTCGAGCGATCCGGCAGACGCGTCCATGCGGACCCGATCACCCGATGTCGCAGACTGGCTCCTCGGTGCATCCCTCGGGAGCGGAAGATGGCACGTGCTTTGCACCCCTCTTCCAGCGAAACGACGTTACCACGGCAAGATCGGTGACTGTCAACCGGATTCTCCGCCGCGCGGCGGCGTGGGCGACTCCAGAGGAGCGGGATGGACACCAGGCAGCAATACGTCGAGCTCCCGGCGAGCCGAACAGATTTTCGCCCCACCTATCACTTCATGATGAAGTGCCTGCTCTACTCGCGGATGGAGACGGGACTGCTGTCCAATCAGGATTTCTATGACGAGGACGTGAACGTCTATCTGGCCCACCTCCTCGACTCGCTCATCCAGCCAGAGCACATGGAGCAGGCCCGGCGGTTTCTCTCACCGTACGACACCGAGGTATTCCGCCGGCTCTCGACGAGCAAGGACGCGCGCCTGAAATATACGATCTACAAGACGAACGCGGACTTTCTCCTGATCTCCCTCGGCATCTTCGACAGCCCCGAGACCGCCCTCACAGAAGCGCCGGCGCCGCAGAATCCGGACAGGGAGTTCTACCGGCCCACGGAGGAGGCGTCGATCGGCCGCGGACGGACCTATTACCGCTTCGCCTACACCTACAGCCAGATGGTGCACGGCCGGAACGCGGCGATCTCCGACGTCCTCGAGAAGCTCTCGGTCGGATTCGAGAAGTACCTTCGGATCCTCGCCCACATGCGCGGCGAGTACCTCGATCTCCTGAAGCGCCTATCCTCCGGCGAGATCTACCATCTCGAGCGCGTCGCCAACGGAGAGCAGCGCGAGAAGGAAATCCGCGAGAAACACGACCAGTTTCTCGATCTCTACATAGATTGGAAGAAGACGGGCGCCGAGGACACCAAGGCGAGGATCATCCGGCTCATCAAGGAGATCCGCTTCCTCGACCCCGACTTCAACTTCCAGATCCCCGAGCCATAGACATCCACCCACCGGTCCCCTCCTTCTCCTCCGGCCTGCTCGAGGGAGGGGGCCGGCTTCGCCTGGTTCGAGCGGCTCGCCTCCAGTGCTTGCGAAGCCCTCCGCCGCGAGACAGAAGAAGTCGACCGGTCTAGAGGATCTTGTAGTTCGGCGCTTCGGTGGTGATGGTCACATCGTGCGGGTGGCTTTCGCGGAGAGCGGCCTCGGTGATGCGAACGAAACGGGTCTTCGTGCGCAGATCGTCGATCGTCCCGACGCCGCAGTAGCCCATTCCGACTCGAACGCCGCCCACGAGCTGGAAGACGACGCCCCCGACGGATCCCTTGTAGGGCACGCGTCCCTCGATCCCCTCCGCGACGAGCTTCGAGTCGTTGGTTTCGTCCGTCTGGAAATAGCGGTCCCTGCTGCCGCGCTGCATCGCTCCGATCGATCCCATCCCCCGGTACATCTTGTAGGATCGTCCCTGGAACAGGACGGTCTCGCCGGGGCTCTCCTCGGTGCCGGCGAGGAGGCTGCCGATCATCGCCGCAGATGCCCCCGCGGCGAGGGCCTTCGTGATGTCGCCGCTGTACTTGATCCCGCCATCCGCGACGACGCGCACGCCGAGCCGGTCGGCTTCTTCCGCGCAATCGAGGATCGCCGTGATCTGAGGGACGCCCGAACCCGCGATGACGCGCGTGGTGCAGATGGCGCCGGGTCCCATCCCGATCTTCACGATGTTGGCCCCCGCGGCGACCAGATCGCGCACGGCTTCCCTCGTGGCGACGTTGCCCGACATCAGATCGGTCTGGGGGAATCGCGCGCGCACCTGCTCGGTGACTTTGAGAACGCGCACCGAGTGGCCGTGCGCGCTGTCCAGAACGAGCATGTCGGCGCCCTTGGCGACGAGCGCTTCGGCACGCTCCATCGTCTCCGGCGAGGTTCCGATAGCGGCCGCGACGCGCAGCCGCCCGTGGGCGTCGACGCAGGCGCTCGGATACTGGATCTTCTTCATGATGTCTTTGACGGTGATGAGACCGCGCAGGCGGCGCTGGGAATCGACGACGGGGAGCTTCTCGATGCGGTGCTTGTGGAGGATCTCCTTCGCCTCGTCAAGCGTCGTGCCGACCGGGACGGTGATCAGGTTCTCGCTCGTCATCACCTGCTCGATGCGCAGCGTCAGATCACGGATGAACCTCAAGTCCCGATTGGTGAGGATGCCGACGAGAACGCCGTCCTTCGTGATCGGGACCCCCGAGACGCGGTAGCGCTGCATGACCGCCAGCGCCTCCCCGACCGGGATGTCGGGGGGAAGCGTCACGGGATCGGTGATCATCCCGCTCTCCGAGCGCTTGACCTTCTCGACCTCGGCCGCCTGCTGCTCGATCGAGAGGTTCTTGTGGATGACGCCGAGTCCCCCCTCCCGGGCGATCGCGATTGCGAGCCGCGACTCGGTCACGGTGTCCATCGCGGCCGAGAGAAGCGGGACGCCCAGCTTGAGGCCCGGCGTCAACCGTATCGAGAGGTCGACCTCGTTCGGCAGCAGATCGCTCTTGCGGGGGATCAGCAATACGTCGTCGAAGGTGAGGCCCAGGCCGGCGACGCGCTCGTGCATGCCACTCCCTGTGGTGATCAGGAACCTGCCTTGCCGGATGTCAGGCGAATCGTGCGATTGACCTTCCGCTCCCAGAGGATCCCCTCGTACGGAGAGAAGTGATAGTTCACTCCGAGACGGGAGGCGAGGAACGAGTCGGACCCTCCGAATCGCGTGGGGAAGTCATCCTCATTGGACGAGAAGAGGAGATGGTACTGCGCGGTGCCGATCAGGGTGACGTGGGCCGTCATTCTCTTCTCGACCTGCATGCCCGCGAAGAGGCCCGGATCCAGTCCCTTGTAGGCAAGGTGGCTCTCCGGATCCTTGATCGCCTTGCCGGCCGACTTGTAGATCCAGCGATAGAGACCGGCGCCTCCTCCCGCGCTCCACTCCACGCCGAGCGCGTTTGAGATGTGCCGATAGGCTCCGAGAGTGCCGGAGGTGATCGCGTAGACCGTGTCTCCCTGGTCCTTGTAGGCGTTCCAGCCGAAGCCGAATTCGCCGACTCCGATCCAGTTCTCGGAGAATCGGTAGCGGAAGCATGCCTGGAGTGACGGCCGGATCAGCGCTCCATCGGCGGCGTCTTCGTCTCCCAGCAGCAGCATGCCCCCGGCGTTGGCGCCGAAGGAGCCGAAGTTCTTGAGCGATTGGAACACCTGCTTGGGCGCGGGAGCCTGCTCGTCGACAGGGGCCAACTGGGGGGGCGCCGATTCCTGCGCCACCGCCAGACCCGCGCACGCGAACCCCACCACAAGCACCGCAAGCGGGACCCATGCCACTCGCATCCCAGTCTCTCCTCGGCCCTCCGGCCAGCCCCATCGGCGTCCCGACGCCGCCGAACCACCCACCCCTGGTTGGGGACGATTGTGACGATAGAATCCGCGCGCCGGAAGTGTCAAGCGACGCTGCTTCCGCAGCGCTTGACACAGGAGGGCCATAAAGCCGTAAACTCCGGTACCGGCAGTCTGGCCGGACTCTGGCGGTGTAGCTCAGTTGGTAGAGCAAGTGAATCATAATCACTGGGTCCGGGGTTCGAATCCCTGCGCCGCCAACCTTTTCCCTGGCCAATCATGACTCTCTCCAGAAGGCTCGAAGCGGTCGTACTCGCGTTTCTCTCCCGCAACCATGAGATCGGGCGCGGAGAGGGGTTGCTCTTGGCCTTCTCCGGAGGAGCCGACTCGACGGCGCTGCTCCGGCTCGTCCATGCCACGCAGGCGCGGCATGCCCGGCCGATCGCTGCCGCGCACGTGAACCATGCCGTCCGGCCCGATGCGGACGCCGAGGAGAAGCGGGCCCGGGAGATCTGCGCCCGGCTGGCCGTGCCCTTCTTCTCGGCCAGGCTGGCCCCGCCGCCGACGCCGCGCCCTCCCTCGGAAGCGGCGCTGCGGCGAGCGCGGATGCGGGCCTTGCGGGATCTGTCGACCCGCGCCGGGTGCCCGTGGATCCTTCTCGGACACACGCTCGACGACCAGGCCGAGACCGTCCTTCTGAATCTCATCCGAGGAGCTGGATTGGGTGGATTAGCGGGGATTGCGCCAATAAGAAGGCCATTTCTGCGCCCATTAATGACCATAGAAAAGGCTGTCCTCAGGGAGTATCTTCGTGGCCTCGGTCAGGAGTGGGTGGAGGATCCGACCAACCTTGATCCATCGAGGACCCGGAACAGGATCCGCCACAATCTGCTTCCGTTGCTGGAAGGAGAGATCCGCAGCGGCTCGACGCGGGCAATCACGCGCGCCGCGACTCATGTCCGACATGCCTCGGAGGCCCTGGACGCGGCCGTGGATGAGCATCTCGGAAGGCTCGACCTCCGGGCCTCGGCCGGATCGCGGCGGCTCGACCCGAGGCCTCTTCGAGCCCTCCCGCGGGGCATGATCGAGCACTTGCTCCTGCGCCTTGCCCGCTCGTTATCCAACGAAAACACCGAGATTCTGGCTGAGCATCTGGCCAAACTTACCGAGGCTATCCAGGCGGGCAAGCCCGGGAGTTACCAGATCAGCACGCGCTCCGCGGCCCCCCTCGCGGCAAGGCTGTCCGGGGGTCTTCTCGAGATGACGGCCGGACTTCCCGCCGGCGACGATGGCCGGACCGGCGGAACCACATTCGAACCCGTCGCGCTCGGATGGCAGGCGCGCGTGCCGTGGGGAGGGGGGCTCTGCCGGGCGCGTCTCATCGAGGAGGGAAGGCGCCCTGGCCGGATCCGCGTGCGCGGCCTGGAGCGCCTGCAGATCTTCGATGCCGACATGATTTCGCCCCCAGTGCGAATCAGGGCCCCAGGACCCGGAGACTGCATGGAGACGAAGGAATCCGGAAGGGTCCGCAAGGTCCCCGCCCTATTATCCGAGAGAGGGGTCCTGCCGGAGCTGCGAGCGACGCAGCCGGTCATCGAGGATGCGGGCGGGATCCTCTGGCTGCCTGGGATCCGGCGCGCGGCGCGCGCAAGGGTCGATGCGACGACGCGGAGGATCTGGATCGTCGGATGGTCGGGCCGGCTGCCGGTCGCCGATGGGATCGAAGGAGGGAGTTTGCAGGCATCCGGAAGGGGAGAACGGGGATGAAGGGCGAACAGAGCAGAGTCGAGGTCGGCGGGATCCGATTCCGCGTCCTGAGGACGAGAGACGAGATCGCCGCAGACGTGAGGCGGATGGCCCTCGAGCTCCGGGGACGGGCCGGCGATCGAGTCCCCGTCTTTATCGGCCTGCTCAAGGGGAGCTTCGTCCTCCTAGCGGATCTGATCCGGGCATACGACGGCCCG
>Ga0194125_10013026_pt1 | contig 10870 bp, 6 predicted proteins | sample TA2KigC250mmetaG_FD_148626 | JGI IMG/M metagenome (GOLD analysis project Ga0194125, IMG submission 148626) | Freshwater microbial communities from Lake Tanganyika, Tanzania - TA2015034 Kigoma Deep Cast 250m | ecosystem: Environmental > Aquatic > Freshwater > Lake | place: Tanzania: Lake... | reverse complement strand
GGCCACCTCCGTCAGCGAGACCACCACCACCGTCGAGGAAGTCCGCCAGACCGCGCAGGTCGCCAGTCAGAAGGCGAAACACGTGGCGGACAGCGCGGAGAACGCCGCGCGCGTTTCCCAGGCCGGACGAAAGGCGACCGAGGACACGCGCGAGGAGATCAACCGCATTCGCAGTCACATGGAGGCCATCGCCGAAAGCATGGTGCGCTTCAGCGAGCAAAGCCGGGCCATCGCGGACATCATTGCCAGCGTCGAGGACCTGGCCCAGCAGTCCAACCTGCTGGCCGTCAACGCCGCCATCGAGGCCGCCAAGGCGGGCGAGCAAGGCAAGGGATTCGCTGTCGTCGCGCAGGAAGTCAAATCACTCGCCGACCAGTCCAAACAGGCCACCACCCATGTTCGCGCCATCCTCGGCGACATCCAGAAAGCCACCGCCGCCGCGGCGATGGCGACCGAGCAAGGCAGCAAGGCCGTTGAGGTAGGCGTCAAACAGGCCGCGCAGGCGGGCGAGTCCATCGTGGCACTCTCCGAAAGCGTCAGTGTTGCCGCAGGCACTGCCGTGCAGATTGCGGCCTCCAGCCAGCAACAACTCACCGGCATGGACCAGGTGGCCAAGACCATGGGCGACATCAAGCAGACGACGGCGGCCAACGCGGTAACCATGAAACAGATCGAGAACGCCGTCCGCAATCTCACCCATCTCGGCGTGAGACTCCGCGAGATGGTCACGACAACCAAGGAAACCTAGGAAACCATCATGAACACGAACAGAGCGATCCCAGTCATCCTGGCCCGGATACTTCACACGCAGCACAGAATGCCGACAAACTGTAGGCGCCTACGTAAGGAGGCGGACGCGTTTCCTGCTGCGACCTTTTCGCCTATCCATGAACCTGCAGTCGGCGGACAAGTAGCTCGACTTTCCAAAGTCGAGATTCGTGGTTTGAGAACGACCCATCTCGACTTTGGAAAGTCGAGCTACGTTCATGGCCCCGACGCGCCAACGCCGAGTTGGTGGAGTTCTCCTTACGTCGGCGCCTGCAAAACGTATGGAATATCCACGCTGGCGGCCGGTTTGGTCGCGCTGATGGGCTGCGCGCCCGCGTCGCGCGAACCGGTCAAGGTCGGCGTCCTGCACTCGTTGACCGGCACAATGGCCATCAGCGAGCGGTCGGTCATAGATGCGACCTTGCTGGCCATCGAGGAAGTCAACGAGCGCGGCGGCGTGCTTGGCTGCAAGATCGAACCGGTCGTGGTGGATGGAAAGTCCGACTGGCCCACCTTCGCGGCCGAGGCCGAGCGGCTCATTACGGTGGAGAAGGTCAGCGCGGTCTTCGGCTGCTGGACCTCCGCCAGCCGCAAGACGGTCAAGCCGGTGTTCGAGAAACACAACCACCTCCTCTTCTACCCGGTGCAATACGAGGGCCTCGAACAGTCGCCCAACATCGTCTATACCGGCGCGGCGCCCAACCAGCAGATCATCCCGGCGGTGGAGTGGTGCTGGCGCGAGTTGAAGGCCAAGAAGTTCTTCTTGGTCGGCTCCGACTACGTGTTCCCGCGGGCGGCGCACGCGATCATTCGCGGGCAGGTCGAAAAACTCGGCGGCCAAATCGTGGGCGATGAGTATGTCCTGCTGGGCAGCGCGGACTTCAAGGCCGTCGTGACAAAGATTCAGGCGGCCAAACCCGACGTCATCCTCAACAGCGTCAACGGCGACAGCAACATTGCGCTGTTCGAGCAGTTGCGCGCCGCGGGGATCACATCGGCGTCACAGCCCACGCTGTCGTTTAGCATTGCGGAGGATGAATTGCGCAGCATGGGCGGGGGAAAGATGATGGGCGACTACTGCGCATGGAATTACTTCCAGTCCCTTGACACGAAGGAGAACCAGGAGTTCGTCGCGCGCTTCAAGGCCAAATACGGACGCAACCGCGTCACCGACGACCCAATGGAAGCGGCCTACATCGGTGTCCATCTCTGGGCGCGGGCCGTCGCGCAGGCCGGCACGGTGGAGCCGTCCGCGGTCCGCAAGGCGCTGGCCAATCTGAGCTTCACGGCCCCGCAGGGCTTGGTGAAGGTGGACCCCGCCACGCAGCACATCCACCGGACCGCGCGTGTGGGGCGAATCGGGGCCGAGGGACAGTTCATCGTGGTTTGGGCCTCGCCAGCGCCCGTGCCGCCGGAGCCATTTCCGGCGTTCAAATCGAAGTCCGAGTGGGAGAGTTTCCTCGCGGACCTTTACAACGGCTGGGACCAGCGATGGGCGAACCCGGGCAAGTGATCGGAGGCAATCATCATGAGAAACACAGTGGGCACGAAAATCAGCGTCGGACTCGCAGTGGCGTTGTTGATCCTCGCCATCATCGGCGGCGTGACCTATCGGACCACGTCGCAATCCATTGAGAACGCCCGATGGGTCGAGCTTACCCTGCAAGTGGATGCGCGGCTGGAGGCGCTGCACGGCGATTTGACGGAGGTGGAAGCCTCCCAGCGAGGCTACCTCCTCACCGGATTGAGCCGTTATCTCGAGCCCTACGAAGCGACCGTGCTGCAGATTGACAACCACCTGACTGTCCTGCGTTCGCTCACCGCGGACAACCCAAACCAACAACGCCGCCTCACCACGCTCGATCCGATCATCAAGGAGCGGCTCGCCCGCCTCACCGAGGGCGTCACCCTGCGAAAAGACAAAGGTCTGGAGGCGGTCGTGCAGTTCGTCACCACCGGCACCGGAAAGAACCTCATGGACCAAATCCGCACGGTGATTAACGACATGAAGGAAGAACAAAACACGTTGCTGGACAAGCGCACGAAGCAATCCACCGCCAGCGCGCGTCAGGCCATCGCTCTGGTCGCCGTGGGCGTGCCCTCCTTGATCGTCGTGCTCGCCGTGGGAGGTCTGTTCTTCGCACGCCACATCTCCACGCCTCTCCGGCAAATCGCCGCCACCGCCGACCGCATGGCCGCGGGCGAGCTGCCGGGGCAAATCGCGGCCAACGATCGCGGTGACGAAGTGGGCGTGCTCGAACGGGCCTTCGAGCGGATGGCCCGCTTCCATCGCGACATGATCGGCGTGGCCCGGCAAATCGCCGCCGGCGACTTGGGCGTCGAGGTCAAACCACAGTCCGACAAGGACGAACTAGGCAACGCGCTCGCCGCCATGGTGCGCAACCTCCGCGCTCTCAACGCCGACATCCGCGAGGCCGCCAGTGTGCTCGAGGCTGCGGCGGCCCAAATCGTGACCTCCACGTCGCAAACCGCCGCTGGGGCCAGGGAAGCGGCCACCGCCGTCAGTGAGACTACCACCACCGTCGAGGAAATCCGCCAGACCGCGCAGGTCTCCAGCCAGAAAGCGAGAGCCGTCGCCGACGGCGCGCAGAAGACGGCGCAGACTTCACAGGCCGGCAAGAAATCCACCGACGACACGGTCCAAGGCATGAACCGGATCAAGCAGCAAATGGACTCCATTGCCGAGAGCATGGTGCGCCTGAGCGAGCAGACGCAGGCCATCAGCGACATCATCACCAGTGTGGACGACCTCGCGCAACAGTCCAACTTGCTTGCCGTCAACGCCGCCATCGAGGCCGCCAAGGCCGGCGAGCAGGGCAAAGGCTTCGCCGTCGTCGCGCAGGAAGTCAAATCCCTCGCCGACCAATCCAAGCAGGCCACCGCCCAGGTGCGGACCATCCTCAACGACATCCAGAAAGCCACCGGCACGGCGGTGATGGCCACCGAGCAAGGCGCGAAAGCGGTCGAGGCGGGCGTGCGCCAGTCCGGCCAGGCCGGCGAGTCCATCCTCGCGCTGGCCACCAGCGTCACCGAAGCCGCGCAAGCCGCGACGCAGATCGCCGCCTCCAGCCAGCAACAACTCATCGGCATGGACCAGGTGGCGGCGGCGATGGAGAGCATCAAGACAGCAAGCGTCCAGAACGTCGAGAGCGCCCGACAACTTGAGGCCGCCGCGCGCAACGTCAACGACCTGGGCCAGAAACTCAAACAGTTGGTCCAGCGTTACAAAGTATGAGGACGGAGATGGAGTGAGGGAGTATTGGAGTAATGGAGTAGTGGAGTGTTGGAGTGTTGGAGTTATGAGACGGAAGTTTGAGGCAACGCAGTTGCAACCAAACGTAGCCGCCGACGTAAGGAGGCGGAGCGATTTGCACGTGACTGGGATGAGCATGGATTCGCCTCTGGCGGCACTTCATGCGCGACACCGTCGCCCTCCAGGCACTCCGCCTCGTTACCTCGGCGGCTACGACAAAGCGTCGCGGCTCGCGACGAAAGCGAGCGATAGGGCACACACCTTTCGTAGGCGCCGACGTGAGGAGGCGATCTCGGCTGTGCTGAAGACCGATTCGCCTCGTTACCTCGGCGCCTACAGTCTGACGCTCCAACACTCCACCACTCCAATACTCCAATACTCCATCACTCCACCACTCTGCGGCAAACCATGACCACACCGCCCACAGCCGATGCTGACTTTCTAAAGCGATTGCTGGCCGCCTTCGAGGCCGAGGCAAGCGAGCACCTGCAGGCCATGACCAAGGGTCTGCTGGCGTTGGAAAACGCGTCGCCGGAACAACGACCGGCGCTGTTGGAAACCGTCTATCGCGAGGCGCACAGCCTCAAAGGCGCCGCTCGCGCGGTCAACCTCGGCGAGATCGAAACCGTCTGCCAAGCGATCGAGAACGTGTTTGCCGCGTGGAAACAGCAGCAGCCACCGCCCTCCGCGGAACAGTTCGACGCCGTCCATCGCGCGCTCGACACCATGGGCAGGTTGCTCGCCGCGGCGCGCGCCGGCCCAAGCGCCGGTCAGCCCGTCGAAATCGCCGCGGTGGTTCAGCAGTTAAAAACTTTCGCCCCTCCAAGCGTGGCCACGCCGCCCGCCGTGCCGTCGGAAACTCCGCCCGCGCAGCCGCCAGAGGTTGAGCCGGCGGTGACGGTTCCGTCGCCAGGCCCGCCTGCCGAGCTGAGGCGCAACGCGACCGGCGCGCAGGTCGAGCGACCGCGGCCCGCCGAGCCGCCTGTGTTGCCGGAGACCGTCCGGCTGGCCACCGCCAAACTCGACGCACTGCTGCTGGAAGCTGAGGAGATGGTCGCGGTGAAACTCACCGCGGCCCACCGCGCCAGCGACGTGCGCGAGATCGAGGCGGCGTTGGACCAGTGGCAGAAAGAGTGGGCCAAGGTTTCCGCAGAAGCCCGCGCGTTTCGCCAGCAGGTCGAACGGGAACAACCCGCCGCCCAAGCGTCGGCGTCCCGCAAGATCGCGGAGTTCATCGAGTCTAGCCAGCACCAGCTCAAATTACTCCACGGCAAAGTGGCGGCCCTCGCGCGATCGGCCCAGCAGGACCAGCGCGCCGTCGCTTCGTTGGTGGACAACCTGCTCGAAGACGCCAAGAAACTCGTGATGCTGCCGTTCGCGGTGCTGCTGGAGATTCTGCCGAAACTGGTCCGTGACCTCGCCCGCGACCAAGGCAAGGAGGTCAATCTCATCCTCCACGGCCAGGAGGTCGAGATAGACAAGCGCATCCTGGAGGAGATGAAAGACCCGCTGATCCACTTGGTGCGCAACTGCATTGACCACGGCATCGAGAAACCAGAGGAGCGGCGGCGCCGCAACAAACCGCCGCGCGGCACGGTCACCGTCGCCGTCACGCAAGTGGACAGCGGCAAGGTGGAAATCCTCGTCGAAGACGACGGCGTGGGCATTGACCTGCCGAGAGTCAAGCAGGCCGCCGTCCGAAAAGGCGTCATCACCGAGGAACAGGCGCGCCAACTCGGCGAGCACGAGGCGATGGCGCTCATCTTCCAGTCGGAGGTTTCCACCAGCCCGATCATCACCGAGATTTCCGGCCGCGGCCTCGGCCTGGCCATCGTGCGCGAGAAGGTCGAGAAACTCGGCGGGCGGGTCTCGCTGGCCACGCGGCGTCACGCGGGCTGCGCGTTCCGCATCCTGCTGCCGACGATGCTGGCCACGTTCAAGGGCATGCTGGTGGAGGCGGCTGGCCAGCTTTTCGTGCTGCCCACGACGCACGTCGAGCGGGTCGTGCGCATCAAGCGCGGCGACATCCAGACGGTGGAGAACAAGGACACCATTGTCCTCGACGGCCGCGCCGTCGCGCTCGTGCGCCTCGACGACGTGCTCGAACTGCCGCGCAGCGAGACCATAGCTGAAGCCTCGGGACTATTCCCGGTCGTCGTGCTCGGCTCCGGCGACAAACGGATCGGGTTCGTCGTGGCCGGCGTGCTCGGCGAACAGGAAGTGCTGGTGAAGCCGCTCGGTCCACCGCTGGTCCGCGTCCGCAACGTCGCCGGGGCCACCGTGCTCGGTTCCGGCAAGGCCATCCTGATCCTGCGCGCGGCCGACCTCATCCTCTCGGCGCAAAGACGGCCCGCGCCCGCCCGTGCGGTCGCGCCAGTCGAAGCCGCGCCGGCCAGGGCGAAGTCGGTGTTGGTGGTGGAGGACTCCATTACCGCGCGGATGCTGCTGAAGAACATCCTCGAATCGGCCGGCTACGTAGTGACGACGGCGGTGGACGGCGTGGATGCGTGGACCGCATTGCACTCGCAAGAGTTCGACGCGGTCGTCTCCGACGTGCAAATGCCGCGGATGGACGGTTTCGATCTGACGGCGAAGGTCCGCGCGGACAAGAAACTGGCCGAGCTGCCCGTGGTGCTGGTGACAGCCCGTGAGTCGCGCGAGGACCGCGAGCGAGGCATTGATGTCGGCGCCAACGCCTATATCGTCAAGAGCAGCTTCGACCAAAGCAACCTGCTGGAAGTGTTGCAGAGACTCATGTGAGCCATGACCCGAAAAACCATTCAAGTGTTGATCGTTGAAGACTCGCCCGTCTCGCAGGCGTTGCTGGCGCACATCCTCGGCAACGACCCCGACATTCGCATCCTCGGCACAGCCGGCGACGGCGAGGAGGCGCTGGAGTTTCTAGCGAACAAGAAGCCTGATGTCATCACCATGGACGTGAAGATGCCGAAGCTCGACGGCTACGAGACCACGCGGCGAATCATGGAGACGCGACCGGTGCCCATCGTCATCGTCACCGCCAGCCACAGCCGCGACGCGGCGGCCAGCTCGTTCCGGGCGATGCAGGCGGGCGCGGTGGCCGTGATCGGCAAGCCCAAAGGCATCGGCCATCCCGATCACGCCGAGGCGGCCCGCAAACTCGTCGAGACCGTCAAGCTGATGTCGGAGATCAAAGTCATCCGCCGGTTCAACCGTCCGCGCCGCGCGGAGACCACAGGATCGAAAGCGACCCGCAAATCCATCGCTGCGCTGCGGGCTCAGATCATCGCCATCGGCGTCTCCACCGGCGGGCCGCCGGTGCTGCAAACGATTCTGTCGAAGCTCCCCAAAGACCTGCCGGTGCCGGTGCTCATCACCCAACACATCGCCGTCGGTTTTTTGGACGGCATGGCGGACTGGTTGCGCCAAACAACCGGTTTCCACGTCCTCGTCGCGGCCCAAGGCGAGCCGCTGCGCCGGGGCCACGCCTACCTCGCGCCCGACGGCTTTCATCTGGGCGTGGACGGCGACGGGCGCGTCGCGTTGAGCAAGGCTCCGCCTGAAAACGGCCTGCGGCCCTCGGTCGGCCCCATGTTCCGTTCCGTCGCCGAACACTACGGCGCTCGCGCGGTCGCTGCGCTGCTCACCGGCATGGGCCGCGACGGCGCGGATGAACTGAAGTTGTTGAAGGACAAAGGCGCGGTCACCATCGCCCAGGACAAGGAAAGCTCGCTCGTGCACGGCATGCCCGCCGAGGCGATCGCGCTGGGCGCGGCCGATTATGTGCTGCCGCCGGAACGCATCGCGGCATTGATGGCCAGCCTGATCCAACACTCATGACAGAGGAAGGATGCCATGCAACCCGAGATCCAAGTGAACGACAACGATGTGGAAATCCTGATCGTCGAAGACAGCACCACGCAGCGGCTGCAATTGCAGCACGTGCTGGAGCGGCACGGCTATCGAGTCACCGTGGCCGACAGCGGCGAACATGCGTTGGTGGCGCTGCAAGCCTCCAAACCGACGCTGGTCATCAGCGACATCAACATGCCCGGCATGGACGGCTACCAGCTCTGCCAGAAGATCAAAGCCACCCCGTCGCTCCGAGACGTTCCCGTCATCCTGTTGACCACGCTCTCAGCCCCGAAGGACATCATCCGCGGACTCGAATGCGGCGCGGACAACTTCATCGTCAAACCCTACGACGAGCACTTCCTGGTCTCCCGCATCCATTTCATCCTAGCCAACCAGGAGCTGCGCAAGACCGCCGGCGCGGAGATGGGCATCACGGTTTATTTCGGCGGCCAGAAATACTTCATCACCTCCGACCGGCTTCAGATTCTGAACCTCCTGCTGACGACCTACGAAACCGCCGTCCAGCGAAACCAGGAGCTGAACGAGGCCCGCGAAGCGCTGGAAGTGCAGAAGCAGGAGTTGGCCCGCTCCAACGCCGAGCTGCAACAGTTCGCCTACGTCGCCTCCCACGACCTGCAAGAGCCGTTGCGGATGATCACCAGCTACCTCGACCTGCTGGAGGGCCGTTACAAAGGCAAGCTGGACGAGAGTGCCGACGATTTCATCCACTTCGCCGTGGATGGCGCCCGGCGCATGAGCCGGCTCATCAACGACCTGCTGACCTACGCGCGCGTGGACACCCACGGCAAACCGCTCGTGCCCACCGACGGCGACCGGGCGCTGGAGGCGGCCCTCGCCAACCTCCAGATCGCCATCGCCGAGGCGCACGCGGCGGTGACGCACGATCCTATGCCGACGGTCAAAGCCGACGAGGGACAACTGGTCCAGTTGTTTCAGAACCTCATCGGCAACGGGATCAAGTTTCACAAGAAGACCGAGCCGCCCCACGTCCACGTCGCCGCGGGCCGCTCCGGCAACGAATGGACCTTCTCCGTGCGCGACAACGGCATCGGCATCGTCGCGGCGCAAATCCCGCGGATGTTCCAAATCTTCCAGCGCCTCCACACCCGCGACGAATACCCCGGCACCGGCATCGGCCTGGCCGTCTGCAAGAAGATTGTCGAGCGCCACGGCGGCCGCATCTGGCTGGAATCCGAGGCCGGTCGAGGCACCACCTTCTTCTTCAGCTTACCGGCCTGCGAGGAACCCACCTGAGCGGTTGCCTCCGCCGGCACCTCATACCAGTTTGTGTTTGGAACTGCACTGTTGCTGTAGCGGCGGTCTATGACCGCCGAAGTGTGTTTTTCGCGAAGGATTTCGGCGGTCATAGACCGCCGCTCCAGTGCAAAAGCAAACTCAAACTGGTATCATACACCCGCCGCATGCACTCCAGGGACGTGGATTCGCAGCTTCAAGCGGCAACCGCGCGCAAAGCTCTCGCCGATCGCGGCAACCGTAATTGTGTTGCACGTGCAACACAATTACGGACAACCCGGTTCCTACTCGGCGGGTTGACTTACTCACTGAGTGTTCTTGCTCAAGGCTTGAGCATTTCCTCTTGCAGGGTTCCGTCAAAACCTTCGCCACCCCGAACAACTTACGCCGCCTTTCCTTACGTCCCTTTTCCCACGCCTTCACTCGGCTTCGCCCGCTGCGGCTCAGCGCAGTTCGGGGAAAAGCTCGTTCGTGGCGAGCGCGACCGGGTCGGAGAGGAAATCCTCAACGACGAACTTCGTCTCCTCGGCGCCCATCGGCATGTGTTTGGCCGTGGCGCGGGCGCAGACGGTGCCGTCGGCTTTACGCAGTTCGGCGCGCGTTTCCCAGAGCCGGCCCCGGTCGGCGACGAACGCGGCAACGACGGTGAGTTTCTCGCCGGCGGTGACCTTTTTCACGAAGCGGACGTTGAGTTCCACGGCGAGACAGGAGCGTTTCGTCGCGCTGGCGGCGGCCCAGAACAGCGCCTCGTCGAGCACGGCGGAGAGGATGCCGCCGTGGATGATGCCGCGAAAACCCGCGTGATGCGGCTGCGGCATGAATTCGGCGCGGACTTCGTCGCCGACGCGGTGAAACTTCAGTTGCAGGCCGTGCGGGTTGTGCGCGCCGCAGACGAAACAGTTGCGCGTGTAGGGCAGAAGCGTGCTCACGCGGCGCAGTGTATCTGCTGGCTGACGGGCAACGCAAACACTTCGCGCCCGTGTTGCAATTCATGAACAAGCCGCGTTCGGCGGCTGTTGTTGAAATAAGTGGGGCGAGCTTCCAAGCTCGCCCAGCATTCTGCGTGGGATCACTGCGCGAGCTTGGAAGCTCGCGCCACTCAACGTCGGCGAATCCATTCCGGGCGCGCGTAACGTTCTGCGACCAAGCGCGCCGTCGCTTCGTAAGGCCAGTCGGCGAGTGGTTCGTTGGCGTCCCACGCGGCGCGCAGGCGGTTGATGAGCCAGGGCGCGTCGGCGCGGAGGTTGGTGATGAAATCGCCGTGAGGGCGTGCGGCGCGATAATCGGGTTGACGGGCTGGCTCGCGCAAGTAACGACTGACCTGTCCCAGATCGAAGTCGTAGAGAATCGTGCCGTGATGCAGCAGCCAGTCACGCCGGCGGCGCTGGGCGTTGCCGGAGAATTTTCTCCCGTTCAGACAGAGGTCGCTTGTTCCACGGTGCGTCGCGCCACGGACTCTATCCGCAAGCGCCTCGCCGATGTGGGCAAGAATCTGCGTGTGCGAGCGGCCCACGTCGCGGAGCGTTGGCCGTTGCCGCAGGTGGAGCACGAGGGTGAAATTGAGGCAGCCCCGGCCGATCAGCACCGTGCCGCCGCCGCTGATGCGCCGCCGGATCGCCACGCCGTCGGCTTCGCACTGCGCCACGTTCACGTCGCTCTCCAGCCGGCAAAAGTAGCCGAGCACAACGCACGGACGCGGGCTTTCCCACACGCGGAGGA
>Ga0194125_10013025_pt1 | contig 10871 bp, 7 predicted proteins | sample TA2KigC250mmetaG_FD_148626 | JGI IMG/M metagenome (GOLD analysis project Ga0194125, IMG submission 148626) | Freshwater microbial communities from Lake Tanganyika, Tanzania - TA2015034 Kigoma Deep Cast 250m | ecosystem: Environmental > Aquatic > Freshwater > Lake | place: Tanzania: Lake... | reverse complement strand
CATTAAGTCGTGCCCGTGCCCGTGCCCGTACCCGTACCCGCGTCCGCGTGCGCGTCCGCCCAGCGGCCTCAGCCCCGGAGGAACTCGCGCGCCCGGCGGCCGAGGAGGAAGGCCGCGAAGCCGAGGTAGACGACGAGCGAGGCGATCGTCCGGACCCTTCCCCCGAGGCCGATCGCGAGCCAGACGTGAGGGTGCGCGACGTACTTCACCAGCTCGAGGGTGGAGAAGAGGAGGAAGAAGACCACCGCCCAGATACGGCCCGCCGTTGTCCGAAGCAGGATCTGGATGCCGATGAGGAGGTAGAAGAGGACGATGACGCCCCGGAAGTAGAGGTCCAAGGCCGGCGTGGCGGCCCGGATCCAGTCGTTGAGCATCAGGGCGATGCGGAGGAGGCCATCGACCGCCAGGTAGGCGAGCAGGAGCTTCACTGCGAACGGAGCCGGCGTCGTTCGATCGGTCATCTCGATTCCCGGGGGCGGCTGCGGCGCGGTCCTCCCGCGCCGGGAGCCCCGTATTATCGGGACGGGAGAGGGGAAATCCAGGGCCGCGTAGGTCTGTTTCCGGTCTCCGGCCCGGGCTCCTATAATGAAGGACCCAGGTCTTCTCCAGCGAGGGGATCCTGCGGAGTCTCCGCTCAAGCCCGCCGGACGCAAGTCCGATCTATGTAAGGAGTTGGTTTTATCGTCCCCAGGGCGGCCTCGGGGGTGGCCTCGTGGCACCCCGCAGGGGCCGGCGCTACAGAAGCGCCCTGCAGACAAGGGTTCGCAAGGACGGATGGACGGACTGGAGACGAAGCTCACGGAGGAGGAGGTCGAGCGCGTGATGCGCTGCCAGGAGCGGGTGGGATACCGCTTCCGGAATCCCCGCCTCCTCCTCCAGGCGCTCACCCACGCCTCCATCAAGACGATCGACAATCCTAGCAACGAGCGGCTGGAGTTCCTGGGCGACTCGGTCCTCGGTCTCGTCGTGACCGAGTTCCTCTATAATTACCTCGAGCACCTCGATGAGGGCGAGCTGACCCAGATCAAGTCCGTCGTCGTCAGCTCCGCCATCCTGGCCCGCGAAAGCGAGCGGCTGGGACTGGAACGTGAGTACTGGGTCGGCAAGGGGGTGACGCGCCGCCGGCAGCTCCCTCCTTCGCTCCGCGCGAACGGCTTCGAGGCCGTGGTCGCGGCGATCTACCGGGACGCCGGCATCGAGCCCGCCCGGCGCTTCATCCTCCGCAACCTCTACCACCACATCCTCGCGGCGTGCGCGGATCGCGGCGAAAAGAACTACAAGTCGATCCTCCAGCAGATCGCGCAGAGGGACTTCGCCTTGACGCCGACGTACAAGGTCCTCTCGGAGAGCGGGCCGGATCATCTGAAGAACTTCATCGTGATCGCGATGCTCGGCGATCGGGCGCTGGAGAGCGGGAAGGGGCGCAGCAAGAAGGAGGCCGAACAGGTCGCCGCGAAGGAAAGCCTGCGCATGCTCCGGCGACGCGGACCGCGAGGCCGGCCATGAATCTCCCCTCCTTCCGCGAAGCCCCGGCGGCTGCGGCGCGCGCGAGCCCGGCCGCCGACCTCCTCGACATCTTCCGATCGAGCGAGGCGGGCCGGCGGATCCGCGAAATGCTCGCGGCGATGGACCGGCCGCCGGATGGGCCGGGCGGCCGGATCGTCCGGATCGGCGCGGTCCGCGGCAGCTCCCTCGGGCTCATCCTGAGCGCCCTGCGGCGTGACGCGGATCCGCCGGCGATCCTCATCGTCCCGACGATCGGCGAGGAGGAGGATCTCGTCGACGCCCTCGATGCCTTCGGATTCCCCCGGGTCCTCTCGTTCCCGCCGTGGGACCTGGCGGCGGACGCGATCGGGGAGATCGAAGCCGAAACCTGCCGCGAGCGGATCGAGGTCCTGCGCGCCCTCGCAGGGGGAGCGCGCGGCCTCGCCGTCGTCGCGCCGGTGCAGTCGCTCCTCCAGCCCGTGCCGCCGCCTGCTGCGCTCCGCGCGGCCTCGCTCCGGCTCGCCCGCGGCGTCGCGATCGAACCGGGCGCGCTGGCGCGCCGGCTCGTCGATGCGGGCTTCCGCCGCCTGCCGCTCGTCGAGCGGCGCGGGGACTTCGCCGCGCGCGGCGGGATCCTGGACATCTTCCCCTACGATGGCGCGTTCCCGGTCCGGATCGAGTTCCTCGGCGATGCGATCGATGGCCTGCGCGAGTTCAATCCGGTCAGCCAGCGCTCGGTGCGCGGGCTCGATGGGCGCGACATCGTCCTCCTTCCGCGCGATGCGATCTTCCGGCCCGGCTACGACCCTGTGGCGACGGCGCTCCCCGCCTATCTCCCGCTCGATGGGCGCGTCGTCTGGTGCGAACCGGCCGACATCCGGCGGCGCGCGGAGAAGCAGCTTGCGGAGTTCTCGCGCCCCGCCGGAAAGGAGGTCGCGGCTCCGGAGTCTCTGTACGCCCACCTGCGCCGGTTCCCGACCATCGAGGTGACGCAGCTTCCCGTCACCGACGGTCCGGACGCGGCGCGGGCCGGCATGGGCCCCGTCGATCACGTGCGAGGCGACCTCGACCGCGTCTCCGAGGCGATCCGCCTGCGCATCGAGGCGGGCGGCATGGCCGTCTCCTTCTGGGAGACCGACGCCGAGGGGAAGAGGTTCGCGGAACTCCTCGCCGACCGGCGGGTCGCCTCCGATCGGGTGCGGCAGGCGACGGGCCGGATACGCCGCGGATTCGACCTCGCGGGGCGCGCGCTCGTCCTCGCGGGGGGCGAGATCCTCGACCGGCAGACGATCCGCCGGGCGGGGAGGCCATCGGGCGAGGCCGCGTTCCTCGATGGGTTCCTCCAGATCGAGGAGGGGGATCTCGTCGTCCACGTGGCGCACGGGATCGGGCGCTTCCGAGGGATCCGGCGCATGGTGAAGGGCGGGCGCCTCCAGGAGTTCCTGACGATCGAATACCGCGGCGGGGTCCACCTCCACGTGCCGGTCTCCCGCGCCGATCTGGTCCAGAAGTACATCGGGAGCGGCGACCGCGCGCCCACGATCGATCGCCTCGGCGGGACGAGCTGGAGGAAGCGCAAGGAGGCCGTCGAGGAAGCGGTCATGGACCTCGCCGTGGATCTCCTCGAGATCCAGGCGAGGCGTCTCGCGCGACCGGGCATCGCGTTCCCCGCAGACGACGAGTGGCAGCGGACCTTCGAGGCGTCCTTCCCGTTCGACGACACACCCGACCAGGCGGCGATCACGGCCGCCGTGAAGGCGGACATGCAGGTCTCGCGTCCGATGGACAGGCTCATCTGCGGGGATGTCGGCTACGGGAAGACGGAGATCGCGATGCGCGCCGCCTTCAAGTGCGTGATGGCGGGCAAGCAGGTGGCGGTGCTCGTCCCGACGACCGTCCTCGCCGACCAGCACGCGCGCACCTTCCGCGAGCGCATGGCCGAATTCCCGGTCCGCATCGAGTCCCTGTCGCGGTTCCGGACGCCGGCCGAGCAGCGTCGCGTCATCGAGGGGGTCTGGTCGGGCGAGGTCGACATCCTGATCGGCACCCATCGGATCCTGTCGGACGACGTCGCGTTCCGGGACCTGGGGCTCGTCGTCACCGACGAGGAGCAGCGCTTCGGCGTCGCCCACAAGGAGAAGCTCAAACGGATGCGGGAGACGGTCGACGTCCTCACGCTGACGGCGACGCCGATCCCGCGCACGCTCCACATGGCGCTCCTCGGGATCCGGGACATCTCGGCCCTCGCGACGGCTCCGGAGGGCCGCTCGTCGATCCGCACCGAGGTCACGACGTTCGAGGATGGGAAGATCCGGGAGATCATCCTGCGGGAGCTGGCCCGGGACGGACAGGTGTACATGGTGCACAACCGGATCCACGACATCGACGCCGTCGCGCGGCGGATCCGGATGCTGGTCCCCGAGGCGCGAGTCGAGATCGGACACGGGCAGATGCCGGAGGGCCATCTCGCGCGCGTGATGCGGCGCTTCGTCTCGCGCGCGTTCGATGTCCTCGTCTCGACGACGATCATCGAGTCGGGCCTGGATATCCCGAACGTCAACACGATCATCATCGACGACGCTGATACGTATGGCCTCGCCGATCTCCACCAGCTCCGCGGGCGCGTCGGCCGCTACAAGCACCAGGCGTACGCCTACCTCCTCCTGCCGGCGCACCGCGAGATCCACCCCGATGCGGAGAAGCGCCTCCGCGCGATCGAGGAGTTCTCGCACCTCGGCGCCGGATTCCAGATCGCGCTCCGGGATCTCGAGATCCGAGGCGCGGGGAACATCCTCGGCGCGGAGCAGAGCGGGCATATCGCGACGGTCGGCTACGACCTGTACTGCCAGCTCCTCGACAAGGCGGTGCGCGCCCTGAAGGGCGACGCGGCGGAGCGCGCGCCGGAGCGCCCGGAAGTCGAGATCGATCTCGACCTCGAGGCCTACCTCCCGGACGAGTATGTCCCGCACGGGACGGGGCGGATCGACCTCTACCGCCGCATCGCGCGCACGGGCGGCGAGGAGATCCTCGATGGGATCGCAAGGGAGCTCGAGGACCGATTCGGTCCCCTCCCCGCGCCGGCCGCGATGCTCCTCGATCTCCAGCGCCTCCGGATCCGCCTCGCGTCGCTCGGCATCGAGAAGCTGGAGAGGGACGGTCCCCACGTCACCATCTCGGGCCCGAGGATCCGCGCGCGGCCGGGGCGCCATCCTCTGCGGCCGCTCGCGGACGGGAAGGCGGCGATCCGGTCCCCCGATCCGGCGCGGACGCCCGAGGATGCGCTCCGGATCGCCCTGGAGTGGGCCGCCCCGGTTGATCTCGTCCTCGCGGGCCGGTAGGATCGCCGCCGATGGATGCCAGGCTCTTCTTCGCGGGCACGCTCGCCGCCTCCCTCTCCCTCTTCGCCGCGCCGGCCGAGGACGCGAGGGGCATCATCGCCCTCGTGAACGGCAGGGCGATCACCTATCGCTACTTCATCAAGCGCGTGAGCCTGGCCGAGACGGTGCCGCTCGCGCAGCGCACCGCCGCGCTCCGCGAGCAGTACGAGGCGATGATCGACGAGCAGGTGCTCCTCGACCTCGCGAAGCGCGAGGATCTCAAGGTGAGCGAGTCGGAGATCGACGAGCGCGTGCGCGAGGAGATCCAGTGGCAGCGGAGCAAGAACCGGGTCAACATCGCCGACGAGGAGGACTACTACCGGGCCATCCAGGAGCGGGATGGACTCCATCGCGAGGAGTGGCGCGAAGAGATCCGGAACGAGCTCCTGATCAGGAAGCTCTATCAGTCGAAGGTGTTCCGGGTCCAGATCTTCTCCGCGGAAGAGGAGCGCGCCCATTACAGGAACCACCCGAAGGAGTTCCTGAAGGGCGGCGAGATCCTCTTCCGCCGCATCTCGATCCCGAGGGATCTCGAGGGCCGGGAGAGCGTCCTCGCAGAGATCGAGGCGCAGATCGCCGCGGGCACGCCGTTCGCGACGCTGGTCGCGCGTTACTCGTTCGGCGGGGGGGCGTCCGACGGCGGTCTCGCGCGCGCCGTATACGGCCTTCCGGAGGACCAGAGACCCGAGGGCACGGATGACATCCTCCCCATGAGGATCGAATCCTTGAACCAACCTCTCCGCGAAGCCCTCGAGAAGCTCAAGCCCGGGGAGACGAGCGGGCGCATCGATCTCCGGACGTCCACGCTCATCGTGCGGGTCGAGAAGTCCGTGAAGCCCGTGCGGCTCACCTTCGAGGAGGCGCTCCCCGAAATCCGGAAGGCCCTGCGGATCCAGTACTGGGAGGAGCGCCGGAAGGAGTTCGTCAAGCGGGCGCGGGAAAAGGCCGACGTGAAGATGTTCTTCTAGCGCGACGAAAGCGCGCGGCCCACAGATTGGGTGCCCGCCCATCTCGCCTCCTCCATGTTGTGGGCGATCGCGTAGGAGGGTCCGAAAAAAAAGCGAGACAATCGCGCCTTCGAGTATAAAATGTAAATCACGCGGCGCGGATCCGAATTCGCGTGGTGCTCCGGCGCCGAGTGCTCCGCTCCGGAAGCACGGTGATCGAGGATCCGAGAAACGACCCGGAAAGGAACGGAAGAGGAAGCGATGAAGAAGAACAGGATGCCTGCGACTCCTGTGGCGCCGGCGCCGCACGCCGATCGCATCGCCATCGATCTCGCGATGCCCAGGGTCGCCGTGAACGTGCGAACTCTCCTCCGCCAGCGCGATCCTCAGTACAGCTCCCAGACCTGACCGCCGGCGACGGCGCCCTCACAGGTCTGCGAAGGCCGAGAGATACTCCATCGTCCAGGCGATGCCCTGCTCCAGGCACTCGACGTCCAGCTTCTCGTTGGGCGAATGGATGCGATCATCCGGTAGCGCGAAACCCGTCGGGACACACGGCGTCTTCGCCCGATTGTGGAAGACCTCGACGATGGGGATCGTGGCCCCATTGCGGACGAACAGGGGTTCGCGTCCGTAGACCGCGACCGCCGCCCGCCGGGCCGCATCGATCGCCGGCCCCGTCGTCTGGATGAAGACGGGCTTCGCTCCCGGGTGGCGCGTGGCGCGCACCTCGACCGCCGCCGGCGCGATGTCGCGGAAGAACCCCTCCAGGAGCGCGGCGATTTCGTCGGGATCCTGATCCGGGACGAGGCGGGCGCTCAGCTTCGCAGAGGCCCGCGCCGGGAGCACGGTCTTCGCGCCCTTGCCCTGGAATCCGGCCGTGAGCCCGTTCACATCGAGGGTCGGCCTCGCCCAGCGCCGTTCGAGCGTCGTGTAACCGGTCTCGCCGCGGAGCGCCGGCACGCCTGCGTCCGCGCGGAAGGCCTCCTCGTCGAAGGGGACCGCGGCGATGCGCGCGCGCTCATCGCCATCGATCGGCCGGACGCTGTCGTAGAAGCCGGGGATCGCGATGCGCCCCTCCGCATCTCGGCAGGCGGCGAGCATCGCGGCGAGGACGTTCGCCGGGTTATCGACCGCGCCGCCGTAGGTCCCGGAATGGAGGTCGCTGCGCGGGCCGATCACCTCGACTTCGATGTACGCGAGCCCGCGGAGCCCGTAGAAGATCGCGGGCACACCCCGGGCGAAGCACTCGCAGTCGGCGATGACCGCCGCATCGGCTCGAAAGCGCTCCGGCTCGCGCGCGATGAGCCCCTGGAGACCGGGGCTCCCGACCTCCTCCTCCCCCTCCGAGACGAAGAGGATATCGGCCGGGAACTCTCCCCGCTCTCGCCGCCACGCGCGCAGCCCGGCGAGCACGGCGACGAGCTGGCCCTTGTCGTCGCTCGCCCCGCGCGCCACGATCCGATCCCCGTCCTCGCCCCGGACCCGGGTCGGCTCGAAGGGGGGCGACCGCCACTCCGCGAGGGGGTCGGGGGGCTGGACATCGTAGTGCGCGTAGAAGAGGAGCCTGCGCGGCCGGCCGCGCACGTCGGCGCCGGAGATGATCGGTGCCCCATCCGTCGCGATCCGCTCGACATCGAGGCCGGTCTCCTCGAAGGCCCGCGCGACCCAGTCCGAAGCGCGGATGCAGTCCCCGCGACGTTCCGGATCCGAGCTGATGCTCGGGATCCGGAGGAACGTGAAGAGCGCATCGATCGCTCCCGCGAGATCGGACGGCCGGCTTCCCGTCATCGCCTCTCCTTTCCGTTCCGCAACCGTTTCGAGCGGGGGAGGATTGTATCACGGAGGGGCGGCGGCAGCCCGTGGCGGGACCTTGCGTACCCCGCGAGCGGCGGGTAGCCTTTTCGTGATCCAGGGCGCGTTGAGTTTCCCATCGGGGCGCGAGTGCGATCCACCCGCTGCGGCGCGGGTCACGGGGCCCTGGCTGCGCACGAAGCCATACGGCGTACATGGGTTCGGTCCGGCGCGAAGCGCCGGCTGCGGGACCGTCTCGGTCGCGCAGCGAGATCGTCGAACGAGGAATATGGACCACCTCTTCCAGGAGATAGAACTTGCGCGCGAGCTCGCCGAGAGCGGCGACCTCGACGCGGCCATCGACATCCTCCGCCCTCTCACCGGCGCCGAGGGGGAGATCGGGCGGGAGGCGAGCTATGCGGTCGCGTACTGTTACCACGTGACGGGCGAGAGCCGGCGCGCCTTCTCTATCGCTCGGGAACTCGCCGAGCGCTATCCGCTCTGCCCCGAGGCGCATCTCCTCCTCGGAGGCATCGCGTCGGATCTCGGCGAGCACAGGGAGTCGGAGCGCGCCTTCCGGCGCGCGCTTGGACTCGATTCGGGAAGCGGCGCCATCCACTTTCATCTGGGCCTGCTACACCACCGCATGGGCCGGCATCGGGCCGCCCTGCGCGACCTCCATCGGGCGCGCGTGCTGGGGCACGACGCGGGCGAGACCGAGACCCTCCGAGGGGAGATCCTCTTCGATCTCGAGCGCTACGACGAAGCGATCCGCGCGTTCGAAATCGCCCGGCGGTATGCCCCGGATCGCCTGGACATCCTCATCGAGATGGCGGCGGCGCGCACGGAGATCCATGATCTCGACCGGGCGTGGGACGACTGCCTCGCCGCCCTGCGCCGCGATGCGGATTACGGCCCCGCGTACCTCCAGATGGCCTCGATCCGCGAGCGACAGGGGCTCTACGACGAGACGCGGATCCTGCTTCGGAATGCGATCCAGCTCCAACCGGAGGCGGTGGACCCTTACTTGCAGCTCGCTCAGACCTATCTGGCCGCGGGTGCCGACACGGAGGCCGCCGAGGTCCTCGACGCATGCCACCGGAACGTCGGCGAAGAGGAACGAGGAGAGGAGTACGTCTTCCTCCGTGCGCTCCTCGTCGAGAGGGTCTCCGGGATGGAGGCGGCGCTCAGCTTCGTGCGCGACTTCGTTCGCACGCGCGCGGCCCACTCCTGGGACCTCCTCTCCCTCTATCGGCGGCTCGCGGGGGACGGCGCGGGCGAGGCCCCGATCTGGGAGGTGAGGATCGAGGGCGGGCTGCCCGATCGCGAGAGCGGCCTGCGAGGCTTCCGGCGCCGATTCTGGATCGCGGCGCCGACCGCGGAGGAGGCGGTCGTCCAGGTCCGCGATCTCCTCGACCCGCTCGCCCCGGCACGATGGCGAGCGAGGTGTCGCGTGTCGAGCCGCGCCGCGTTTCGCGAGTTCGGTCCCTACCAGTGCGGGGAGTACGAATCCGCGCCCGACCGTAGGCCCTCGGGGCGAAGGCGTCAGAATTCCGTCTCGACCACGTCCGGAGGGCAGGCGCGGTAGTCGCACGGGGGAAGCGTATCCGGTGTAGGATCCGCGCCGCACCGGCGCTCCGCCGGGGACGCCGGCGCCGGGCCGCTCGCGAAGAGGTAGTTCAGGAGCGAGATCGCATCCCCGATCGTGTATCCGCCATCATCATCGGCGTCCGCTGCATCCGGACAGATGGGCGGCGGGCCGTCGGCGAAGAGATGCATCAGGAGCACGATCGGGTCGTTGATCGCGAGTTCTCCATCCGCCCACACATCGCCTCGGAGAAACCCGGCCAGCGGCAGGATCTCGATCGCGGAGATCCTCGGCACACCCCCGACGGGATCGAGGGCGATGGTGATCTCCCCCGAGGGCGGAGCCACATCGAACGCGATGCTCCCCGCTGCGTTGGAGCCGAAGGTCGCCGTGATGTCGAGCGCCCGGCGCACGACCGCGCCGTCCACGCGCACCGCGAACGTCGCGCCGATCGGCATGGGTTCGACGTCTGCGAAATGCAGGACGACGCGGTGGAGCCGCCCCCGGACCACGGGGAGCGCGTAGCGGATCGATGGTTCGGCGGCCGCGCCTCGGCGCCAGGCGGCGTAGAGGCGCGTGTCCGGCGCACCCTGAACCGAAAGCGGCAGCTCGACCTGCCTCCGTTCGCCCCCCCGGTATCCTCGATCCGGTCCCCACTTCTGGCCGGTCAACGCCTGGAATCCGTATCCGCCGCAGTTGATCCACAGAGGGGGGAGCTCGACGGCGGTCCTTCGAGGGCAAGCGGCAATGCCCCGCCGGACAGGCGCGAAAGCGTATTCGTGCGCGCCCTCGGGGACGGCGGGATCGATCCACGAGGTCGCATCTCCGGGAAGCTCCGCCATCGCGAGTCCGTCACGTTGGACGACGATCCGATCCGCCGGAACGGGCGGGGCGCCCCAGGCGAACGATGCCACGCCATCCTCGTCGAGTGTCGAGGTGAGCGCCGGCAGGCCCGGCACCGGCGAGGGGGACGAGGCGATCTCGATCGCCGCGACCGCCGGGACTCCCTCTCGCCTGACCAGGGCGATCTCCAGAAGGCCCGCCGGAACACGAGCATCCCAGCCAATGGACGTCGCCGACGCGAACCCGGCGCGGGCCAGGATGTCAACTCCTTCCGCCGTTCGATCCTCGGCGATCCAAACGTCGAAGGTCCGCTCGCCGATCTCGTCGACCCGTTCGTAGACCTCGGCGAGGTGGAGCGTGACGCGCCAGATTCCCTCGGGGACCCAGAAGGAATAGAAGAGCGGCGGGCCATCCGCCGTCCCGACGCGCTGCGATCGGAAGAGAGGCTCCGAGTCGGTGCCGAAGATGCCGAGATCCTGCACGCTGAAGGTGGCTCCCTGCTCCGGGCCCGGCTCGGGCCACCACGTGTCGCCTCGGGGATCTTCCCAGGCTCCGGCTCCGCAGTTCACGCGGTACGGGGGGCCGACCAGCACCCAGCAGGCATCCGTCTCACATTCGCCGCCGGGGCCGCCGGGTACCCGGAGGCGGTACGCGTGCAGGCCCGGGACAACCGGCGAGTCGAGGTACTCCTGGGCATGCCGCCCGGTCTCGCCGACGGGGGCGCCGTCGCGGACGATGATGATCGAAGGGTAGTCGAGGGACCGGTTGCGCCACCGGAGCCGAACCGATGGCCCTTCGGCGACATCGCATACGAGTTCGGAGGGACAGGGCGAGCAC
>Ga0194125_10013019_pt1 | contig 10874 bp, 9 predicted proteins | sample TA2KigC250mmetaG_FD_148626 | JGI IMG/M metagenome (GOLD analysis project Ga0194125, IMG submission 148626) | Freshwater microbial communities from Lake Tanganyika, Tanzania - TA2015034 Kigoma Deep Cast 250m | ecosystem: Environmental > Aquatic > Freshwater > Lake | place: Tanzania: Lake... | reverse complement strand
TCGAAGAGACCTCGGAAGGCTGCCGCTGAGGGACCAGGCCCGCGTTAGGGCTGCTCTGGTTGCGATGCAGCAGGACCCCTTCTCTGGGGACCTCGCACGCCTCAAGGCGCAGCCTGCTGCCTGGGGTCGCCGGGTCGGGAGCTACCGTATCTTCTACGACCTTTACCCCAGGCAACTACTGATCGTGGTTACCGCCATCCTACGTCGAACCTCCACCACCTACTGACCGCAAGTTGGCCCCGTGCTGTCGCGCCGCCGGAGCCGCGCGGGGACGACCGGCTTACACGGTCCTGGCCGGGGCGGCGGGGATGTCGGCCAGCGGCGTGCCGTGGCCCGGGCCGTCGAGCTTCTGGCAGGGCTGCTTGCGACGGGCCAGGTGCAGGTAGTCCAGCACCAGGCGGCGCTTGAGGTGCTGGATGGCCTTGGCCGGATCCACGCCCTTCGGGCAGGCCCTTGAACACTCTCCCGCGAAGTGGCAGCGGAAGGCGCCGTGGCGGCTGCCCGTCTGCTGGTTGCGCTCGCGCCGCCCGTCGTCGCGGGTGTCCAGGTTGTAGCGCTGTGCGGCCGCGAGGGGCATAGGCCCCAAATACCTCACGTCGGTGGCCAGCGTAGGACAGGCGGCCATGCAGCAGCCGCACTTGATGCAGTAGGTGAACTGGAGATAAGCCTCCAACTCCTCGGGGGACTGGTAGAATTCACCGGCCGGATCGTTGAGCTCGGCTTCATCCGCGCGCACGATGTAGGGCCGGATGGAGCGGTGCTTCTCCAGCATGGTCATCAGGTCCGGGACCAGGTCGCGGACGATGCTGAAGTTGGGCAGCGGCCCCACGGTCAGGTCGGTCTGGGCGATGTGCAGGATCTGGGTGTTGCAGGCCAGGGTGGGCCGCCCGTTCAGGAGCATGCCGCAGGAGCCGCACACTCCCATGCGGCACGAGAAGCGCCAGGCCAGCGAGGCATCCAGGTTGTCCTTGATGTAGTGCAGGCCGTCCAACACGGTCATGCCTTCGCGCACGATCAAGGCATAGGTCTGCACGTAGGGCCGCTCGTCGCGCTCGGGGTTGTAGCGGGTGACGTGGAAGTTGACTTGCCGCACGGTGTGCTTGCTTTCCGGCATGGTTACCCCCTGGCTCCCGCGATGGCGTGCGCGGCGAAGGCCGCCCACGCGCCCAAACCGAACAATCCTGCGCCCAGCACGAGGAGAACCGTCGTGACGGCTTTCTCCAGGGCCGGCTTCAGCGTCAGCTCGAACAGGATGGTTCTCAGGCCGTAGAGCCCGTGGTAGAGCGCCGCGCCAAGCAGCAGCACATAGGTAAGAGTGAAGAACAGCTTGCCATCCCGGAACAGGCTGTTCTCTTTGGAGACCGCCCCGCCGGCCTCGGGGGCGAACAGGTGCGTGATGCCGCCCGTATGCATGATGAGCATATGCAGGCCCAGCAGGAAGAGGATCAGCACTCCCGCGGCCATGTGCCAGGTCCAATACTTGGTTTCGCGCATCGGTCCTCCTAGTGGGCCAAACCCAGGAACTCGTAGCCGCCGGCGGCCACCAGCACCGCCGCCAGGATCATCACGGCGATGAGCAACGGCCGCTGGACGTTCAGCGAAGTCTTGTAGGGATACACCGGCTCGATGGGTCTGCCGACCGCGAACCCGAGTTCCACCAGCACCAGGCGGATCCCGTTGAGGGCGTGGTAGGCGAACGCCACGAAGACCAGGAACTCCCCGAACTTGAAGGCGGGCTGGTCGAAGAACTCGCCTGGGAGCCACAGGTAGGTGCCGGTGGCGCGCAGGCTGGTTACGCAGATGTGCATCAGGAAGTACGCCAGAATGCCCAGGCCGGTAAGGCGGTGGAGGATGTAGGCATAGCGCTCGATGCCCCAGCGCCCGCCGCCGAGCCACCCCCACAACCCGAGCCGGTTATCGTGTCTGTTGATTTCGGCCATTATCCAACACCTCCGCTTGCCCGCTCCGCCTTAATACTTGCGTTCGACCGGCTTCCAGGCGGTGATTGTCACGGGCTTGTATTCCAGCTTCGGCGCGCCGCCGGTCCAGTACACCATGGAGTGTTGCAGGAACTTCTCGTCGTCGCGCCTGGGGAAGTCCGTCCGGGAATGCGCGCCGCGGGATTCTTCGCGGGCCAGGCCCGCAAACAGCAGCACCTCGGCCAGCTCCAGCATGTTCTCGGTCTCCAGCGCCTGAAGAAGGTTGGAGTTGTAGACGCGGCTCTTGTCCTGAATGGAGATTCTGCGGAAGCGCTCCCGCAACCCGCGAATCTTCTCCAGACCCTCCCGCATGGACTCCCCGGTGCGGTAGACGCCAGCGTGCCGGTCCATCAGGGTCCGCAGCTCGCGGCGGATATGCGCCGGGTTCTCCGTCCCGCTCTGGCGGAGCAGACCGCCGAAGACGCGCTGCTCTTCGTCGCGGGCCTTGGCTTCCGGCAGCGCGCTCAGCTTGGGATCCTGCGCCAGGTACTTGGCGATCTCGGTGCCCGTGATCCCGCCCCACACCAGGCACTCCGCGGTGGAGTTGCAGCCCAGGCGGTTGGCCCCGTGCATGGAGTGACAGGCCACCTCGCCGGCCGCCCAGATGTTCTCGACCCTGGTTCGCCCGTCGATGTCGGCCTCGATGCCGCCCATTGAATAGTGCGCCACGGGCCGTATGGGGATAGGCTCGGTGATGGGGTCGATGCCCAGGAACTTGATACATACCTCCCGGATCAAGGGCAGCCGCTTGTTGATGCGCTCGGCGCCCAGGTGGGTCAGGTCGAGCTGAATGTAGTCCAGCCCGTCGGGCCCCGGGAAGCCGCGTCCCTCCAGGATTTCCGTCATCTCGGAGCGGGAGACAATGTCGCGCGGCGCCAGCTCCATCATCTTGGGCGCGTACTTCTCCATGAAGCGCTCGCCCCGGTTGTTGCGCAGGTAGCCGCCCTCGCCCCGGCAGCCTTCCGTCATCAGGATGCCCGAGGGCACCAGCCCGGTGGGGTGAAACTGGAGAAACTCCGGATCCTCCAGGGGCAGGCCCGCGCGGTAGGCGATGGCGTGCCCATCGCCGGTGACCGTCTGCGAGTAGGTGGTGAAGCCGTACAGGTTGCCCAGCCCGCCGGACGCGATCAGAAGGGCCTTGCCACGCAGGATGTAGAACTCGCCGGTGGGCGCGTCGAAGAGGGTGAGGCCGGCGAAGCGCCCGTCCTCCAGCAGCATGGAGGTGACGAAGCACTCGTCATAGCGGGTGAAGCTGCGGTACTTGAGCAGGTTGTCGTAGAGGGCCTGCATCTCGAAGAAGCCGGTTTTGTCAGCGGCCATGCAGGCCCGCGGGAAGGAATGCCCGCCGAAGGGACGCTGCATGATGCGGCCATCCTCGCGGCGCGACCAGGGTACTCCCCAGTGCTCCAGAAGGCGGATCTCGTCCGGCGAGGTATTGACGAAGCGAAAGACGGTGTCCTGATCCGCCAGGAAGTCGGAGCCTTTCACCGTGTCCCAGGCGTGCAGCTCGAAGCTGTCGCCCTCCTCGGGACGCATCACCGCGCCGGTACCCCCTTCCGCGCACACGGAGTGCGAGCGCATGACCTGCACTTTGGAGACGATGCCGATGTCGGCGCTGCCCCGCGTCCGGATGCAGAGCTCGACGGCGGCGCGCAGCCCGGCCAGTCCGGTTCCCAGAATCAGGACATCATGAGCGATCTGCTGCACGATACCTCCGTTGCGGCGTCCCGCCGCAAGTCCCACATTATATGCCAAGCCGCCGGCTTACAGCGTCCAGTCACCAGGCGGCCCGGCGCGGTCCAGGTGCTTGTAGTAGCCCAGGTCGGCGCCGGCAAGCAACTTGGTGGCGAACAGGATCTGCCCGGTGTGCTGGGCGAAGTGTTCGAGGACGTGGAGGACGGCCTCCAGCCTGGTGACGTCGTAGTTCTGGATGACCACGCGCTCGGCCAGGCGCTCGGGCGTGAGCTTCTCGATCACCGCCACGGCTTCGCCGAGGGTGGCCTCGAGGCGTTCCGCCAGTTGCTTACTCGTGGGACCGCCGCGGGCGGCGAACTCCTCCGCGCGCCGGCGCACATCCGCCGCTCCGCCCACGCCGTGGATGATCCACTGGCGCACGTTGCCGCACAGGTGCAGCGCCAGATTGCCCACAGCGTTCGAGCTCTCGTTTCCGCGCAGCCAGATCTGCTCCTCGGTGAGCCTGCCGAGGCAGTCCACGATGCGGCCGGCGAGCTGCCGCAGCTTGGCCGCGCACCATTCCAGGAGGACGCCTTCCAGTGCCGGAGCCATGCTCAGGAGTATAGCCCAATCCCCTCGCCGCACTTGCGAGGTATACTGCCCTTTACGGAGTCTGAACATGAGGCGCACCATTTTGGCATTTGTGTTGGCGGCCGCCAGTGTGGCCGCCCAGTCTTTCACCGGCACGATTCTGGGGACCGTCAAGGACACCACCGACGCGGTGGTCCCCAACGCCGCCATCACCGTCATCAACATGGGCACCAACGCCCGCGCCGAGGCTCGCTCGGACGCCAACGGCAACTACGCCGTGCCGCTGCTGCCCCCCGGCCAATACAGAATCCAGGCCGAAGCACCGGGGTTCAAGCTGGCCGTGCGCGAGGGACTGGTCCTGCAAGTGCAGCAGCAGGCCCGGGTGGACCTGGTGCTGACGGTGGGCGCCCTGAGCGAATCGGTGGTGGTGACCGCCGACGCGCCGCTGCTGGAATCCACCACCTCGACCATCGGCAAGGTGGTGGACAACCGGCGCATCATGAGCCTGCCGCTGAACTCGCGCAACGTCTACTCGCTGATCTACCTGACACCCGGCGTGGCTGGCAGCATCGGGAACAACTACAACAGCCTGAGCTACGCCATCAACGGAGCGCGCTCCTCGATGATGGACACCATCATCGACGGCGTCACCGGCTCTCACCCCACGGTGCAGGGCTACACTGGCATTTCGGTGTTCCCCTCGGTGGACGCCATCGACGAGTTCAAGGTGCAGGCCCAGAACTTCTCGGCCGAGTTCGGCCGCAGCGCCGGCAGCGTGCTGAACGTGGTGTACAAGTCCGGCGCCAACCAGTTGCACGGCAGCGTGTACGAGTTTCTGCGCAACTCGGTGCTGGACGCCAACAACTTCTTCGCCAACCGGCTCAACCAGCCGCTGGCCAGCTTCAAGCGCAGCCAGTTCGGGGGGATGCTGGCCGGTCCCGTCCTCCAGGACAAGCTCTTCTACATGGTCTCGTTCGAAGGCCTGCGGCAGCGCAGCTTCTCCTCGGCCACGACCACCGTGCCCACGGATCTGGAGCGGCGGGGCGACTTCTCGCAGACCCTGGCGTCCAACGGGCAATTGATCCGCATCTTCGACCCCTTCACTACGCGGCCCAATCCGGCCGGGGCGGGTTACATTCGCGACGCCTTCCCCGACAACCGCATTCCGGCCACGCGCTTCGACCGGGTGGCGGTCAACGCCCTGAAGTACTACCCCGTGGCGAACACGGCGGGGCATCCGGTCACCAAGCAACAGAACTATTACAGCAGCGGCTCGCGGCGGCTGAACACGGACAACTACGACTTCCGGGTGGACCGCAACATCGCCAGCAACAAGCGCTTCTTCGCGCGCTACTCGCACCGGCTGGTACGGGACTACCCGGCGTCGTTTGTGCCGCCGGAACTCAGCATCGCGGAGGGGCGAATCAACGAGGAGAACCGGGCGCGCAACGCGGTGGCCGACTACACCCACACGCTCTCGCCCGCCACCATCCTGACGGTGCGCTTCGGCTTCGCGCGCACCCTGTACGTGCACGCCAACCAGGGGCTGGGCTTCCTGCCCTCCAGCCTGGGGCTGCCTAAGGATATCGACGCGGCGGTGGACCGCCAGATGTTCCCGCGCATCGGCGCCTCCGGCTATGCGAACCTGGGCGGCGGCGACCACCGCTGGAACGCCTTCAACAGCGGCACCGGGCTGGCCAACGTAACCCACATCCGCGGGGCCCACTCGCTCAAGATCGGGTACGAAGGCCGGCTCATCCGGGTGCCCAACTGGGAAGCCCGCAGCGCGGGGACCTTCAACTTCTCGGCCGGCTTCACCCAAGGGCCCGACCCCAACCGGGCCAGCTCGACGGCGGGCAACAGCGCCGCCTCGTTGTTGCTGGGCACGGGCACCACCGGCAACACGCTGATCCAGGCCTGGAAGAACGTGGCCGCGCAGAGCTACTACCACGCCGGCTACATCCAGGACGACTGGCGCGTCACCTCGAAGCTGACCCTCAACCTGGGGCTGCGCTACGACCTTGAGACGCCGCGCACCGAGCGCTACAACCGCATGAACTACTTCGACGCGGCGTCCGCATCCCCGCTGGCCCGCATCACGCCCCAATTCCCGAATCTCACTGGCGGAGTGGTGTTCGTCGGCGTGGACGGGCGCAGCCGGCACCAGTATCTGTGGGACACCAACAATGTCGCCCCACGGCTGGGCTTGGCCTATCAGCTCACCAAGCGGACCGTGATCCGTAGCGCCTACGCCCACATCTTCGGCCCCTCGCCGCAGCAGGCCCACGGCACCGTCGGCCCGATGGGTTTCCGCACTGAAAACCTGTGGGTCACTACGCTGGACGGCATAACGCCGTACAACCTGCTGGCCAACCCGTACCCGCAGGGATTCAGGCCCCCGCCGGGGGCCGCCGAAGGGCTGCTCACTCAGACGGGTTCCACCCTCCAGTCCCCCTTGCGGAACACCATCACACCTTACTCCATGCAGTGGAACTTCAGTATCCAGCGCGACCTGCCGGGCCAGGTGATGCTGGAGACCGCCTACGTGGGAACGCGCGGCCTGCAACTTTCGCGCAACGCCGAGAGCGGCCTCAGTCTCAACCAGTTGTTGCCCGAGCACATGGCCCTGGGCTCGAAGCTCAACGAGCTGGTGGACAATCCCTTCGCCACCTCGGTGAACCGGGGCGTGCTGGTGGGACCCCGGATCGCGCGGGCGCAGCTCTTGCGGCCGTATCCGCAGTTCACCGACGTTATCCCGCTGTACTCGAGCGGCTCGTCCTCCACCTACCACTCTCTGCAAGTGACTCTCACCAAGCGGCTCACGCACGGCTTGCAGGTGGATGGCTCCTACACCTGGGCCAAGAACATCGACAACGGCATGAGCCACCAGAACAGCTACGACATCCGGGCCGACCGCTCGCTGGTGGATATCGACATCGCGCAGCGGCTGGTGGTGAGTTACATCTACGAGATGCCCTTCGGGCGCGGCAAACGCTACGGCGCCGGCGCGGCCGGCTGGGTCAACTGGCTGCTGGGCGGCTGGCAGATCAATGGCATCACCTCGTTCCAGACCGGCACTCCCCTGAGCCTGAGCGCCAGTAACACCGCCGGACTGTTCAACCCCAAGACGCGCACCAACAACAGCGGGCAGAGTGGCAAGCTGACCGGACCCGTCCACGAGCGCCTCGGCCGCTACTTCGACACCACGGTCTTCAGCCAGCCCGCGCCCTTCACCTTCGGCAACGTAGGCGAGCGGCTACCCGACATTCGCAACGACGGCATCCGCAACTGGGACCTCTCGCTCTTCAAGGAGTTCGTTCCGGTGGAGCGGATCCGGGTGCAGTTCCGCGCGGAGTTCCTCAACGCCTTCAACACGCCGCGCTTCGGCGGCCCCAACACGACCGTGACCTCCAGCTCCTTCGGCGTGATCTCCTCGCAGAGCAACGCGCCGCGGCAGATCCAGTTCGGCCTGAAGCTGCTCTGGTAGGAGGCGCGCGATGCTGCGGAGAACCTGTCTCTTTCTACCCGTCGCGGCGCTGGCCGCGCGCCCGGAGACGCTGCGCGTGATGACCTTCAACGTGCGCTACCCGGCCAAGAGCGACGGGCCCAACATCTGGGAGAACCGCAGGGACCTGCTGGTGGAGACCATTCGCTTGAAGGACCCCGGCATTTTCGGCACCCAGGAGTTGTTCCACGAGCAGGGGCAGTACATCGTCGAGAAGCTCCCGGAGTACGCCTGGTTCGGCCTGAGCCGCCGCGGCAACCAGCAGGACGAGCACATGGGCGTCTTCTACAAGCGGGACAAGCTGCGGCGAGTGGAATCGGGCGATTTCTGGCTGTCGGAAGCGCCCGATGTCCCCGGCAGCATTTCCTGGAACGTGAGCCTGCCGCGCATGGTCACCTGGGGTCTGTTCGAGATCCAGGGCAGCGGGCGGCGCTTCTACTTCTACAACACGCACTTCCCGCACCGCCGGGAAGACGAGCCGGCGCGGCTGAATTGCGCCCGGCTGATCGCCGAGCGGATCGGGAAGCTCCCGCCGCGGGTGCCCTTCATCCTGACCGGGGACTTCAACGCCCCGGCCGGCGGCGAGGTCTACAAGGTGTTGCTGGAGGAGCGGGGACAGGCTACCCTGTCCCCCGGTGGACAGGGCGGCCTGTCCCCGGCTTTGCGGGATGCCTGGACCACGGCAGCGAAGCGCGCCGGCCCGGAAGCCACCTTCAGTGCGTTCAAAGGCAACACGGAGGGGCCGCGCATCGACTGGATCTTCTACCGGGGCGGGCTGAAGGCGCTGGAGGCGGAAACCGTCACCCACAATCAGGACGGACGCTACCCGTCGGACCACTACCCGGTGTTCGCGCTACTCGAGTTCCGCTGAACCGCTCGCTGACGGGGCTGTACTACACTCGGTGAGTCTGTCTGCGTGGCGCGACGATTCTCGGGCCCTCCGGTGGGGCAAGTGTCCACGCTGGGGCGCCCTCTGGGCCGCGGCTATGCCGCGCTGTGTTACCGCGACTGCTCCATGCGCCGGGTCTCGCGCCAGGTGTGCAGCAAGCGGTGGATCACGGTGATGTTGGCCAGCACCGCGATCACCCACAGCACCTGGGCCATGCGGTTGAACAGCGCGCCGATGATGAGCAGCACGATGCGCTCGGGGCGCTCCATGAAACCCGCCTTACATTTGGGAATAAAGTTCTCAGCGCGGGCCCGCGTGTAGCTGACCATCACCGAGCCGGTCATCACCACGGCGGTCAGCACGATGTAGAAGAAGCGGTCGATCGAAGCGTAGTAGACCAGCAGGCCCATCAGCAGGACCAGGTCGGAGTAGCGGTCCACCACCGAGTCGAAGAACCCGCCGAAGGGCGTGACCTGCTGGGTTTCCCGGGCCACCCGGCCGTCCACCATGTCGAAGATGGCAGCCAGGATGATCACGATCCCCGCGGCAAAGAACCTCCCCCGCGCCAGCAGCACGGCGGCCGCGGCGTTGATCAACAGGCCGATGAAGGTCAGGATGTTGGGGTGGATGCGCGAGAGCGCGAGCGCGCGCACGATCAGGCGCATCAACTTGTCGCAGGCGATGCCGATGGCGCGGGTGTAGGTCACCTAAGTACCCAGGTCGTGGATAGTCGTCAGTTTCAGGATTTCCATTTCCCGCACCCCGCCGGGAATGGGGAACTTGACCACGTCGCCCTCTTCCTTGCCCAGCAGCCCCCGTCCGATGGGCGAGGTCGTCGAGATCCAGCCCTTGGAGAGGTCGGTTTCCTCGCTGGCCACCAGCCGGAAGGTGATCTCCTCGTCCTTGTGCAGATCCAGCACCACCACCTCGGAGCCCAGGCCCACGCGGCCGCGCGGGATCCTGGACAGATCCACCATGGCCAGTTCCCCCAGCCGCCGTCTGAGCTGGTTGAGCCGGGCGTTCACGTAACCCTGGCGTTCCTTGGCCGCATGGAACTCCGCGTTCTCGCTCAAGTCGCCGTGCGCCCGCGCCCGCTGGATCTCCTTGGGCAGCTCATTGCGCAACTCGTATTCCAGCGTGGCGATCTCCTCCTCCAGCTTCTTCTTCAGGCTGTCCATGGGAAGGAAACGGCTCCCAGTGAGTCATTATAAACGACGGGGAGATTCGCGGGGCGCGGCTCAGGGACTCTGCCCAGTTATGGTGACGTCGGCCCGCAACTCGCCGGCCTGTATACGGAACCGGTTCGCTCCGGCGACAGGCCCGAGGGTCAGGCTCACCGCGTAGGCGCCGGGCACCTGGCCATCGATGAGCGTGACCAGGCTGACCGTGCCACCCCCGCTGAGGACAGTCACGGTGGGATTGGCGTCCATCAGCGGGACGCCGGACTGCTCGGTGACCCGGAAGATAATGGCATTGCGCAGGAACGCGCTCCGGCTGCCGGTCTCGCGCGCCTGCAACACGGTCAGGTACCGGGGAGTGGTCGAGGGGACCGCGTACCAGTAGGGCACGCGCACCGGCCGCGCCACGCCCGCGGTCCAGATCTGGACAAAGCCGTGGTACTCGCCCGGCTCCAGGGCGGCGGCCGCCAGGCGCAAAGTGACCACCTGGGTAGCGCCCGGCTCCAGTTGCAGGCTGCTGGCGGAGATCGCCGGCGCCGGCCCGGCGCCCAAAGGTCCAATTGTGATGGACAGCTCGGCCGGCGTCTTCCCGATGTTGCCGAGGCTTAGATCCCGGGACATATCGACCGTGCCGCCGCCGACACCGAAGCTCAGCGCGGTGGGGAAGGCGGTCACGGTGTTCTGAAGCGCGGCGGCAAGGTCCAGCGAGCCCGCGCCAACGCGTTGCACGGGAAACGGCTCGCCTTCGGCGAGGGGGGCGAAGGGCGCGGCGCCGTTAATCAGCAGCGACCGATACTGGTTCACCGTCAGGCCCGGACGCGCGGCCTTGAGCACGGCCGCCGCACCCGCCACCACGGGCGCGGCGAAACTGGTGCCGCTCTCGGTGACGTAGCCGGAGGGATCGTACATGGTCTCGCCGTTGGGGTTGGTTCTCTGCGTGGCCAGGTACAGCCAGGTACCCACGGCTACCAGGTCAGGCTTGACGCCCTGGTCCGAATTCGGCCCCCGGCTGGAGAAGGAGGCAATCCGGCGCGGATTGATGGGGAACGGCCCCGGCC
>Ga0194125_10013017_pt1 | contig 10876 bp, 8 predicted proteins | sample TA2KigC250mmetaG_FD_148626 | JGI IMG/M metagenome (GOLD analysis project Ga0194125, IMG submission 148626) | Freshwater microbial communities from Lake Tanganyika, Tanzania - TA2015034 Kigoma Deep Cast 250m | ecosystem: Environmental > Aquatic > Freshwater > Lake | place: Tanzania: Lake... | reverse complement strand
CTCGACCGGCCCGATTTGCTGGCGCTGATCGGCATCAAGCAGGAGCTGGAGGAATTATTGCACCGCCCGGTTGACGTGGTGCGTTATCGGGAAAGAATGAATGCTTACCTTAAACGGCGGATTGAGCGGGAAGCAGTCTATGTATGACACCTTCAAGGAGGATCACGTATGCTTACTAGCGTTCAAGGTGTATATCGTGGCGGCAAGATAATGTTAGCGGAGCAGCCCGCTAAAGTGCCTGACGAGACCCGCGTCATTGTGACCTTCCTTGCCCCCAACCTCATAGACCTACGGTCTCGTGGCATTGATGAAGAGCAAGCCGCAGAGTTGCGAGCGCGGCTGGCAACGTTCGCCGAAGATTGGGACAGCCCAGAAATGGGCATCTACGATGGCTTGGGAGATGAAGATGGTAGATGATGAACTGGGAAAGCAGTACCTGAAGGCAGATTAGGTGGACATAGGTAATAGTCCCCAATCACTTGTACTTGGAGGAGAGATGCCGTCGGGCAAGCACAAACGTGAACACAAGCAAAAACGCGAACGCAAGGAAAAACGCAAGCAAAAGCGGTTCGATGCCCTTGCAAGCAAGTTGGCACGAGGTCCCTTCCGCGATAGAAAGCTGGTCATTGAACCCGCTGGCGAAGTAAAAATGTCTGAGGTCTTGGCGGACTTTATCGCACCATATCGCGACTGGGCCGACACCGAAGAAGCCTATCGAAAGCTATTGACCTTAGCAATACTGGCCTGGAATGCTTCCTTTCTCCCTACCGAAGAACAGCAAGCCATGGTAGATGAAGTGATAAACGGGGGCTTACCTGCGGCTACGGAGGAATTGAAAAATGGCTTAAAGCAGATAGTCAATATGCTGATGGCGAGAAAACAGGCTTATTTCTCGGCGTACAAACGAAACATCATTGATTATGAGTTGACAGACACGGGCAAGGGCTATCGCTTATTTGTCGCTTCGACCTTAGAGAAAGTAGGGCCGTAGGATTATCCGAACGAAAGGAATAGCCTGTAGAGTGAACTTCGCCTGTAGACCCTTCCGCCCTGCAGCCTGGCTAGCGAAGCCTGGCAAGATACATGCAAAATGGCCAGATTTCTGTTGACAATGTCAAAATTTGTGCTATAATAGATGCAGGTCAAGGGGGATTCGGTGGACAATTATCCATCTAACATGCCAAATGGCAGGTTATGTGGTAAGATACCAACTGAGGAAATCTCCAAGCAAGGGGAGACCACTTGAGGTTGATCAGGTCTTGGCCCATCGGAGGTGAGTAATGAGCCTGAAAACCAGTACGACAGGCAGTTGGCCCCCAACCTACGATCCTGACAAGCCCATTCGCCATTTACTGGCTGAAGAGCAGGATCGAATCGTACACGAATCTATCGAACGAGCGATTCGTGACCAGATAGAACTCGGTATTGATATACTGGTAGACGGCCAGGTGCGGGATGACATTGTATCTCTCTTGGCATCCAAACTGCCGGGCTATGAAGGCAGAACCTTGCCCTATCGTGCCGTTGACCGTATCCGACCGGCAGATGAGCCGATCACCGTGCAAGACTATCTGTACGCCAAGAAACTGGCCGGTGATAGGCCGTTGAAAGCACACATCACAGGCCCGATGACGCTGGCAAGAGCAACGCTTGTAGATGCTGAATCACCCTACAAGAGCCGAAACGATCGCAATTTGGTCCTTGATCTGGCCCAAACCTTGGGGCAGGAAGCCCGTTGCTTGGTTGAGGTCGGGGCCGTGGTTGTGCAGATAGATGAACCAGCCCTGGCAGACGGAGTAGATCTGGACCTGGCCTTCGAGGCTATGAAGCAGATAGTCGAGATTGGAGAGATACCATTTCCAGGTTTACATGTATGCAAAAACGTGACCCGAATTCTGGACGATGTTCTTACTCACTCTCCGGCAAAAATGATATCCATTGAGGGGAGCTGGTTGAGGCGTGATGAGCTGAGTCACATCAACCGGGCCTATCTATCTCGCTGTGGGAAGCAGATCGGCCTGGGGTGCATTGAGGTGCGCGATTATTCGATTGAAAGATTGACAGCAGTACAGAACTTTCTGGACTTTATGGTGACTAGGCTGGGCGAAGAGCATATCTGGGCAGCAATGCCGAATTGCGGGCTGCGCCCTGTCCCTTACGAGGTCGCGAGGAAGAAACTCAAGGTCATGGTGAGAGCTGCCAGGTCATTGTGGTCTGGCAGAATGACAGACAAAGATGAACCATACAAGCATAATTGAAGAAGTACATGCACAATTCGTGGGACGTCGTGAAGCTCTGGATGCGTTCTACCTGCGTTTTGCCTACTGGCACATGAAGAACGGCATCTATTATTGCGGCGGCGGTGGTCTGGGGAAGACGTGGATTCTGCAGAAGATCATCAATGACAACAGTGACGACCCCGTTCGCGTGGTGACGCCCATCATTGACTTTTTCGACACGCAGAACCACAGCCTTCGCGGCCTTCAAGCCACGATCAGGTCTCGCTTGCAGGTCCCGGAAGCCTTTCGGCCTTACGATGAAGCCATAAATCATCTGGAGGAAGCAAGGTCGAAGCCGGAGACTCACCCCAGTGCAATTGCCAGCCTGGAAGCCCGTGCAGACAGAGTCTTCATTCAGTGTTGTCAGGATGCCATCGTTGGCCGGGAAGTCATTTTGCTTTTCGATACCTTCGAGCGCGTGCAGCAACAGTATGTGGGGCAATGGCTGCTTCAAGAATTCCTTCCCCAGGTGGGCGATCTGATTGTAGTCATTGCGGGGCGGCCAGAACCGGCCCCGGCCCAGATGCCAGACAACGTGGTTACCTATGAGTTGAAAGGGCTCGATCTTGAAGAATTCGCAGAGCTTGTACATCGTCGTCTGCCGTCAGCTTCTGGCGAGATAGTAGAGACCATTTGGAAGCACACTGGTGGTAGCCCTTTGATGGCCCACCTGATCCTGGACCTGCCCGGACCGCAGCGAGGGGAGTTTATGGCTCGACTGAGTCAGTTGGGAGAGAATGAACGAGTTCAGGACTCACCGGAGTTGCAGCGCTGGCTTGTTGGCCAATTTGCGAAACCGCCTGACAACCGAAACAAAGTGATATGGGCTATGGCCTATCTCCGGCGGCGCTTCGATGTTCCTATGTTAAAATACATAGTTGAGAACACAAGATGGCTCCGTCCTGACGACTATGAGGCAATTTTCAATGACCTCCGCCAACTCATCTATGTGAAGGAATACCCTCATCAGCAGAGCCACTTGTTGCACGATGAGATCCAGCGGATGGTGGCCGAATTCGCACTCCCTGAGGTGGGGGTATGGGCAGAATTCCGTGCAGACCTGTATGACGCGATCGTCAATCGCTACTATCCAGAGGCTATTGAGGCCATTGAAGAGACCCCTCCAGACAAGAAGACCCTTGCTGATTTGGGCCTCATGCGCCAATTGCGAGCGGAGCAACTAGGCTATGTCCTTGATCAAGATCCAGATTCTGGTCTGGAGAAGTACGAGTCCTACAGGGCTGAGGTCGAGGAGAAAACGCAGGATTACAACTTTGAGGAACTGCTATGGGGAGAAGTGCGCGAGCACCTGGATGACTGGGGAGAGGGGAGAGGCTACGATATTTGCCGCGATCGTGGGCAATGGCTGCATAGGCACAGTTTGTTCCTGAAGGCAGAAAGGCATTATCGGCAGATGTTGGACCGCTTCAAGGTGAAGCAGATTGAAATCCAACAGGCTCTGGGTTTTATGCTGATGCGCCAGGGCAAAATCGCTGAAGCGCAGGTTGTGTTTAAAAAAAGCCGCTCAATGGTGGAGGAAGATGATTTCGAGACTATCGCAATTATTGAGGATAACCTCGGACAGGCAGCCCGACGCGCCGGGCAATGGGATCAGGCCTCTGAACATTATGCCCGCAGTTTTCGTGCCGCGACTATGGGGAGTAACTCCGCAGGGATGGTAGACGTTTACGTTAATCGTGGATACCTCTATTGCGCACAAGGTCTGTATTCCGAGGCCAAAAGACAGGGTGAGCGGGCAATTGATCTCCTCAAGTCTCTGCCAACCAGTCGAGAAAACGCACAACGCGCCATGTATGCCTGGATGAACCAGGGCACGGCTTATCGCCATTCTGGTGATTATCCCGTTGCGGCACAACATTATCATCAAAGTCTGCAATTGGCTCAGGAATGGGCGGACAGGGAAGCCATCTGCAATGTTTTGCAACATATGGGTATCAATGAACACCTGTGGGGGCGAATGTTGCGTCGCGAAGGAAAGGAACTTGCCCAGGCCTGTGAGCACCAGCAGCAGGCCTGGCAACACCTTGTCAAGGCGTTGGAAATGGCCCAGCGCTCTGACTGGCGCAACGCTATCGCAGACGGTTTGAACCGTCTGGGGAAGGTGTATCGCGAGATCTACCGTCTGCAAACAGTGTTCTCGCAAATGGATGAAGAGGCAGAGTGTATGCCAAGACTGCAACAAGAGGCCTTGGCCTATCAACCGCCGTCCGAGGCTGAATATGAGTATGACATGTCTACTGTCAAGCGGTTTGCCGATGCGGGCTGGTTGGAGAAAGCCGCCCGGTTATTCGAGATCAGTGCGTTGATAGCAGATGAGGTGAATGACTTTCACCGGGCGCTAGAGAGCTGGACGGAAACAGCCAGGCTGTTCGAGGAACTTGGTATGGACGATACAGTGCCGCTCGTCATTCGCAGGATCGAACGCATCAAGGGATATGACTACCAGGAGGCACTGTTTAGCACAATGAGCGAACTCATCCTGGCAAACCTGGACTTCAAACGACAAAATCTGGACCGGGCACTTGAAAAGTATATAACAACCTACTCCGACCTAGCCGAGCAATCAGGATACGCCATATACTTGTTGGCCGACCGATTGAGAGATCTCGAGTGGCGTCTGCTAACCTTGCCACCTGCTACTACGTTGGCCTGGTGCGATTCGCTGGAAGAGGAGTGGCTGCGTCGTTCTGTTCTGACCAGGAGACCAGAGATGCGCGATACCCTTGAGCGAATTCGATTCGAAGCTATAAGACGGCAAATGGAACAGATGGATTCTAATGTCTGGCAAAGAGAGGAATCTCAATGACTACCGGCATATCGTTACCCAAACTCTGGTTGAGTTTGCCCAACCCCGCAGGCATTGCGGGTCAACCTGTTCGTAGTTACGAGTGCGTTTGCGAATGCGCATGCCCCAATCCCTTAGATTTCGACAGAGTCCAAGTTCAGGCTCTCACACAGCAGATATCTGTAGGGAGCATCCAAGATGTCAGGATAAGTGAGGACGTTTATCTTGACTACATCGAGGACTATACTGTTGCTTTGAGCGCAACGGGGGCGCATATCGTTGCCTTGGATGGTCAAGCCAACCGCCTGTTTTCGTATCTTGACGCCGTGTCTTCTCTGCAGGCTTTGATACAACTCGTTCCGTGGCCCAACTGGATTGTCGAGCAGATCATTGCCTTGCTCCTTACCACGGGTATTTTATCGTCGCCTCAGATAGAACTACCAGGCGTTGTACAGGACGGCTTGACGACTCTGACGGCGTGGCTGCATCTGACCAATCGGTGTAATCTCTCTTGCCGGTACTGTTACGTAACCCGGAATGGTCAGCAGTTGGACGTGGCGACCGCACGACGGGCTGTAGATGCTGTGTACCGTTCGGCGTTGGCCCACGGCCATTCCTGCGTCAAACTCAAGTACACTGGCGGTGAACCCACATTGAATTTCGAGGCTCTTTGGGCTGCCCAGCAGCGAGCAGAGGTATTAAGCGCGCAGACAAACATTTCCCTGGAAACGGTGATGCTGACGAACGGTGTACATCTCAGAGATGAGCAGATAGACAAGCTACTCTCCCACAACATTCGTGTAATGGTCTCTCTGGATGGGATAGGTGACTTCCACAACGTACAGCGTCCATTAGCAGGCTCAAACAATAATTCCTACGAACATGTCTTGCGGGCGCTTAATCGGTTGCTAGAACGAGGTATCTCTCCTCATATTTCCATCACTATTACCAACAAGAATATTCATGGATTGCCTGGTTTGGTCGAGTATCTTTTGGACCGAGGGCTGCGATTCAGTTTGAACTTCTACCGCGAACCTAATTATTTGCCGATCTATGGAGAGTTATCTTTCACACCCGACGAGATAATTGCTGGACTCAAGGCGGTATTTCGCGTCATAGAGCGAAGATTGCCTCGATACAGCCTGCTCTCCAATCTATCCGACCGCGCCGACTTGCGGATGCCTCACCCATACACCTGCGGTGTGGGAAGAAACTATATGGTGATTGATTGCGATGGAAATATCGCCAAATGCCAGATGGCCATGGCGCACCCGGTCACGGCCATTGACGCTGACGACCCGCTGGCGCTTGTGTGGGCGGACACTGGCGGGCTACAGAATCTGGCCGTTGACGAAAAAGAATGTCGAGAGTGCGTCTGGCGATACCGCTGCGCCGGTGGCTGCCCGCGTTTGACTTTTCAGCGCACAGGGAGATACGATGCCAAATCGCCGCTGTGTGAGGTCTACCAAGCCATCCTGCCGGAGGTCGTGCGGCTGGAGGCGCTGCGGCTGATCCGGTATGAGGCGCCGTGGGATTTCAATGCTCCCCGAACGGCCTCGCCTCGAAGGGCCGTTTGTTAGCATTGTTCGACCATATTTCGTGAAGGAGGAAGTCGGATGCCACTAGATACCAAGAAAACAGTCAAGTTGAGCGAACTCATCCGCTGGGTAAAGAAGGAGCTTCTGTCAGATGAAGCGCTCCAAGATGACCCAGTGCCCCTCTTTGTGGTTGATGAGGTGACAGTTGAGGTCAATTTTGTTCTCTCCGGTGGGGGCAAGGCTGGTCTCAACCTGCAGGTGGTCACAGTGGGCACTGAAGTCACTGCGGAGCAAGTACAAAAAGCAATCGTGCGGATGAAGCCTCTCGTGCCTTATGAGCGAGTGAGAGATAAACTTGGAAAAGAACAACTCGAACACCTTGAAAACGAAGGAATAAGGGTGCTGCTCAAAGGTCTGGTTCCGCCAGAAGCGGGCGTGCCACCGCGTGAATAACCTGAAGCGGGGTGACGTTTATGCCTGGTCCCATAAAGGTCATGCTGCTTAGAGAACCTGAATCGAACGAAGGCCTCGTAAGCTTGAAAGGCCCCAAAGAGGAGGGGTCTAAGCATTACCGGTTCAAACTGCCATGGTATCCTAAAACTGAATGGCAAGCCGTGTTTCTGTCGCTTGAACTGCTAGAGAAAGACCCTAAAACCTGGCCACAGGGTAAGGTCCGCCAAAAGGCTCAAGCGCTCCGCTTGTTCTTGCCGGATCGCCCCTCGGATGACCGGTTCGAGATTATAGGGCGGCGCTTGTATGACGCGGTCTTTTGTTCAGAAGAAATCCGAAGTGTACTGGACAGGTTGCTCCATCCGGATAACGAGATGCCCGTCATTGAATTTCATATCGAAGACGAGGACAGTCGTCTGCAAGCCTATCCTTGGGAATTGTTGCATAACGGCAAGAGATTTCTCTTTGAAGGATATCATGCCTTTCCAGTGCGGCACATTCATTTTGATGAGCCCATTACCCAGTTAGAACTGACGGAAGCCTTGACGGTGCTATACATCGCTCCCAGGCCAGACATGTCCTCACATAAGGGTTATGCTAACCTGCCCATCCTCGAAAAGTGTTACCTGGAAGACCTGAATCGCCGTTTCCCTGACCATCTTGCTTTGAAGAGTCTGCCAGACAATACGCTGGATGCTCTGCACAGATACCTGATCGATTCTAGTGGGCCTACCCATGTTGTACATATAGATGCACATGGAGGCTTTGGGTGGCTATGTCACTGTAAACGGCTAAATCCCCCCAGCGCGGAGCAGTGTTACCAGTGCGAAAAGCCCCGATCCAAAGATCAGAGAAACCGAGGATATCTGGCCTTTGGGACTGACGATGGGGATATTGACTGGGTGAGTGGAGACGACCTCGGTAAGCGATTGTACAGAAGAGATGTTCAGGTAGTTGTCCTTTCCGCCTGTAGATCAGGGTTGGTTGGGGGAGCGAGCGCTTTCAACAGTGTGGCTGGTGCGTTGATCAAGAACCGCATCCCGGCCGTCGTCGCCATGCAGTTCTCAGTTGATGTCAAACAAGCAAAGAAGTTTGTCGAGTTCTTTTACGGGGCTCTGATGAACGGAATGCCCTTGACGCAGGCTACGGCCGAGGCCAGACAGGCTATGTCAGATGACTCATGGTATCGCCCTGTCCTGTACTTGCGAACAGATTCGGGCAACTATCGTGGCGCAGTGTTCCGGTCTCCAAACCCGTTGGCACAGGAACTTTTGGAATGGAAATTGATTCATCACAAATGTCAAGAACTGATCGAGATATTTCGCGGGGGACCACTCGAGCATTTGCAGGAGTGTATCAACGCAACCAATTCCCAGCAGAGAAATAAGTGGTTAAACAAGGCAGCCACAATTTGGGAACGGGATTGCATACCTCGTTTGAAGGGCATTCCCGGCAAATGGCACCTAAGACGTGTTCAGCCAGCTGAAGTAGCCGAATTGAAAAACTCAGTATCTAATGCACAAACCATATATGAAGAGCTAATGATGATAGATCCACAGGACAGAAATTTCCGTGCCCGCGTTGTTGACGTTAACCAGCGTGCTCTGCACCTCAACGGTATTCTCTGGAACCTGTTGGGTAGAGCAGATAGCGAGATAAGAAAGCTGATAGAAACCTTGCATCCAGAGGATAGAATTCCGTGATAGAGAAAGATCTCTTTGCACAACTGAAATCCCGCTATGATACATTCAAGGAGAACCAAGGACAACTAGAGGAAGGCGTCATCCTTGCGCGTGCTGGGTCTTTGTTGGATGATATCAGAAATGCTGGGAAATTCATTATCGCTAGAACGCAGCGAGAGGATCTTGCCCGTTTTGCATCCGATCTTGGCAAGATCATTTATTCTATTTCAGGTGTCTATCCAATAATGCGTCTCGATCCACTTCCGAGTCGTGGGGAATGGCTGCTTCGGCTTGGTTTCCAACGAGACCCATTCCTCTACGCCGATGGCGGAAGGGACCCCTTTCTGCAAGAGTATTTCTACTTCAGCATGAGATATTTCTACGATGTTTTCGATGTGTCCAGGCCAGGGACTGTCTTTGTGTTTGGCCCTCCGGGGAGCGGCAAGAGCAGTATGCGAAATGTGATCTCGCAACTGTGCCGCAAGTCGAGCATTTTCCCTATCGTGCACCAAGACTTTGGCCTGCTGGTTCGTAAGCACGAAAGAGGGGAAGGAGTACAGGTTGAAGACCACGTGACACAGATATTGAAAACAGCCCTTAGAACCCTGGCCGACCTGGCAGATGAAAGGGATGTATCATCGCCACCAGAACCCAGTGATCGAAGCAGAATTATTCGCAATCAATTATGGCTTTATGTTTCCAAATATGAGGATGATCCTCTCAAAGGGCAAGCTCTTAAGAATCTCTTGAAACCAACCCAGGAGACGACGGGAGATTTGCCCATAGATGCTCGCGAAATCTTGAGCCGTTTTTGCCGGTATGTAGCTACACTGTTTGGGTATCAAGTTGTCTACATTCTTGTTGACCCCGATGACGACATTGCCCCCGATGAGGAGATTGCCTGGCAGGTGTTGGAACCCTTGCTTTCGACGCGTCGTCTACTTGAGCTCTCCGAGGATAAGGTTGCCTTCAAGTTCTTCCTAGATCAGAAATTTCAAGCGCGAGCGCTGCAAATTCCCTGGATTGCGCAGGAACAAAGCGGGAGGGTTTACAGACTTGAATGGCCTGATGAAGAACTGCGTGCCCTTCTGCGGGAACGGCTGGTGCAATGCAGCAGCGGGGGACACAGGAGCTTGGGGGAACTGTCGGAAGTGAGTGACCTGGATGCTCGTGTGATCCGGCTCTCTATGGGAAGCCCACGCGAGTTGATTGTGATATGTGACCGGTTGTTCAGCGAGCACAGTCGCAGGTGGTCGCAAGAAGATGAACTTCTTATCACGTTCCAAGAGGTGGATGAGGTATTGAAACCGTTTGCGGAGTGGCAGCAAGAACGAGAACCGGCGCTCGAGCAATTGATTGCCCGGGGGGAAAGCGAGCGAGTCGAATTCAAGTCAACGATGCGTTATAACCGCAAGGAAGGAAGACCAGAAGAAGAGATGGAAAGAGAAGTCGCCAGAACTATGTGTGCCTTTATGAACACAGAAGGCGGTACCTTGATCATCGGAGTGGACGATAACGGAACGGTCCTGGGACTCGATGACGATTTTTCCACCTTGGGGAAGAAAGACAAAGATGGTTTTAAGCAAGCTTTTGTAAATATTACGGTGTCTCTTGTTGATCCTCCGGTGTCGCCAGATTATTACACATCTTCCTTCGTAGAATACCGTGGCAAGCTTGTGTATGTTGTTCAGGTGGGGAGAAGCGAGAAACCAGTTTTTTGTCTGTTTAATGGCGTGCGCGAGTTTTATGTAAGAACGACGACCATAAGGAGGAAACTGGATGTAAAAGAAACTTTGGAGTACGTTCAGAGAAGATTCAGGTAGGCGACATCCTCAGACAGGCAAGCAGATGTGGACAATGCGCAAATGAGTCAACAAAGCCTTCTCTACTCGCGGATATGTGAATCAGCTCGCCAGCAGGAACGCGAGCACTTACAGAAGTTCATCGAAGACATTAAGATTGACCTTGCCGGCGCTCCTCGCCTTCTAAATCTGGTAACCGTTCAGATGGTATAGGATCTACAGATCAGCATTGGCGGCCAGGGTGTTGGGCAACAGCGACGGGGGCTGACCACCACGAATAGCCGCTGCACACGCCTCGGTCAGGTAATCCAATACATCC
>Ga0194125_10013014_pt1 | contig 10877 bp, 6 predicted proteins | sample TA2KigC250mmetaG_FD_148626 | JGI IMG/M metagenome (GOLD analysis project Ga0194125, IMG submission 148626) | Freshwater microbial communities from Lake Tanganyika, Tanzania - TA2015034 Kigoma Deep Cast 250m | ecosystem: Environmental > Aquatic > Freshwater > Lake | place: Tanzania: Lake... | reverse complement strand
TCATCGAGCCAGGCGCGCGCCTGCAGTTCGGCGCACGCTCAGCTCTGGACGTGCGCGGGCAGCTCCATGCCTGCGGCAACAGCAGCAAGCCGATCGTCTTCACTTCCGATCTGGATGATCCCAAGCGCACCGGGAGCGCCACTGCTAAAGCGGGCGACTGGATCGGCATTCGCTTCTACGACGAGAGCAACGACAAGTCGGTCCTGGGACACGTCCAAATCCGCTTTGCCGGCCGCGATAATCACGGCGCGATTCACCTGGGCAAGGCCTCGCCGATGTTGAGCGAAGTCACGATCAGCGATAGCAAAGCATTTCCCATCAGCATGGATCCCAGCGCCGAGCCAGCACTTTCAGGCAAGATCGAATTCATCAATACACCGGTACGCGGCATCGAAATTCGCGGGGGCCAGATCAACAATGATACCACGTGGGAGGCGCAAGGCCCTGTGTACGTGGTCACAGGCAACGTTCTTGTGAGCAAGGCGACCCGCCTGACCATCAAGCCGAACGTGATCGTGAAGTTCGCACCGGGTGCCGGTCTGGAGGTCGAGGGCGCGCTGATGGCGTCCGGTACGCCACGCGCCGCGCCGAAGGTCGGCGAAGGGGGCAGTATCGTCTTCACCTCCCTGAGAGATGATGAGGTGGCCGGCGACACGGACGTGCGCGCAGCCGTAGCGGAGGCAGGCGACTGGTCTGGCATTCTGTTGCGCGGCAGCAGCAGTCGTTCGACGATCCACGGCGCGGTGATTCGCTACGCGGGCAAGAATCGCCGTGCAGCTATCCACATCGAATCGGCTTCGCCCGAAATTACGGGCAACCGCATTGAGCAAAGCGCCTGGTATGCGATCAGCGCCGATCCGGCCGCACAACCGAAGATCAACGGCAACGTGCTCAACAAGATCACCGAGGGCATCGGCATGGAAGTGCGCGGCGGCGCGCTCAGCACCCGCGACACCTGGCGCTGGCTGGCCGCAGATAGCGATATGGTGCGTGTCGTCACCGGCAACCTGAACATCGGCCGCGATGGCGTCCTCGAGATCGGCGCGGGGACCATCGTGCGTTTTGCCCGCGATACCGGCATCGAGGTCAACGGCGCGCTCCGTGTCTTGGGCGACGAGAGCAAGCCGGTCATCCTCACCTCATTGCGAGACGACGCTGCAGACGCCGGCGGCGACGTGGACGGCAGCGCCGCGCGGCCGGCGGCCGGCGATTGGACCGGCATCCGCTTCAACCGCGAGAGCAACGACCGGTTGAGTCAGATCCAGCAGGCCAAAGTGCGCTATGCGACCGTCGGCATCCGGCTGACAGGCGTCAGCCCACCGATCGAGGCCGTGCAAGTCACCGACACGACGGGCAATGGCATCACCTGCGAAAGCGACGCCAAACCCAAACTGACGAAAGTAACGTTCGGTCGCAACGGGCAGGGCGACACCAACTGCAAGTAGTAGCGAGAGTCCAAGATGATCTGTTCAGCTTGCGGCAAGCCGGCCGCGGACAGCCAGCGATACTGCGCCTTCTGTGGAGCTGAACTGCGCGCTTTGGCGCGGGTGGAACCTCAACCGGCTCCTCATAACTGGCTGATCCCCGCCCCTGACCAGGAGGTCATTCTGATCGGCCGCGACCCCAGCTTGCGCGATACCGTGCATTGCTTCCTCGACCATCCGGCCGTCTCGTTGCAGCATGCCAGGATCGAGCGCCGCGGCGATCAGTGGTTCGCGGTAGATCTCAACAGCAGTAAGGGCACGTTCGTCAACTACCAACGCGTGTCGCCGGGGCCGGTCGGCCAGCCGCTCGGCCCTGACGACACGCTCTGGATCGCGCCCTACGCTTTCCATCTGCGGACAGAAGGCGCGCGCAGTGAGTTGCAGCCGGCGCACATGCGGCTCGATGCCGTAGACCTCCGGCGTCAGGTCAAGGTCGGCCGCGAAACGCAGACCATCCTGGACCTGCGCCAAACGCCGCTAGCCTTCGTGCCGGGCGAGTTCATTGCCCTGGTTGGCGGCAGCGGCTGCGGCAAAACCACCTTGATGAGAGCATTGAACGGTCAAGCGCCTGCCCAAGAAGGCCAGGTGTTGATTGACAGCCGTCCCATCATCGAGGGCGCCAACACGCAGCCTTTTGCGGCATTGCACAGCATCGTCGGTTACGTGCCGCAGGATGACGTGATGCACCGCGATCTGACCGTGATCGAACTGTTGACCTTCGTCGCACGGCTGCGGCTGGCCGACCTGACCGCAGCCGAGATTAGCGACGCCGTGGACAAGACGCTGGTGGCGGTTGATCTGAGCCAACATGCCAGGAAGCTGGTGCGGTTCCTATCGGGCGGCCAACGCAAGCGCGTCAACATCGCCATGGAGTTGCTCGCGCGGCCACGCCTGCTCTTCCTCGATGAGCCCACTTCGGGGTTGGATCCAGGCCTCGATCTCGAGGTCATGAAGCTGCTGCGCGGATGGGCGCGTGGGCAGGGCGTCACCTCAACCGGCGAGCCAGGCGATCCGAAGACGATCGTCCTGGTGACCCACGCCACGGAAAACATCGAGTTGTGCGATTACATCGCGTTCATGGAACGTGGTGGGCGACTGGCCTATTTCGGGCCGCCGCACGAAGCGAAACGCTTCTTCTATCCGGAACGCGAGCCAGAACAAGTCACATTCGCCGAGATCTACCTGCGTGTGGCAACCGGCCCAGCCCCAGTCGCCGCTGCGGCCGACTCCTGGGCCGAGGTTTACCAGCAGTCAGCCTACTTCGAGCGCTATGTCGCAGGACGCAGCTCTCAGGCGACCTCAACAGCGCTGACCCTGCCAGCCGAGATGCCTGTCGAACGGCGTCTGCTGCCGACGCGCCCCCAGGTTACGGCAGGACTACGGCAATTCGGCCTCCTGGCCGGCCGTTATGCGCGTTTGATCGGCCGCGACAAAATGAACGCCGCTTTTCTGCTCCTGCAGGCGCCGCTGGTCGCGCTGCTGCTGGCGGCTGTCTCGACGCCTCAGGCGTTGCGGCCCGCCGGCGCGCTCGATGCAGAAAAGGTGCTCTTCATCCTGGCGTGCGCCGCGGTTTGGCTGGGCATCGTCAACTCGACCAAAGTCATCGTTGCCGAGCAGGATATCTATCAGCGCGAACGGCTTTATGGATTGGGCGCTGCGCCCTATGTTTTCTCGAAGATCGCCGTCTTGGGCATGATCGGCCTGGTGCAAATGATCCTGCTGGTGTTTTTCATCGGCCTGGTCTTGCTGTTGCCAGACAGGGGTCTGATGGCGCCGATCCAGATGGAATACTTCATCACGTTGGCGCTAACCGTCGTCGCCGGCCAGGCGTTGGGCCTGCTGATTTCGGCGCTGGCGGGCACCACCGATCTGGCGAACACCCTGATGTTCTTGCTTCTGATCGTCCAGGTCATCTTCTCTGGCCTGTTATTCGAACCGAGCGGCCTGGCAGAAATTCCGGCCAGCCTGACGATCAGCCGGTGGTCGCTCCAGGCGCTCGGCAGCAGCACCGATCTCAACCGGCTGCTGCTTGGCGTCATGCCGGGGTACGACTGGAATGCCGCGTATAGCGCGGACATCCTTCATTTGCTCGGCTGCTGGGCCGCCCTGCTGCTCTATGCGACCGGCTGCGTTGGCCTGGCGTGCTGGCGCCAGGGGCGGAAATAGAGGAGGACGCGATCATGCAATGCCCTCGCTGCCAAGCTACCCTACCCGACAACGCGCGCTTCTGCAACGTCTGCGGCGCGGCGGCACAGATGCCAAGTTGGCATCTGTGTCCGACCTGCGGCGCAGCAGTCGAGGCCGGACAGAAGTTTTGCATGAAGTGTGGAACGCGCATCACCGCGGCGTCCGCTGCGCCGCTGCCAGCCGCTCCGCCCATGACCAGACCCCAAGTTGGCGTCCCTCGCCGTCGCATTCGCTGGTGGTTGCCGGCCGCCCTGTTGACCATCCTGGTGACCGTTGCTATCATCGTTACTCTGGTTCTGACGCTTCCGCAGCGATTGACAGACCCACCTGCTGCCAGTGCACCCGGCACAACGGTCATTGGCGCAACTGCGAGTCAGACGGCTGCTTCCACATCTCGCAAAGGTGGAGGGACGCCTCTGGCCACAACGCCAAGAAACGCGACAAGTCCATCTCTGGCGCAACGGTGGGACGAGGTTCAGGCTCGCGTGAGTGCGGGAGCCTGGCAGGACGTAGTCGCGATTACCGCTGAGATCCACGATATAGATGCCGCTTTTCGCTCCGAGGATGTCCGTCACCTGCGTGCAACTGCCTGTACCAACCTGGCGCTGCAATCAGAACAAATGGCTGAGCCCACCCTTAGTCGGGATTGGTGGAATTGCGTGCTAACAGAACGCCCCGATGATCCTGGCGCGTTGGCTGGTCGCCGCCGGGCCGACCTCTACCTGCAGGGTGGCCGTGCACTAGAGGCGCACGAATTCGAGAATGCGATAGCGGCATGGAAAGCACTGTATGCCGAGGCTCCGGGTTATGCCGACCTGGTTGACCGGCTGTATGAGGCCTACATCGGGTTCGGCGACGCGTTGTGCACACGCCGGACCCCAGGCGAAGTGCAAAGCGCACAGGAGCAGTATAGGGCGGCGCGTGCGATAGCTCCAGAGCGCGCCGTGGCGTTGGACAGACTTCAAGCCTGCCAGCTGCCGACGGCGACACTTCCGCCTACCGCCACTATGATCCCGACACACACACCTATACCAACGCTCGCTCCCACTTCAACGCGCACACCAATACCGACGATTGCCCCAGTCTGCTACCAGGCGCGCCTACGTCACTATGAAGAGCATAAGGGGTGCTGCGCCGAAGTGGCTGGAATGATCTATGACCTGCAGGGTCGTCCCTCTGGCCCACGAGGCGCAGTCATCCGGGTCGAAGGACCTCCCGCCACCAACCAGTACATTCACGATTTTGGGATTGACCCCGGTGGGGGTTACAACGTCACGGCCCTCTCAGTGGATGTTTACACCGTATGGATCAAAGGCGTCAACATCTGGAGCCAACGGTTTCAGTTGCGATACCCCGACCTGTCGAAGATCCGCGCCCTCGTTGATTTCTACCAGGTTCCGTGTCAGTAGTTCACCCAGACTGGCCTGGAATGTCGGTCAAGAATCTGCTATGGACGACCGATGTCGCTGCAACACCTGTAAGATCGGCTGCCGACCAGGATCAGCCGACGAAGGTCGGCTTCGCGATGCTTGCGACGGCACATGCGGTGTGCTTTCCCGTTTCCAACCGCCCGTTGGTGGCGACGGGCGCGGGTTGCGCAATCCGGCGGAATCGGCTAAGATAGGCAGTGTCTTGTCCATCCATTCATTCAACAAGGAGAGACGACCATGAGGAAGTTCAGCGTCCTGATGACCTTGCTGGTCATCGCCACTTTTGTGTTGAGCGCCTGCGCTCAGCCCACGCCCACGCCGGTCCCGCCTACCAAGGCGCCCGCGGCCGCCCCGACCGCGGTTCCGGCGCCCACCAAAGCGCCAGAGCCAACCAAGGCGCCCGAGCCGACCAAGGCCCCGGAACCCACAAAAGCTCCCGCGCCGACTGCGACCCAAGCCCCGGCCGCGACCCAGGCGCCGGCGCCGACCGCGACGACCCCGCCCCCCAAGTGCGACAAGCTGCCTAACATGCCGACCGTCAAGGCTGGCGACCCCGGTTCGGCCGAGAAGCCGCTCGTGATCGCCTTCGTCCCCTCGGGCGACACCGGCAAGATCACCAAGGCTGGCACCGACATCGCGGACTGCCTGAACAAGATGACTGGCCTGTCGTTCAAGATCGAGGTCGGCACCACCTTCGCCGCATCCATCGAGGCGATGGGTGCCAACAAGGCGCAGGTCGGGTTCCTGAACACCTTCGCGATCCTGTTGGCTCAACAGAAGTACGGCATCGAGCCGGCCCTGATCAACCTGCGCAGGTATAACACGAACGACATTGACCCGGACAAGGCGCTGAAGGGCCAGATGTCGCCCTATTACAAGGGTCAGTTCATCGCCAAGAAGGATTCGGGCATCAAGTCATACGCAGACCTGAAGGGCAAGACCTTCTGCTTCGTTGACCCGACCTCCACCTCTGGCTACATCATCCCGAACATCATCTTGAAGGCCAATGGGATCAACCCCGACAAGGACTTCAAGGCGGTGCAGAACGCCGGTTCCCACAACAACGTCGGCATCGCGGTGTACAAGGGCGACTGCGATGCAGGTGTGACCTTCATTGACGTGCTGACCGACACGGCCGCCAACCTGAAGGAGAAGTTCCCCGATATCGCCGACAAGGTGGCCGCGTTCGCCGTCACCGATCGCATCCCCAACGACGGCGTGCAGTTCGTCAAGGGGCTGGACGCCGGCATCAAGACCGCGATCACCGATGCGTTGATGGCCATCGCGGCCGATGCGGGCGGCGTCAAGATGCTGTCCAACCTGTACAGCATCAACGGCTACTCCAAGCTGGACAAGCCGTACTACGACGACTTCGCGGCCGTCCTCAAGAAGGCGGGCGTAGATCCCGCGACCCTGGTGAAGTAGCCTCCCAAGCTGACCTGACAGGCCCCGACGGCCTGTCAGGTCGTTCATCCCCTCGAGAATGCCCATGCTCAAAATCGAACACCTGGTCAAGGTCTACCCCAACGGCACGCAGGCGCTGCGCGATGTCAGCTTCCAGGTCGCGGACGGCGAATTCATGGCCGTCATCGGCCTCAGCGGGTCGGGCAAGTCTACTCTGCTGCGCTGCATCAATCGGCTGATCGAGCCGACGGCCGGAAAGATCACCTGGGACGACACCGACGTGACCGTGGCGCGCGGGGCTGAACTGCTGCGCATTCGCCGCCAGATCGGCATGATCTTCCAGCAGTTCAATCTGGTGAAACGGTCGTCGGTGCTGACCAACGTGCTGACAGGACGGTTGGGTTACGTCAACACCACGCAGAGTCTGCTCGGCGCGTTTTCGGGCGATGACCGGGCGCGGGCGTTCGCCAACCTGGAGCAGGTGGGGCTGAGCGAGAAGGCGCACGTGCGCGCCGATTCGCTGTCTGGCGGGCAGCAACAGCGCGTGGGCATCGCGCGGGCGCTGATGCAGGAACCCAAGTTGATCCTGGCCGACGAGCCGGTGGCTTCTCTCGATCCGGTGTTGGCGCACTCGATCCTCAAATATCTGGAACAACTCAACAAGGAGCGCGGCATCACCGTCCTGTGCAGTCTGCACTTCCTGGACCTGGTGCACCGCTACGCCACGCGCGCCATCGCATTGAAGGACGGCATCGTCGTCTTCGAGGGCCTGCCGCAGGAGATTGACGACGCCCAGTTCAAGGCGATCTACGGTCAAGAAGCCGAGCGCGTGACCATCGTGTGAGTGTAAACCTCGCCCCAAATTGGTGATCCCACATGGCGTCATCTATTTCCACAACCTCGGCCCGCGCTGCCCCTTTGGTCACGCTGCTTTCGGTTTTCATCCCCGGCGCAGGACAGTTCTACCTCCACAAACGCTGGCGCGGCGCGCTGATCCTCCTGTTCGTCGGGCTGCTGGCGTTTGTGATCAACTGGGCCCTGGCCACCTTCAAGATCGGGCGAGTGACGCTCGGCGCGTTTACCACGAGCTGGCTGTGGTTGCCTCTGATTCTTTTTTGGGCCTGGAACATCTGGGACGCGCGCCATCTGGCGACCGGTAAGCCGGGCAACATCGGGGTGGGTGTGCTGCTTGCCGCGCTCATTCTGTATGTCATCGCCTGGAATGTCACCGACGTCAGGCTCGAGCGACTGGTAACGCGCTTCGCCGATGCCCGGAAGGTCGCGGCCGACCTGGCCAATCCCGACATTTTCACCCTCAGCGCGCCGGGGCAGGAACCGAAGATCTGCGGGTTGGGCTGTCTGGTGGAGCAGGCGCGCCTCCGGTTGACCGGCGCCGAGGTCAAGGGCACGCTGCGCACCAGCGAGAATTTCCGCGACATCATGGGGCGCACGAAGGTCGGCCCTCCCTCTGATTGGCTGATCCGGTTGGGTCTGGCCACTAAAGACGCCCAGGCGCCGCGCTTTCAGGCCGGCAAGCTGGTCGAAACGATCGCCATCGGCCTGTTGGCCACCCTCTTTTCGACGCTGTTGGCCGTTCCGCTCAGCTTCTTCGCCGCGCACAACGTCATGTCACGCGTGCCGGGCGGCTCGACGATCTATTACGTCATGCGCACCCTGCTCAACGTCGTGCGCGCGGTGGACACCGTCATCTGGGGCCTGATCGTGGTCGTGTGGGTGGGTCTGGGGTCGTTTGCCGGCGTCATCGCGCTGACGATCCACTCGGTCGCGGCCCTGGGCAAGCTCTATTCCGAGGAGATCGAGCACATTGACCCCGGCCCGGTGGAGGCGGTCACCGCGACCGGCGCGAATCTCTTCAAGGTGATCCGCTACGCAGTCATCCCGCAGATCGTACCGCCGTTCCTGGCCTACACGCTGCTGCGTTGGGACATCAACATGCGCTCGGCGACCGTGGTGGGTTTCGTGGCGGGCGGCGGCATCGGCTTCTTTGTGGTGGAGACGATCCGCCAGGGAGGGTATCGCGAATACGCGGCCGCACTCTGGACCGTCGCAGTGGTTATCATCCTGGTGGATTATCTGAGCGCGCGCTGGCGCGCCAACATCCTGGAGGACAGGCCGCGACAGGCCGTGACCGGCCGGCGCTTGTCTCTGCGCACGGTGATCTACATCGTTCTCGGCCTGGCGCTCTTCGCCTACTGCTGGAACGTCGCCAAGATCAACGTCCAGGCCCTCTTCGAGCCGGCGCCGACCTTCTGGCGGCTGGTGCGTGACTTCGTCACGATTGACCTGAGCCAGGACGTGCTGGAGATCGTCACCAAGCAGATGCTGATCACGGTCTTCCAGGCGCTGTTGGCGACCACCTTCGGCGCGATCTTCGCCATCCCTGCCAGTTTCCTGGCCGCCAAAAACCTGACGGGCCGCAGCAAGCTATCGGCGTGGGTTTACTACGTGATGCGCTCGCTGTTCAACGTGTTGCGCTCCATCGAGGCGTTGCTTTACGTGGCGATCTTCGTCTACTGGGTGGGCATCGGCCCGTTTGCGGGCGCGATGGCGTTGGCCGTCACCACCTTCGCCTTGCTCGGCAAGCTCTTCTCCGAAGCGATCGAGAACATTGACCTGGGGCCGATGGAGGCTGTGGCCGCCACCGGCGCCAACCGTCTACAGGTCATTCGTTATGCGGTCCTGCCGCAGATCATCCCGCCTTTTATCTCGTACCTGATCTACCAGTGGGATATCAACATTCGCATGGCGACGATCATCGGCTTTGCAGGCGGCGGCGGCATCGGCCTGCAACTTTCGACCTTCTTTGGGATGCTGCAATACCACAAGGCCGGCACGGTCGTTCTGTTCATCGTGGTCGTGGTGGCGCTGATGGACTTCGCCAGCGCAAAGCTGCGGGAGAAGCTCGTGTAGCACCCTATTCTTGCGTCGCGCCGGTGAAGGTGAAGCGCCGCACGCGAATCGTCGGCGCACGCACCGCGCCGAACATGCCGCTCTCGATCAGCTTGGTCTCCGCGCTGATCGCCTCCACGTCGGCCATCGCGGCCAGATAGCTGTGCGTGAAGCGCAGGTTGCGCACCGGCCGCGTCACTTTCCCGTTCTCGATCAGGAATGTGCCATCCCGCGTCATGCCGGTCATGACGACCTCGAGGGGATGCACGACACGCGTGTACCAGAAGCGCGTTACCCACACCCCGCGCTCGATGCCGGCCAACAGCTCCTCACGGCTGGCAGTTCCGGGTTTCATGAATAGATGGGCCGGCAGCGCGCCGTAGTTGTTCGGCGCGGGCAGCGCGTGGCCGGTGGAAACGCGGCCCCCGCCGGCTTTGGCTGCGCTGCGGCGATCCCACACTGCGGCCTTTACCACCCCGTTCTCGACCAGGCTTACTCGTTGCTTTGCCACGCCCTCGAAGTCGAACGGCAGCGGCAATCCGGTCGGGTCCCGGCCGTCATCCCAGATCGAGACCGTCGGCGCCATGACCTGCTGGCCCATGCGGGATGCCACGAAGCTGCGCCCCTCGTGGACGGCCAGCCCGTTGAAGCTGACATACCCGAAGAACCCCAGCATATCGGCCACTGCATCTGACCCCAGCACCACCGGATATTCACCGGGCGGCAGATCGGTCGGATTCTGAGCGCGCGTCGCGATGTCCACCGCCTCGTGCGCCAGCTCGGCCGGATGGATGTCGGCCACGTCGCTGCTCGCCGCCGAGGCCCACCCCGAGCCGGTCGCGCCCATGACCACGGTGTTGAGTTTGGCGGTCGTGCCTACGTGGTAGCGCCAGAGTCCGAGCGAGTTCCCGAGCGCGGCAGCCTCTTCGACCGTGCTGAACGCGCCGGAGCCGACCAGTCCAGCCCGCTCGGCCGCATCGCAGATGACGCCAGCTGCGCGCGCGCGTACTTCGGGCGCGCAACGGGCCGTGGCTTCCGCATAACCGAGATCAATCAGCGCGCCGCTGAGCGCATGATCCGGCTCAGGCAGCCCGGTGAAGAAGGGATCGGCGGTCTGCAATCTGGCGAGCGCGACCGCGCGTTCAGCCACGCCGGCCAACCCGGCGTCTGTCACGTCGTCGGTCGTCGCCACGCCGACTTGTTGTCCAACGATCGCGCGCACGCGCACCTGCACGTTGCTCTCCGCGACGTTCTGATGGATGGTGTTGTTGGCGAAGCGCGTGAGGCGCGATACCTGCCCCAGCAGCAGCACTTCGGTTTCATCGGCCTGCGAAAGGCCCAACACGCGCTGGGCCAGGGCTTGGAGCTGATGTTCGCTCAACATGGTCTTGTCTCCGAAATCTGGTGAGTTGGTATATTGGTAAATTGGTGGATTGGATTTCCCCAATGTACCAATGTACCA